>Ga0226835_1000842_pt1 | contig 23502 bp, 20 predicted proteins | sample LAC_MetaG_1_FD_163627 | JGI IMG/M metagenome (GOLD analysis project Ga0226835, IMG submission 163627) | Anaerobic ammonium oxidizing microbial communities from anammox membrane bioreactor (MBR) in UC Berkley, California, United States -... | ecosystem: Engineered > Bioreactor > Anaerobic >...
TCGCCGATTCGCCCCCCGCTATTGTCGCTGACCCCATCGCCCTCTCCGCGAAGATGGACGGCGTATTGCTGATCGTTGAACCCGGCAAGACAAAAATCGGCGCGGCTCAGGTTCTATTGGAGCAGTTTCATCGCGCTGGCGCGCGCATCATAGGGGTGGTCCTGAACCCAGTCTCTCACAAGCGCAGCCATTACTACACAAAGTACCATTATTACACCTCCTACTATTATTCTCGTAGCTACGACAGATACAGGCGCGTTAGCGATTTCAAAGAGCGACTGCCCGCCGCTGACAAGGGGAGGCGAGAAACAGAAAGTCACATCCGCCACAGAACGCCCAAAAAATAATGCACGACGCTCCTTCATGACAGAAGCTTCACCCGCATTCGGCAGGATATATCCATGCATCCAAACCATCTCCCAGACAGAGGTTTGGATCGTCAGCGGGTTGACTATAGCCAGCATGGCAGTGCCAGACTTGCTGCCCGCAGCGGTAATTATGGCGGCTATTTATTGGCCGCTGCGAAAACTGGCAACCGGTCGCCTGACAATTTGGAGGAAAGCCGATCTTCCTATCTTACTGCTACTCAGCATGTCACTGGTCAGTTTGGTGGTCACACCACTCCCCTCCCTGACGCGCTTGCAAACGCTCCGATTATGGAGCGGGGTCGCCTGGTATTATGCCCTGGTCAATGGATGCAATACTCGCCTGAAGCTGCGCTGGATGATGGGAGGGTTATTGCTCGGCGGCTTAGCATTGGCGCTCGTTTCACCGGTGAGCGTGGAATGGCCAGCCGGGAAATTACCTTTTATTCCTGAAGAGTTCTATCAATGGTTCAAACTGGCGGTCGCCGATAGTATTCATCCCAACGTCTTCGCTGGGACACTGATATTGTTGATACCCATCGCAATGGCGCAGTTCGCATTTGCGGTTCGTAAAACCGCATGGTTGAGCGTCATCGCTGGCGTCTCGGCAATCGCCATGGGCGGCGCGCTGCTGCTTTCCCTCTCGCGCAGCGCCATTCTGGCTCTCGCTGCGGCGATCGTTGCTTTATTGATCCTGCGCGGGCGAAGCGGCTGGTTGGCGCTGGCGCTCGCCCTGCTGGCTGGCGGATTGGCTGTTCTCCGCCTCGGCGTTTACAAAATCCTGAGCCTGTTCATGGCGAGCGCTTCTCTGGGCGGTTACAGCAGCAGAATGGACATCTGGTCGCGCGCATTCTACATTCTTCAAGATTTCCCCTTTACCGGGGTCGGTATGGGCGCGTTTCCAACCATCGCCGACCGCTTATATCCTTTCACATACTTCGACCCTGGTTGGATTCACCATGCCCACAATCTGTATTTGCAGATTGCCGTTGATTTAGGGGTTATGGGTCTCCTGGCCTGGCTGGCGATTTTTACGCTGGCAACGGTAGCCGCATGGCGCGCATATCGCCTCGGCCTGAGGGTTCAGGATCATTTGCTGACCGCCGTCGGCGCGGGTTTGTTCGGCGGTCAATTAGCCATGGGGTTGCATGGGCTTACCGACGCAGTCATCTGGGGAATGGTGCGCCCCGCCCCGCTGGTTTGGGCGCTGTGGGGTGTGGCCATGGCCGCTTCGAGGATAGCAAAAAATGTTCCATCCGATCGCCCCGGTTGAGTGTTGGTGAGAGGGATTTCTCGAATCTATATGATTGTATCTTCCAGAGCAACCGGTTCCAGCAAAGCCGGTTGCTCTTCGTTTAATAGATTAAAACCTCACATTAGCTCGGGTTGACGAAAGCGCCAGTCGGTGGCTTGCTCGAAAGCGTATCCGGCTTGCAAGAGCCGGGCTTCTCCCCAGGGGCGAGCGACCATCTGCAAACCAATCGGCAGGCCATCGCTGGTGAAACCGCACGGCAGAGAAAGCGCGGGGAGGCCGGTGAGATTAAACGGCGCCGTATAACGCGTCAACCAACGCGCCAACTCGAGGGCGTCTGGACCGCTGATCGGCGGCGCAGCAATCGGCGTGGTGGGCAGTAATAACAGATCGCATTTTTCAAAAAGGCGCGCAAATTGACGGCGCATTTCAACCTGAGAGCGGCGGGCGCGGATATAATCCACCAACGGCAGCGCCGCGCCAATTTGCAGCCGTTGCAAAACATCTGCGCCAAAACCCTCGGGCTGATCGTGCAGACGCTCCGCGTGGAAAGCTGCCGCATCGCTGACGACTATCATGCCATTGTTCAAAGCAGCATCACGCGCTCCTGGCAACGGCGCTGTTTCTATTTTCGCACCCGCTTCTTCCAGAACTTTCGCTGCCTGGCGCACTGCCTGGGCAATTTCAGGGTGCGTGTGTTCAAAATAATCATCCTCAGCCAGGATGATTCGCCAGCCAGCAACACCCCGCTGAATGCCCAACAGGTAATCATCCACCGCTATATCCACCGATACGGGATCCTCCGGGTCATATCCGGCGATTATCTGTAATAACAGGGCGACATCCAACACCTGGCGCGCCATCGGGCCGGCGTGATCGAGATTCCAACTCAATGGAATCACACCTCTCAGGCTGACGCGGCCGTAAGTGGGTTTCAACCCCACGACGCCGCACAATGCTGCGGGCACGCGAATAGATCCGCCTGTATCGCTGCCGATGGCGCCAAGACAGAAGCGCGCCGCCAACGCCGCAGCCGAGCCGCCGGATGACCCACCCGGCACCCGGTCTAACTTCCAGGGGTTATGGCAGGCGCCATAATGCGGGTTGACCGTGGTCAACCCCAGGGCGATCTCGTGCATATTGTTCTTTCCAACCAGGATAGCTCCGGCCGATTTCAGTTTCGATGTCACGACCGCATCCTGCTCTGGGTAGTAGTCGCTAAAAAACTTCGAACCGGCGGTGGTGCGAACGCCGGCGGTCTCGAATAAATCTTTCAACGCAATGGGCAAGCCATGCAGCGCTCCCAGAGGTTGACCATTGATTCGCTCGCCGCGCGCCAGCTCGGCTTCCGCCTGGCGTGCTTGCTGCATCGCAGCTTCATCCATCACCGTGATAAAGCTGTTGATCTTGCCATCCAGGCGGGCAATGCGTTCAAGATGCGCCTGGGTAAGCTCAACCGGCGAGATTTCTCGCGCTCGCACCAGGCGGCCAGCTTCGGCCAGGCTCAATCCCACCAATTCTTCTGTGTTCATCCGATACCTCCATTGAGCAACTGTTCCAGTTCGCTGCGCGCTTGCTGCGGGGAGAGAAATCGAATCGCGTGCATATTGGCAGCGCGCGCGCCTTCAACATTGCGCGGCATATCGTCAATGAACACCGCCTCCTGGGGAGCAACCCCCAGGCGCTGCAGCGCCAGGTGATAGATTTGCGCATCGGGCTTCACCAACCCCACTTCAGCAGAGATGACCATCTCGTCAAACGCGTCTGCAAATTTCCACACATGAGTCACATAATGGCGCAAATCGGAAAAGGCGTTCGAAAGCAAGCCGGTTTTGTAGCAGGCGCGCAAAGAGCGAATAAATGTCACCAACTCAGCATCTAATCGGTCGCCACCCCAAAAATCTTTCCAAAAACGATCCATTTCCGACCTTTGCAATCCAAATCGTTGACGCAAATTTTCTGAATGCTGTTCCACGCTGATTAAACCCAACTGAGCGCGGTCGCCGGAATCTTTTGAAAATACCACATCCTCCAACTCTTCACGGCTCAGCCCCAGCCTTGCCGCCAGGCGATCGCGCGAGGTGTAATCCTCGGTGCGCACCAAAACCCCGCCTAAATCCCATATCACAGCTCGTATGCTCATGATCCATGCTCCGATGAAAATTTAGTGCATTTTACCCGCCCCACCAGCAAATCGCAACCGCTGGCTGTGGCAGGCAAGGCTGAGCAACCGTCTATGTTTATCCAGGTCAGGCGCACCGATTCACCGCGCCGTAAATCAGTTTCTATCTTCGTCCCTGCCTCCGGCTGCCTTGTACATTGCACCTTGTTGCGCCTCCCATTCGGGGCGCAAGATACCCATCACCAGCATATCCGAGCGTTCTCCGTCGCGGGAAAGAGCGCCGCGCTCTCGCCCTTCGACGACAAACCCCGCCTTCTGATAGGAACGGATGGCGCGCTGATTATAGGAAAATACACCCAGTGTAACCCGGTATAAACCCAACTCGTCAAAGGCGTAACGCAACACCAGGCGCATGGCGTCCGTACCGTAACCCTTACCCCAATCTTCCCGATTGCCGATGCCAATTCCCACCCAGGCGTTGCCATGCTGCCAATTCGTCACATTTAACTCTACGAAGCCGATCAAACGCTCGCCTTCTAACGGATAGATGCTGAATGAGAACCTTTGATCGCCTCTTTCCAACTCTTTCTCGATCCATTGCTGGATTTTCCTGGCTGACCACAAAGTGGGAGGCTCATTATCCAGCAATCGCCGAAAAAGGGCGTCTCGATTCCAGTGTTCCCAGGCTTTGCTCATTTTTTCGGCGTCCATCGCTGCCAGTCGGATCAATTCGCCGCGAAATAAATTGCCCATCATATCGCCCTTTCTATGATATTCACCTTGATATTCACCGAAATTGGTTTATCTTATCGTTGCAAAATGTCCCGCAGATTCTCCTATCAGAAACCTGCGGGACGTTCATACTGAAGACCAACAGCAGGTTTGTCGGGGGAGCGATGCGTTTCCCATTCATTGCGCAAGACGCCCAGATGGAGAAGATCCCAACGCCGGCCGAAGCGGTTCACTGCTTGCCGACGGCGGACTTCTTCCACGAAACCTGCTTTCTCGAATAATCGCAACGCGGCTGCGTTATATTCAGGAATGATCGCAGCCAAACGGTATAGGTTCAGTTCATCGAAGGCAAAACGTAGCAGCAGGTGCAGCGTCTCGGTGCCATACCCCTGGTTGCGGTCGTTTGGATCGCCGATACCCAGGGCAACATAGCCGCACCCGTTCGACCAGTCAATCCAATCCAAACGGGCAAAGCCGATCAAACGGTCATCGGCGCGCATTCGAATGGTGAAATAGAAAAGGTTTTTATTTTCCTCCTGCCCCTTCTCAATATCTTCATACATCTTCTTGATCTGCGCTGGGGAAGATGGGCGCGCCGGTTCGAGGCTGACCATGCGCAAGTAATCAGCATCTTCGCTCCAGCGGGCTTCTATCTCAGGGTCTTTTTCAAAGTTGATCGGCCCCAAACAGATATGTTCGCTTTCGAATAAGGATTGTGCAATGTTCATTCGGATGCTCCATTAATCAAAATATGCGAAAGTGGGTTGCAAGGGGTATGCAGGAAAGAGCTGCCCTGCATACCCTCTCAAGTATTCGTCTCTTCCAACGCCAGGAGTTGTTTCATCTCCGGCTGCCAGGGTGTGGCATCCGCAGCGTAATAGCCAGCGGCCCATTGATCGTAAACAACATCCGGCGCGCCTACTGCGACAAGGCGACCTTGATGCAGAATGGCGATTCGATCTGCCAGGCGCGCCGCGTCCATCAGGTCTCGACTGGTGAATAGAATCGTGGCGCCATGTTGCCTGTGATGTTCACGGATCAATTGCTCCACCCGATAACGGGCAAACAGATCCAGCCCCGCGGTTGGATGATCCAACAACAGCAAACGCGGACGGCTGAGCAAAGCGCGGGCAATCGCTACAAGCTGCTGCTCTGAGCGCGAGATTGTCTCCATAGGCTGATACACCACGCGTTCTTGAAAACCCAATCTAGATAACATGCGAACGATCTGCCCAGGCAGGTCCTCACTCTGCGCGCTGTTCAGGCGCGCCTCGCGCAGTAAATTTTCAAGCGGCGATAGCTGCTTGAAAAAACTGGCCTTCACGGAAACCTGGTTAATCAGCCGCTGCACCTGGGCTTTTTGCCGCACAACGTCGTAGCCGAAAATGCGGATTTCGCCTTCATCCGGTTGGAGCAGGGTCGCCAGGATACGCATCAAGGTGGACTTCCCCGCCCCCGCAGAGCCGACCAAACCAAAGATCTCTCCTTCGTTGACATCAAAAGAGATCTGATCCAAGGCGCGTACAACGGAGAAATGATTGCGAACCGCACGCGGCGATTTGATATTCCAACCCGGCAACGCTGGCCCGCCAAAGTATTTGGTTGTCTGGTGTACGTGCACTGCGGCGTTCATCGCAGACTCCTTCTTTCCAAAACACGGCCCCTGTTGAAGAGCAACAGCTTCCAAAAATAAAACCAGCCACAGGATTCATCCCGTGGCTGGTGCGGCTGAACGACGGTTTCCAGGAAGCGGAAAAACAAACAGCCACGGGCTTTGGAGAGCGTCCGTGGCTGTTACCTATCTAGTCAGGTAAACTACCGAGCAACAGGCGCACTCCGACAAGGCAATGCATCAGCGCCGCCGCTAACAGCGGTGCAGATTGCACTGAGCAAGGACTGAAATACTGCCATGAAATGCGCCTCTCCTCTCTAAAAAATTAAGCTTTGGTTAAGCTTCGAAAGTTTATCATACACAGCAAAAAACTGTCAAGGGGCAAAATCAACCCCTAAACAAACGGTCATAGCGTTGCCGCCATTGCATGCAACGGCAGCTTCGCTTGCCGTCCATGCAATCCATTTTAGAAAAGGTTCAAGATCGCCCGCGAGGCCAGGGCGATCAAGGGCCCAGCGAAGATGCTCAACGCCACCACCCCAATCGAAGAGACAAAAGCCGTGGCGTAAAGCCAACCATCGCGCCGCACCACCGGTTCGCCCTCCTGCATATACATAATGACCACCACACGCAGGTAGTAGTAAGCGGAGACCAGCGAAGTGAGCACGCCGATCAACGCCAGTCCGATGAACCCTCCCTCGATCACCGTGCGGAACAGGAAGAACTTGCCTACGAAACCCAGGGTGGGCGGCACACCGGTGAAGGAAAGCATCGCTACGGTCATCGCCGCCGCCAGCGCCGGTTGCTTGCGCCCCAAGCCAGCATAATCGCTCAGTTCCAGACCTCGTTCATCCGCCTGTTCCAGGGCAATCACCACCGCCCAGGCGGCAAAGTTGGTCAAGGCATAGGCCACCAGGTAGAACAAGGCTGAAGCGACAGAATCGGCGGATACATTAGACTGACCATAAGGCGTTAGGGCCATCAAGATGTAACCGGCATGGGCGATGCTCGAATAAGCCAGCAGACGCTTGATGTTCTTCTGCGCAATGGCTACAAAATTACCCAGGATCATGGTCAACGCGGCCACCGACCACAGGACGGGCGTCATATCCAGCGAGACAACCGGGAAAGCCAACACAAAGATGCGCAGCAGCGCCGCAAACCCGGCTGCTTTAGCGCCCACCGCCATAAACGCTGTGACTGAAGAGGGCGCGCCCTGATAGACATCCGGCGTCCACATGTGAAACGGCGCCACAGCGACTTTGAAACCTAAACCCACCAAGATCAACCCTGCGCCAGCCAGGAGCAACGTCAGGTTATGCTGGTTGACCTGGATGACTTGCACAATCTTCGCAATGGAAGTAGAGCCGCTGGCGCCATACACCAGCGCAGTGCCATAGACGAGAAAGCCGGAAGCGAAGGCGCCTAAGAGAAAATATTTGATCGCCGCCTCTTCTGAGTTCAAACGAGGCACCGCAATTCCTGCCAGCACATAAAGCGGGATGGACAATAACTCCAACGCTAAAAATACCATGATCAGATCGCTCGCCATCCCCATCAGCATCATACCGGAGATTGAGAAGAGCAGCAAAACGTAATATTCGCCGCGCTCAATGCCGGTGCGCTGGAGATAGTCGTGCGAAAGCGCAATCGCGGCCAGTCCGCTGGCAAGCAACAAGACGCTCAGGAAATTGGCGAAATTATCCACCATGACCATGCCGCCAAACCCCGACTGACTCTGCCCCAAGCGAGACAGGATAACCGCCAGAGTGATCAGCAGCCCCACCGCCGCCAGCGAGGCCGTCCAGCCTTTGCGTTGCGCCGGGATAAACAGGTCAACAAGCAGCAACAAACACGCCCAAACCGCCAACACGATGATGGGTAGGATCGCTCCGATAGACAGCCATAAATCATTTGGCATATTCCGACTCCTGACAGTTCATGCCTCATGCGCCGGACGACCGGCGATCATTCGTCCCAGATAAGCGCTCATGGGACGCCTGCGACAACCGCGGTTTGAAGCGCCGCCACCAGCTTATCCACTGCCGGTGCCATCAACATGAAGAACGGCTTAGGATACAGTCCAATCCAGAAAATGAGGATCAACAACGGGAGCAACGTGATAATCTCACGCCAGTTCAAATCTTTAAGATTGCGATTTTCGTCCTTCGTTACCGGCCCCAAGAACATTTTCTGGAACATCAGCAGGATATACACCGCAGCCAGGATCACGCCAATCGCCGCCAAACCGGCGTACCAGTGGCTGCCTAATGGACCTCCAGGCTGACCGGCGCCCCAACTGCCCAGCAGGATGGTAAATTCGCCCACAAAACCGTTCAGGCCAGGCAAGCCCATCGAAGATAACGCCACAATCAGCGTCAGCGCGCCGTATATTGGCATTACCTTCCATAAGCCGCCAAAAGCGTCCATGTCGCGAGTATGCCGCCGTTCGTAGATCATCCCTACAATCAAGAATAATGCGCCGGTGCTTAAGCCGTGGTTCACCATTTGCAAGATGCCGCCCTGCACCCCTTGACTGTTCAGGGCGAAGATGCCCAGCATGACGAAACCCAGGTGGCTGACGGATGAATACGCCACAAGCTTCTTAACATCTTTCTGCGCGTAAGAAACCGCTGCGCCATACAAAATGCCGATCACCGCCAGCACAGCCATCCATGGGGCGAGCTGCACAGCGGCTTGAGGGAACAACGGCAAATTGAAGCGCACGAAACCATAAGTGCCCATTTTCAGCAGCACACCTGCCAGGATGACCGAACCAGCGGTAGGCGCTTCGACGTGCGCATCTGGAAGCCAGGAGTGCAGCGGCCACATAGGCACCTTGATGGCGAAAGCAGCAGCAAAAGCCAGGAACAACCAGATCTGCAAATTGGCGGGAATGCCGCCTTTGGCAATTAAATCTGGGACCTGGAAACTGCCCTGATAGATGCCCAGCCATAAGATCGCCAACAGCATTAAGATTGAACCGGCCATTGTATAGAGGAAGAACTTCACTGCTGCATACATACGCCGCGGTCCGCCCCAAATGCCGATCAAAAAGTACATTGGAACCAGCGTAAATTCCCAGAAAATATAAAACAGGAATAGATCCTGCGCCAAAAAGACGCCCACCATGCCGACTTCAAGCAGCAAGAAGAACAACATAAAATCTTTGACGCGGTCTTCGACTGCCGTCCAGGTGGAAAGAATGGAGATGGGCGTCAAGAGGGTGGTCAGCAATAACAGCAAGATGCTTAACCCATCTACTCCCAGATAATAGCGGATCTCCCACTGAGCGATTGGGATCCAGGGCAGGTTGATCACCTCTTGCAAGTCTGGGTAGGATGGGTTGAAATACGCCAGCACCACCAGCGAAAGACCAAAGGTAATCAACGAGGTGATCAACGCAACCCAACGGGCGGCGTTCTTCTGCTCCTGTTTCAGGAAGAGAATAATCAAGACGCCCACCAAAGGGAAAAACGTAACCAGGGTCAGTGGGTGAAGCAGGTTGTTCAGAAGAGAGTTCATGGAACGTCCTCCGGCGGTTATTTCCGCTAAATGATCGCTGCTATCGCAGCAGCAAGTATCCCAAAATAATGACAACGCCGACAAAAATTGACAGCGCGTAATTCCGCACATAACCGGTCTGCACCTGGCGCAACCTCTCTGCGACGCGTTGCGTCAGAACAGCCAGTCCATTGGCAGCGGCGTCTATGCCGCCCAGGTCAATCCGTATGGCTAACAGACGGGTCAACAGGTTGTACCCACCCATAATCACCCGATCATGGAACCAGTCGTGCCAGAAGCGCCAGTCAATCACATCCGCCAGGAAGCGCGATAGATCAATATAAGGGTTCAAGAACACCGCCCAATACAGCTCATCCACCCAATATTTATTCTTCAGCGCTTCATAGATCGGCCCGATATAACTTCGTAAAGGGTCATCCGGGCGGCGCGCCGCTGGAATGGCCCAAAATTCTTCGTACCGCCGCGGGTTGTACAACCACCATCCCAAAGCGAGCGAAACCAACGCCAGGCCGGTGCTGAGCAAAGCGACAACGAGGATAAATTCGCCGGGGTGGGCGTATTCGCCCAGCGTATGCTCCAGCCAGTGGGCAAACTGGTGGAAGCCATCAAATGGCAGATTGATCAACCCGCCGAAGAAAGAAAGCACAGCCAGAATCATCAGCGGCGCAGTTACAACCAGCGGGCTTTCTTCGGCGTGTTCAGCGGCTGGGGTGCGCGCCTTGCCGAAGAAGACCATCAAGATCTGGCGCGTCATATAAAAGGCAGTGAAAATCGCCGCCAGGGTCAGTAGAGTGTAGGCCCAAGAAAATTCCTTGCTGGCATCAGCCAGGATCTCGTCTTTTGACCAGAAACCAGCCAGCGGCGGAATACCCGCCAGGGCGATTGCCCCAATGAGATACACCCAGTAAGTAATTTTCATGCGCTCCCGCAAACCGCCCATGTTGCGCATATCCTGGGGGTCAAAATCATGGGCGTGACCCTTGAGCTGCTTCTTTAGCTTAGGGTCATGCTCCACATGATGATGGCCGCGCTCCAGCCCCTGGATGACTGAACCGGAAGACAAGAACAATAAAGCCTTGAAGAAAGCATGGGTCACCAGGTGGAACATGCCCGCCACAAAAGCGCCCATCCCAACTGCCGCCACCATAAAGCCCAACTGGCTGATCGTTGAATAAGCCAGCACCTTTTTGATATCAAACTGGCCAACCGCAATTGTGGCGGCAAAGAGCGCCGTCACCGAACCCACCAGGGTTACCCAGAATTGCGCCGTGGGAACCAGAACATAAATCTCCGCCGACCGCGCCACCAGATATACACCGGCGGTCACCATCGTCGCTGCATGGATCAAGGCTGAGACGGGCGTGGGACCGGCCATGGCGTCGGGCAACCACACATAGAGCGGCAGTTGGGCGGATTTTCCGGTCACGCCGATCAACAAGCAGATCGTAATGAAAAGCAACGCGCCCGGATTTGCCACCGCTACTTCCGGCGCTTTTTCAAAAATGGCGTGAAATTCAAACGTCCCAAATGTCCAGAAGATGGTGAAAGCCGCCAGCAGGAAACCAAAGTCGCCAATACGGTTGGTCACCATGGCTTTCTTCGCCGCCAGCGCGTTGCCAATGCCGTCTTTGCCTTTCTCGTACCAGAAACCGATCAGCAGATATGAACAAAGACCGACGCCCTCCCAGCCAACGAATAACATCATGTAGTTATCGCCGCTGACCAGGATCATCATGGCGGCAATGAACAGGTTCATGAAGACGAAGAAGCGTCGAAAACGGCCAGGGTCGCCGTTGTGGCGCACATCTTCGTGCATATAACCGATGGCGTAGATGTGAATCAGCGTGCCAACGCCGGAAACCACCAGCATCATGGTCACCGAGAGGGTATCCACCTGAAACGCCCAGCGGATGTTCAGCTCTCCGATATTGATCCAGTCTGCTAAAGGCACTACCATGCCCTCCGGGTGACCGTTCAGAGAGATCGCCAGCAGCACAGATACCAGGAAAGATAACCCCGCCGCCAGGCTGGCGACGCCGCCGACAATCTTTTCCCCCGCCCGGCTGCGTTCCAGGATGCGCCCGCCGAAAAATATATTGAACAGCAGACCGATCACCGGGAAGAAGACAATCCAGGGCACCAGGTTGAAGAATTGTGGACCACTCGATACTGCTTCTTCAAAGAACATAATCACCTCTTTTGCCAGACCCTCCCCTTGCTTGAAGTGGGTCTTGCTCCCGTCAGCTATCCGCGCAGGTTGTTGATTTGATCAATATTGATATTATGTTTGGAGCGAAAAATTGCCACAATCAACGCCAGGCCGACGGCGACTTCCGCCGCCGCCACCGCCATGACGAAAAATACAAAGACCTGACCATTGATGGACTGAAAGCTGCGCGCAAAGGCCACAAACACCAGATTGGCGGAATTGAGCATCAATTCAACGGACATAAAAACGATGATGGCGTTCCGCCGTGTGAGCACCCCTAAAGCGCCTATGGTAAACAAGATTGCCGAAAGAGCCGTGTAATATTGGATCGGCACCATGCATTCTCCTCCAAATCTGTTTTTTTTCAGCCGCCCTGCCTCTGCTGCATCATTGGCGACAGAAGCTCAGGCTAAGCTTTTTGATCCCGCCGACGGGTGAGTACAATTGCTCCGATCATGGCTGCTAAGAGCAAGACCGAAATAACCTCAAACGGCAACAGATAGGTGCTAAATAGCGACTCGCCAATCGCAGCCGGCGAGCCAAAATCCGCTGTCACCTCGACAATCGGCGCAATCGCCCCGCTGCGATTGATGAACACCAACACGGTCTCCACAATCAAGATCAAACCCAGCACAATCGCCAGGGGGCGTTGCCAGCGCAGCGTGGAGGTCCCACCCAGGCGCTCCGCTCCAAGCAGCATGATGACGAACAAAAACAGCACCATAATGGCGCCGGCGTACACGGCGATCTGGGCCAGCGCAATAAACGGCGCAGCCAGAATCAGGTAAAAGATCGCCACGGCGGTGAAGTTGGCGATGAGATTCAAGGCAGCATAGATGGCATTCTTGCTAAGCAACAACCCGATGCCCGATGCAATCGCCACAACTGCCAGACCGAAGAAGATGATCCAATCAATGAGCATGGAAACACTCCGCGATTAGTCTTCTGGATCCTTCATCGCCGGCACCGAGCGCGTATAGATGCCTGGTTCAACTTTCTGAGGCGTGGCTTTACCGCCCTCTGGCACCGGTTCAATCAGGAACTCTTTGGTATAGATTGAGCTGCGGCGGTCAGTAAAAGAAAGCTCATAATTATCGCCCAACACAATCGCTTCTGTTGGGCAGGCGTCCTCGCAATAACCGCAGAAGATGCAGCGCAGCATATTGATCTCATAGACCCTGGCGTAACGTTCACCGGGCGAATAGCGTTCATCGTCTGTATTCTCAGCCGATTCGACGAAAATGGCATCCGCCGGACAGGCCGCCGAGCAAAGCGAGCAGCCGATGCATTTTTCCAGGCCATTGTCGTAGCGTTTGAGCACATGGCGACCTTTGAAACGTGGACGCACCGGCCGTTTTTCCTCCGGGTACTGGATAGTGACCGGCGGTCTGACCATCTCGCGAAAGGTGGTCGCCAGGCCGGTAAAGGTCGCTTTTACTCCATCAAGAGTATCTTTAACGAAGGACATTTTCTACCTCCAAACTTTCAAATTGCACATTCGCTTCCGCTCTACCATTAATGTGAGAACCAATTGGGGAACAAAACCATGATGACCGAGGTCAGAAAGACATTGAACAACGCGATGGGCAATAAAACCTTCCAACCCATGGCCATCAGTTGATCATAGCGCACGCGCGGCAAAGTGGCGCGCACCCAGATGATGCCCCACAGCAACAGGATGATCTTGCCGATCAGGATGAAGGGACCCAACCATACGCCCCAGGGCTGATCGGTCACGAAGGGCAAATGATAGCCGCCCAGGAAAAGCGTGGCAGCAATGGCGCTGACCACGATCATCTTGATATACTCGGTCATCATAAACAAAGCAAACTTCATCCCCGAATATTCTACGTGGTAACCAGCAGTCAACTCCTGCTCTGCTTCCGGCATATCGAAGGGCGCCCGGTTGATCTCCGCCAGCGCGGCGATTAAAAAGATGACAAAACCGATCGGTTGATAGATGATGAACCAACCGATCCGCATTTGCTCTTCAACGATGTCTGCCAGGCTCAATGAACCTGCCAGCATAATTGGACCAACAAACGAAAGCGCCAGCGCCAGCTCGTAGCTGATCATCTGCGCCGACGAGCGAATACCCCCCATCGTGGCGTATTTATTGTTCGATGACCAGCCCGCCAATACAATCCCATAGACCGAGATGGAAGTGATGGCGGCAATATATAATACTCCCACGTTGAGGTTGCCGGCTATAGATAGGGGCACTTCACGACCCATAATATTCACCACGCCGCCGAATGGCAACACGCCCAGAATGATCAAAGCCGGTACAGTGGTGATGATGGGCGCCGCCATAAAGATCAATTTGTCCGCCTGCGCAGGGATCAATTCTTCCTTGAAGATTAATTTCACGCCATCCGCCACGGGCTGTAACAGGCCGAAAGGACCCGCCCGATTTGGTCCGTATCGATTCTGGAAACGGGCCAGGAATTTGCGTTCCATATATGTCAGATAAGCAAATCCAGTCAGCAAACCAAGCACCAGAATCAGGGCTTTGATGATCCATTCAATCCAGAGGGCGACATCCATAAGACAGTCCTTTTGTAGCCAGGGATGATTGGTCTCTATGTTCTATCAACTCTACGCCAATGGTTAACCAGCCGGTTTCAACTCTACCGGAGTTGGGCCGCTGATGGGCAAACCAAAACTACGCGGCGCTAACACCACTCGTTCTGGCAGACCCTCATCTACCTTCGCTTGTACCACAACGCTTCGCTCCGCATCGGTAAACGTAATGCGTACAAATCCGCCCTGAGAGATTTTCAGTCGGCTGGCTTCCTGCTTACTCAGAATAATATAAGGCTCGCCAATGCGTTTATGCAAAAGCTGAGAGTGCATCAAGGTCGCCCCGCGATCATAGAGGCGGGTGATCGGAAACGCAATCCCGCCCAGTTTCGGCAGCTTGAAATCTGCGACCTGAGGCCAGGAGAGCAGCGAAGCGCCGCCTTGCGCTAACGGCAATTGCACGCCAAGCCCCTGGGTATTCTCATACGTTGTACCGCCGTAATACAGATCAGATCGTCCAACGATGGGCCATTGTTCATGCACCTCGGCCAGTTTTTGGTAAGAAAGACCACCGAAGGAAGGCGCCTCCGCCGCCAGGCGGGCGAACACCAACGAGGCGCTGGCATGGACAAAGCCCTCATAACCCAGTTTTTCGGCGAGAAACGCCGGAATGGCGAAGTCTGCCTGCGGGCCATCCAGTTCGGCGCGCAAACCAGTCAACACCTGAGCGCGTCGCGAGCCGGGGCTTTCAACCCTGGGCGGCAACGCCGCATTGGGCTGCAACGCCGGGTAATATCGTTGTACACGCCGTTCACCGGAGGTGTAACTGCCTTCGCGCTCTGTCCATGCTTGCGCCGGGAAGACAACATCCGCCAGGCGCGCGGTTTGGGAGAGGTAAAGGTCTTGCACCACGACGAACTTTTGCCCGTCAAAAGCATTGAGATAGGCCGGGTCATCGCTTACCGGATCGGCGGCGACGATATAAAGCGCCTGGGCTTGAGCCAGATCTGCGGGCAAGTTCATGCTCGGCTGCCAGCCCAGTTCCCACGCCCCCTGGTCGTTGGCGCGTGGCCAAACACCCAACAACCCATTGTTCGGCCTGCCAAAATGATCGGTGATCAACAGCAGATTGGCGCAAGCTTGCGCCAGCGCCTGGGTCTCCGCCAGCCCCATCCCATCGCCGCCAAACAAAATCGCTGCATCTTTCGCCTCAGCAAAGGCTTTGGCGGCAGCTTTAAGCTCACTGCTGCGCGCCAGTTCCTGGATCGATTCGGGCAATTCTGGGCGCTTGGGGGAAAGCGTATTGACCAACGCCAGAACCGCAGCGGCCGCCGTCCCAAAGGGGAAACGCAGCGAGTAATGAGCGTCACGGTCGAGTTTGGTTTGTCGGGCGTTGAGTACAATCAGGGTCGCGCCGCGTTTCGCTGCCTGGCGCACACGCAGCCACCAGAGCGGCGCTTCCTCTTCAAGGTCTGAACCCACCACTAAAATGGCGCTTTCCTTGCCCATATCGGCGAAGTTTGTACCGGGGGCGAAGCCGATTTGCGTGGTCAAATCGCCGCCAGCCATCGAGGAATACAAGATTGATTTGCCGCCCAGCGAACGAGTCAGCTTGCCCAAATTGAACAAATCCTCGTTCGAGAGCCGCCCGCTGGCCAGAGTGATCAAGCCACGCCCGACGCTTTGGAACCGTTCTGTAACCAGTTCCAGCGCTTCCTGCCAGGTTGCTGGCTGCAATTCGCCGTTCTTGCGCACCAGCGGTTTTTCCAGTCGTTCGGCGTTTTGCGCTCCAAAATGGTATCCCAGCCGTCCTTTGTCGCAGATCCAGATCTCATTGACGGCTTCATTCTGGCGCGGCATCACTCGTTTCAGCACCCATTTGCCGCCGGAAACCGCCTCTCGGCGCACATTCAACGTCAGGTTACAGCCCACTGGGCAGTGATTACAGATCGAAGCCGCCGCCTTCAATTCCCACGGGCGCGCTCGAAAGCGAAAATCCGCCGTGGTCAGTGCTCCAACCGGACATATATCTGTGGTGTTGCCCGACCAATAAGAGTCGAAGCCGGGTTCGGAATAGCTCACAATCTCCAGAGAACGACCTCGCTGCGAGAAAGCAATCACCGGATCATCGGCGATGAGTTCCTGGAAGCGCACGCAACGCCCGCATTGGATGCAGCGCTCGCGATCCAGATAGATCAACTCTCCCAGGGGGACATGCTTGGCGAGATGCTTTTTATCGTCGTAAAGATAGCGGCTTTCGCCGGGGCCAAAGCCCATGGTCAGGTTTTGCAGCGGGCATTCGCCGCCCTTATCGCAGATGGGGCAGTCTAGCGGATGTGAGGTGAGCAAAAATTCCAGGATGTCCTCGCGCCCAGCCTTGACCTTTTCGGTAGCACCCAATACCACCATCCCTTCAGATACCGGGGTGGTGCAGGCGGTTTCCAGCTTTGGCCCAAATTGAATCTTCAGAGAACCGTCTTCCTCCCGCAACGGTTGACCGCTCGCTCGATCAATCACCGGGCGACCAATCTCAACCAGGCACATGCGGCACATGCCCACCGGTTCCATTTTGGGGTGATAGCAAAACACCGGAATATCAACGCCAACTTTCTTCGCCGCGTTGACAACAAGCGTTCCTTCGGGAACTTCTACAGGTTTACCGTCAATTGTCAAAGAGACCATCTTTGCCATCATCGTTATCTGTCCCTAATCACTCGCTGGAACCTGCTCGACATGCGCCGCAGTCTGAACTTCTCCAACTGCGACATCGAAATCCGAGCGGAAGCGTTCAATGCCGGATAGCACCGCCTCAATAGAAAACTCGCCTAATGCGCACAGGCATTTGCCGCGGATCTGGCTAGCCACATCGTACAGCAGCTCCACGTCTTCGCGCCTGGCGCGTCCGTTGGCGATGCGTTCTGTCAGGTGCGACATCCAGAAGGTGCCTTCGCGGCAGGGCGTGCATTTGCCGCAGGACTCGTGACGGAAAAAGTGAGTGGTCTTATCAATCAACCAGGGGATGCTCACCGAATCGTCAATCACGATCACCGAGGCGCTGCCTAGCTGCGCTCCCACGCTGGGGACGCTTTCATAGTCCATGGGCGTATCCAGGGCGCGTTCATCCGCCACAATCAGCGAGGAGCTGGCCCCTGCCGCCATGATGGCCTTGATGTTGCGGCCTCCTGGAATTCCGCCGCCATGCTCAAAGATCAGTTCGCGGAACGTCGTCCCCAGAGGAAGCTCATAATTGCCGGGCTTGTTAACACAGCCTGAAAGAGAGAAAATCTTTACTCCGGGGCTTTTCTCTGTGCCCATGGAACGATACCATTCTGCGCCTCTCTCGATGATGAGCGGGACATTAGCCAGGGTTTCGACATTGTTAACAATAGTCGGCTTTCCATACAGACCGTAGCTGGGCGGGAAGGGCGGCCGCAGGCGCGGCTGTCCCAATTTGCCTTCCAATGACTCCAGCAAAGCCGTTTCCTCGCCGCAAATGTACGCTCCAGCGCCCAAGTGCGTGTACAGACGCAGGGAGTATTTCGAGCCAAACAGGTTCTCTCCAAGCAACCCTGCTGCTTCCAACGCCGCAATGTGCTGGTCGAGGCTGGCCGCCAGGTTCCAAAATTCGCCGCGCAAGTAGATATAAGCTACATTTGCCTGCACCGCATAGGCACAAATTGCCACCCCCTCCAGAAATTGGTATGGGTTGCCTTCCATAATCTCGCGGTCTTTGAAGGTGCCCGGCTCAGATTCGTCGGCATTAGCCACCACATAATGCGGCCAGCTCTTGTTATCAATAAACGACCATTTTAATCCCGTTGGAAAGCCGGCTCCGCCGCGCCCACGCAAGCCGGAAGCCTTGACCACTTCCGTCACCGCCGCGGGTTCCATCTGCGTGACGACCTTTTCGAAGGCTTTAAAACCGCCGTTCTGACGATAGACTTCCAGGTTATCCAGGTCTGGAATATCGCGATGCCGCAAAAGGATATAAGGGGGCTTCTCTTTAGACATGGCTGTCTCTGCCTCGCTTACGGGCTGCATCCGAGCGCAACTGTTCAATGAGCGCCAGGGCGCTTTCCACTGTCTGGTTTTCATGGTAGCTCAGCCCGGCGCCAGATTGCACCTGAAACATCGGCGCTTTGTCGCATGCCGCCAGGCACATTACCGGCTCCACCGTGATCAGGCCGTCAGCAGTCGTCTCGCCCGGGCGAATGTTCAAACGGGAGCAAAGTTCCTGCATAAACCGCTCTGCGCCCCGTAAAGCGCACGGCAAGTCGGTGCACACCTGGATATGATATTTACCCTTTTGCTCCTCATAGTAGAGGCTGTAGAAACCAACAATCGAAGCCACTTCGGTGGGAGTGATGCCAAGAATCTCAGCGATCTCCGCCATATCTTCCCGGTTGACATACATCTTATCGCGTTGCGCGATGTAGAGAAGCGGCATCACCGCCGACCGACGCTGGTCGGGGGGGTATTTCGCCAGAATGGTTTGGATCTCTTGTGCGTATTTTTCTGCCAGCATAATTCCTCGCCGATTGCGAACTTACACCAAATGATCTCCTAACTAATCTTGGCCTCGCTCAAGGCGGATCAACGATCCACGTCACCCAGAACGATGTCCACAGTACCAATCAACACCACCAGGTCAGCCACCAGGTGACCTTTGGCTAATATTGGAAGGATTTGCATGTTGGTAAACGAGGGCGTGCGCCAATGCACGCGATAAGGTTTCGGACCGCCATCGCTTTCCAGATAAACGCCCAGCTCGCCGCGGGGCGACTCGACGCCCACATACACCGAACCTTTCGGCGGCAAAAAGCCCTCCGTCCACAGCTTGAAGTGGTGGATCAGGGCTTCCATGCTAACCCCGATTTCGCTACGCGGCGGCGGCACGTACTTGCGGTTATTGCTGCGCACCGGCCCCAGCGGCAATTTATTCAACGCCTGCTCGACGATGCGCAACGATTGGCGCATCTCCTCAACCCGCACCAGGTAGCGGGCGTAGGTATCGCCCTCCGTAAAAGTGGGGATGTCAAAATCGTACAGGTCGTAGCCCGAATAAGGCTGCGCCTTGCGTAGATCATGAGCGATGCCGGAGGCGCGCAGCATTGGACCGGTGACTCCATATTGCAGCGCTGTTTCAGGTTTGAGCACGCCGATGCCTTTGGTGCGCCTGAGGAAGAGCGGATTCTTGGTCAACAGGCGTTCATATTCATTGACGCGCTCTGGAAACAACTGCACAAATTTCCGCACCGCTGCTTCGAAGTCCGCCGGGACATCTCGCCACAATCCGCCTGGGCGGAAGAAGGTGGTCATCATGCGTTGCCCGCTGCACATCTCAAAAATATCCAGGATGATCTCGCGCTCGCGGAAACAATATAGAAAGACCGACATGGCAGCCATATCCAGGGCATGCGTCCCCAGCCAAACCAGATGGGATGAGATACGCTGCAATTCGGTTAAGATCACTCGAATTGCCTGAGCACGCGGCGGCACATCCAGGTCCGCCAGCTTCTCAATCGCCATGCAATATACCAGGTTGTTGCCCAGGTTGTTCAGATAGTCCAGGCGGTCGGTCATCACCGCAGCCTTTTCGTAGGTCTTGGCCTCCATGTTCTTCTCGATGCCGGTGTGCAAGAAGCCTACATCGGGTATGCAGTTGACCACTTCTTCGCCATCCAGCTCCAACAAAAGCCGCAACACTCCATGTGTGCTGGGATGCTGCGGCCCCATATTCAATAGTACGGTTTCTCCCTGTATCGCCCGCTCTGAAACCAGATGCTTAATCTCGTCCAGAGAAGCTGGGGTCAGGGTAATCTCTGTCTCTGTTGTCATGGCGCTACTCCTGAGCGTAGGGCTTGCGCACATTGATCTCGTCGAAATTGAACGAGAACTGTACTTCTTCATACCCCAACGGATAATCTTTTCGCAGGGGATGACCGACCCAGTCGTAAGGCATTAACACCCGACGTAAATCGGGGTGCCCCTCGAAGCGAATACCAAACATATCCCACAATTCGCGCTCGAACCAGTTGGCGTTGGCGTAAACGCTGGTGATGGAAGGCATAGACGGCGAATTTCCATCCAAAGGTACGCGCAGCCCCAAGATCAGATTATGTTTTAAAGAGCGCAGGCGATAGACCACGTGAAAGCGCGGCGTCTGTTCCGGCCAATAATCCACCGCGGTCTCCTCAACCAGTAACTCGAAATGATGGTCGTCGCGCAGCGATTGGCAGGCTGCCGTAATTTGTTCCGGGCGAAGGACCAGGCTCACTTCGTCGCGAAACTCGTAAGTATCCGCTTCAAAACGTTCCTGTAAAGCCTGTACGATTGATTGAAGGTGTTCGTTCATGGAAACCATCCGCATCGTCTCAATGGGCGAAACGGCTTACCATCGAACATCGAGGGTTTTGCCGCTCGCGCGTCTTTATCAGGCCCAATCTTTGATTCGCTCCCCCTTGACTTTTTCGTAAAGGGTGACGATCCCGTGAATTAGCGCTTCCGGGCGCGGCGGGCATCCCGCCACATAGACATCCACCGGCACCACTTCGTCCACGCCCTGCACGATGGCGTAGTTGTTGAACACACCACCGCAAGAAGCACAGTCGCCCATGGAAATCACCCACTTTGGGTCGGGCATCTGATCATAGAGACGACGCAGAACTGGCGCCATCTTGCGCGTGACCCGCCCAGCGACAATCATCAAGTCCGATTGACGCGGGCTGGCGCGCATCAGTTCCATACCAAATCGGCTCAGGTCATAATTGGAAGCCTGGGTTGCCATCATTTCAATCGCACAGCACGCCAGGCCAAAGAGCATCGGCCACATGGCGTTAGTGCGCGACCAGTTCACCAACTCTTCAAGCTTTGTAGTGACGACCCCCATGTTGCCCAGTTTTTGCTCTACTCCCATTCTAATGCTCCCTTCTTCCACGCATATACATAACCTACCAACAAAATGGCGATGAAGATGAACATCTCCACCAGCCCAAACAATCCTAATTTCTTAAAAACTACCGCCCACGGGAGAAAGAAAATGATTTCGATGTCAAACAAGATGAACAACACTGCGATCAGATAGAATCGCACCGGCATTCGGCGGGCGCCAGGGCCGATTGGCCTCATGCCCGATTCATAAGGCACCGATTTACGCAGCGTTGGTCGGCGCGGGCCTAACAAGTGCCCAAGTAAGACTGCGATGCCAGCCAGGCCGGTGGAGATGATAATCAACACGATGATGGGGAGATAATCGAACAACATGCTCGCCTCGTCGTTTGGAGTTCCATCTATGGATATTGATGCTCATTGAGCGCCTAGCGTATTATTTTCGCTCCGATAGTTTATCATAACAGACCAAGAGTGTCAAATTTCACAAAGTAGGTATTTTTTGTCTAACGCAAAAAATCACGCAAATAACGGCTGCGGGTTGGGTGACGCAGCTTGCGCAACGCTTTCGACTCGATCTGGCGGATGCGCTCGCGTGTCACATTAAAATACTGCCCAACCTCCTCCAAAGTGTGTTCTTTACCGTCCACCAAACCAAAGCGAAGCTCCAAAACCTGGCGTTCGCGCTCGGAAAGCACCGCCAGCGCGTTTTGGATGGCCTCACGCAGCATTTCGCGGGCAGCAGCATCCATTGGCTCTTGCGCCTCTTCATCCTCGATGAAATCGCCAAGCTGGCTGCTTTCCTCCACCCCCACCGGGCTATCCAGCGACATCGGCTCTTCCATCGCTTTGAGAATGCGGTTCACCTTGGCGGCAGCCCGATTCCAGCGGCGGCGTACATCCGCCTCCACCGGCGTTGACTCGGCACGGGATCGAAGAATAGCCTGGCGATCCTTCGGCTCAAGATAACCAGCTTCTAGAGCAATATCTTCGATGGTCGGTTCGCGGCCCAGTTTTTGAATTAACTCTCGCTGGACGCGCAGCAAACGATTGAGTGACTCGAAAATATGCACCGGAATGCGAATGGTGCGCGCCTGATCGGCGATGGAACGACTGATGGATTGACGGATCCACCAGGTGGCATAAGTGCTGAACTTGTAACCGCGGGTGGGGTCGAACTTCGTCACCGCCCGTAGCAGGCCGATGTTCCCTTCCTGGATTAAATCCAGGAATGAAGAGCCCCGGCCAATATAACGCTTGGCCACACTGACAACCAACCGCAGGTTGGCGCGGATGATGGCAGAATGCGCATCTTCACCCCGCGCTCGAATTTGCGTCAGCTCAGCTTGCAGGGCATCTTCATCTGGCAACTCTTCCAGGAAAATCTCCTCGCCGGGCAAAGCTTGGTGTTCTTTCACATATTCGCCCAGTTTCTGAGCCGTGGATTCGGGCAACATATACAATAAGAGGAATGAGGTGAAAGCGTTCTGTGCAACGCCATTCCATAAGGGATCGCTGCCCCACAGACCATTATCCAGATAGGCGCGCAGGTAAGAAGGCACATCGCTCTGCCAGGAAGAACGCAGCATTTGCGCTTCGCTCAGGGTGAGCAGCAAATCTGGGCGCTCGTAACCCAAGCGGCGCGTGTCCTCTAACACCCGCGACCAGGAAGTGGTCAGATGCTCATACAGAATGCGATAGATTTGTCTGGGCGTCGCGGAGGCGGCTTTTGCTACACGTTCGTCTGCAACAGAGTCGTCCGTTGAAGATGCTTCGTCTCGCTCTTGCGGGTGCAAACGGCTGAGCACTTCCAGCCGTCGAGCGGCTTCCAAACGGGTTGCCAGCCAAAATTCCTGATCCTGCGAAAGCAAATCAATATTGCCGATTTCCTTCAGGTATAACCGGACCGGGTCTTCGCCGATCTCCGCTGCCAGGCGTGGGTCGCGGAACAAATCCAGAGTATCTTCTTGCGTCAGGGTATCCAGATCTTCTTCCTCAAGAGACAGGCTGGCCTCGTCTATTTCGTCGCCCGAAAGCAATTGGTCTTCTTGAACCAACAGATCATCAATGTCGTCTATAGACAGGTTCTCAATCGCCGCCAGCTCATCTATAACCGAGCTGTTCAGGCTCTCTTCCACCACATCTCCGACCATCTCCTCGTGAAGGTCTTTGCGAGGAGGGTTTGCTTTGGCAGAGTTGGCGCGTGAGAGCATTTCCTCCGGCCTGTCATCGCTTGCTGGAGAATCGGAATTCATCGGTAGGTCGGTGAAACGA
>Ga0226835_1000845_pt1 | contig 23394 bp, 18 predicted proteins | sample LAC_MetaG_1_FD_163627 | JGI IMG/M metagenome (GOLD analysis project Ga0226835, IMG submission 163627) | Anaerobic ammonium oxidizing microbial communities from anammox membrane bioreactor (MBR) in UC Berkley, California, United States -... | ecosystem: Engineered > Bioreactor > Anaerobic >...
TCCGAGCCCCCCGCCAGCGCCATCCCCTCCCGCAGCACCACCGCCTGTGCCACCCCACAGGCCCACCCCAGCGCCAGAAGCTGCCGCCGCGCCCGCGCCTCCACATCTCTCCCCATGGCTGGATTATCCTTGATCCGTACCAACAGACCGCCCGAGGGGGCACGCGCGCCTTCGCTCACCGCGCCGCTGCAGCGAGGCAGCGCCGGGGGCTTGACAAGGCAGAGAGAGAGAGAGAGAGAGAGAATCCCCGGCCACTCCGGGCCGCGGCCGGAAAACCACAGCAAGGTGAGGTTGGCCAATGAAAGAGCCAGTACAGAGTTGCGTGAACCGTGGACCCAAAGTGTTTCTTCGTCAATCAGTTGCCATCGCCGTGCTCGGCGCTGGCCTGCTGAGCTGGGCCGGTGTCGCGGTCAGCCAGCAGTGCAGCGTCTCCATGTCCTGCGCTGGCGGTGGTAGCGTTTCCTGCTCTACGCCCAGCTACGGCTGGGGAGGAAGCTGCAGCGCCGAGGGGGGCTCGGTGCGCTGCACCTGGACCGAGTCCTGCGGGAGCGACTGTACGGAAACTCGAACACGGGTGCGGGAGTGCCCCAAGGAGAAGATCAATCCATGACGCTGATCGCCGTCCTGGCTTTCAACCTGGGAGCCGGCCTGGCCGGGGGGGGGACCACCCCCCCCGGCTTTTCCCCGCTCGAGCTCGCCGGCCCCGTCGAACAGGTGCAGTTTTCGCACGCCCCCGCCCCCGGCTCGCAGCTCGTCAGTAGCGCGGCGGGCCGACTCTGGGTGACCGAGCCAGGCCAGGGGCGCATCGTCGTGCTGGCGGCCGGCGGAAGACCGGAGCGTTACATCCCCCTCCCCTGGCCGGCCACCGCCGACGCCCACCCGCGCGCCGTACTCCTGGCGGCCTACGCCGCCGGGGGGGCGTGGCTGTGGGATGCCTCCGCCGGCGAGGGTTTCCACTGGCGGCAGGGCCGCTGGCAGGGGCCCGTGCGTCTGGCGGGCCAGGTGAGCGCCCTGGCGGCGCTCGCGGACGGGCGGGCCATCCTCAACACCCCGGCTCACCCCGAGGGCAGCTTCGCCGTGCTGACCGCCGACGGAGCTCTGGAGCGCCGCTTTGGCCAGCCACCGAGCCAACCCCACCCCCTCCTCGCCCCCCACTACGACTCCTGGGTGCTGCTGGCGGCAGGGGGCGAGTGCGTGGCGGCGAACCGCTACCTCCCCCGCCTGCTGCGCTTTCGCCCCGACGGCAGCGTTGTCTGGCAGCGGATCGTCACTGCCTCCGGCGTCGACCGGCTGGAGGCCTCCCGCCGACGGGCGCTGAGCAACCTGCGGCAGGACTGCGGCAGCGGTTGCATCGACGCGGAGCTGGTGGAGTTCGCCACCGCCGGGCAGGGATTCGCCGACGGCGGTTTCGTCCTCAACTACTCCCGCCGCCACCGCCTGGACTGGTTCGGCCCCGACGGCACCTGGCGCGGGTCCTCCCGTCTGGACCTGCCGCCGGATTCCTCACCCCAACCGCTGGGGCTGGGCTTTGTGGGGGAGGAGTTGTTCCTCGCCACCGCCGGCCAGGTCCTCCGTCTGCAACCGGCATCGGGCAAGGAGGGCCGAGTGGTGGACGAGCGAGGCGAGGGGGTGGTCGGTGCCAGGGTCCGTCTCGTCGGCGCCAACGGCGGCGAGATATCCCTGACCACCGGTGGGGAGGGCCGCTTCGCTCCCCCCGCCGAGTGGGTACCTGCCACCGTCGTGGTGGAGGTGACGGCGGAGGGGTTCGTGCCCCTCCGCCGCACCGGTATCCTGCAGGACCTGTTGAGCGACGACCTCGTGCTGGAGCGGCAACCCCAGGTTTGCTTTCGTGTCACCGACCGCAGTTCCGGCCGCCCCGTGGGAGAATTCTCGGCTCAGCTGCGGCACCGCCGCGACGAGGCGGACAGGGCGGCGTTGACCCCGGGTTCTGCCATGCGGCGGTTTACCTCCCCGGACGGGCGCGCCTGTCTCGCCAGCACGTTGCCTCCCCCGCTGGAGCTCGTCGTGTCGGCAGCCGGTTTCGCCTCCCGCCGGATTCGCGTCGCCGGTAGCGACGAGCTGGAGATTGCCCTCACCCCGGAAGCGCGCCTTTCCTTGAGAGTTCGTACCCCACAGGGTGACCCGGTGGCGGACGCCAGCGTCTCCCTGTACCCGGAGGCGGCGGCCGCCCAGCCCGTTCGAATCGGGGATGTGGCGGGGAGCACCGATCCTGCCGGGGGCTGGCAGGTGACCGGATTGGAGGCTGGGCGTTACCTGCTGGAGATCAGCCCCCACCACCACCCGAAGCGAAACGAGATGATCGCCCTGAAGGAAGGGGACAACCAGCTGGAAGTCCAGGTCGGGGCGGGAACAGAGATCACTTTCGTGGTGATGGATGCCGAGGAACGGGCCGCCGAGGGCGTCAAGGTCGCCGTACTCCCGCTGGATGCCGCAGGGTCGGCCGAGTGGCTCGACTGCCAGACCGATCACACCGGTCGCTGCCGCGTGGCGGGACTCGCCGAAGGTGTTGCCCGGGCGGTGGTCGAGGTGCCGGACGGCCGCCAGCTCGAGCGGCAGCTGACGGTGAGTGGCGAGCGCATGCAGGTGGAGATTCGTCTCCCGGGAGGCGGCCGGGTCGAGGGACGGCTGCGGGGTGTCGAGCACTACGCCGGCGTGCCCCTCGAGGTGGTGGCCGCGCAGGCTGAGTGGACGGCCTGGGTGGGAGCGGAGAGCGACGGAAGCTTCGCAATCAACGGCGTCCCCCCGGGGAGGGTGCTCTTTCGCGTCACCGGCGGCGATCAATCGCCCGCCGCCCTGGTGCAGGCCGCCCGCGAGGTGGGGGAAGGGGTGACCTTCGTTGAACTCCAGCTCCCCCAACCGCTCCGGGTTTCCGGCGTGGTGCGGCGAGGGGGGCGAGGATGCGGCGCATGCCAGCTGCTGTTTGCGCCCGCAGCCAACCCCCGCAGTCGAGTGGCCGCGGCGTGCGGACCCAGCGGGAGCTACCGCGCGTACCTGCCCTCGGGGGGCGACTACGCCGTGACCATCAGCGATGCCGATAGCGGCGAACGCTGGGTCCGCACCCTGGCCGTACACCGGGACACCACCTGGGACGTGGACCTGGAGGGAGCCACGGTCGAGGGAATCGTGGTGGATGGAGGCAGTCAGACGCCGGTGGTTTCTGCCCTCGTCCGCCTCCTGGGGGCGGGGGGAGTGGTGCTGGGGGAGCAACTCAGCCGTGACGACGGCTCCTTTCGGTTTTCCGCCCTGGGGCCGGGCCAGCTCCGCCTGGTGGCCGAGGCGGAAGGTCGGCTTGCCGAGCGCCACGTGAACGTGAGGGGGGGCGTCCACCACGAAATTCTGGAGCTGGCGCCGGGACCGCGGCTGCGCCTGCGCCTGCTGGCCGGGCAGGCGGGGCGGGCGATTGTCGGTGTGGTACGGGGCTCGATCATCGACCCCCGAGGCGAGTGGCGCCCCTTCGAGATGTTGGCCACGGCGGAGGGGGAGCTGGCCATTCCCGCCGCCCACGCCGGGGAACACACGGTCGTGGTCCACGTCCCGCCGCTGGCCGTGGCGACCGTTCACGTCTCTCCCGGGGGCCAGCCTACCGCGGTCCTCCTCTGGCCACCGGCCGTGGTCCAGGTCGAGGGGGCGGGCAGTGAGACGATGCAGGTGCAGTTCCTTTCTCCCAGCGGGCGCCCCCTCGCGCTCACGGCGAGCCCCCCCAGCTTCGCCGCCACCGGGAGGGGAGTGGTACGCGCCCAGATCCCGCCGGGGACCACCACCGCGGTGGTGGAACTCCCGGACAGGCGGGTGGTCCAGCGCTTTCCACTCACGCTCCTCCCCGAGGAGCAACGCGTGCTGGCCCTGCCCCGCTGACGCCGTCCCCCCGGCCAGCGGCGCTCGACCGGCGCCGGCGTTGACGTCACCCTCTCCCCGGTGTTGCTGCGCGAGGGATGCCCTGCCCTGGGGCCCGCCACTCCCCGTCCGGCTTGCTAGAATCGCGGGGCGCGGCTTGCGCTGCGGATTCTTCAAGGAGATAGAGCCCATGGCGTCGTTCGACCTCATCGTGATCGGTTCGGGCCCCGGCGGGTACGTGGCGGCCATCCGGGCCGCCCAGCTGGGGCTGTCCACCTGTGTGGTGGAAAAGGACCCCTTTCTAGGGGGCACCTGCCTGCACCGGGGGTGCATTCCCACCAAGGCGTTGCTGCACACCGCCGACGTCCTGCAGCAGGCGCGGGAGGGGGCCAAGGTGGGGGTGGTGTGCGGCGAGGTATCCCTGGACCTCAAGGCCGCCCACGCCCACAAGCGCAAGGTGGTGACGAAGAACGCCAAGGGGATCGAATTCCTGTTCCGCAAGAACAAGGTCACCTGGGTGCAGGGAGTAGGTTCCCTGCAGGGTGGCGGTCGGGTGGAGGTGGCCAAGGCCGACGGCAGCCGCGACACCCTCTCGGCCCGCTTCATCCTGCTGGCCACCGGCTCCCGCTGCGGCGACCTGCCCCACATCCACGCCGACGGCGAGCGCATCATCAACTCCGACCATGCCCTAGAGCTGGAGCAGGTGCCAGTCTCCCTGCTGGTGCTGGGGGCCGGGGCGGTGGGTATGGAGTTCGCCTCGATCTACTCCCGCTTCGGGGCCCGGGTCACGGTGGTGGAACTCCTGGAGCGCGTGCTGCCCCTGGAGGACGCCGACGTTTCGGCAGAGGTGGCGCGGGCGTTCAAGAAGCAGGGCATCGAGGTGCACACCGGAGTGAACATCGACAGCGTGGAAACGGACGAGAGCGGGGTGCGGGCGACCGGGCGAAAGGGTGAAGAGCCGGTGAGTTTTGGCGCCGAGCGGCTGCTCCTGGCAGTGGGCCGGCGGGCGGTCACCGAGGGGCTGGGGCTGGAGCGCGCCGGGGTACAGCTGGAGCGCGGCCGGGTGGTGGTGGACAGCCACTACCGCACCACCGCGGAGGGGGTCTACGCCATCGGCGACCTCATCGACACCCCCTGGCTGGCCCATGTGGCCTCCGCCGAAGGGATCCACGCGGTGGAGCACATGGCGGGGGCCAACCCGCCGATCATCAACTACCGCCAGGTACCCAACTGCACCTACTGCTGGCCAGAGGTGGGCTCCATCGGGCTCACCGAGGCGCAGGCCCGCGAGGGCGGCCGCCCGCTGCGCACCGGCAGCTTCCCCTTCTCGGCCATCGGCAAGGCGGCCATCCTCAACGACAGCGGGGGGTTCGTCAAGATCGTCGCGGATGCCCACGACGACGAGATCCTCGGCGTGCACATCGTCGGTCCCCACGCCACCGAGCTGATCGCCGAGGCCGAGGCGGCCATGCGGGGGGAGCTCACCGTGGAAGAGCTCATTCGCACCATCCACGCCCACCCAACTCTGCACGAGGCCATCCACGAGGCGGCCGAGGCGGTGCATGGGGCCGCCATCCACATCTAGGAATGGAGCGACGTGCGCGCGCCTTCAAAGGAACGGGCAGAGAGTTCGACGAGGGAGACAGCGATGCCAACCAACGTGGTCATGCCGCAGATGGGCGAATCCATTACCGAGGGGACCATCGTCCGCTGGTTCAAGGAGGAGGGGCAGGAAATCGTCAAGGACGAGCCGCTCCTGGAAATCTCCACCGACAAGGTGGACGCCGAGGTACCGGCACCGGCCAGCGGGCGGGTGCTGCGCATCCTGCGCAAGCCCGGCGAGACGGTGCCAGTGGACGAGGTGATCGCGGTCATCGCGATGGCTGGCGAGAGCGGCGAGGCACCCGCGCCCGCCCCGGCAGCTGCCTCTGCCCCGGCCCCCGCTGCCGTCCCCGAGGCCCCCCCGGCGGCGCCTCCCCCTGCCCCTCAGCCCCCCCCTGCCGCTGCGGTCTCCAGCGACGAGGAGGCAGTGCGGCAGCGCTCCTCCCCCCTGGCCCGCCGCCTGGCCGCCGAGCACGGGGTAGACCTGGCGCAGGTGCAGGGGACCGGCATCCATGGCCGGGTGACCAAGGAGGACATCCTCGCCCACGTGGCCCGGCGCCAGCAAGCCACCGCCGCGCCGGCGCCTCCCCCGGCCACCCCGCCGCCCGTCGTGACCCCCGCCCCGCCACCCCCTGCTGCGGCCCCGAGGCCTGCCGTGCCGTCGCCGCCCTCCGCCGGCAAGGGGCCCGCCTACGCCACCGGCGCCACCATGGGGCCCAGCCGGCCCTTCGAGGGCGACGAGCTGCGGGAGCCCATGTCCATCATGCGCCAGCGCATCGCCGAGCACATGGTGGCCTCCCGCCGCACCTCCCCCCACGTGCACACCGTCTTCGAGATGGACTTCTCGCGCATCGTCGCCCTGCGGGAGAGGGCCAAGGACGCGTTCCTCTCCCAGTACGGCCTGCGACTCACCTTCACCCCCTTCGTGATGGCGGCGGCGGTGGAGGCGCTCAAGAGCTTTCCCGTCCTCAACGCCTCCCTGGATGGCAACGAGGTGGTCTACCACCGGCACATCAACGTGGGGGTGGCCGTCGCCCTGCCCCACGGGCTCATCGTCCCGGTGGTCAAGCGCGCCGAGGAGCTCTCCCTGGTGGGCCTGCAGCGCGCCATCACCGATCTCGCCGATCGCGCCCGCGCCAAGCAGCTCAAGCCCGACGACGTGCACGGCTCCACCTTTTCCATCACCAACCCCGGGCCCTACGGGGGACTGTTCGGGTTACCTGTCATCAACCAGCCCAACGTGGCCATCCTGCACGTGGGGCACATCCACCGGCGGCCCACCGTGATCACCGACGGGGAGGGCCGCGAGGCCATCGCCATCCGCGACATGGCGTTCATGGCGCTGTCCTTCGATCATCGGCTGATCGACGGCGCCACCGCCGATCAGTACATGGCGCGCCTGAAGGAGATCCTCGAAGCCGGGAACTTCGTCATCGCCTAGATCGCCGCAGCGGCGAGGGTTTGCCGTGCACTCCCCCGTCGGCTGGTCGCCTGGGACCGCCCACATGCGCTATCCTGCCCTGGGCATGGTGGTCAACGTTGCCAAGAGAGCTGCCTGGAGCGGGGGGGGGCTGATCGGGGGGTGCGCCCGTGCCGCTTAGCGGAAACCTGCGCACCATGCCGTTTGCGGACCTCATGCAGTGGCTCGCCATGAGCCACAAGACGGGAACCCTGGTGGTGCGCGGGCGGCAGTTCACCAAGCGCATCTTCTTCTCCCAGGGGGCGGTGTGCGCGGTGGCCTCGGACAACCCCAGAGAGCGGCTGGGCTACTTCCTGGTGGGGTGGAACTATCTCGATGAGGGCCAGCTGCGGGTCCTCCTGGAGGAGCAGGGGCAGCAGCAGCGGGCGCTGGGGGAGCTGGCCGTTCAGCACGGGCTCGTGCCTCCGGAAGAGTTGCAGCGCCTGCTGCGCGTCCGCGCCGAAGAGGTGATCTTCGACCTCATGCTCTGGGAGGAGGGGGATTTTCGCTTCCTCGACGACAACCTCCCCACTCGCCTCTTCCGCGAACTGACCCTGAGCGTCGACCATTTCCTCCTGGAGGGGGCGCGCCGCCTCGACGAGGCCCGGCGCATGGCGGCCATCATCCCCTCTTCCCAGCATATCCCCCGCCTGGCGCGAACCATCAAGCGTTCGGCGCTGCAGCCTGCCCAGCTCGCCCTCCTGGACAAGATCGATGGTGTGCGCAGCATCGAGCAGATCGCCCTGGAGTGCCGGCTGCCGGAGATCGAGATTCTGCGCTTCGTCTTCAAGGGGGTCCAGCAGGGCGCCTTCGCCATCCTCCCCCCCTCCGGCGAGCCCCTGCCCATCCCGGGGGTGGTGGAGGACGGCTGGAGCGAGACGCTGCGGGAAGCCGAAACCAGTCTTTCCCTGGGCGATCTGGTGCAGGCGTACGAGCTGCTCTCCCGGGTGCGGCGCAACTACCCCAAGGTGCCCGAGGCCCTGGAGAAGGCCCTGGAGCTGGAAGTCCGCATCCGCAGCCTGATCGAGAACACCGCCGCCTCCCGCGACGTCATCCTGGAGCTGGCGGTGGACCTCAACCAGGCCACCCACCTGCGCTTCTCCCCGGAGGAGGCGTTCGTGCTTTCCCGGGTCAACGGGCGCTACACCCTGCCCCAGGTGCTGGCCCTCTTCCCGGGGGAAAAGCTGCTCGGCCGGCTCATCGTTTACTCGCTGTTGCAGCAGGGGATCCTGAAGTTCCGCGAATCCCAGGCGATCGAAAAGCTCCATCGCCGGTGATCCTGCCTTCAGCTGGCCAGGGGTCGGACAAGACCCACCGGTCCTGCGTCAGCGGGCCTCGTCCCGGCGCCGCATCTCCCGCCACCCCCCCGGCAGCTCGGTGGGAGCATCCCGCCGGGGGTGCAGCCGTCCCCCGGCGTCGCGGTGACAGGAGTAACAATCGTCCCGGGGCGGGTGGTCAGGCGGCCGGGGCGCCCGGCCGCTGACCCCGTGACAGGACAGGCAGGAGAGCTCGGACTGCTCGACGCCGTGATCCCCATCGGCGGGCATCCGGGGTGGGCGATCCCCCACCGCCCATAGCACCGCCAGCACCAAGAGCGTCGCCGCGACGATCATCGCCAGCCGTCGAGACCCAGGCACCATCGCGGTATGCTACCCTCCCAGGCCATGCGCGAGCACCTCCTCCGCGACATGGTCCTGCTCCTGGCCGCGACGCTGGTGCTGGGCACGGTTTCCAACCTCTTCCCCTCTCGCCGCCTGGCCTGGTGGGGGGCGGGCCAGCAGCCACCCCAGGTGGGGGTGGATTTCCAGTGGATGGATGTGCTCTCGGCCGAGGAGATCCGGCAATCCCTGCCGGGGGCCGTCTTCATTGACGCCCGTGGGCTGGGAGCGTACGGCGAGAGTCGCATTCCCGGTGCCCTGCACCTGTCCTACACGGAACTGGGCACTGCCTTGCCCGCCGATCTGGAGGCTCGCCTGCGCGGCGCCGATCTCGTTCTTCTTTACGGCGACACGGCGGACGCCGACATCGAGCAGCTGATGTCCCAGCAGCTGCGTCGCCTCGGGCTCGCTCCACCGTACATCCTGCTGGGCGGCCTGCCAGCCTGGCGCGCCGCGGGACTGCCCGTGGAGAGCGCCTCTGAGGTGGCCCCATGAGCATGTCCGACACCCTTCGCAACCGCTGGCTGCATCTCGTCCTGGCGCTGGCGCTGGGCGGCATCTTCCTCTACGCCGCCCACGACAAGGTGCTCGACCCCCGTCCCCTGGTGACCATCATCTGGGGGTATCGCCTGATCCCCCCGCAGCTCACCAACCTCATCGCCATCTATCTGCCGTGGATGGAGGTACTCATCGGCCTCGGGCTCGTGACGGGAATCGCCCGGCGGGCGGCGGCGGGGTGGGCCACGGTGCTGCTGGCCTGCTTCACCACCGCCCTGATGATCAACGCCGTGCGCGGCATCGACGTGGCCTGCGGGTGTTTCTCCACCTCCGCCCAGGACGTTCAGAACGCCTGGCTACTGGCCCTGCGCGACCTGCCGATGCTGGCCGCGGCGGCCGTGCTCACGTTCTTTCCCCCTCGACGACGGCCGCCGCTACGCTCCGCCGTTCCCCGCTCATCTCCCTGACCAGCCTCGGGATGAGCTCATCCAGGTCGATCGTCGCCCAGGCCGCCCTGGCGAGCTCCTGACCGGCCCCCCGCCACATGGCGTTGATCACCTTGATCCCGCGCCGCTGCAGCGCCGCGGTCGGATAGGTGAAGTCCGAGTCGGAGGAGACCAGCACCGCCACGTCCATGGCATCTGCCGCCGCCAGATCGAACATGTCGGTGATCAGGGCCGCCTCCACCCCCTTCTCCGCCGACCACACCAGCGGCTGGCCACAGGAGGGGCAGGTGCCCGTCTCGTACCCGCAGGCACGGCAGCGGATGTGATCGTAGCGCCGGCGTCGCTCCAGAATCGCCACGCTGGTGCCCGGCTGCCGCTCCACGAAGTTCTCCAGCCAGCGGCGCAGGTTCTCGTCGTCGGGGTCGCACGAGGCGTACACCCGCATGCCCTGGAAGTCCAGGTCCTCCCCCAGCGGCAGGCGAGTCAGGGCGCCCATGAGCACCTCGGGAAGGGCGGCCCAGTCGCACCGCGCCTCGCCCCCTCGCTCGTTCCAGCGCAGCTGAAAGTTCCAATAGTCGACGAAAACGTGAACCATCTGCAACATCAATGCACCTCCTGACCCCGGGATCACCCGGGCTTCATCGCGGGTTGCGGCGCCAGCGCAGTACCGGCGATCGCGCTGCCCGCACCTCGTCCAGCCGCCGTACCGGGGTGGTGTAGGGGGCGCCCCGCACCAGCTCCGGGTTCTCGCGGCACTCCTGGGCGATCTGCCGCATCGCCGCGATGAAGGCGTCCAGCTCCTCCACGCCGTCGCTTTCGGTGGGCTCGATCATCAGCGCCCCGTGGACGATCAGCGGAAAGGACATGGTTGGCGGATGGAACCCATAATCCAACAGACGTTTGGCGATGTCGACGTTCTTCACGCCGTGGGCGGCCTGGCGAGAGTCGTCGAAAACCACCTCGTGCAGGGAGCTGCCCGGGTAAGGGAGGTGGTAGTCCTCCTCCAGGCCCTTGCGGATGTAGTTGGCGTTGAGAACCGCCCCCTCCGCCATGGCCTTGAGGCCGTCCCGGCCCAGCGAGCGAATGTACGCCAGCGCCCGCACCAGCATGCCGAAGTTGCCGTAAAAGCCCCGCACCTTGCCGATGCTCTTGGGGCGATCGTACGACAGGGTCAACCTGTCGCCAGTTCTCTCCACCGTCGGCACCGGGAGGTACTCCACCAGCGCCTGCGACACCGCCACCGGACCGGCCCCCGGACCCCCTCCCCCGTGGGGGGTGGAAAAGGTCTTGTGCAGGTTGATGTGCATGACGTCCGCCCCCATCGCCCCCGGCTGGGCGATCCCGACGAAGGCGTTGAGGTTGGCCCCATCGATGTAGAGGAAGGCACCGCGTTCGTGCAGCATGGCGGCGGCGCGGGCGATCTCCGGCTCGAACACCCCCAACGTGTTGGGAACGGTCACCATGAGCGCGGCGACGTCCCCGCCCTCCAGATGACGGGCGAGGGCGTGCAGGTCCAGGGTGCCGGCGCTGGTGGAGGCGATCTCCACCACCTTGAAGCCGGCAAAGACGGCGGTGGCCGGGTTGGTGCCATGGGCCGAATCGGGAATGAGCACCGTGCTGCGCGGCGAGTTGCGGTCGAGGCAGGCGGCGCGCACCATCAGCATCCCGGTCAGCTCGCCGTGGGCGCCGGCGGCCGGCTGCAGGGTCACCCTCGCCATGCCGGTAATGGCCACCAGGGCCTGCTCCAGCTCCCACATCAACTCCAGCGCCCCCTGCACCTGCTCCTCGGGCTGCAGCGGGTGCAGTTGCGCCAGGCCGGGCAGGCGCGCCAGCTCTTCGTTGAGCCTGGGGTTGTACTTCATGGTGCAGGAGCCCAGCGGATACAGCCCCTCGTCCACCGAGTAGTTGAGCTGGGAAAGCCGGTGGAAGTGGCGCAGCACATCCACCTCGCTGACCTCCGGCAGCTCCTCGATCTCGCCGCGCAGGGCCACCCCGGCCAGGGTCCGCGTCACCTCCACCGGCGGAACCTCCAGGGGTGGCAGCTGATACCCCACTCGCCCCGGCGACGACCGCTCGAAGATGACGCCTTCGCGGCGGGCCCGTCCTCGCGCCCCGTTCATGCCAGCCTCCTGATGCCATCGAGCAGGCGATCGCACTCACCCCGGGTGTTGCGTTCCGTGGCGGCGATCAGGATCCCCCGGGGCAAGGCCCCGCCCCAGCGGGTGGTGGAGACGCCCCCCAGCACCCCCTCCCCGGCCAGCCGCCGCAACAACTCGTCCGGCTCCGGGTACACCACCAGAAACTCGTTGTAGGTGGGGGAGTCCGGATAGGCCAGGGTCACCCCCGACCCCGGCGACCCCAGCGTCGCCTTGAGGTACTCGGCGGTGGCGTGGGAGGCCATGGCCACCTCCCGCACTCCCTTCTTGCCCAGCAACGACAGCACGATGGTGACGTACAGCGCCATCAGGCCGTGGTTGGTGCAGATGTTGGAGGTGGCCTTGGCGCGCCGGATGTGCTGCTCCCGGGTCGAAAGGGTCAGCACGAAACCCGGCCTGCCGTCCACGTCCACCGTTTCCCCGCACAGTCGCCCCGGCAGCTGGCGGAGGTACTCCTGGCGAGTGGCGAAAAACCCCAGGTGGGGTCCTCCAAAGGCGGGGGGGATGCCGAACGCCTGCAGATCCCCGCACACCACGTCGAAACCCAGCTCGCCGCCGGGCGTGAGCAGCCCCAGCGAGGTGGCCTCGCACACCACCTGCACCGCCATTGCCTTCACCGCGCGGGCCGCCGCGGCGACGGCCGCGAGATCCTCCACCACTCCCAGGGCGTTGGGCGACTGCACCACCACCGCGGCGACATCCTCGGCCACCGCCGCCGCCAGCGCCTCCCGATCGACCCGCCCGCCGGCGCCGGGCGGCACCCGATGCACCGCGATTCCCTGGGGTTCGCAGTAGGTGGTGAGAACCGCGACGTGCTCCGGATGGAGAGCCCCCGCCAGCACCACCCGCCGCCGCGCAGGCAGGATCCGATGGGCCATGAGCACCGCCTCGACCGCCGCCGTGGCGCCGTCGTACAGGGAGGCGTTGGCGATTTCCATGCCGGTGAGCTGGCAAACGAAGGTCTGGAACTCGAAGATCGCCTGCAGGGTGCCCTGGCTCACCTCGGGCTGGTAGGGCGTGTAGGCGGTAAAGAACTCGCCCCGTTGAATGAGGGCGTCCGCCAGGGCGGGCGTGAGATGCCGGTACACCCCGGCGCCCATGAAGCAGGCGGTGCAGTCGGGCGCCAGGTTGCGCCCGGCGAGGCGCCAGAACTCCTGCCGCACCTCCTCCTCACTGCGGGCGGGGGGCAACTCCAGCGGCCCACAGCGCAGCTCTGCCGGAATCGACGCGAACAGCTCCTCGACGCTCGCCGCACCCACGGCGGCGAGGATTTTCCGGCGATCCTCGTCGCCGGCCAGATAGCGATGCATCAGTGTGCCCCTTCCTCCGCCAGGAACGCCTCGTACTCCGCCGCCGTCAGCAGGCCCGCGTCGCTCCCTGGCGCCATCTTCACCCGCACCAGCCAGCCTTCCCCGTGGGGATCGGTGTTCAGGAGCTCGGGCCGCCCCTCCAGGGCGCCGTTGACCTCCACCACCTCGCCGGCCACCGGGGCGAACACCTCGGACACCGCCTTGACGGACTCAATATTGCCCATGGCGCCGTCGCGCTCCAGGGTGGAGCCGACCGCCGGCAACTCGACGAACACCACGTCTCCGAGCTGCTCCTGGGCATAGCTGGTGATGCCGATGGTGGCGGTGCTGCCGTCGAGAAGAACCCACTCGTGCGACTTCGCGTAGCGTCGATCCTGCGGATAGCTCATAAGACCAGCTCCCTCCCTTCAGTGTTCGGGCCGCACCCAGCCAGCCCGGGCAACCATCAGCGGGGGCGACGGTAAAAGGGTGTGGCGACCACCTTCGCGCGCACCGGCTGCTCTCGTATCTCCACGTCCAGCTCCTCGCCCTCCCGGGCTAGCTCGACGGCGACGTAGGCCAGCGCCAGAGCCCGCTGCAGGGTCGGCGCGAACGTCCCCGAGGTCACGGTGCCGACGCGCTCGCCATCCTTGAGAACGGGATACCCGTGCCGGGCGATGCCGCGACCGATCATCTCCAGCCCCACGAGCTTGCGCTTCAAGCCGGCGGCCTCCTGGCGACGCAGCGCCTCGCGACCCAGAAACGGCCCCTTGTCGAACTTCACGATCCACTCCAGGCCCGCCTCGAGGGGCGTGGTGGAGTCATCGATGTCGTTGCCGTACAGATGCATGCACGCCTCGAACCGGAGCGTGTCGCGGGCCCCCAGGCCGCATGGCACGATCTCGTCCTCTGCCCCGGCCTTCAGTATGGCGTTCCAGAGATCAGGAGCATGGGCGGGATGAACGTAAATCTCGAAACCGTCCTCGCCGGTGTACCCGGTGCGCGCCAGGATCGCCTCCACCCCGCACACCTTTTCGACGACAAAGCGGTAATATTTGATATCTGACAACTTCGCCGGTGTCAGCCGCTGCACCACGTCGGCCGCCCTCGGCCCCTGCACGGCCAACTGCGCCCACTGCGCCGAGCGGTCATTGACCTCCACCCCGGAAAACCCCGCCGCCTGGGCGCAGAGGTAGGCGTAACCCTTGTCTTTGTTGGCGGCATTGACCACCAGGAGGTACTGCTGATCCGACATCTTGTGCACCAGCAAATCGTCCACGAAGGTGCCGCGCGGAGTCATCAAACCCGAGTACTGGGCCCGGCCGGCGGTCAGCTTGGAAACATCGTTACAGGTCACGTACTGCAGAAAGTCCAGGGCCCGACTGCCCGTGACCTCGATTTCCCCCATGTGGGACACGTCGAAGAGGCCCACCCGACTGCGCACGGCCCGGTGCTCCTCGACGACTCCCCGATACTGCACCGGCATCTCCCATCCGGCGAACGGCACCATCTTGCCCCCGGCGGAAAGGTGGCACTCATACAGCGGCGTACGTTTGAGCTCGGTCTGTCTCATACCGGCCTCCCGCTCCCTCTCTTCCCAGGATCCGCGGCACGTGGGGGGGTCCAGATCGGTCCACCGAGAGGCGCCATTGCTCTGAACCGGCCATCTACATACCCCACAACCATCCCTCGCGGGCCTCCATCCATGCTGGCGGCGAGCCGTCGCGCCTCCCGCAGCTGAAGGCTACCACCGCCGGGGAGCTCCTTCAACTCGGTGGGGTCTGCCTGAGGATGAAGTCAGCCTCCACGCCGTAGCGTGCGGTGAGGGCGAAGGAGCTCTACCGAGCCAGGCGCAGGGTGTCCAGCGCCGAAAATGTCTCCGGCAAGCCGGCGGCAGGATCCGCAAAGCGGGCCTCGGGGTTGTCGAGGCGCAGCCAGAGAGCCACCATGGCGGGGTCGATGGGACGGACCCTGCCAGCCACCGGCCAGCGGATCTCGAGGTACAGCGCCGGCACCCGTGTCCACCCACTTTCGCCCACCGACCCCAGCCTGTCTCCCCGTCGGACGCTCGCGCCGGGGCGAACACTGAGATCGCCGAGATGTCCCATCAGCGTGAGCCGATCACAGCCGTGATCGATGACCACCATGGTGCCCCACCTCATCCACTCGTTGGCGCGCCGATCTCGGGGACGCCCGGCGTAGACGATCCGCCCCGCCCCCGGAGCGCGCACCGCCTCGCCGGCGGGCGCCGCCAGGGTGACTCCATGGTGAGCCTCCTCCCTGCCGGTGAACGGGGAGACTTGCCAGCCGAACGCCGCCACCGGTACGGCTCGCGAAGGCTCCACGGGTGGCGCTGTCGGCAGAGTGAGAAGGGGGCAGGGACGCTGTACTTCCGTCTGGCCGGCCACCACCTCAGCGAGGGAAACGAGGCGTTGGCTGTGGGCCTCGAGCCAGGCCGCCACTTCCACCGCGTCGGCGGAGACGGGCGGGAGCGGTGCGATGGGGGCCGCAACGCTCGCCTCGCCGGCGCCCAGGGTCCAGCACAGCCGTCTCCCCCGCTGGAGCACCTGCTCCAACCGCGCGGCCATTTCCATTGCCCTTTCCCTCTCGCTGGCGAGTTCGCGATGGAGGGCAGCGTTCTGGCGTTGTACCGGCCCGGCAGAAAGCCGCGTCACGGCCGCGCGGGCCGAGGACGGCAGGAGCGCCACCAGCACCAGCATGGCCGCCAGCGTCAGGCCGGCGGCAATGGCCATGAAAAGGAGGACCGCCTGCGAAACGAACCAGCGGCGCACGCCACCGCCCGTGCCCGGGTGGAACTGCACCTCCCAGCGGCGCCCTTTCACACCCAACGTAGCACCTCGGAAGGGTCACGCCGCGCCACCTTGCGGGCCGGCACGTAGGAGGCGACGGCAACCTCCAGGATGCCCACGGCGAGAACCACGGCGAGATCGCTGACGCGGAGGTGAAAGGGGATCCGCTCCACCATGTAGACCGAGGCGACGTCGGGAGGAAAGCTAGGGATCTTCAGCAAGGTCAAGAGACCGACCACCCCGATCCCCAGCGCCAGGCCAGCACCGACCCCGGCGCTTCCCAGCAGGGTGCCAGCCAGGAGAAAGGTACGCCTGATCAGCCTGGGCTGGGCGCCAACGGCAAGCAGCACACCCAGCGTGCGACGTTTCTCCGTCACCAGCACCACCAGGGCCGCCGCAACCTCGAACGCTCCTACCGCCACCACCAACGACAGCACCAGCGCCAACGACAGCTTTTGCCAGGTGAGGGCGGCAAACAAGGCGCGGTTGGCCTCGCTCTCCTCCCAGGTGGTCAACAGACATCCCGGACCACAAATCTTCTCGACTCGCTCGCGGAGCGATTCAACCTGTTTCCGGTCCTGAAACCACACCTCGACGGCGCCCCCCGGCAGACGTCCCAGCCGGTCCGCCAGCGGCGCAAAGGAGGTCAGCACCCACCCCTCGTCCAGCTCTGCGAAGCCCGTCTCGAAGACGTCAGCAATCTTCACCGTAACGCTGCGCAGGCCGACGCCCTCCACCGCCGTTTGCAGGAGCGCCACCTCCCCCTCCGCCAGCCCCAACCTCCGCGCCACCCCCTGGCCGACAGCCACAGCGAGGGGCCCATCGCCATCGTCCGGCGGCAGGGCGGCAATCCTCCCCGAGCCACCCGCCTTCACGGTAACCACCACGGGAGACCCTTCCTCCTTCTGCAGCAGCCCCGGCAGGTAGGCGACTTCCCCGAGCCTGAGAAGGGCCGGCTCCCGCCGCAGTCGAGCGGCCGTCAGCGCCGGGCTGTCCCCCGGCGGCGGCAGCACCACTGCGTCTCCGGTGGCCGTCATGATGCCGGCTCGGAGCGCATCCCCATAGCCGGTCATCAGCGCCAGCACCACCACCAGCGCCGCCACCCCGAGCGCCACGGCGATCAGCGCGGCCAGAGCGCTGGAGCGCAGCAGCGGTGTGCTGCGACGGCGCACCAGCCGCAGGGCGAGGAAGGCGGATGCCCGCACGGCCGGATTGTAGCGTGGGAGCGTTCCCTCACTGTTCGACTGCCGCCAGCGTGACGAGCACCCCCGCACCTCCGAGCAGCAGCAGCCCGGCATCTCGCAGCGGCTCGACCCAGGCGCACGACGCCAGGGTGCTGCCCACGATCCAGAAGCCGACCAGCGTTGTCGCGGTCCAGCACGCCCGGCTGCGCGGGCCAGCTGCGGCCACCAGTGCCGCAGCTACCGGGCCCAGCCACGAACCGGCGGTGGCCGCGGCCGCTACCAGCAACGAGGCCAGAAAGGGCAGCCGCAGGCGACGCACCGGGTGGAGCAGCTCCCGCAGGCCAATGGCGGCCACCGCGGCCAGGTATCCCAGGGCCACCGTCACCGCCAACCACACCACTGGACGCGCAGTGAGCCCTGCTACCGAGATGAGCGCTTCGGCTGGCTCCAGTCGTCCGGCGACCAGCCCAAGCCCGGCGGCCACCCCCAGCTCCAGCGCCCTGGGGCGATCCCGCAGCGCTCCGAACCGCGCCGCAAACGCCGCCAGAGCTGTCGACACCAGGCACACTGCGGCGAAGATCGCCAGCTGTGCCACCCAGGGACGCACCCCCACTCGAAAGGCCGGATAGCCCACGGCGACGACGCTGGGAGTCACCGCCACCAACCCCGCCAGCGCGCCGGTCAAGGCCACGGTCCACCTCCGGGTGAGGTTGCCTGGCAGAAGAACCAGGCACAGAGCACCTGCCAGGAGCGCCCCGGAGAGCAGCGCCGGCCAGGGACCCAGCGTGCCCGTTGGCAGTTCCGGGAGGTCCCGCCCGAGAAGCAGCCCTCCCGCCACCCGCTGCCCCGACAGGTCCCAGTCCCGCCGCGCCAGACGTTCGATGCGGCGCGCGTCGATGGCTTCCCGGGCGCCCACCAGTTCTCTGGCGAGGGGTGCGGACGGCCGGACACCGGGCAGCCACGGTGCGACCTGGAGCCGCCACCGCACGGGATGAGGATCGTCCTTCACCAGGGCGCGCAACACCCATGCTCCGTGGGAGGGCTGCCAGAGGACCAGCCAGCCATCGCCAAGCCGCCGCCAGGCGCGCAGCTTTCCCCACGAGAGATCAGCAGGTCCGCCCACATCCTCGACCAGGCGAGCGGCCGCAACCGGCGACCGCGGCACGGCCGCATCGTCCTGGCGGAGGGGGACGAGCAGGCCTGCTGCCACCATCGCCCCGACGACCAGCGGACGCGCCCTCATGCCCGCCTCCTCTTGCTGTGCTGCAAGGCCGCCAGCAGCGCAACCACGACGCTCCCCAGGATCAACGCGTCGGCCGCTCCGCCGGCCGGGAAACTCGCCCGTCGAATCAACCCTTCGCACACTCCCCGAGCCAGGATCGCGGAGGCAAGGCCGCCCCAGCGCGCCACCGCCGCCATACCCAGGTGAAGACCCAGCTCGGCCGCCAGGCTGGCGGCCAGCGGCACGGCCGGAACCGGATGCAGCAGGCACCCCACCAGCGCTCCCACCAGCGCTCCTCCCCACCAGCCGGCGATCGGCGCCGCGAGGAATGGCAACGCGCCGCGCAGCAGCGGCTCCTCGGTGAGGGCAGGAAACCACATCTTTCCCGCCAGCACCGATACCCCGTATTGGGGCGGAAAGGCAGAGCGGACCGGCAACCAACCGCCCAGGGCAGCGACCAGCCGGGGAAGTGCCAGCAGCGCCAGGGCTACGGCGATTCCAGCCGGGGCGGCCAGGAGCAGCCGGGAGGGGAACTGATCGGCGGGCCGGGGGAGAAGCCCGATCACGCCGCCGGACACCACCGCGCCCAGGGCGCACTCCCACGGCGGCAGCCCCGCCGCCGTCCCCGCCACCCACGTCACCGCCCCCACGACCAGGCCGGCGAAGAGCGGTCCCTGTCGTCGAAACGCCACCTGCTCCGCCCCGGCCACGATCACTCCGATCAGGACCAGTACCAGCCCGAGCAAACCCACCGATCGAAGGAGCTCCAGCTCGGCGATCCGTCCCATGACCACCCCCACATCCGAGGCGAGGGGCTCGGTATGCCGCTGGAACGAGATGACGGTAGAGCCAGCCATTTCCACCTCGATGGAGCTCTCCCACCCCTCCGGCAATCCTCCAGCTGGTATCGTGAAGGTCACTCGGTGCCAGGTAACATTCCCTTCGCGCCACGACTGACCCGCTGTCCATCGCCACTGCTCCACGTCCGGGAACACCCGGGCCAGGTTCTCCCGCAGGGGACGTTGCACGGTGGCCGGGAAGTGGTTTGCCCCGGGGTCAGCAGGGATCGGGCGGCGCGCCGCCCACACCACCCCGTCGGGGGTCGCGGCCCCCTCTCCCCCGCCGGGGAACTGGACGCGCCACAGCAAGGCCCCCCCGCTCGTCGCCGCCGGCCCGCCATCGCGATGAACCCACTCTATTGCCCACGCCAGCTCCTGGTTGCCCACGAAGGAGGCCTCGGGCGCTCCCACGGGGTGGTAATCGAGGCCTGCGAACGCCCGGCGAACCGCGTCAATGGCCAGCTCGCGGCCGCCGACGCCGCGCCCCAGGGTCAGGTGTGCGGCGGCGGCACAGCACGCCACCGCCACGAGAAGAAATCCCCCGCGCCGCAGGATGCGCACCCTGCTACTTTACCGCGCTGTAGACTATCCCCGGTGAAACGCCCCGGCTACCGACGACTGCCCCATACCGCCGACCTGCGGCTCGTCGTATGGGGAGACAGTCGGGAGGAGCTGTGCCGCCACGCCGTGCGCGGAGCCCTTCACGAGGCGCTGGGGAAGCCTCCCAGGGGAGTCCCCAGCCACTACCTCCCCGTCGACGAGCTTCCCGAGGACGAGACCCTCGTTCTCGCCCGCATCGTCAACGAGGCGCTGTTCCAACTCTACGTCCACGGTGTGGTGGCCACCGATGTTCGTTGGGAAGGGGGGCGCCCCTTCCTGGGGGTGCGTCAGCTGCGGCCCGGACAGCTGCCCGAAGTCGAGGTCAAGGCGGCCACCCTCCATGGCCTCGACACCGCAAGAGTGGCGGGCCGCTGGCGGGCCACCCTCACCCTGGATCTCTGAGCCCGAAAACCGCGGTTGGCTTCTACTGCAAGGCCGGATTTCGCCGCGCTGGCGGGCGTACTCGGGGACCCGGGCGCTGCGCCGTACGCTTGAGAGTACGGCTCGCGCCCTCACCCCTCCGTGCGCCCGCCATCATCGGCGTCTCCGGCCTCTCGTCACGAACCCAACCGCGGTTTTCGGGATGAGCCGCTGCCTCTACCCGCGGCTCACGCAGGAGCGCAGCGCCTCCACGTGATGGAGCGACTCCCAGGTGAAGGTGTCCTCGCTGCGGCCGAAGTGACCGAAACAGGCGGTCTGGCGGTAGATCGGGCGCAGGAGGTCAAGCTCCTGGATGATCCCCCGCGGCGTCAGGGGGAACACCTCGCGCACCGCCCGGGTGAGGAGCTCATCCGGGACCACGCCGCTGCCGAAGGTGTCCACCATGACCGAAACCGGATCGGCAACGCCGATGGCATAGGCCAGCTGCACCAGCGCCTGTCCCGCCAGCCCGGCGGCGACGATGTTCTTGGCGATGTGCCGGGCCATGTAGGTGGCCGAACGGTCCACCTTGGTGGGGTCCTTTCCGGAGAACGCGCCGCCACCGTGGGGTGCCCACCCCCCGTAGGTGTCGACGATGATCTTCCGGCCGGTCATACCGGTATCCGAAGCTGGCCCCCCGACCACGAACTTCCCCGTGGGGTTGACCAGGAAACGGGTGCGCTGGTCCAGCAGCTCGGCGGGGAGCACGGCGCGGGCCACCACCTCGACGATCTCCTCCCGGGCACTTTCGCGGATCTGTCTTCCCGACCCATCGAGAATCTCTTCGGAGTGCTGGCTCGAGATGACCACGGTGTCGATACGGGCCGGCCGACCGTCACGGTACTCCACGGTCACCTGGGATTTCCCATCTGGACCCAGATACGGCAGGATGCCGGCCCGCCGCACCTCCGCCAACCGGCGGGTGAGCCGATGGGCGAGCACGATGGGCAAGGGCATGAGTTCCTGGGTCTGATTACAGGCGTACCCCACCATCAGTCCCTGGTCCCCGGCCCCGCCGGTGTCCACCCCCTGGCTGATGTCAGGTGACTGACGTCCGATGGCATTGAGGATGCCACAGGCGTGTCCGCTGAAACCCCAGCGAGGATCGTCGTAACCGATCTCGCAGACGACCGTACGCACCAGCTCCTGGATATCGACCCAGGCCCTGGTGGTGATCTCGCCGCCCACGATCACCAGCCCCACGGTGATGAAACTCTCGCAGGCGACGCGTCCGTCACCGGGCCTGCCATGCTCGAGATCGAACCGCAATACCTCATCCAGCACGGCGTCGGAAATCTGGTCACACACCTTGTCGGGATGGCCCTCCGCCACCGATTCCGACGTGAACACATGAACTCCATGAGCGTTCATCTCGTCACTCCCCTCGCCCGTCACCCTCCGCGCCGGACGTTCGGCACAGGTACACCCACTGGCTTTCGTCCGCCACGATGGTGGGTGTGCACTGCGCAACCTGCCGGCAGCCCACCGTCTGGGGTTCGGCGAGCGGTGAGTTTAGCAGCACCACGAAACCCCGTCCCTCATCCACCGCTTTTCCCCCTTCTTCCACCGCCGCCGCGGGCGTCAACTCATCCTGGTGCAAGCGTTTGAAATCCCAGAGAATATATGAGCCCCACTGGCCGCGGGAAGGGTAGAAGAGGGTGCCTGCCGGGTGATACGCGGCAACTCCGGACGCGGCGTAATCCACCCCTCCCACCACCGGCAGGTGGGCGAGCCCGGCTGTCTGGATGCGCTCCGCCGCGCAGCGAGCCCCGGAAAAGGGATGGCGAAGATCGAACCAGGCCGCGGTCATGCCCCCGATCACTCCCGCCGTCAGGGTTGGAAGAAGGATCCACACCGCCGGCCGCGCACGGGCCTCGCCGCGGGCCACCGCCAGCCACACGGCGGCCACCAGCAGCACCCAGAGAAACCCGTGATGTCGCGCCGCCCCGGGGAACTTGACGTAGGCGAAGACCATCAACGATGTAGCGCCGAGCAGCCACATCGCCAACGCCGCCGGCGACCGCCGCAGCAGCCACCCCACCAGGGCGCCGACGATGGCCAGCGCACCCACCGCCCGACCCAACCCCCGCGGCGCCTCCTGCCAGTCTGCCACCAGCGGAAAGAGCGGCGACGACTCCCAGAAGTGCAGGCCGGGGTGCTGCACCGGTAGCAGGGCGCGGGCGTGACCGCGCGCCACCCACAGGGCCCGTGCGGCGTCCCAGGACCACACCCACGGCCGGGCGTGCTCGTAGTCCGGGGCGGGCACCAGCTGCCACGCCGACACCGTCACGCCGGCCATCAGCACTGCCGCCGCCACCGCTCGCTGACGGCCGGAGCGGCACAGCGTCACGATCGCCGCGCCGAAAGCGACCTGCAGCACCACCCCCATGGGGCTGGCGTTGGCCGCCAGCGCCGAGGCCAGCGCCGCCGCCACCGGGCGCCCCCGCGCCAGCGCCGCCACCGCCAGCCATAGCCCCAGGACGGTGAGGGCGTAGTTGCGCGACACGGCGCCGTACTCGAACAGCGGGAAGTAGGAAAACACCACCGCCGCGCGCACTGCCAGGGGAAAGGGGGCCAAGAAAACCAGCGTCGCGGCCGCCGCCACCGCGATCCCCCAGTGCAGCACCTGCATGGCGACCGGGTGGCCCACCCAGCGGGTGAGAGGCATGAGGAGAACGTGCCAGAGCAGGGGATGGCCCTCGTAGCGTGAGTTCCTCCACAGATCCCACAGGGAACCGCTGTCGCGAGCCAGCAGCCAGGCCTGGAGTTCGTCCCGCCAGGGTTCGTGCCGGATGACCACGACCCCCAGGAGGATCGCGAACGCCGCAATGACCACCAGCTCCCGAAGCCGTTGCTGCCGCCGGTCACTGACCATCAGCCGTCCTCGTCGAGGTCACCGCTGTTGCCATAGAAACACGTCCGCACCCGCGCCCGGATGCGCCCCACGTGCAATCCGTCCAGGCCCGAGGAGCCGCCCACCCTGCCGCGCAGCCGATACTTGCGAATCGCCAGCTCGCTCAAGGTGGCGGCCAGCCAGCGGCGCTCATCGCTGCGCGGCCACCAGGCACGGCGCCAGCGCGACCCGAGGTGGGCCACCGCGGCCACCAGGGCGGCGGGGAGCGTCCCGTATCCCGCCTCCTCGGTCAGCTCCTGCAGGAAAATGCGGGCCTCCAGGCGTTGCCCCCAGATCACGGCACCGGCAGCGGCGACCATCGCACCGAGTCCCCCGGCCGCGGCCAGAACGGCTTGCCTTGAGAGCACCTCTTCGGCCGCCAGGATGCCTGCCAGAAGGCTCCCGCCGCCAATCCACCCCCCAACCAGCATCGCCGCCCCCGCCCCCACCCGCCCGAGGAGGG
>Ga0226835_1000846_pt1 | contig 23337 bp, 20 predicted proteins | sample LAC_MetaG_1_FD_163627 | JGI IMG/M metagenome (GOLD analysis project Ga0226835, IMG submission 163627) | Anaerobic ammonium oxidizing microbial communities from anammox membrane bioreactor (MBR) in UC Berkley, California, United States -... | ecosystem: Engineered > Bioreactor > Anaerobic >...
AGCAAGACATACCGTCTCCTACCGGGAGAGTACAGACACATCAACAGAGTGGCAGAAGACATCTTAGGAACAGGAGCCATGATCGAGAACGCCACGATCGTGGTGAAAGCACCGAACGTACCAGAACGCTACCGAGGAGGAGTCATCGCAGCAGCGAGCGTCATCAACGGCAACATCAACCCGGGAACGAATGATCCAAGACTCATCATGGCCAAACCCATAGACCGGTACGACGCGAAGGAAGAAGCGGTATGGGCGTACCTCGACAGGTGGTTCCCGACGAACGACGCGAGATTCTACCTGAGCGGTCGGGAATCGTACGCGCTCATCAATGGCGTGGCCAACGTTCGAAGCTACGTTGTCGACCTCGCCACCGAACTCTGGAACGACCCGCGTGTACAAGCAGGCATTGGCTCAATCGAAGATGTTGTCAACTGGCTGAGAGCAAGTGCAGACGGAGACCCTAATAATGCCGAGTTTTGCTCACGGTTCGACCCCATACATTGGGATAACGACGCGTACGGACCGCCCACTTTTAGAACCTATGGCGGAGTTGGTTGTGGACCTGTGGATTATCGTCCTGGCCTACAATCGATGCTCAGAATCTACGATATGATAAGAAACGACTTCATGTTCAATTTAGTAAAGAACTATCCGGAGCGTTATGGCGGCCAACCAGGAGGAGTTCCGGACATCACTCACGATCCAACGTGGAACGACGGAACAGGCCAATAAGATTTAAAAACATCGCCCACAACAAGTAGATTATGATGCTGAGGTGGGTGGTACTATTCTCTGGTTTATTACTGGTAGTTCCAACACTGGCTTCTGCGGCGTGCGACGGAGATGGGATTTGTGAAACCGGGGAGAATCTCGAGTTTTGCTATGATTGCATCACAGCCTACTGCGGTGATATCACGTGCGATCAAGGTCTTGGTGAGCATCTCTACGGGCAAGCGACATGGTGCCAGAGCGACTGCGGAGTACAGAACGGACAACCATGCATAGCCAACGGCCAATGCATGAGCGGAAACTGCTGCGGAGCACCCAACGGGATCTGCGTGGCAACGATAGAATGCCAGCCAGGAGCGACGCAACCCTGCAGCAACCACTCACCGAGAATGAAAAGGTGCAATAGCAACGGCTCGTGGGGACCGTGCACGCCAGGTGTCGAGTGCGTCCAGAATAGCCACTTCCATGACAACATCATCGGCACGACCGGCACGTGCCCGAGGCACCCGCCCTGCGACCGGGCTGCCAGGTGCAGAGTGAATGGCGCTGGCGAAGAGGACCGCGCCAGTCAGGGGAAGAAGGGCACCGTGTCGGTGTCGGTGACCGGTGTCCGTGCCCCTGGGTGCGCGGGCCTCCGGCCCGCCTTCGCGGCTGGTGCGATTTGCCTCGGCCGGCCCGGTGTCCGTGTCCGTGACCGTGTCCGTGGCCGTGACCGGTGTCCGTGTCCGTGACCGTGTCCGTGGCCGTATCAGCGGGGGTGGGTCATCCGCCACAGCATGGCCCGCACCTCGTCGAGCTGCGAGAGCGCCCGGGCGGCGGCGGGGCGGTCGATGGCCCCGGCGTTGGCGAGGAGGGTGAGGGGCACCGCGAGCTCCCGGGCCGAGCCGTAGGCCGCCCGCCAGTGGTATCGGCGGTGGCTCGTCCGGCCCTGCCCCTCGGCGAGGTTGGCGGGCAGCGACGCTGCAGCGCGGATCACCTGCTCGGCGGTGGGCTTGAAGGGGGGCCTGACCGAGGCGGCGAGGGCGAGGGCTCCGGCGGCAATCCCGAGGTGAGGCGAACGAACGGGAGGAAACCAGGCCGCACCCCGCGGCAGTGACACCGACACCGACGCCGACACCGGCACAGGCACAGGCACCGGCACTGACAGAGCCCGTGGCGGTGTCCGTGACCGTGGCCGTGACCGTGACCGTGCCCGTGCCCGTGTCCGTGCCCGTGTCCGTGTCCGTGTCAGTGACCGTGACCGTGTCCGTGCCCGTCCCCTGGGTGCGCGGGCCTCTGGCCCGCTCTCACGGTCGGTGCGGGCTTGCCACGGCCAGAGCGGTACCCGTGTCGGTGACCGTGACCGTGGGCGTGACCGCGGGCGTGACCCTGTCCGTGCCCGTGACCGTGTCAGTGACCGTGACCGTGTCGGTGGCGGGCCTCCGCCCCGGGGCGGTGCCGCGAAGGCCGGGCGGGTGCATGGGGTATCCTGGCGGCGATGCGGCGTGACGAGGTCCTCGAGCTGTTGCAGGAGGTGGCGCGGGGGCACCTCTCCCCGGCGGAGGCGGCGGAGCGGCTGGCGCAGCTCCCCTTCGTGGCCACCCCGGAGGTGCTGGCCGACTCCCACCGCTGGCTGCGGACCGGCCAGGGGGAGGCAGTGCTGTGTCAGGGGAAGACCCCGGCGCAGGCCGCCGAGGCGTTTGCCGCCCTGGCGCGGAGCGGTCGTCCGGTGCTCGCCACGCGCGCCTCGGAGGCACACGCCGCCGCCATCCAGGCGGCGGTGCCAGGGACCCAGGCGCACCCGCTGGCGCGGATGGTGGTGTTACCCGGCGCGCCGCCGCTGGAGGGTAGTGTGGCAGTGGTGTGCGCCGGAACCTCGGATCTGCCGGTGGCGGAGGAGGCGGCGGTGACCGCCGAGGCACTGGGGGCGGCGGTGGTGCGGCTGCGCGATGTGGGGGTCGCGGGCCTGCACCGGCTGCTGAGTCACCTCGGTGTGTTGCGCTCCGCGGATGCCGTCGTCGTGGTGGCCGGCATGGAGGGGGCGCTGCCCTCGGTGGTGGCCGGCCTGGTGGCTGCCCCGGTGGTGGCGGTGCCCACCTCGGTGGGGTACGGGGCGGCCTTCGGGGGGCTCGCCCCCCTGCTCGCCATGCTCAACGCCTGCGCCCCCGGTGTGGCGGTGGTCAACATCGACAACGGCTTTGGCGCCGCCATGGTGGCGGTGCGCATGCTGCGCGGACGAGGGCCGGCGGCGTGATCACCGTGCCCCTGCGCCACGGCGGCGGGGAGGCCCCGTACCTGCTGGGGGAGGGGATCCTGCAGGAGCTGCCACGGTTGCTGGCCCCGGCGCTGGGGGAGGGGCGGGCCTTCTTGGTCTCGGACGACACCGTGGCTCCCCTGTGGGGGGAGGGGGTGGCGGAACGGCTGGGGGCGCCGCTGCTGTCCCTGCCCACCGGCGAGCAGCACAAGCGGTGGCCGGCGGTGGACCAGGTCCTGCGGTGGCTCATCGGCTTCGGGGTGGAGCGGCGGGACGTGCTGGTGGCGGTGGGGGGCGGAGTGATCACGGACGTGGCGGGGTTCGCCGCCTCGGTGGCGCTGCGCGGTATCCCCTGGGTGGCGGTGCCCACCACGCTGTTGGGAATGGTGGATGCGGCCATCGGCGGCAAGACCGGCATCGATCTGGACACCGGCAAGAACCTGGCGGGCACCTTCTGGCACCCCCGCGCGGTGGTTGCCGATCCTGCGGTTCTGGCCACCCTCGATCACCGGCAGGTGCGCGCCGGCCTGGTCGAGGTGGTGAAGGCGGCGATGATCGCGCCCGGCGTGCTGGCGCACCATCTGGATGCGGAGCTGGAGGGGGTGGCGCGCGGGCACCGCCGGCCCTCGGCCGAGCTCATCGCCGCCGCGGTGCGCGTCAAGGCGGACATCGTCGCCGCCGACGAGCGGGAGGCGGGGCCGCGAGCGGCGCTGAATCTGGGTCACACCCTGGGGCACGCCCTGGAGGCCGCCACCCGCTACGAGCGCTTCCTGCACGGCGAGGCGGTGGCCTGGGGCCTGCTGGAGGCCCTGCTGTTGGCAGTGGAGAGTGGCCTCCTGGGAAAACCCCTCGCGCGAAGGTGGGTCGCCCGCCTGGAGTTCCTGCGCCCGCTCCCGCCCCTCGCCGATCTCTCCTGGGAGTTCCTGGCACCCTACGTGAAGCGGGACAAGAAACGCGCCGCGGGCCTTGTGGGGTGGGTGCTGCCCCGGGAGGGCGGCGTCACCCTGGGCGTTGCAGTGGCCGAGGAGCGGGTGGCCGCGGCTTTCTCCCGGCTGCGCAACCTGGCTCCTGAGGCCAGTTTTTCCAGTCTCTTCTGAGCTTCCGGCCAGAGCGTGCCAGAGGGTCCAAGGGTTGCAGTCGGTGCGCGACTGTTCGATGATAGCCCCAGCATTTCGCAGGAAGGGAGAAACACCATGCACAGAGCCTTTGTCTTCGCCGTACTCCTGGTGCTCTCCTCGGCAGCGGGAGTGACCGGCCAAACTCTGGAGCCCATGACCGAAGGGGTGATCCCGGTGGTGGCGCACCTGCCAGGTCTGGGAGGCAGTGTCTGGAGGACGTCGGTGTACCTCCGCCAGGTCTCGGGGTCGGCCCCGGCGCAGGTGACCATGACCGTGCGTCCCCCCACCGGGTCGCCGGTCTCCCGCATCTTCCTGCTGCCGGCCGCTGACGGTGCGCTGGCAGTGGAAGACGTCGTCCACACCATCGCCCCCACCTTGCCCGACGGCCGCTACATCCTCACCTGGTGGTCCACCCAGCCAGTGGTGGTGACCTCCCGCACCTTCACCGCCGGGGCCGGCGGCACGGTGGGCCAGGGGACGGGGTCGGTGGCTTTAGGCAGCGGCTTCGGCGCCGACGGGCAGGTGCTTTTCCCCGCCCCCATGGAGGCGGCGAGCACGCGGGTGAACGTGGGGATCGCCAACGCCTCGGGGACCGCCCAGACGTTCCGCGTGGACGCGGTCAACGCCACCGGCGGGGTGGTGCGCACCTGGACCCGCGTGGTGGCCCCCTGGACGGTGGACCAGCTGCGCGCCAACGATGGGTTCACGGGCGTTGGTTCGGTGGCGGTGCGGTGTACCGCCGGGTGCAACGGCAACGCCTTCGGCTACCTGTCGGTGGTCACCAACGGCAGCAACGACGCCTTCTTCTCCTACGCCGCGGCGCGCGCCGGGATGTCCGAGGTGGCCCCGGTGGCCACGGTACGGGATGACAAGGGAGTGTGGTTCATCACCGGCGGAACCCTCTATGACGTCTTCGAGGCCATGGGGTACGCGGTGGCCACCGACCGTCTGTGGCAGGCGGAGCTCTTCCGCCGGCAGGCCCGCGGCACCCTGGCCGAGCTCTTCGGCCCCAGCTACCTCAACCAGGACGTGTTGGTGCGGGTCATCGGACGGTCAGAGGCGGAGTACCAGGCGGCCTTCGAGGCCCTGGATGCCGAGTCCAAGGTGGTCATCCGCGCCTACGTGGATGGCTTCAACCGGCGCATCGCCGAACTGCGCGCCAACCCTGCCCTGGTGCCCTACGAGTTCAGGGCCTTGTCGGCGCAGTTCGGCCAGCCGGTGATGGCCGCTGACTGGACCATCGCCGACGTGCTGGCCTGGGTCGCGCTGCTGCAGCGCAACTTCGACCCCGAGGCGCTGGATACCGGCCAGCTCGACAACGCCGCGCTGGTGCAGCAGCTGACCGCGGCCTTCGGCCCGGAGGGGCTGGCGATGTTCCAGGATCTGCGCTGGATCAACGACCCGGCGGCGCAGACCATGATTCCCGCCTCCGGCCTGGAGGCATCGCCCCTCGCCACCTCGGCGCCACCCCGGCTCAACGGGGAGTTGCCGGAGGGGCTGGCCGAGGCGGCGGGGCGGCTGCGTCAGCGCTGGGAGGAACGCAACGGGCAGCTGGAGCGGCTGGGGGTGCTCCCCAAGATGGGCAGCTACGCCTGGGTGGTGTCGGGGGAGAAGACCGCCTCGGGCAACCCGATCCTTTACTCGGGTCCGCAGATGGGTTTTGCCGCCCCGGCCATCACCCTGGAAGGCTCGATTCATGGCGGCGGCCTGTCGGTGTCGGGAATGACCGTGGCCGGTATACCAGGCATCATCGTTGGCCGCACCCCCCACCACGCCTGGTCCATGCAGGTGGGGCACGGGCACTCGGTGGACTTTTACCTGGAGTCGCCGGCGGCGGTGTCGCTGCACCGGATGGAAACGATCCGGGTGGCGGGAGCGGCGCCGGTGACCATCCCCATCTTCCGGACGCCGCGCGGGCCGGTGGTGGAGCCGGTGCCCTACAACCCGGCCAGCCCACCGCCGGTCATCGTCTCCTGGAAGTACGCCCACTGGGATGTGGAGCTGCAGGTGGTGCGCTTCGCCCTGGGGGTGGCGCGCGCCCAGTCCATGGACGAGTTCGGGCGAGCTCTGGATTTTCTGGGGGTGAGCCAGCACTTCTGCTACGCCGACCGGGACGGCAACATCGCCTACTGGATGTCGGGCCACGACCCGGTGCGGCCGGCCGGGGTGGATCCGCGTCTGCCCCTCAAAGGGGACGGCTCCCAGGAGTGGCCGGTGCCGCTGCAGCTCAAGCCCCGGGCTCACGATCGCAATACCCGGCAGGGTTTCTACGGCGGCTGGAACAACAAGGCGGCGGTGTGGTACGCCAACTCGGCCAACGACATCGGCTACACCTTCGGACCCGCCCACCGCGCCCACGTCATCGATGAGTACCTGAAAAGCCACAACAATCTGACCTTCGAGGAGGTGCGCGATCTGGCGCTCTTCATCGCCACCACCGACTCCTTCGGCGGCGGCGGCAACACCTGGACCTTCGTCAAGGACCGCTTCAAGCAGGCGGTGGCGGGCAACTCCACCCCGGCGCGGGCGGCGGCGGTGGCCCTCCTCGACAGCTGGGACGGGCACTTCGTCGCCGGCGGACCCTCCCAGTGGGTGGCCGGGGACAAGCGCGCCGACGCCTGGGTGCTGCAGGACGTCTGGGTGAAGGAAGTCATTCGTCTGACCTTCGAGGATGAGCTGCAAAAGGCCGGGGTGACCATCTCCAGTCAGGGGCAGGCGTTGCTCTTCAACGTGCTGCTGCACGCCCTGGCCGGGCCGTCGGCCTCGGTACCCAAGCTGGTGGACTGGTTCGCCGACCGTTCGGGCTCGGGCAAGCCGACCACCGCGGAGGGCATCATCGTCGCTGCCCTGGACACCGTTCTGGCGGCGCTGGGGCCGCAGCCCTGGAATCGGGAGCGGGGCCTCATCCGCTACCGCCACGCCCTGCTGGGGGAACTCTCCACCACCCCCTTCTCCTCCCGCTCGACCTTCGCCCACGTGGTGGAGTACGGCTCGGCAGGGCCGCTGCGCCTGGAGAGCATGATCCCCCTGGGCCAGTCCGGGAACATCCTGGGCTCTCCGCCGGGGCAACCCCAGTTCGACCCGCATTTCTTCTCCATGAAGCCGGTGTTCGACGGCTTCGCTCCTCGGCCGTTCCCGCTTCCCCGGTAGCGAACCCCAGTTCGGATACGAGCGCCCCGCCGCTGCGCGGGGCGCTCGTGTATTCTCGCCCCATGAGCTTCATCTTCGTGCTGGCCGTTCTGGCGACTACTGCACCGGTGGCGGTGGAGCGCACCTCGGGGCGGGTGGCGGTGGTGCGGGGCGAGACGGTGGAGGTGTTCGGCGCCGACCTCGAGCGCCGGGAGGCGGTCCTGCCCGCACCGGCGGGTGAGGTGGAGCTTCTGGAGTTCATCTCGGGCGTGGTCACCTACGCCTTCGCCATGCCGAGGAGCGGTTCGCCGGCGCGGGCCGCGGTGGGAGTCGAGGATGGGATCGAAAGGCTCATCTGGCCCAACGTGGGCATTGGCGAGCGCTTTCCGGGTCTCACCGCCCGCCTGAGCGCCGACGGGGCGGGCCTTTTCGAGTTCCTGCGCCTGGATGACGCCCTGCGGGAGGAGCTGGGTCTGCCCGAAGACATCCCCGACGGCGCTGGCACCGTGGCCACCTACCGGTTTGCCGACGAGCGGGTGTGGGCCATCGCCGCGGCGGACTTCGCCGACGCCGTGGCGCTGGCGCCCGGCGACGCCCTGGTGGCGACCAGTGATGGCGGCCTCCTGCGCTTCCGCACCGGGGCGGGGCTGCTGTGGCGCCGCCCGGGGCAGGGGAAGCCACTCACCATGCTGGATGTCGAACCCGCGCAAGGTCTTGCTGTGGTCGGGGGTGACGGCGGGCTGGAGGTGGTGGCCGTGGACTCCGGCCAGCGCCGGGGGGAGTGGCGGCGTGACGGCATCGTCGACGCCCGACTGCTGGCGGATGGCCGGCTGGTCGCCGCCACCGGGGTTGGAGAGGTGCTGCTCGTCACCCTGACCGAGGGGCGACCTCCGGCCGTCAGCCGCCTGGAGAACCTGGACAGCGACAGCGGCCGCCCGCCCGGCGGGCCGTGTCCGGGACAAGCTCGCCCCCTGGCCTGCGTCCACCCGGCCCCAGGCGGGGTGATCGTGCCCGCGGGGGCGGGGTGGCATCTGCTGCCGCTGCCAGGCCAGGGCCATGGGGGGCAGCCACCCCCCCGCGTCAGCCCGGCCGCCGCCGCGCCGCCCTCACGGTAGGTGCAGCCGTGCGCCAGCGCTGCCCCTGGGCTGGGGACGATCCCTTGATGCAGGCCTACCACGACCTGGAGTGGGGCGCCCCTGTCCATGACGACCGCATCCACTTCGAGTTCCTGGTGCTGGAGAGCGCCCAGGCGGGGCTCTCTTGGCGCACCATTCTGCACCGCCGGGAGGGGTACCGCCGGGCCTTTGCCGGCTTCGAACCCGGCGTGGTCGCCGCCTTCGACGACCGCATGATCGAGGAGCTTCGCCATGATCCCGGCATCATCCGCAACCGCGCCAAGATTCGCGCCGCCGTGACCAACGCCCGGGCGTTTCTGGAGCTTCAGGCGGAGGCCGGGTCCTTCGACGCCTTCATCTGGTCGTTCGTGGGTGGCACCCAGGTGGTCAACGTCTGGACCTCCATGGTCCAGGTGCCGGCCCTTTCACCGGCCGCCGATGCCCTGTCCAGAGCATTGAAAAAACGCGGCTTCACCTTCGTTGGCCCGACCATCGCCTACGCCCACATGCAGGCCTGCGGCCTGGTCAACGACCACCTGGTGCACTGCTTCCGCTACCGCGAACTCACCGCCGGCTGATCTGCCCGTTGCCCTCTCGCCGCGGGTCCTCGCCAACCGCGCGGGCCGCACCCTGGCGGGGCAGGGCGTCACCAACCGTCCGGCCTCGGCGGGGTACGATGCCTCCAGCACCATGACCGCCTGGATCGGCCTCAGCGTCACCGGCGACGCCCTCGACCGCACGACGGCGCCGGCGGGTCAGGGGTTGATGCGGCAGGATGCCTTCGCCGCTCGCCGCATCCGGCACGGACACGGACACGGGCACGGTCACGGTCACGGTCACCGACACCGACACGGCCACGGTCACGGTCACAGGGGGGGCGGAGGTGATCTTTTTCCGTCCGCGGGGTGTGCTGGCAAGGGGGCAAGTTTTCGGCCCCATGCGTTTGCCCATGCGCGAGCGCGACCCGGGCCAGCTCGACCGCAGCTGGGATGACCTGGATTTCATGCACGCCAGGTCCTGCTCGCCGCACCTGGGGAGGGTGTCAGCAGCAATCGGATATTGACCGAGGGCAACGTTCGAGAAGTGACTCACCCTGGCGGGCCCAACCGGACCCCCCTGGGGTCAGGGTAGTGCCTGTCGGGATTCCTTTCGTGGTCTTTGATTCTCACTCCCTTGGTGTCGTGCCAAGGGGGAAGCGCCTGGCGCGGCAGTGTCCCAGTGGCCATGCTTCGTCCGGTATGGCCGCCCTGGGGTGTGAGGATGGTGCTAGGGGTGGCGAGGGGAGTGGCGGAGCGGCTTTCTCGTTCCAGCGTCTATGGCAGGTCCTCCTCGCCCAGGCCGAAGTAATGACCCACCTCGTGAACGACGGTGTCACGGATCTCCCGGATGAGCTCCTCTCGAGTCTCGCACTCTGCCAGCAGCGGACGGCGGTAAATGACGATGCGGTCAGGCAGGGCCAGGCCGTAGTCGGCGCCCCGCTCGGGCAGCGACACCCCCTGATAGAGCCCGAAGAGGGTTTCGGTTTCGGGGTCGAGCCCGGCCTCGCGGAGCTCCTCCTCGGTGGGTTCGTCTTCCACGACGACGGCGACGTTTTCCAGGTGAGCGACAATTTCGGCAGGCAGACCGTCGAGAGCGCGGGCGACGGCCCACTCGAACTCGGCGCGGGAGAGACGCAGCATCCGCGCTATGATACCTGCTCGACCGCCGGGGCCGGGTTGGCCGGCGGGGGGAGAAGGCATGCGCCGAGTGGGCGTCGTCGGTTTGGCAGTGATTGCGGCCGCGGGGTGCGGCGTGCAGGAGGTGACAACGCCGGTGCCGCAGCCCGATACCATCGTGTTCGGGCGGGTCGCGGCGGTTCGTGAAGCGGCAGCAGAGGCCCCCCAGCGAGGTCCGGCGTGGGAAGTGGAAATCAAGGGTGGGCTTCCCGAGTCGCTGCAGGCGGTGATGCGCCGCGACGGGCGGCCGATCCCCACGCTGGAGGCGGATCTGGTGGTGAAGGCGCGGGTGACGGGGGATACGGTGTGTGTCGCCGGCCTGCAGGCGGCTGGCATCGATGCATTCCGGGCCGGCCAGGAGGTGGCGGTGATCCCGCAACCGGGTTCCTCGGCGATGACCGGGACCAAACTCCTGACCCTGGACGCCGCCGAGCTCTACCAGTTCCGCTCCTATCAGGTGCGTTTCTTGCCCAGGGCGGTGGACGAGATGCCGGCGGAGCTGTCCGCTCGAACCGATCCCGCCAGAATCAATTCTTCGGGGCTGGAGCGTACCCCCCTCCCGGTGGCCGGGGGCAAGGTGGTCTATTTCGCGGCCGGTCTCCTGCCACCCCTGAAAGATGGAGCGCCACCGCGGGGCGCGGTTCGTCCCGGGATGGAGAAGGACGGGGGGCTGGCCCCCTGGGCGGTGGGGGGCTGGCGCCCGTACCGCAGCCAGTGGACGGGCAGCGGCTGGAGTGCGCCGGAACCGGTGATGCTGCCGGGGTTGCCCGAGGGTGCCAGTGCGGCGGTGACCTGGGTGAACGAGGGGGAAACGTCGTTGCTGGTGGAGGTTCGCCAGGAGGCTGCGCCGGTGGCCCTGATGGCGGCGCGCCGCGGCAGCGTCAGGGAAAGCTGGGGAGCGCTGGAGCGGGTGGAGCGGGCTGTGGGCGAGAGCGTCGGGGATGGGCAGGCGTTTGCCGCTGACGACGGCGCCCTCGTGTGGACCTCCTACGCCTTCGGCACCAGCGACCTGTGGCTGGCGATGCCGGGCCAGCAGGGGGCGGCGCTGGAGCCCCGCATCAACACCCTGGGGCCGGAGTGGGCCCCGCGGGTGGGTCCCAGGACCTCGCTGTACTTCTGCCGGGCCGAGCGGCAGCTGCTGTTTTCCGGCGGGATGGTGCGGGAGGTGCGTCTGCCCGGGGCGCAGCGCCGACCGCTCCTCGAGGCGGCGCCGACGCGGGGCGGGGAGGCGCTGTTCCTGCGCTACCCGGCGCTGTACGGGCCGGGCGAACTGGACTGGGATCTGGCGGTGGCGCCGCGGGAGGGCGATGGGTGGGGGGCGCCGGTGCCGCTGGACGAGTGGCGGCCGCAGTAGCTAGGCCCGCTCTGCGGCAATACCGATGGCCCGGCCCGGGTGAGCGGGCAAGCTGTCTCCCGCAAAGTCTGCGCGTGACCGACGACAGGGGCGGTAGTCTGCCCCCCCTGTCAGTGTCCGTGTCCGTGTCAGTGTCCGTGCCCGTGTCTGTGCCCCTGGGTGCGCGGGCCTCCGGCCCGCTCTCACGGTCGGCACGGCTGGCCACGCCCGGCCCGGTGCCCGTGTCCGTGCCCGTGACCGTGTCCGCGTCCGTGACCGTGTCCGTGACGGTGACCGCGCCCGTGTCCGTGCCCCCGACCGTGCCCGTGTCCGTGTCAGCGTCCGTGTCCGTGCCCTGGGATCGCGGGCCTCTGGCCCGCCCCTGACGGTCGGCACGGTTTACCACGGCCGGAACGGTGTCTTTGTCCGTGCCCGTGTCTGTGCCCCTGGGTGCGCGGGCCTCCGGCCCGCTCTCACGGTCGGCACGGCTGGCCACGCCCGGCCCGGTGCCCGTGTCCGTGCCCGTGTCCGTGGCCGTGGCCGTGCCGATGTCTCCCGGGCGGCGTGGCCTCGTGGTGTTCTGACTCTGGGGTAGCGCCCGGGGCGGGCGCTGTCAAGGGTGAGCCGCCCTGCGGGCGGTCGCCTGCGGCGCCCCTGTGACAGCGCCCGCCACCGGGCGCTTGGGGGGGTGGTATGAACACCACTCGGACCACGCCGCCCCCGTCGACACCGAAGCACTCCCTTACCGCCCACGAGCTGGCCCTCGAGGCCGCCGGCACCGCCGTTGCCCTGGCGGTGAAGCTGCCGGCCCCGCTCAGGACCCTGGGTGATCAGCTCATCCGCTGCGCCTCGTCGGTGCCCGCGAACCTCGCCGAGGGAGCCGGGCGGGCAGGGCGGGACCGCGTCCACCACTGGCGCATCGCCTACGCCTCGGCGCTGGAGGCCGATAGCCACCTGAGGCTGTTGCTGGCGGCCGGTGCGGCGGACGCCGCCGCAGCGCAGCGCGCCATCGAGCTCTTCGACCGCGTGCGGGCGCTGACCTGGCGGCTGATCCACCCGCGCCGGTGACGGTGTCCGTGACCTTGACCGTGTCCGTGCCCCTGGGTGCGCGGGCCTCCGGCCCGCTCTCAAGGTCGGTGCGGGCTTGCCACGGCCAGAGCGGTACCCGTGTCGGCGACCGTGCCTGTGCCCGTGTCCGTGTCCGCGACCGGGACCGTGCTGGTGGTCGGAAGCGGTGGGGAGGGCGGAGTTGCGCCGGGGTCGGCAGGAGGGGGGTGCACTGCCCTCACGTTTCGACCGCGGCTTGCCGCAATGCCAGGCGACGACGTGCGCGAGGGGAGTCGATGAGGGCGAGCAGCTGATCCAGCTGCGGCTCCCGGACGTTACCGGTGGCCAGGAGCTGGCTCACGCACCAGATCCGATCGCGCTCGGCGGCGAGGGTGGCGAGCAGGGCGACAGTCTCCTCCGGGTCAGGGGAGGTGGACGCGGCGAGGAGCGCCTGCACGGCCCGCCGACGTTGCCAGCCATCGGGAAAGCACTCCGCCAGTGCCAGGCGTTCGGCGAAGGGAAGCGAGGCGAGCCGGTGTCGGTCACGGTGTAGCGCCACTAAGCGGTTCAATAACATCCCGGGGAGCCTCTGGCCGGTGGGGGGGAGAGCGTGGCGGAGGGACTGAGACTTCTCGGCGACTGGGAGCGAGGCGAGCGGTTCGCCCCACGGTGGGTTCGCCTCCGGTGGCCTGGCCGTGGCGTTGACCGGGTTGGTGGGAGTGACCAGCTCGTTTGAATGGGTGAACGGTGGCTCATCTCGCGGCGGTGGGGGAGGGGGCGAGGGCGAGGCGCGGGGTTCGCGGCTCTCGTCCGCTTTCTCTCGGAGTGCCTCGTCAATAGGCTCCTCGCCCAGGGCGGGCGGCAGCCAGGGCGGTGAGGGCATGGCCGCGGCTGGCTCGGGGGCCAGCGCGGCACTGGCAGCGGCCAGGCCCTGCTGCAGCAGCTCGCGCCGGGCCTCCCGGTCGCGAAGGGAGGCCAGCAGGGCGCGCAGCTTGACCGGGTCCGCCTGTTCGGCGCCGTGGATGGCCTCCAGCAGCAGCGCCGGGGTGATGGGGCCGTTCTTCATCCCCATCTGCTCGATCAGTCGCTCCGCCTCCTCCAGGCCGATGTGGGCGGCGATGTCACGGCGCTCCCGGGGCGTGAGGCGGCGCACGGTCCGCCAGGCGTGGGCCAGCACCTTGAGTTTCTTCAGCGGCGTGTCCACCGCGCGCAGCTGAAACAGCAGGTCGCCCAGTTCGGTGGCGTCACTCATGGGTTACGCCTTGGTTTGCTCCTTGGCCGCGGCTCCGGCCGGGCCGGCCACCGCCCCCGGCAGGCGGGAGATGTCCTGCAGGAAGCGCTTGAGGTCGACGCCGGCCAGCTGCTGCATGATGGGGGTGAGCTGGGAGAGCACCTTGATCACGTCTTCGGAGAGCTTGGCGGCGCCGGTACCGGAGCCTTCCCCCCCTCCCTGGCTGATGATGGTGGTGCTGCCTGCCCGGGACAGGGGCTCGGCAATGGCGGCGGCGATCTCGGGCAGGACCTTCAGGGCCTCGATGGACAGGCCGGCATCGTTGTAGAGCTTGAGGGCTTCGGCCAGGAGGCGGCGTGCCTCCGCCTCCGCCTGCCCCTTGGCCCTGATGGCCTCGGCCTCGGCGAGCCCGATCTCCCGGCGTTGCACCGCCTCGGCCTCGGCCTTGGCGAGCCCCTCGGCCTTGAGGGCGAGGGCCAGCTCCTCGCGGCGCCTGCGCTCGGCGGCGGCCTGGCGCTCGACGCGGTACTGCTCGGCGTCGGCGAGGCGCTCCGCCTCGTACTTGCGGGCGTTGGCCTGCTCGCGGACCTGGGCGTCGAAGGCGAGCTTCTGGCGCTCCACCTCGCGGGCGGCAATGGCGATGTCCTGGACCTTGGTTTCCATCTCGCCGGCCTTGGTGGCGCGGGCCTGGGCTACATCCACCTCCTCCTGAATGGAGGCCTTCTTCATCTTGAGCGCCTTCTCGGCCTCGGCCACCTCGGTATCCACGGCAAACTTCTTCTCCTGGCGTGTCTGGCGGGCGGCTTCCTCCTCCAGGGTGGCGTCGCGGTCGGCCTGGGCGGTGGCGATGCGGGCGTTCTTCAGGGCCTCCTGGATCTTGGGCTGTCCGAGGGCGTTCAGATACCCCTCGTCATCCTGGATCTCCTGGAAGACAAATGACTTGAACTCGAACCCCATGCCCTCCAGATCGAGGTTGGCCTCCTCCCGCACGCGCTCCTGGAAGCGGCGCTGGTCGCGGTAGAGCTCCTCCACGGTGAGGGTGCCGATGATGCCGCGCAGGTGCCCGGCGACGGTTTCCTTGATGGTGCCCTGGATCTGCTGTGGCGGCACGCCCAGAAAGCCCTCGGCGGCGCGCCGGATGTGGTCGATGTCGCCCTTGATCTTGACCTGTGCCACCGCCTTGACGTTGATGGGGATGCCCTGCACGGTGTAGACCCGCTTGAGGTCGATGTCGAGGGTCATCATCTTGAGGGAGAGCGTCTCCGCCGCTTCCCAGGCGGGCCAGACGAAGGTGCCGCCGCCGCGAACGATGCGGAAGCTCTCCACCTCGCCGCGCTCGTCGCGCACCTTGCGGCCGGTCAACTTGCGGCGGCCGTAGACGATGAGCGCCTCGTCCGGTCCCGCCTTCTTGTAGCGGGTGCGCACGACGAGGTAGGCGATGAAGAGAAACGCGGCGACGAGGGCGATGTACAGCGGCGTGGTGAGCAGGGTCATGGCGCTCCTCCCGGTGCTGCGCTCGAGCGATCACCGAAGTGTACGGCAGCTGGCGGGCGAGGTTCGAGGGGGAGGCAGCCGGAGGATCGGCTACGCCAGCGAGTCGAAGGCGGCGCGAATCGCCACCACGTGCTGCAGGAGGGTGCGGAACTCCGCCAGGGAGAGCTGCGTGGCGGCGTCGGAGAGGGCGTGGGGCGGGTCGGGGTGGACCTCCACGAACAGGGCGTCCACCCCGGCGGCGACGGCGGCGCGGGCAAGGTGCAGGTGGTACTCCCGGGCTCCCCCGGTGGCGTGGCCCAGTCCCCCGGGCAGCTGCAGGGAGTGGGTGACGTCGAATACCACCGGGGCCAGACGCCGCATCATGGGCAGCGCGCGCATGTCCACCACCAGGTTGTTGTAGCCGAAGGAGACGCCCCGCTCGGTCAAGGTGACGTCGTCATTGCCGGTGGAACGCACCTTGGCCACCGCGTTGGCCATGTCGTGGGGGGCCATGAACTGCCCCTTCTTGATGTTGACGGCGCGGCCGGTGCGCCCGCAGGCCAGCAGGAGGTCCGTCTGCCGACACAAAAACGCTGGTACCTGAAGGACATCCACGACTTCGGCGGCGACCTCGGCCTGGGCCGGCTCGTGCACGTCGGTGAGGATGGGCAGGCCGGTGGCGGCCTTGACGGCGGCCAGGGCGGCCAGGCCCTGGCGCAGCCCCGGCCCCCGGTAGGACTCCAGCGAGGAGCGGTTGGCCTTGTCGAAGGAGGCCTTGAAGACCAGCGGAACGCCCCAGTTCTTCGCTTCCTCTCGCAGGGCGAGCGCCACCTCTACTACGTGCTCCGGCGATTCGATCACGCACGGCCCGGCGATCACCGCAAGGGGCTGGCCGGGGCCGACGGTCAGGGTCGGGGTGAGGCGGGCCGCCCGGGGCGGGGAGGGTTCCATCTAGCTGTGCCCTCCGGGCGGGGTTCCCACGTCGGGGAGCAGATCGGCCGCGCCGGTCAGCTCGGCAGGCTGTTCGAAGGGCTGGGAGGTGGCCGCCGAGCTGGCCCGGCGCTGGCGGTACTCCAGTGCCGCCTTGACGAAGGCCACGAACAGGGGGTGGGGGGCGAAGGGCTTGGATTTCAGCTCGGGGTGGAACTGGCAGGCGACGAACCAGGGGTGGTCGGGGATCTCGATCATTTCCACGAAGATGCGGTCGGGGGAGCGACCGGTGACGCGCAGCCCGTGTTCCTCCAGCAGCGGGACGTAGTCCTGGTTGACCTCGTAGCGGTGACGGTGGCGCTCCCACACCTGGTCGGCACGATACGCCTCCCAGGCGCGGGAGCCTGGCTTGAGCACGCAGGGGTACTTGCCCAGCCGCATGGTGCCGCCCATGATGTCCACCCCCACCAGCTCGCGCATCTTGTAGATCACCTTGTAAGGGGGGTCGGCAACGAACTCCGAGGAGTTGGCGCGCTCCAGCTGGCAGACGTGGCGGGCGAATTCGATGACCGCGGTCTGCAGGCCGAGGCAGATGCCGAAGTAGGGGATCTTGTGCCCGCGCGCCAGCTCGATGGCGCGGATCATCCCCTCGATGCCCCGCTTGCCGAAGCCGCCGGGGACGAGGATGCCGTCCACCTGGAACAGCTCCTCCACGTACGCCTCGTGCTCGAGTTTTTCGGAGTCGATGAACACCAGCTCGACCCTCGCCTGGTTGGCGATACCGCCGTGGCGCAGCGCCTCGTTCAAGGACTTGTAGGAGTCCTGCAGGTTGACGTACTTGCCGACGATGCCGATGCGGACCTCGCGCTCGGGGTTCTTGATCTTGTCGACGATTACCTGCCATCTGGAAAGATCGCCCTTGCCGGCAGGCAAGTTCATGAGCTCCAGCAGGATGCGGTCGAGTCCCTCGGCCGCCAGGCGTTGCGGCACCTCGTAGATGGTATCCACGGTGCGGGCGGGGATCACCGCTCGCTCCTCCACGTTACAGAAGAGAGCGATCTTGCGCCGCATCTCCGCGGGCAGCGGCCGATCCACCCGGCAGACCAAGATGTCGGGCTGAACTCCAATGGCGCGCAGCTCCTTCACCGAGTGCTGGGTGGGCTTGGTCTTCAACTCGTCCGAGGCGGGCAGGTAGGGGACCAGGGTGACGTGCACGTTGATGGCGTTGCCGCGGCCGGCGTCCAGGCGCAGCTGGCGGATCGCCTCGAGGAAGGGCAGCGACTCGATGTCGCCGACGGTGCCGCCGATCTCGACGATGAGGACGTCGTACCCCTCGGCAGCGGCCATGATGCACGCCTTGATCTCGTCGGTGATGTGCGGGATGACCTGCACGGTGGAGCCCAGGTAGTCGCCCCGGCGCTCCTTCTCGATGACCGTCTGATACACCTTGCCGGTGGTGAGGTTGTTTCGGCGCGACGTGATCAGACTGGTAAAGCGTTCGTAGTGACCGAGATCCAGATCGGTCTCGGCGCCGTCGTCGGTGACGTACACCTCGCCGTGCTGGAACGGCGACATGGTGCCCGGGTCGACGTTGATGTAGGGGTCGCACTTCATCAGGCTGACCGAAAAGCCGTGCGCCTCCAGCAGCGCCCCCATGGAGGCCGCGGCGATCCCCTTTCCCAGCGAGGACACCACCCCGCCGGTCACGAACACGAGCTTGGTTGCCACCCCGGGTCCTCCTTCATCGATGCCATCTCAGCGTGCGCCGAGCCCACGGGCGCGCAGGGCCGCCTCGGCACGCGGCACGTCCTCGGGAACGTCCACCGCCACCGACTCCCCGGCCGCCGGCAGCACCTGGATGGCCATCCCGTGCCAGAGCGCCCGCAGCTGTTCCAGCCCCTCGATGCGCTCCAGCTCGGTTTCCGGCCAGGTGGTGAACTGCAGGAGCGCCTGGCGCTGGAAGCCATACAGGCCCACGTGGCGCAGGGGCGGCCGGGGGTTGGGGTTGCGGGGGTAGGGGATGGGGGCGCGGGAGAAGTACAGGGCCCGTCCGGCCTCATCGCAGACCACCTTGACCACGTGGGGGTCGGCGAGGTCACCCTCCTGACCGGCCAGGGCCAGCGTCGCCATGGGAACCTCCGGGTGGGCGCGGAGGAACTCGGCGAGGATGCGCAGGTTCTCGGGCGGCAGCGCCGGCTCGTCCCCCTGGACGTTGAGGACCACGGCCGCCTGGCGAGATCGGGCCACCTGGGCGACGCGGTCGGTGCCCGAGGAGGCTGCCCCGGTCATCTCGACGCCTGCCCCGGCCCGTCGCGCGGCAACGGCAATTCGCTCGTCGTCGGTGGCGACGACGATCTCGCTGGCCACACCTGCCTCGCGTACCCGCGTCACCACGTGGGCCACCATGGGTACTCCCAGCAGCGGGACGAGGGGCTTGCCTGGAAAGCGGCTAGAGGCATAGCGCGCCGGAATGACGGCGAGGAGAGATCCTCTGTCCATCCTGTGCAGGCACTCTACGGGGTCCAGGGCGGGGTGTCAACGCGCCGGCGTACCGGTGTTGGTACTCTTAGGCGGTGCGACGGCACGGGGGGATGACGGCACGTTGGGGAGCGGCCTTGGTGATGTTGTTGGCCGCCGCTCTTGCCGTGGTGATGGTGCACCGCTTCTGGGTCGCCGAGCTGTCCCACGTCACCGGCGAGGCGCAGTGGATGTGGGTCACCGATCAACTGGAGCGCGTCAGCCCCACTCATGGTCTCTTCGTCGCCAGCTTCTCGCTCCCCGCCCCCCCGCGCGAGGCGCTCCTGAAGATCTGTGGCGACCGTGAGTACGTTGTCTATGCCAACGGCACACCGGCGGCGTGCGGGTGGAGCCGGCCCGGTTTCCGGCTGGATCTGTACGACATCGGCCACCTCCTGCGGCAGGGGGACAACGTCCTGGCGGTGGAGGTGAGGTCGCCCACCCCGGTGGGGGGGGTGTTGCTGGCCCTCGATGTGGCGGGGGTCGGCGCCAACGTGGTGACGAGCGGGCGGTCGTTCGTGCTGCGCCGCCGCTTCTCGCTGGGGGCACGAGAGCCAGACGATCACCCGGTTCCGGTGTTGTGGGGACGACCGCCGCGGCAGCCCTGGGGGTATCCGCAGATGGTTTCCCACCCGCGCACGTTGGATGAGGTGATGGTTCTGGACCCCATTCGCCTGGAGCAACGGGATGGGGTGGCCCTCCCACGAGGGGGTATGCGATTCGAGCTTCCGGAAGAGGTGGAAGGGTACCTGTGGCTGGAGCGGGGGGGGGACGGTGAGGTCTACCTGGCGACCGGCCACGAGGGCGATCTCGACGACGCCGCGGCGCGTGCTCGCGCGCAGGCGGTGGTGTCCGGCCGGGGCCAAGATCGGTGGCTGGATCCCATGCCACGAAGGCTGCGCTCGGTCTGGGTGTTTGCGCGAGAGCTTCCGGCTGCGGTGGAGATCTGGCCGCTCCCCTCAGAGCTCCGCAGCGGCGCGCCCGGCCTGGTGGTGGAGAACGGCGTGGCGATCGAGCGAACGCTGTGGACGAGGCACTTTCCGCCGCCGTAGCGGCTCGCCGCGGGGGCGGAGGTCACGACTACGAGAGCCGGTCGGCCAGCTCGGCGATGGCGCGCCGGGCCTCGGCGACCTCGGCGCGAGACGAGTCGTAAGCTCCCAAGACGAGGACCTGTCGGTAACACTCGAGGGCGGCACCGGCGTCCCGGAAACGGTGCCAGGCGAGGTGGCCCTTGAGCAGCCAGGTATCGAGACTTCGGGGATCCTCGGCGAGAATCTTATCGCAGAAATGATCGGCAAACCGCCAGCGACCCTCGCGTATGGCTCGCTCGATTTGTCGCCGAAACGCCGCAACGAGAGTGGTCTCTTCGCGAGCTCGCGAAACATCACCGCTGACGTGGCGCAGGATCGCAGCAACCATCGATACACCAAGTATAGGCGCCAAACTCGCGAGTTGCAAGGCCGCGAGTTGTCTCATCAAAAATCTGCCCGGGCGGGGATGGTTGCCTGAGGCGAGATTCTGCTCGAAACGGGGTGGGTGGGTGAGGCTGCTCTGTCGAGTCAATAGCCAGAGTCGAAGGGTCGTCGCAGACCATTTGACGCGACCTGGGGGAGAAACGTTCCAGGCCGGCCGAGAGGGCGATCACCGTCAGGCAGTGGGGCGAATAGGAGGAAATCCAGGCCGCCACCCCCGCCTGCGCCGTCGTATGGACCGGCTGCCCGTGCCCGTGTCCGTGCCCGTGTCCGTGTCCGTGTCCGTGTCCGTGACCGTGTCCGTGTCGGTGTCCGTGTCTGTGTCCGTGTCCGTGTCTGTGTCCGTGACCCTGTGGGCGTTGTGTTCGACGCGGGGGGCTGCGGGAGGAAGAGCGGGGCCGGGCGCGCCGTTGTCCGGGGCGATGAAGACGGACGCGGTGAACCGGGAATTCACGGAAACAGCGCAGCAACCTTCAGCTGTCACCGGGGGGTTGGCGGTGGCCGGCGGGTGGCGGCCAGATTACCTGCGCGTGCGCGGGAAGGAGCCCCTGGCGGCGCTGGACCGCATCGTTACCCAGGCGGTGAAGCAGCTGCAGCCGGGGGAGGGGAGGCTTGCCCTGCTCCTCCACGCCAAGGGGCAGTTCCGCGCCCTCTTTGCGGTGCTCGCCGACGGCGAGGGGGCGACGCTGCTGGCTCCGCCGGGGCGGGGCAGCGAGGTGGCGGCAGGGCTGGAGCGCTACCTGGCCCTGAGCCGGTGTCGCCTCGAGCAGAGTCCCCCTGCAGCCCTCACCCTCCTGGGCCCGGGGTGGGAGGCGGTGGTGGCCGCCTGCGGCGCCGACCCCGCGCCGCTGCGCGCCGGGGGCTGGGCAGCGGTGGGGGAGGGGGAAGGGCGGTTGGAATTTTCCGGCTGGACGCTGCTGGGGGTGCCGGGGGTGGTGGTGGCGGCGGGGGGCGCCCCGGCGTTTGAGATCCTCGAACGGCAGCTCGCCGTCGCAGCGGCCGAGCCCATTCAGACGCCCACCCTGGAGTGTGTGCGCATCCTGGCCGCCTGGCCCGCCTGGGGGGCGGAGCTCACAGAAGTCACTCTGCCACCAGAGGTGGCCATCCTGGACGAGCTGGCGATCTCCTACCGCAAGGGGTGCTACACCGGGCAGGAGACCATCGCCCGCATGAAGACCTACGGCCACCCCAACTGGCGGCTGGTGCGGCTGCGCCAGGAGGCGGGAGCCGAGACGGCCCCCGCCCTGCCCTGCGAACTCTTTTTGGAGGAGGGTGGCAAGCCCAAAGGACGGCTCACCTCCTGGGCCCACCACCCGCAGCTGGGGGGCGTGGCATTGGGGATGGTGCACCGCATCGCCCCCCAGGACGCTCCCCTGCTGAGCGCTGACGGGCGCCGTTTTGCGCCCCTCCCCTAGCGCAGCATCACCAGCACGTGGACCTCTCCTTCCCCGCTTTCCAGGGTGCCCAGCGCCTTGCCCAGGACCGTGCCCGGCACCCAGCGGGTGGCGCGCATGGCCACGCCGGGGCGGGAGGAGGAGGTCAGCGGGTCGCCGGGGCGGATGGGTCCCCCCTCGTCGCACACCTTCACTGGCACCACCCCCACCACCGCCAGGGCCACCTTCTCCTCGTCGGGCACGTCGCGGTAGAGATCCCCCACGAACCCCGGCCGGGTGGACACCACCCCCAGCAGGGAGGCCTGGTAGGGTTCCTGGCTGCGGGCCAGGCGGCCGTCGGCGGCCACGGCCACCACTTCGCCGGGGGCCAGCCCCTGGCGGGCCGGCAGCAGCTCGGCGAAGTCCGCCCCGCCGCCGGTGAAGGTGCCGTCGGCGGTGACGTTGCCGGCGTTGGAGACGCGAAAGCGCAGGTTGCCCCCGGAAGAGAACGCCTTGATGAGGTCGCCCGAGCCGGTGTTGGTGACCACCGCACTGGCGTCGGAAGAGTTGGCGATGGCGTGGAGGGCGATCCCCCCGGAGCCCTGCGCCTCGGCGTAGATGGCCTCGTTGCCCAGGCCGTTGCCGTTGCTCTGCCCGTGCACCCCGTGCCCCGAGCTCAGCGCCTTGCCGAACACCCCGTTGGCCGCTGCCCCGATGTAGCCGTGGTTGCCCCCCGAGTGGCTGGCGTACAACGCCGTGCCTGTGGTGGTGGCCATGGCGTACACCCCGTAGCCGGTGGTGGCCTGGCCGTAGACGCCATAGCCGCCGGTGGTCTCGCCGTGGACGCCGTAGCCGCCGGAGTTGGAGTTGTATCCCTTCACCCCCGCCGAGGAGGCATCGTTGGAGTACCCGAAGACGCCCGTTTTTCCAAATCCGTGCACGCCAACCCCGCCGGCGGAGTTCGTTCCCCACACCCCGTACGTGCCGGCGGCGGTGGCGGCGCCGAGAACCGCGGAGGTGCCGCCCGAACTCTCGGCACGGATGCAGTTGGACCCGGCACAGGTGCCGTTGATGACGCCAGCGCCGATGTTGGTATTTGTCAGCGAGAACGGGAAAGTACCGCTCGAGACCGTCGCCGAGTAGGGCAAGGTCAGCCCGCTGTCGCTCATGGGCGCCCAGTTGGTACCGCTCCACTTGAGCACCTCGCCGGTGCCGGGGACGGCGTTGGACACCGAGCGACCCTGAAGCTTCGCCACCGTGGGGTTCGGGTAGGAGCCCGACAGATCCCCTCCCGCCGCCCCGCTGGGGGGAAAACTCGAGGGGGCGCCGGTGACCTTGCTCCAGGCCACGCTGGCAATCTTGGCATCGGTCACCGCATCGTTCTGAATGTTCGTCGTGGCCACCGCATTGGCCGCCAGGTCGGCGGCGCCCACGCTCCCGTTGACGATGGTGTCGGAGTTGACCGACCCCACTCCCATGTCCGGCAGCGAGATGGTGCCGTCGGCGATCATCGCGCTGGTAATGCCACCGTTGGCCACCGCCAGGGTAACGTCTCCGGAAGTCCCGCCACCGCTGAGACCCGCTCCGGCGTTCACCGCCGTGATGTCACCGCCGCCCCCCGGGCCCGCCGCCTGCCAGACGAGGTTCGTGCCGTCGGTGCCCAGCACCTGCCCCGAAGTGCCGCCGGTGGCGGAGAGCTTGGCCTTGGTGACGGCGGCGTCGGCCAGCTTGGCGGAGCTCACCGAGGCGTTGGCCAGGTCGGCGGCACCCACCGCCCCGTCAGCGATCTTCGCCGAGGTCACCGCGTTGTCGGCAAGGTCCGCGGTGGCCACGGCCCCGTCCTGGATCATCGTGCTGGTGATGCCCGAGTTGGCCACCGCCAGGGTGACGTTGCCGCTGGTCCCCCCGCCGGTCAGCCC
>Ga0226835_1000847_pt1 | contig 23333 bp, 21 predicted proteins | sample LAC_MetaG_1_FD_163627 | JGI IMG/M metagenome (GOLD analysis project Ga0226835, IMG submission 163627) | Anaerobic ammonium oxidizing microbial communities from anammox membrane bioreactor (MBR) in UC Berkley, California, United States -... | ecosystem: Engineered > Bioreactor > Anaerobic >...
CGTGCGCTTTCGCCGCTTCCAGCGCCAGCGCCCAGCCGCCGACCGCGCCGGGTACGGTGAGCGCCGCGAGTGCACCGCGCGGCGGGATGACCTCGTGTCCGGCCTCGCGATAGAGCGACGGCGTCGCGCGGCTGCCGGCCGGCCCCGGCGCCATCAGCGTGCGCACGCGGCCCGACGGCTCGCGCACGAGCCAGAAGCCGTCGCCGCCGGCATGGTTCATGTGCGGATAGACGGCGGCGATGCTTGCCGCCATCGCCACCATTGCTTCCAGCGCATTGCCGCCTTCGGCAAGGATGTGACGGCCTACCTCGACGACCGCGCCGTGCGGCGCGGCCACGACGCCGCGGCGATGTCCGGCGGAATGAAGGGGCATTCGGATTTATTCCGTCATGCCCGCACCTGTCGCGGGCATTCACGTCGTGAGGGTATTGCATCAATAAAAGACGGGGCGGATTGGGACAAGGGCGTGCGTAAGAAGTTTGCCTCATAGGGTGGATTAGCGCCTAAACCCCCCGTCCAAGGACGAAGCACGCCCGTCAGCCATTGCGGGCCACTTACTTCACTTAGCACTCTCGGCTGTAGACCCTGTAGCCACACACACTGCTCTTGCCATCCCTTGGAGTTGCGAGTGCCTGCATCATGAAGTCATCTGGTAGGTCTTGATGCGTATCGACTAGAACGAAGTGGGTCGAACGGCATTCCTTCCTCGCGGATTCGACCAACGCGTCGATACTGTCGGATGCGCTGCATTTGATCGCTAGAACATCCTGCAAACCGTAGAATGGCGCAGCTACGCCTGGAGCCTGCCTTAATTCGTAGCGAGGCATCTTTCCATCATCAAAGCCAAAAAGTTCGATCCAATCGCCGTAGTGGTTCTCCGCTATCTTGGCCTGGGTTCCTATCTTGTGAAAGAAAGAGAATGAGTTCTCTTTGATGCTATCTGTGGCCATAACAAAGATGGAAAGCGCAGGTACATTGACGGGCGCAATGCCAGCGACCGCGCTCAGAAGATGATCGATAAGATTTGCAACTCCCTCCTTTCGACTATCGAATAGACGACAGTTAAACCGTTCTGAGACATTCAACGATCTCGCTACCTCGGCCATGAAGCGATCAGAGCCGTAAATGTCGCAATACGGAAGATAGGTTGCCATAGCGTCGATGTCGGTCATATCGCCTTGCTTAATCGTACGAGTCGAATGCGCCGTCACCATTCGTGCAAAAAGCGCAACTTCGAGCCAAACGATTGGCACGTCTGCAAACGCACCTGATGCGACGAACTGCCTATATTGTTCGCCAGCAACACCAGCGGCAGCCGCGTATCGGCTGAAGTTATAAGGCCGAAGCGCGTCTTGTCGTACCGCCTCCATCTCGATTCGGAATTGTTGATTATATGAGATGGAATACTGAAGGATGCGCTGGCGTACCACGTCTAATTCGACCGCAAGCTGTTTACGCTCGTCCTTGGCACTAGCGTACATTCCATCCATGTTGACGTTGATATTTAAATGCCCAACGCGGTTATCCGGATCATCCTCGAAAGCGTCGGCGTGACAGATCACCGGATGGCCGTCTTCTGCGCCCCAGAATTTGTGTATCGAAGCAACGATCTGGCTCTCACGGATATGCCATGGGCGAACCAGATCAACGTGACCGAGTGTGTTTCGTCTCGCCCTGATCGCATCTTTCAATATACCGGCAAGGCTCGTCTCCACGTCATGGAAGCCGGACCTAAGAACTACAAGTTGCTCGTTCCAGAAGCCGCTATGAAGTACGGAGTACAGATCTCGAAAATCTGGTCGAACACCATCGTGATCTGGCTTAGCCATCTCACTTATGAAGTTCTGATCCAAGTAGATCAGCAATTTTCGAGGCCGAGAGGTCATGACGCGCTGATGGATATGTGGGTTAGCGCAGAAGGCGCGAACCCACCGGCCAAGTCAGAAATGGCGGGTTACGGCGCTTCGCGTCTTATCCTCTACCAATTTCACCCCCGACTACACATCCCCCGCCGGCATGAATTCGGCGAGGCCGCGCCGGGCGAGCAGCGCATCGGGCGTCGGCAGGCGGCCGCGGAAAGCGATGTAGAGCGTCTCCGGATCGCGCGAGCCGCCCGCCGCATAGACGTGATCGCGCAATTTGCGCGCGGTGGCAGGATCGAAAATGTCGCCCTTCTCCTCGAAGGCGCGGAAGGCGTCGGCGTCGAGCACCTCCGACCACATGTAGCTGTAATAGGCCGAGGCATAGCCGCCGCTCGCGAACACATGCTCGAAATGCGGCGAGCGGTGGCGCATCGCGATTTCCTCCGGCATCCCGATCTGTGCCAGCGTCTTCGCTTCGAAGTCGGCGACGTCGAGACGATCGGCCTGCGGTAGCGAATGGAATTCGAGATCGACCAGCGCGGAGGCGACATATTCCACGGTGGCGAAGCCTTGGTTGAAGGTGCGCGCGGCGAGTACGCGCCGGAGCAGGTCTTCGGGCATCGGCTCGCCGGTTTTGTAATGCAGCGCGAAGCGGCGTAGCACTTCCGGCCGCTCGAACCAGTGCTCGTAAAGCTGCGAGGGCAGTTCCACCCAGTCGGTCAAAACGCTCGTGCCCGAGACCACGGGATAGGTGACGTCCGACAGAAGCGCGTGCAGCGCGTGCCCGAATTCATGAAACAGCGTGCGCGCGTCGTCGTAGCTGAGCAGGCTCGGTGCGCCGTCGGTCGCCTTGTTGAAGTTCATGATGTTGACGACCAGCGGGTGGACATCGCCGCATAGTCGTTCCTGGTCGCGCAGCGTGGTCATCCAGGCGCCGCCGTGCTTGCTCGGGCGCGCATAATAGTCGCCGAAGAACAGCCCAGCGTGGCGGCCGTCCGGCCCTTTGACCTCCCAGACGCGCACGTCCGGATGCCAGACCTGAACGTCGTCGCGGCGATGGAACGACAGGCCGAACAACTGGGTCGCGGTATAGAACGCCGCCTCGATCACCCGATCGATCTGCAGATACGGCTTGATCTGCGATTCATCAACGTCGTGGCGCGCCTTGCGCAGCTTCTCGGCATAGTAGCGCCAGTCCCACGGCGCGAGCCGGAAATTGCCGCCCTCCTCCTGGATAAGCTTCTGCAGGGCCTCGCGGTCGAGGAGCGCGCGCTCGCGTGCCAGCCGCCAGACCTCTCCGAGCAGGTCGCGCACCGCCTGCGGCGTCTTGGCCATGCAGTCGTCGAGACGGAAATGGGCGAAGCTCGGATAGCCGAGCAGCCGGGCGCGCTCGGCGCGCAGCGCCACGATCTCGGCAATCAGCGCCTTGTTGTCGGTCTCCCCGCCGCGGTCGCCGCGGGCGATGAAGGCGCGGAACACCTTCTCGCGCAGGTCGCGCCGGGTGGAGAATTGCAGAAACGGCTCGACGTTCGAACGCGAGAGCGTGATCACCGCCTGTCCCGGCATGCCGCGCGCCTCGGCGGCCTCGCGCGCCGCCGCGCGCAGGTCGTCGGGCAGCCCGGCGAGGTCGTCCTCGCCCTGAAGCACGAGCGTATAATCCTGCTCGTCAGCCAGGATGTTCTGGCGGAACAGAGTGCCGAGCGAGGCCAGCCGCTCGCTGATGGCGGCAAGGCGCTCCTTGGCTTCCCTGGGCAGATGCGCGCCGGCGCGGCGGAACGCCGTGTGGTAGCGCTCCAGCACCCGCGCCTGTTCGGCGGACAGATCGAGCGTCTGGCGGCGGCGGAACAGGTCGTCGACCCGGCGGAACAGCGCCTCGTCGAGATAGAGACGGCTGAAATGCACGGCGAGCTTCGGCGAAATGTCGCGCTCCACCGCCTCGATCTCCTCGCTGGTGTTGGCGCTGGCGAGGTTGGAGAACATATCCGAGATGCGCCCGAGCGTCCGCCCGGCCCGCTCCAGCGCCTCGATCGTGTTGGCGAAGGTCGGGACCTCAGCGCTCCCGGCGACCGCGGCGATCTCCACCCGGTGCCCGGCCAAGGCCTGCTCGAACGCCGGCGCGAAGTGCCCGACCTCGATCTCGCCGAAGGGAGGCACCTCGAACGGCGTTGCCCAGCCGGCAAGCAGGGGATTGGGCGCGGAGGAAGCATGGCTCATGGGCGGGTTCCGGGACGGGTTCCGATGGTGGAGAAAGCAGGGCCTGACGCGGACTTCAGCGCCGGCCCCGACGCAAATCTTAACGCCGGCCTGAAGGCCGGCCCGGTCAAAAATGGGGGCTTTCCTGTGACGAATCCAGACTTGATCGCGCGGGCGCTTTCGGGGACATTGCCGGCCGTCGCAACAGGGCTCCCGTCATGGCTGAACAGTCCGGCTCCCGCCGCAAGATCCTCTGGCTCAACGTCATGACCGTGGTCAGCGCCGCCATCCTGATCGGCGCCGAGGTGTTCGGCGCGGCCTTCGCCGGGAGCTGGGCGCTCGCCAACCTGTTCGGCATCGGCACCACCGGCCAGAAACTGCTCGACGGCGCCTTCGTGCTGCTCGGCGCCTACGTGATGTACCGCTTCATCATCTCCGCCCGGCGCGTCGAGCCCTTCAGCACCCGCGAGTGAGCGGACGCGCCGCGTTCACCGCCGGCGCCGCTCAACAAATTGTTCACCACAATCGCCGTCCCTGTGGCCGCACAGGGTGTGAAAAGTCTTGCGAAGACGATTCAAATCCCCTATGTCGCGCGTGCCCAAATTCGCACGTGCCTGTGGACGTGTGTCGGTCGGTGGGTACCCGGACAAGAGGCCGGGCAGCCGCCAAGGATGTGGAAGGCTCACCTGAGTTCTTCTCCGCCTTGCAAGAGTGACCGGCAGCCGGAGGCGAAACCGGCATACCCCGCTCTCAACGGGGGACGCGTCTTAAAGCAACGACGGAGCGGGCTTCTAGGTTACTGCCGGCTGTCCAAAGGCCGGAGTTGCAGCCGAAGAGGCTTGTCCTTCATTGCCAGGTGTGCGGAACGGGACCCTCCCTTTCCAATCCAAGGCAGCCAGTCGGGTCGCGACCCGGCGCTCACCGCGTCTCCATCGTGCGGAAGCGCCCAACGCGGACCGGCCCAGATCGCAGGCGGCGCAAGCCGTCGCATGAGCCGTTTTGGAGAGCGAGATGACCGACCGCATTCGCGAGTTCCTGCGCCAGCGCCAGGATGACGGGCCCTGCCTCGTCGTCGATCTCGACGTCGTGCGCGACAATTACAACGCCTTCGCCAAGGCGCTACCGGACAGCCGCGTGTTCTACGCCGTGAAGGCAAACCCGGCACCGGAAGTGCTGCGCCTTCTGGCCTCGCTCGGCTCCTGCTTCGACACCGCTTCGGTCGCCGAGATCGAGATGGTGCTCGCCGCCGGCTGCACGCCCGACCGCATCTCCTTCGGCAACACCATCAAGAAGGAGCGCGATATCGCGCGCGCCTATGCGATGGGTGTGCGCCTGTTCGCGGTCGACTGCAAGGCCGAGGTCGAGAAGGTCGCCCGCGCGGCGCCCGAGGCGCGCGTGTTCTGCCGCATCCTGTGCGACGGCGCCGGCGCGGAGTGGCCGCTGTCGCGCAAGTTCGGCTGCGAGCCCGCCATGGCCGCGGACGTGCTGGAGCACGCCCACCGGCTCGGCCTGAATGCCTACGGCATCTCTTTCCATGTCGGTTCGCAGCAGCGCAACCAGCATGCCTGGGACCGTGCGCTCGCGCAGGCGGCTGCCGTGTTCAAGGAGTGCGGCGAGCGCGGCATCAACCTGTCGATGGTCAATCTCGGCGGCGGCTTCCCGACCAAGTACCTGAAGAACGTGCCGACGGTGAAGACCTACGGCACGGCGATTTTCCGTGCGCTGCGCAAGCATTTCGGCAACCGCATCCCGGAAACCATCATCGAGCCGGGCCGCGGCATGGTCGGCAATGCCGGCGTGATCGAGACCGAGGTCGTCCTCGTCTCCAAGAAGAGCGAGGAGGACGAGGTGCGCTGGGTCTATCTCGACATCGGCAAGTTCGGCGGCCTCGCCGAGACGATGGACGAGTCGATCCGCTACCCGATCAGGACGCCGCGCGACGGCAGCGAGACGGCGCCGTGCATCCTGGCCGGTCCGACCTGCGACTCCGCGGACGTGCTGTACGAGAAGGAGCCGTATCTCCTGCCGGTCTCGCTCGAGATCGGCGACAGGCTCCTGATCGAGGGTACGGGCGCCTATACGTCGACCTACGCGTCGGTGGCCTTCAACGGCTTCCCGCCGCTGAAGACGTACCACATCTGACATCGCCGGGAGCCGGCAGGCGCTGCCGCCGACTCCCCTTTCCCTTCACCGTCTGGACTGAAAACTCTCCGCAAATCGGAGCGGGGAAGGACGCGACCATGGTTACGGCCCGTCAGATCACGATCCGTCACGAGCGCCCGCACGAGACCGAAGCGCGCGAGGCGCTGCTCGACCGCGCCTATGGGCCGGTGCGCTTCCGCAAGGTGTCGCAGCGCCTGCGCAGGAGCCGCGAGCCGGCGCAGGGCCTCTCGTTCGCAGCGAGCGAAGACGGCCGCCTCGTCGGCACGCTGCGGCTGTGGAATATCGACGCAGGCACGGCGGGCGCGGCACTCCTGCTCGGGCCGCTCGCGGTCGATCCGGACTATCGCGGGCGCGGGATCGCGGCTGCGCTGATGCGCCGCGCCCTGAGCGAAGCCGCCCGCCGCGGCCACCGTGCGGTGCTGCTGGTCGGCGATGAGGCTTATTACCGCAGGTTCGGCTTCAGCACGGCCGGTACCAGCCTCCTCTTCATGCCGGGCGCGTTTGACCGCCGCCGTCTGCTCGCATGCGAACTCGTCCCGGGGGCGCTTAAGGGTGCTTTCGGACTGATTTCGGCGACGGGCCGGATCGTGCCCAAGACCAAGGTCGCCACGCACAACGTGCAGGGGCAGATTGTCCACAGGCCCGCCCGGCACGCGGCCTGAAATCCCCGACGGTGGTCCGAAACCGGCCCCGCTCGTTTCCGCGACGGCGGGAATCCAGTATCTGGGTCCCGCATTCGCGGGGGACGAGCGGAAATTCCGACCGGGCCGCCTCCCTTCCTTCCGACGACGAGACTGGAGCTAGAGCGATGACCCAATGGCCCGTGCACGCAGAGATCGCAGGTCCGATCGTGATGATCGGCTTCGGCTCGATCGGCAAAGGTGCGCTGCCGCTGATCGAGCGGCATTTCACCTACGACAAGAGCCGCTTCGTGGTCATCGATCCCGAGGACAAGGACCGCAGGATGCTCGACGACCGCGGCATCCGCTTCATCCACGAGGCGGTAACGCAGGACAATTACCGCGAGCTGCTCGCGCCGCTGCTCACCAAAGGCGCCGGCCAGGGCTTCTGCGTCAACCTGTCGGTCGACACCTCCTCCGTCGACATCATGGAATTGTGCGGCGAGCTCGGCGCGCTCTATATCGACACGGTCAACGAGCCGTGGCCCGGCTTCTATTTCAACACCAAGCTCGGACCGGAGAAACGCTCGAACTATGCGCTGCGCGAGATCACGCAGGCGGCCAAGCGCAGGCGCAAGCCCGGCTCGACCACCGCGGTGTCGTGCTGCGGGGCCAATCCCGGCATGGTGTCCTGGTTCGTCAAGCAGGCGCTCCTGAACATCGCCGCGGACACCAGGCTGAAGGTGAAGGAGCCGCAGAGCCGCGAGGACTGGGCAAAGCTCGCCAGGAAGCTCGGCGTCAAGGGCATCCATATCGCCGAGCGCGACACCCAGCGCGCCAAATATCCGAAGCCGCAGAACGTGTTCGTCAACACCTGGTCGGTGGAAGGCTTCGTATCGGAGGGCCTGCAGCCGGCCGAACTCGGCTTCGGCACGCACGAGAAATGGATGCCGGCCAATGCCCGCAAGCACAAGACCGGCTGCCAGGCGGCGATCTATCTGCTGCAGCCGGGCGCCAACACGCGCGTGCGCTCCTGGACGCCGACCGCCGGCGGCCAGTACGGCTTCCTCGTGACCCACAACGAGGCGATCTCGATCTCCGACTTTTTCACGCTGAAAAGCGGCCGCAAGACCGTGTACCGGCCGACCTGCCACTATGCCTACCACCCCTGCAACGATGCGGTGCTGTCGCTGCACGAGATGTTCGGGGCGGCCGGGGCGCGGCAGGAGAAAGTCCACATCCTGGACGAGAACGAGATCGCCGACGGTATCGACGAATTGGGGGTGCTGGTCTACGGCCACAAGAAAAACGCCTACTGGTACGGCTCGCAGCTCTCGATCGACGAGACCCGCGACCTTGCGCCCTACCAGAACGCCACCGGCCTGCAGGTGACGAGCGCGGTGCTCGCCGGCATGGTCTGGGCACTGGAAAATCCCCATGCCGGCATCGTCGAGGCCGACGAGATGGATTTCCGCCGCTGCCTCGACGTGCAGATGCCCTATCTCGGCCCAGTGATCGGCAAGTACACCGACTGGACGCCGCTCGCCGACCGTCCGGGCTTCTTCCCCGAAGACATCGACAAACGCGATCCCTGGCAGTTCAGGAACGTGCTCGTGCGCTGACGCGGCGGCATCTTCACACCTGTTAACGCCGCGTAACAAACCTCATCGCGGCAGAGCGGACGCGATCGCCTCGCGTCCGCTTTTTCCTTGCGCGCGCGCTTTAAGTGTTGCGGCATGAATCGATTCGATTTATTTTCCGCTCGCCCAAATTCGCACGTGCCTGTGGCCGTGTGTCGGTCGGTGGGTACCCGGACAAGAGGCCGGGCAGCCGCCTGGAGAAGCCGGACGCTTCTTCAAGACATCTGACCGGCAGCCGGAGGCGAAACCGGCGCACCCTGCTCTCCGCAGGGGACGCGGCTTAAAGCAACGACGGAGCGGGCTTTTTTAGTAACGCCGGCGCGAATGCCGGAGCGCTGAAAAGGCTTGTCCTTCCTTGCCGGCCGTGCGGAACGGGGCGCTCCCCTCATCCGGACCAAGGCAGCACTTCAAGCGGTGTCGTCCATTCCGAATCGTTCGGAAGGCGGCGACGGCCGAAGACTCAGCTTCCGGCGGGGCATCCGCCGGCGACGGAGAGGGGAACGGGTCGCAATGACCGCACGCATTCGCGAATTTCTGAAGCACCGTCAGGACGAGGGACCATGCCTCGTCGTCGACACCGACGTCATCCGCGAGAATTTCCAGGCCTTCGCCTCGGCGCTGCCGGATACCAAGGTCTATTACGCGGTCAAGGCCAATCCGGCGCCCGAGATCCTCAGCCTGCTCGCCGAGATGGGCTCCTGCTTCGATGTCGCCTCGATCGCCGAGCTGCGCGCGGCGCTGGCCGCAGGCGCCGGCCCCGAGCGCATCTCCTACGGCAACACGATCAAGAAAGAGAGCGACATCGCGGCCGCCTTCGGCCTCGGCGTCACCATGTTCGCGGTCGATTGCGAGGCCGAGGTCGAGAAGGTGGCGCGCGCGGCCCCCGGCAGCCGCGTGGTCTGCCGCATCCGCTGCGACGGCACCGGCGCCGAATGGCCGCTGTCGCGCAAGTTCGGCTGCGAGCCCGAATTCGCCGCCGACATCCTGGAATTCGCCCACAGGAGCGGGCTCCTCGCCTACGGCATCTCCTTCCATGTCGGCTCGCAGCAGCAGAACGTGCAGGCCTGGGACGCAGCCCTCGCCTCGGCGGCAGCCGTATTCCGCACCTGCTCGGAGCGCGGCATCATGCTCTCGATGGTCAATCTCGGCGGCGGCTTCCCGGCGAAATATCTGCGCAAGACGCCGAAGCTCGAATCCTACGGTCGCGCCATTTTCCGCGCGCTGCGCCGGCATTTCGGCAACCGCATCCCGGAAACCATCATCGAGCCGGGCCGCGGCATGGTCGGCAATGCCGGCCTGATCGAGGCCGAGGTCGTGCTGATCGCCAGGCGCTCACCCGAGGACGAGGTGCGCTGGGTCTATCTCGACATCGGCAAGTTCCACGGCCTCGCCGAAACGATCGAGGAATCGATCCGCTATCCGATCCGCACCCGCAAGGACCGCGACGAGATGGCGCCCTGCGTGCTGGCCGGGCCGACCTGCGATTCGGTCGACGTGCTGTACGAGAAAAGCCCCTATCCGCTGCCGGTCTCGCTCGCCATCGGCGACAAGGTGCTGATCGAGGCCGCCGGCGCCTATACCGCGAGCTATTCGTCGGTCGGGTTCAACGGCTTCCCGCCGCTGCAGCAATACGTGATCTGATTTCCCGCGATCGCTGCGTCCTTCGAGACGGCCGCTGCGCGGCCTCCTCAGGATGAGGAGAGAGGTTGGTGTCGGGCCTCGTGGGTATGAACCTCGCGTCCGCCGCGCCTGCGTGCGTCGCCATCGGCATTCGTCGCGCGCCATGTCGCGCGATCCCGGTTCTCGCTGACGCCCGGTCGTGATGACGACAACGCCTGCGTCATCCCGGGCACGGCGCAGCGTGCAACGGTGCGCCGCAGACCCGGGATCGTCCTCCGTGGGCCAGCGGCGAACGATCCCGGCTCGCGCCGACGCGCGTCCGGGATGACGATGTTGATTTCCTGCGGCGACCTTCCTCGGTCCTCATGGTGAGGAGCGCGGCAACGCCGCGCGTCTCGAACCATAAGGGTTTAGCCGAGATCGACGACGCCGCCCTCGCCGTTCTCGCAGCCGAACGCGAGGCGATGACCGTCGGCGCTGAAGGCAAGCGCGGTCACCGCCACCTTCTCGAGCTTCCTCACCGTGATCTCCGCGCCGTCGGAGAGGCGCACCAGCAGCACGAGGCCGTCGGCATAGCCTACCGCGACGATGTCATGGGCGGGATGGGCGGCCACGACATCGAGCCGCGCAGAATAAGGCGCAAGCATTTTCGGCTGCTTGCCCATCGGCCCGTCCTTGCCCTTGAACGGCCACAGGATGAGCTGATCGGAGCCGCTGGTCGCCAGATAGTCGCCGCCCGCGGTCCACGCCATCGAGCGCACGCGCGCGGCATAGCCGGACATGCGCAGGTCCTTGCGGTCGGACAGCCGCCAACCGTGCAGCACCGGCTCCTGCATGGCGGTCATGAGGTATTTCCCGTCCCGGCTGAACGTGACGCCCAGATGCGACCCCTGCCAGGAGAACGTATCGGGCCTCGCCTCGGTCATGTTCGGGAACCAGAGCGTGGCGCCATTATAGTGCGCGATGGCAAGCCGGAACCCTTTCGGTGCGAAGGCGAGCCCGCCGACCGTCGAGGCCACCTCGTTCGACCTGATTTCGTTGCGCGTATTGCGAACGAAGGCGGTCTTGCCCGCCGACCAGGCGAGCGTGCCGTCCGGTCCGAACGTGACATGATCGATCCAGCGCCTCTTGTCGTCGGTGGCCGCAGCAGCCGATGTCATGGTCGCGTCAGTGACGACGACGCGGCCGTCGTCGCCGCCGGTCACGATCGCCTGCCCGTTGCCGTCGGAACTCAGGATCGCACCGGAATGGACCGGCAGCCGCAATTCGCCGCCGTCCGCATCGACCACGAGCAGCGCCTCCTCGCCGAGCACGAAGGCCGGCGAGCGGCCGAGAAAATGTACCGCCACGATTGGGGAGGACGCCTCCACGCGGTGGATGCGGTCGGACAGCGAGGGTGCCGCCTGTGTGTCGTTCATCGCCTCACCGTCCGCGTCAAGCCGCACATTTCTCGAAACCCTGCCGGATCTTCTCTTCCGGGAGATCGCGGCCGATGAACACGATGCGGCTCTCGCGCGCCTCGTCCTCGCGCCAGGGGCGCTGATGGTCGCCGTCCAGGATCATATGCACGCCCTGAAACACGAACCGGTCCGGATCGTTTTTGAACGACAGGATACCCTTGGAGCGAAGGATTTTCGGCCCCTCGGTCGCCACGAGATCCTGCACCCAGGGGAAGAACTTGTCGGGATCGAGCGGCTTTCCTGTGCGCAGCGAAACCGACTGCATGTCCTCGTCGTGATAGTGCTTCAGCGCGCCCTGCGGGGCGCCGTCATGGCCGTGGCGGTGATCGTGGTCGTGATCGGCAGGGCGGGCATGATCGTGATGATGATGATCATGGTGATGGCAGTGTCCGGGATCGTCGCAATGGTGATGGTCGTGGTCGGCCTCGCCGAGAAAGGCCGGCTCGATCTCCAGGATGCGGTCGAGATCGAAGGCGTTGCGGTCGAGCACCTCCGACAGCGGCACGCGCGCGCGCTCGGTACGGTGGAGCCGCGCATAGGGATTGATCGCGCGGATGCGCGCCTCGACCTCGGCAAGCTCGTCCGGCGTCACGAGATCGATCTTGTTGAGCACGATGACATCGGCGAAGGCGATCTGGTTCTTGGCTTCGGGGGCGTCGCGCAGGCGGTCGCGCAGCCATCTGGCGTCGGCCACCGTGACCACCGCATCGAGCCGCGCCTTCTCGCCGACATCGGCATCGAGAAAGAAGGTCTGGGCGACCGGTGCCGGGTCGGCAAGTCCCGTGGTCTCCACGACGATGGCGTCGAACTTGCCGCGGCGGCGCATCAGGCCCTCGATGATGCGGATCAGGTCGCCGCGCACCGTGCAGCAGACGCAGCCGTTGTTCATCTCGAAGACTTCCTCGTCGCTGTTGACGACGAGGTCGTTGTCGATGCCGATCTCGCCGAACTCGTTGACGATCACGGCGTATTTCTTGCCGTGCGGCTCGGACAGGATGCGGTTGAGCAGCGTGGTCTTGCCCGCGCCGAGATAGCCGGTGAGGACGGTCACGGGGATTTTTTCGGACATCAGGCACTCCAGGGGCGAACGCGCGCGGCTTCATCCCGTCATTGTGCCCGGCACCGGCAGTCGCGCCAGGCGGCCTGCATGCGCACCGTGTACCGGACATCCCGATCGGGCGAGTATCGTGCCTACCCAAGCCGGACGACCTGGACAAGCCCCGCGACCGGGGCGTCGCTATGACATCAAAGCGGCGCTGAGCGTCCTTATATTGTGCCGGATCATGTCGATGTAAGTGGGTGCCTCGCCCTTTTCGTCAGTCAGGGCGTCGGAATAGAGCGTGCCGCCGATGCGCGCGCCGGTTTCGTCGGAAATCCGCTTCAGGAGCCGGGAATCGGTGACATTTTCCAGAAAAACGGCGGGAATCTTCTGCTTTTTGATCTGGCCGATGATGCGGGCGACATCGCGGGCCGAGGCGTCCGATTCGGTGGAGACGCCCTGCGGGGCGACGAATTCCACCCCGTAGGCGGCCCGGAAATAGCCGAATGCGTCGTGGGTGGTGATGATGCGCCGGCGGCCGGCGGGTATGCGGCCGACCGCCTCGCGCACCTCGCGGTCGAGCGTATCGAGGCGCGCCAGATAGGCCGCGGCATTGGCCGCATAGACATCCTTGCCGGCGAGGTCGGCGGCGGCCAGCGCGTCGCGAATGTTTGCGACATAGATTTTGGCATTGGCGACCGATTGCCAGGCGTGCGGATCGGGCTCGTTGTCATGGCCGTGGCTGTGGCCGTGCCCATGCTTGTCCGCGCCGTCCATCGCGCGCGCCTTCACGCCCTGGGCGGCCACCACCAATGCCGCCTTCGTGCCCGACGATTTGACCAGCCGCTCCATCCAGCCTTCGAAGCCGAGACCGTTGGCGAAGACCACTTTCGCCTCGGCGAGCGCGCGGGCGTCGACCGGCGTCGGCGCATAAACGTGCGCGTCACTGTTGACCGGAACGAGGCTTCTCACCTCGACGCGGTCGCCGCCGACATTCCTCACGAAGTCCGCGAGGATGGAGAAGGTCGCGACGGTCTTCAGCTTGTCCTGCGCATGGGCCGGGACAGAGCCGAGTATCAGGACGGCGGCCATCGCGATGGATGCAAAACGCACACGGGTCATGGCGGTCTCCTTCAGGCTGCGGTTCAGGCTTTCAGGTGACGCCCGGGGAAAAGCTGGCGCCACAAGCCGCCGACGCGGCCGAACACGATCGACAGCAGATAGAGAACGGCGGCGGCGAGAATGACGGCCGGGCCGGAGGGAACATTGACGTGGAACGATACGATCAGGCCGGCCGCGCCCGAGACGATGCCGGTCGCGACCGCGATCGCGATCATCGCGGTGATGTCGCGCGCCCAGAACCGCGCCACCGCCGCCGGGATCATCATGATGCCGACGCCGAGCAGGGTTCCGAGCGCGTGGAAGCCGGAGACGAGGTTGATCACGACCAGCGCCATGAACGCCATATGCACCGGAGCGCCCAGCCGGCTGACCGAGCGCAAGAAATTCGGATCGACGCACTCGATCACCAGCGGCCGGTAGATGACCGACAGCGCCAGCAGCGACACGCTCGTGTTCACCGCCATGAAGGTGAGCATGGCATTGTCGAGGGCGAGCACATTGCCGAACAGGAAGTGAAGAAGATCGACGTTCGTGCCTTTCATGGACACGATGGTGACGCCGAGCGCGAGCGAAATCAGGAAGAAGACCGCGAGCGAGGCGTCCTCTTTCAGCTCGGTCGCCCGCGCCACCAGCCCCGCCAGCAGCGCGACGACGAAACCCGCGATCAGCCCGCCCGCGGTCATCGCGAACAGGTTGAGGCCCGCCACCAGGAACCCGATGGCCGCGCCGGGCAGGATGGCGTGCGCCATCGCGTCGCCGACGAGACTCATGCGGCGCAGCATCAGGAACACCCCGACCGGCGCGGCGCCGAGCGCCAGCGCGCTCACGCCGACGAGCGCACGGCGCATGAACTCGAACTCGACGAAGGGGGCGATCAGCGATTCGTACATGCCGTATCAGGCCGCGCAGGCGGCCGCCTCCTCGTCGAAGGCCTCGCACATGCGCCGCGCCTTGATAAGGTTCTCCGCGGTGAGCACTTTCGCGGTCTCGCCCCACGCCACCTGCTCGCGCGCGAGTAGTAGCGTCTCGGGGAAATGCGCCTTGACCAGATCGATATCGTGCAGGGCCGCGAGCACGGTGCGCTGCTCGCGGTGCCAGCGGCGCACGAGCGCGACGAGATCGGCGCAGGTCTTCGAATCGATGGCGTTGAACGGCTCGTCGAGCACGATCAGGCGCGCGTCCTGCAGCAGCAGGCGGGCGAACAGCATGCGCTGCATCTGCCCGCCGGACAGGGTACCGATGGTGCGCCGCTCAAAGCCGGTCAGCCCGACCGCGGCAATCGCATCCCTGATCTTGCGGTGCTCGCTTCTGCCGATGCCGCCGAGCACGCCGACCCGATGCCACAGCCCCATCGCAACCATGTCGTAGACATGGATCGGAAAGGTGCGGTCGATCTCGGCGGCCTGCGGCAGATAGGCGATGTCGCGCGCATCGATGCCCGCGCGCTCGATGCGGCCGGACAGAGGATGGATCGCGCCGACCACGCCCTTGAACAAGGTCGACTTGCCGGCGCCGTTCGGGCCGACAACCGCGACCAGCGCGCCGCTCTCCACCTCGCCGTCGAGGTGATGCACGGCGGGGTGCCGGTCGTAGCCGAGCGTCAGATTCCAGAATCGGAGTTGCATCGATATCGCCGCTTTCGTCAGGTCAGCGCCACCATGACGGCGATCCACAGCACCGCGACCAGCGCGCCCGACAGTGCAAGCCGCTGCCATGCCGGCAGGCGAAAGAGCGAGGGCGTTGCCGCCAGAGGCGGATGGGCGTGGCCGGGCGCATGGTCCCGGTGGTGATGGTGCCGGTAATCGTTCATGAAATGTTATATTATAACATTTGTAGCGCAGGCAAGGGGTGGAATTTCGGGTTTCAGATCCAAATCTGGGGCGGACCGCCGGCAATTTGCCAAGTTTGGCCGGCACGGCCATGGTTCGACCGGCCGGTTCCAGCCGCCGGCGGCCCCTTCCCTCAAAGCAAGACCGGCACTCATGACCGAACAGAGAAAGCGCATCGTTTCGGTCGGTGAAGTCATGATCGAGATGACGCGCGGCAGCGACGGCCGGTTCGCGCTCGGCTGCGGCGGCGACACCTTCAACACGGCGGTCTATCTGGCGCGGGCCGGCCTCGACGTCGCCTACGCAACCGCGCTCGGCGACGATCTCTATTCGGACGCGATCCTGGCGCTGGCGGGCGCCGAGGGCGTCGCCTGCGATCTCGTCGTGCGCATGCCGGGCCGCCTGCCCGGCCTCTATCTGATCGAGACGGACGCGGCCGGCGAGCGGACGTTCTACTACTGGCGCGACCATGCGCCTGCGCGCGAATTGTTCGAGCTTGGCGAATGGAGCCGGCTGGCCGCCAGCATCATGTCCGCGCGCCTCGTCTATTTCTCCGGCATCACGCTGTCGATCTATTCGAACCAGGGCCTGGGGCGCTTTCTGGCGCTGCTGGAAATGGCGCGCCAGAACGGCGTGAAGGTCGCCTTCGACGGCAATTACCGGCCGCGCGCTTGGAAGGGCGACATCCAGCGCACGCGCACGGTGTTCATGGAGGCGCTCAAGCGCGTCGACATCGCGCTGCCGACCTTCGACGACGAGGCGCTGCTATGGGGCGATCCGCGCCCGGAAACCACGGTCGAAAGGCTTCAGTCGTTCGGGATCGCGGAAGTCGCGGTCAAGAACGGGCACAATCCGGCGCTTGTCACCGGAGGAGAAGGAAGCGAATTCGTCGCGGTCCCCGACGTGGTCAAGCCGCTCGACACCACCGCCGCCGGCGACAGCTTCAACGCCGGCTATCTGGCGGCGCGGCTGGGCGGAGAGACGCCGGTCGACGCCGCACTCGCCGGGCACCGGCTTGCCGCCGAGGTGATCCAGCATCGCGGCGCCATCACCCCGCGGAAAAACGCGGCCGTGCACTGACGCCATGCAGCGCTCAGGCGAAATTCCGGATGACGTAAAGGCCCGCGAACAGGCCGGCGAGCGAGAAGATAACCGACGCCAGGATATAGGCTGTGGCCAGGACGAGGTCGCCGCGCTCGTACAAAACCGCGACATCGAGCGAGAAAGCCGAGAAGGTCGTGAAGCCGCCCAGAACGCCCGTGGTGAAAAACAGCCGCCAGGGCTGGCTCGCCTCTTCCTTGAAGGCGAAATAGGCCGCCAGCAGACCCACGGCCAGCGAGCCGACAATGTTGACGGTCAGCGTGCTATAGGGGAAGGCAGTTCCGAGCCAGCGGCTGCCGGCGAGATTCACGCCGTGGCGTATGGTAGATCCGATTCCTCCGCCGAGAAAAACAATCAGGTAATCCATCGACGTCCCTCGGTTGCAGCGATTGCGGACAAGACGCTCGTGACCGGCGGATTTTTTGTCTATACCGCTATCCGGCTGCAACGAACAATCGGGAAATGAATTCGCTCGATCAATTCGCCCGCGACAAGCTTTCCGCCCGCGAGGCCGACAACCTGCGGCGTCATGTTGTCGAAACCGCTCCGCTCGACGGCATCAGCCTCGTGCGCAACGGGCGACGCCTGCTAGCCTTCTGCACGAACGACTATCTCAACCTGTCGCAGCATCCGGCGGTGAAAGCCGCGGCCGCGGCCGCCGTCCATCAATATGGGGCGGGCGCGGGCGCCTCGCGCCTGATCACCGGCAGCCATCCGCTCTATGCCGAGTTGGAGCGGCGGCTGGCGCGGCTGAAGGGGACGCAGGCCGCATGCGTTTTCGGCTCCGGCTATCTCGCCAATACCGGGATTCTCCCGGCGCTGGCGGACGCCGAAGACCTCATCGTCTGCGACGAGCTGTCCCATTCCTGCATCCGCACTGGCGCAAGCCTCAGCCGCGCCAGGGTCATGCTGTTCCGCCACAACGATGTGGATCACGCCGCGCAGCTTCTGGCCGGGAATCGCGCGCGGCATCCGCGCGCGATCGTCGCGACCGAAGGCGTGTTCTCGATGGACGGCGATCTCGCTCCGCTTGCCGAACTGTCGGAGCTTGCGCAGCGCCACGACGCATGGCTTCTCACCGACGACGCCCACGGCATCGGCGTGGTCGGCAACGGCCGCGGCAGCGCCTTCGCCGGCAACCGCGCGGTCGACGTCCCCTTGCAGATGGGAACGCTCTCGAAGGCGATCGGCGGCTATGGCGGTTATCTGTGCGCGAGCGAGCCGGTGATCGCGCTCATGCACAATCGGGCGCGCACCTTCATCTACACGACCGGCCTGCCGCCCTCGGTGGTGGCCACCGCCATCGCCGCGCTCGACATCATCGAGAACGAGCCCGATTACGCCGCCCTGCCGCTGCGCAAGGCGCGCCTGTTCACGCGCCTGACCAACCTGCCCGACGCGGAAAGCGCTATCGTGCCGGTGATGATCGGAGACACCGACCGCACGCTCGCCGCCTCGCGCCTGCTCGAGCAGGAAGGCTTCCTCGTGATCGCGATCCGCCCGCCGACGGTGCCTGCCGGCACGGCGCGGCTGCGCTTCACCTTCTCGGCCGCGCACGCGGACGCCGACATCGAGCGCCTCGCCACGATCGTGCGCGAGCGCATCATGCACTGACGCCATGCCCGCGTTCTTCATCACCGCGACCGGCACCGACGCGGGCAAGACCTTCCTGACCACGGCCCTCATCCGCCATCTGCGGGAAAAGGGGCGCAGCGTTGCCGCGTTCAAGCCGGTGGCGAGCGGCTTCGATTCCGCTGCGATCGCCACAGGCGATACCGGGCGTCTGCTCGCGGCCATGCAGCGTCCGCTCTCGGACGATGCCTGCGAAACCGTTTCGCCCTGGCGGTTCGCCGCGCCTTTGTCGCCCGACATGGCCGCGGCACGCGAGAACCGCGCGATCGATTTTTCCGCGCTTGTCGCCTTCTCACGCAAGGCAGCGACCGCCGCCGACATCGTGTTCATCGAGGGCGTCGGCGGCGTGATGGTGCCGCTCGACGCCACGCATACGGTGCTCGACTGGATCGCGGCCCTTGCGATGCCGGGCGTGCTCGTCGCCGGCACCTATCTCGGGGCCATCAGCCATACGCTGACCGCGCTCGACGCTCTTACGCACAAAGGCTGCCCGGTGCAGGCGATCGTCCTCAACGAGACCCGCAACAGCAGCGTCGATGCCGCACAGACGCGCGCGACGATTACGCGCTTTGCGCGCGGCGTTCCGGTCTGCCCGCTTCCCTGGTGCCCGGATGATGGCACCGCCGCCCGCTTCATCGCTCCGATCGCGGCCGCGCTCGGGCTTTAGCGTCGCTCGCGCAGCACGTCGACAACCGCTCCGGTCAGGCGCGCGAGATCGTCCTCGCCGATAGTGAGGGCCGGCGCAAGATAGACCGCGCGGCCGAACGGACGCACGAACACGCCCGCCTCGACAAAGCGCCGGCGCAGCGCATTCAGGTCGGGCGCGACGTCAAGCTCGACCACGCCGATGGCGCCCCGCGCCCGCACGTCGCGCACGCCCGGCAGATCACGGCAGGGCGCGAGCCCCTGCGCCATCAGCGCCTCCAGCCGCGCGGCCTGCGCGACGCGCGGCTCGCGCGCGAACAGATCGAGCGAGGCGTTGGCGGCCGCACAGGCGAGCGCGTTCGCCATGTAGGTCGGACCGTGCATCAGCGCATGCATCGGATCGTCCGACCAGAAGGCATCGAAGACCCTGCGGCGGGCGACGGTGGCCGCAAGCGGCAGCGTGCCGCCGGTCAGCGCCTTGGACAGCGTGACGATATCCGGCACGATACCGGCGCGCTCGCAGGCGAACAGAGTGCCGGTACGCCCGAAGCCGGTGAAAATCTCGTCGAAGATCAGAAGGAGGTCGAACCGGTCGGCGGCCGCGCACAGGCGGCGCAGAACGTCGGCCTCGTGAAACAGCATGCCGCCCGCGCCCTGCACGAGCGGCTCGACGACGATGCCGGCAATCTCGTCGGCGTGGCGCTCCAGAACGCGCGCGAACGCTTCCTCGCCCTGCGCATCGCGCGGCAGCGGCACGCACAGGTGTTCGGGCAGGAGGCCCTTGAACATGTCGTGCATGCCGACATCGGGATCGGACACCGCCATGGTGCCGAGCGTGTCGCCGTGATAGCCGCCCTCGAAACACACGAAACGCCGCCGCCGGCGCTGGCCGCGATTGAGCCAGTATTGCGTCGCCATCTTCAGCGCCACCTCGACGGCGACCGAGCCCGAATCGGTGAAGAACACCCGTTCGAGATCGCCCGGCAGCAATACCGCGAGCCGCTGCGCCAGCCGCAAGGGCTGCTCGTGCACGAGCCCGCCGAACATGACGTGCGGCATCGCCTCGAGCTGGCTCTGCACCGCCTGGCGGATATGGGGATGGTTGTAGCCGTGGCAGGCGGTCCACCACGAGGCGATGCCGTCGACGAGTTCGCTTCCATTGGCGAGCATGATGCGCGTGCCGTGCGTGCGCACGACCGGCAGCGGCGGCAGCGCCGTCTTCATCTGCGCATAAGGCAGCCAGATGTGCGGCAGGCCGGCGGCGTACCAGTCGGGCGGCGCCGGCACGGGCTTCCCCGTCACTCCATCGACCGCAGACCGAGGCGCTCCATCAATTGCAGGTCGCGGTCGGCGGCGGGGTTGGGCGTGGTCAGAAGCTTCGGCCCGTAGAAGATCGAGTTGGCACCGGCAAGGAAGCACAAGGCCTGCATCTCGTCGCTCATCTCCTCGCGCCCGGCGGAGAGCCGCACGAGCGAGCGCGGCATGGCGATGCGCGCGGCCGCGACGGTGCGCACGAAATCGAACGGATCGAGCGTGCCGGCACCCGCCAGCGGCGTGCCCTCGACCTGCACCAGCATGTTGATCGGCACGCTTTCGGGATGCACCGGCAGGCTCGCCAACGTCGCGATCATACCGATGCGGTCGTCGGCGCTCTCGCCCATGCCGACGATGCCGCCGCAGCAGACATGGATGCCGGCGTCGCGCACGTTCGCGAGCGTGTCGAGGCGGTCCTGGTAGGTGCGGGTCGTGATGATGTTGCCGTAGAATTCCGGCGAGGTGTCGAGATTGTGGTTGTAGTAATCGAGGCCGGCCTGCTTGAGCCGCTGCGCCTGCGCACGGTCGAGCATGCCGAGCGTGACGCAGGTCTCGAGGCCGAGCGCGCGCACGCCCTCAATCATGGCGCAGACCTTGTCGAGGTCGCGGTCCTTCGGCTCGCGCCAGGCCGCGCCCATGCAGAAGCGGCTTGCGCCCGCGGCCTTGGCGGCGCGCGCCTCCGTAAGCACCGCTTCGACGTTCATGAGCTTCTCGGCCTTCACGCCGGTGTTGTATTTCGCGCTCTGCGGGCAATAGGCGCAGTCCTCGGGGCAGCCGCCGGTCTTGATCGACAACAGCGTCGAGACCTGCACCTCGCAAGGGTCGAAGAAGGCGCGATGCACGGTCTGCGCCCGGTAGAGCAAATCGGGGAACGGCAGAGCGAACAGCGAGGCGACCTCCGCCCGCGTCCAGTCGTGACGCACGGCGCCCGGCAGCATCCCGCTCGAAAAGCGGCTATTCTCGGCTGTTTCCACGGTCATCGACGGTCCCTTTCGGCCTTGCCGCCCGTTTCATGTCATAGACATGATTGCAAGCCAAGGTCCAGGAGCAGAGACCGAGGAATACGGGCCGCTTCATGCGGTTGACGAGGGTACGACCGCAAGGAGCCACAGCATGATTTCCCGCCGCAGCCTGCTCGCCGCACTCGGAACCGCCGCCGCGGGCCTTCCGGCATTCGCCCAGCATGCCGGTCACGACCCGGTCTATTCCCACCTGAGCGACCCGAACGTCAAAACCGCGCCGACCGACACCATGAAGGCGCAGCATGTCTTCGATTCGCCGGCGCCGAAGGCGGCCAACCAGGGCCGCTGGGTGACGCGCGCGCCGCTGCCGCTCCCGCGCAGCGAGATGGCCTGGGCCACCACCCTCAACGGCCGCATGCATATGGTCGGCGGCTATGGCGCCCAGCGCGTCGACCGGCCCTATCACCATGTCTACGACCCCGCGGCCGACAAGTGGCTCGACGCGCCGCAATTGCCGCGCGGGGCGAACCATGTCGGCGTCTGTGTGGTCGGCGGCAAGCTCCATGCCATCGGCGGCTTCGTCGAGCAGAACCGCAAGCCCGACACCAATTGCTACGTGCTCGACGGCGAAGCCTGGCGGGCGATCGCGCCGTTGCCGCGTCCGTGCGGGGCCATCGCCTGCGTGGAGCGCGCCGGTTTGCTGCACGCGATCGGCGGGGCGGTCGGCGACACGTTCCCGACCAAGCGCTCGGTCGACTGGCATCTCGTCTACGATCCGCGCATCGACCAATGGTCCACCCGCGCGCCGATGCCGACCGGGCGCGACCATACCGGCACGCTGACGGTGAACGGGCTCATTCACGTCATCGGCGGCCGCGTCGATTCCTTCCACACCAATTCCAACCTGCATCACGTCTATGACGGCCGCGAGGACAAGTGGATTCCGCGCGCGCCGCTGCCGACCGCGCGCTCGGGCCACGGCGCCGTGCTCTATCGCGGCAAGATTTTCGTCATGGGCGGCGAAGGCACGAACCGCGTCTATGGCCAGAACGAGGCCTACGACCCGGTCGCCGATTCCTGGGAAAGCCACGCGCCGATGATGACGCCGCGGCACGGGCTCGGCGCGGTGGCGATCGGCGACTTCATCCATGTCGCCGGCGACGGCCCGATCATGGGCGGCTCGATCCAGAGCGCGGTGCACGAGGCCTTCACGCTCGGATGATGCGCAGGAGCCGCGACGCCCGCCGCGCGGGCGCCGGCATAATCGCGCCACACCGTCTCCCAGCGATCGCCACGCAACCATCAACCAATGATCAAGCATACAGCGCAAATGCGCCGGAACGCATCCGCGCGCGCCGCGTTCAACCCACTCGGCTGGCGGGGTTTCGGAACAGGAGCACGATATGCGTAAAACCTTACTTGCATTGCCGCTCGCCGCAGCAATGACTCTCCCGGGCGCGGCCTTTGCGCAATCGTTGGACCGCGAGCCGGTCATGCACCCGGCCGTTCCGCTCGTCGGCGTGGCCGTCGGCACGGCGGTCGGCGTCGGGCTTTACGAAGGCTGGTATGGCAGCGGCGCGTTTGCGTCCTCGCTTCCGGCATCGGCCGGCGGGGCGGCGACGACCGGACTCGTCGCAGGCATCGGCACGATTGCGCTGATCGATGCGGCGACCCAGCCGTGCAAGGGATTCCGCGCGCTGTTCAGCCCGTTCATCGCCGGCCCCTCGGGCTGCGTGAACGGCCAGTATGTCGGCTATCGCGCCGCCGAGCGCAACGATCCGCGCGTCTACCGGCGCTGACTGCGGCCGCCCAACTTGACCGCAGCTCGAGATTTAGCCGCGGTCTGAAGTGGAAGCGGGACGGACCTTCCTTCGAAGCGTCGTCCCGTTTCCGCATTTGCCGAGCGGCAGGAATTGTCTGTTCCGCGACGCGAATGGCGTTGCCGGCGCGACCCTGCCGCGCAGAACGGCCGTCGAAGATTCAATGACGTCGAGCACTTGTTACGCCGAGCACTTGCACGTGCCTCGAGTGCTTGCACGTGCTCAAGTACTTGCACGCCGCATCATCGCATCTTCGGGTATCGGCCGAGCCGAAAGCCGGCGCTTCCGGAACCGTAGTGTTGCGGATTTTT
>Ga0226835_1000848_pt1 | contig 23266 bp, 23 predicted proteins | sample LAC_MetaG_1_FD_163627 | JGI IMG/M metagenome (GOLD analysis project Ga0226835, IMG submission 163627) | Anaerobic ammonium oxidizing microbial communities from anammox membrane bioreactor (MBR) in UC Berkley, California, United States -... | ecosystem: Engineered > Bioreactor > Anaerobic >...
AAGGGGGACGAGCATGAACTCCTGCATGTCGACGGCGTTGTCGGCGTGCTTGCCGCCGTTGATGACGTTCATGAGGGGCACCGGCAGCACGCGCCCGTTGGGCCCACCGAGGTAGCGGTAGAGGGGCACCCCGAGGGCGTCCGCGGCGGCCCGGGCCGTGGCGAGCGACACGGCTAGGATGGCGTTGGCGCCCAGCTCGCCCTTGTTGGGGGTGCCGTCGAGTTCGCACATGGCGCGATCGATGGCGGCCTGCTCCAGGGCGTCCATGCCGAGCAGCTCGGGCGCGATGCGCTCGTTCACGTTCTGGACTGCCTTGAGCACGCCCTTGCCGAGGTAGCGTCCGCCGCCGTCTCTGAGTTCCACGGCCTCGTGGGCGCCGGTGCTGGCACCGGATGGCACGGCGGCCATGCCGGTCGCGCCGCTCGTGAGCGTCACGATCGCGCCCACGGTTGGGTTCCCGCGCGAGTCGAGCAGTTCGAGCGCGCGCACGTCTTCGATACTTGTCATCGGTCCTCCTGTACCCCGGCCTTACGAAGTCTTGAGGGGTACCACCATCGCCAGGTAACTCGGGTCGCTCAGGTCGGTCACCACGCTGGGCGCGGCTTCCGTTCCGGAGAAGGAGAAGCTGAGCCGCACGTCGCCGCTCGCGCGGCTGAGGGCGTCCACGAGGTACTTGCTGTTGTACGCGACACCGATCTCCGAATCGGTGCCTTCCTGCATCACGGGGATGGTCTCCTGGCTCCTACCGAAGCTCCCCTCGGCGGTGATGCGCACTTCGCCGTCCTTGATGAAGAGGTCGACGCGGTTGTTGGTCGTCTTGTCGGCCATGAGCGCCGCGCGGGTGACGGCCTCCGCCAGACCCGCAGCGGGCAGCGTGATGCTCACGGGGAACCGCTTGGGGATCACGCGCTCGTAGTCGGGGAAGGTCCCGTCCATCAGCTTCAGGTTCAAGGCGTAGTTGCCGTGCTGCACGCTGAGTTGGCCGGGTTCGAGGCCGAGCTTGACCTCTCCGTCGCCCAGGACGCGCAGCAACTCCTCGACGCTCCGCGCCGGCACGATGATATCGGCCGCCAGGCCCGAGCTCTCCGGTAGGTCGTAGTAGGCGAGCCGGAAGCCGTCGGTCGCCACGCTCCGGGTGCGGCCGTCAGCGAGTTCGAGCTTCACGCCGCGGAAGACGGCCTGGAAGTCCGCCACCGAGGCGGCGTACTTGACGGCCGACAGGGCGCGCTCGAGCTTGCCGGCGTCCAGTGCTCCCTGGTGCTCCGTGGGGAAGGTGAGTACCGGCGCGGCGGTGGGCGCCATGAGTTGCAGCCTAGTCGCGAAGGTGCCGGAGCTGATCTCCATCTCGCCGTCGCCGAGGTCGATGGCGACGTCCTCGGAGGGTAGCGCGCGCACCACCTGGCTGAAGACGTGCCCAACGACGGCACAACTCGCGCTCCCGGGGGAATCGACAGCGAAGCGCGCGCGGATGTCGACGTCCATGTTCGAGCCGCTGAGTTCCATGCCGTCCTCGTCGACGTCGATCCGCAGGAGGCTCAGTCCCGGGTTGCTGGAGCGACTGGGGACGATGCGCTCGACGCGAGCGAGCGTCTCGGCGAGGCTCTTCTTGGGGACGAGCACCTTCATGCAACTCTCCTGGACATCTCTCCTGGGCCTCGGGGTCTACGGCCATGCAGCCACACCGTCCGGCGCCACGTAGGTGCCGTTGGACGGGATCGGCGGCGGTCGGCGTGGCGCCGGCGTCGCGCCCGGCTAGAGCATACATCGTCCAGTGCGAGCACTTGCTGGGCCGCGGTGGTGAGGCACGGTCCCTGACCCGCTCGAGACGGGCTCGGACTCCAGGGCACACGACCTACCCCGCTACCCGGTAGGGTTCCAACCGGGCATGCCCGCTCGGTCCTCGCGGGTTCATACAACTCTTGAAGGGGAGAACCACTAATAGTAGGGGCTGTGGAGAGTGTGGATAGCGACGTTATCGTCGTTGGGGACGACGAGGTGACTGTTGAGCGCGTTGTGGACAACTCGGGGTGGGCTGTGGAGAACTATGGCGACGCTCCACCGCAATCCCCAGGTGGTCTCCCTTGGTGACCGGTCCACAGAGACCTCCGCAGGTTGTCGACAGGTTTTCCATAGGTTTGTCCACAGGTCGCGCTGCGCTCGGGAAAGGAGCCGCGCCGGGCGTTCCCTGCCACCGGCGGTCGCGGCTCAGACCAAGGAGTCGCGGATGGTGCGCACGGCCCGGGGGACGTCGCCGTCCTCGTCGGTCAAGGCCTGGATCTTCTGCACGGCGTACATGACCGTCGAGTGGTCGCGGCCAGAGAAGTACTCGCCGATCTCGGGGTAGGAGTGCGTCGTCAGCTCGCGGATGAGGAACATGGCAATCTGGCGGGGCACGACGAGCTCCTGGCGGCGCCCCTTGCCCCGCACGTCGTCCGAGTTCACGCCGAAGTGGTCCGCGGTCCGGCGGAGGATGTCCGGCATCGTCAGGTTCATCTCGCCGGGCGCGAACACGTCCGAGAGGGCCTTGGCGACGGTCTGACGGTTCAGCGGCGACTGGTTGAGCGAGGCGTACACGATGGCGCGGACGAGTGCCCCCTCCAGTTCGCGGATGTTGGAGGTCACGTGCCTGGCGATGTAATCGATGACCTCCTGCGGCACCTTGACGCCGCGGTACTCGGCGTTCATGGCGAGGATGGCGATGCGCGTCTCCAACTCGGGGGGTTGGATGTCTGTGATCAGTCCCCACTCGAAACGGCTGCGGAGCCTCTTCTCGAGGGTGGGGATGTCCTTGGGCGGCCTGTCCGATGACACGATGAGCTGCTTGCCGGATTCGTACAAGGCGTTGAACGTGTGGAAGAACTCCTCCTGCGTACGTTCCTTGCCGGCTATGAACTGGATGTCGTCGATCAGGAGGACGTCGATGGTGCGGTAACGGTCCCGGAACTGCGTCATCCGGTCCTCGCGGATGGCCGTGATGAGATCGTTCGTGAACGCCTCGGTGGTGACGTACTCGACCTGCAGGTGTGGCTTGCTCTCGAAGACCGCGTGCCCGACCGCGTGCATCAGGTGTGTCTTGCCCAACCCGGCTTCGCCGTAGAGGAACAGCGGGTTGTACGCCCGCCCCGGCGCCTCCACCACCGCCCGCGCCGCGGCGTTGGCGAGGTTGTTGTTGGGGCCGACCACGAAGTTGGCGAAGACGTACTTGGGGTTCAGCGTCGGCTTGCGGACGGGGAGACGTTCCGTCGCCTCGGCCTCGACGATGGGGCCGCTGAACATGTCCTGCTGTTCCGTGACCTGGGTGGGGACCACTTGGAACGTGACCCGCGGAGAGTCCATCCCCAACGCCCGTAGGGCGCCCTCGATCACGTCGGTGTAGTTGCTGCGCAGCCAGTCGCGGGCGAACGTGTGAGGGACGGCGAGGACGAACGAGCCGTCGACGATGCCGTGGGGGGTCACCTGCGTGAACCACGTCCGGAACTCGACCTCCGGGATCTCCTCGCGGACTCGCGCGATGACGTCGTCCCACATCCCCTGCATCCTCCCCGCCATCGCGGAACCCTCCTTCCAGATCCGTGCAGGCAGCCACGAACGCCGCCGGCCGCGTGCGCCGAGCACAGGACCGGGGGCGCGGTTGCCGGGCGTGATGTGCCGGTCGCGCGGCGTCGAGCCGACCCGGAGTGACGCGACCCCGCCGCAAGGGGCGCGAGCTACCGATCACCACACGACCGCGGGTCGGAGGCAGCGCCGCTGTGCACGTCGGTCACGGGGTAGGTCGTGGTGCGCCGCAGGCCTCGGCAGTCTATCAGATGCTACCTGGCCGGCGGCCGTCGCCCTGCCCAGGCCGGGCGGCGCCGTGCGCTGCCGGCTGGCGGGCCCGCCCGGATCGCGGATGCCTAGGCGGGGCGGACTACCGCCGGAGTCCGGCGACGGCCGCTATACTCTGTGGCGCTCGTCGAGGCATCGGCCGGCGCCGTGGCGGGGTCACGCGCGCGGTGGTCCCGCGGCCGCGACGACGGAGGGACTGATGAAGCGCGAGTTCGACGTGGTCGTCATCGGCGGTGGGCACGCGGGCATAGAGGCGGCGCTCGCCGCCGCGCGCCTGGGTGCGCGGACGGCCATGGTCCTCCCCAACCCGGACAAGATCGGCGTGATGCCGTGTAACCCGGCGGTCGGCGGCCCGGGCAAGTCGCAGCTCGTGTTCGAACTGCAGGCCCTGGGCGGAGAGATGGGGCGCCTCGCGGACCTGACGGCCATCCATACGCGGACGTTGAACGCGTCGAAGGGAGCAGCCGTCCAGTCTTTGAGGGTGCAGAACGAGCGGGACGGGTACGCCGCCGCGGCCAGGGCGGTCGTCGAGGCCGAGGCGGGGATCGAGGTCGTCAGGGCCGAGGCAGCCGAGATCATCAGGCATGAGGACGCGGTCGCCGGCGTCTCAACCACCGACGGGCGCGTGCTGGCTGCACCGGCGGTCGTGCTGTGCACCGGGACCTTCTTGGCCGGGGTCGTGTGGTACGGCAAGCGGCAGCGCCCCGCCGGCCGTCAGGGCGAGGCACCGGCGCGACACCTGTCCGCGTCGCTGCGGGCCACGGGCCACGACCTCATCCGGTTGAAGACGGGAACCCCCCCGCGCATCAGGGCCGACTCGGTCGATCTGAGCGTCTTGCAGGAAGTGCCGTCGGACGATCCGCCGGGCACCTTCAGCGGGGTCCCGGGGCCGAGGATGACGAGCACGCCGACGTGGCTCACGCGGACCACCCCCGCCACACACGCGCTCATCCAAGAGCACCTGCACGAATCGGCGATGTATGGCGGTGATATCGAGGGTGCCGGGCCGCGCTACTGCCCATCGATCGAGGACAAGGTCGTGCGCTTCTCCGACAAGGACCATCACCTGCTGTTCGTGGAGCCGGACGGGCTCGACACCAGCGAACTCTACCTGCAGGGTCTGTCGAGTTCGATGCCGCCCCACGTCCAGGACGAGATGATCAGGACCCTCCCTGGCTTCGAGCGCGCCCGCATCCACCGTTACGCCTACGCCGTCGAGTACGACGCGCTCGACCCGGCCCAGCTCGACGTCGGGCTGATGTCGCGCCGGCTGCCGGGGCTCTTCTCGGCCGGGCAGATCAACGGGACGAGCGGCTACGAGGAGGCGGCCGCCCAGGGGCTCGTCGCGGGAGTCAACGCGGCGCGGCATGCCGCCGGGATGGCCCGCGTGACCGTGCGACGCGACCAGGGGTACCTGGGGGTGATGCTCGACGACCTCGTGCGCTGGGGCATCGAGGAGCCGTACCGCATGTTGACCTCGCGTAACGAGTACCGCCTCCTGCACCGCCAGGACAACGCGGACGAGCGGTTGATGGCTCTGGGTCACGAGTGGGGCCTCGTCGGTGACGCGGAACTGGCGCGGCACCGCGCGTCCGACGAACGGGTGCGGCGTGAGGTGGAGCGGCTCGCGAGTGTTAGGCACGACGGAGTCCTCGCCGCGACGCTGCTGTGTCGACCCGGCGTGGAATACGAGGACGTGGCGAGGCTGACGGGCCCGGCCCGCGAGGCGTTGAGCGCAGGGGAGGTCGCCCGGGTCGTCACGCTGGTCCGCTACGCTGCGTACATCGACCGCGCTAACAGACAGCTCGGGGGTCGCGCGGCGTACGAGAGGATGAGCCTGGACGGCGTGGACCTGGAGCGAGTCGCGAGCCTCTCCAACGAGGGCCGCGCGGCGCTGCGCCGCGCGGCGCCCGCGACGCTCGGCGCAGCGCAGCGGGTGCGGGGGGTGCGCGACAGCGACGTCACCGCCCTGCTCGTTCACCTGAAGGGGCACCATCACGTCGCGGCCGAGGGCGCGAGCGGCTGAGGGGATGTTTCACGTGAAACAATCGGCACGGATGCCGTCGGGCACGGCGCTGGCGCCGTTTCGACTCTGGCCCGACCGGGCCGTCGGGGCAGCGCGCGCCGCGCGGACGGGGCGCCGTGCCTGACCGTCGCGACGCCGCGGCGGGGTCGCCAGAAGAACGGTTGGCGCGGTACCGCGACCTCGTTGGGCGCTACCACCCCGCGCTCGACCTCGTCTCGAGGCGCGCGTTGGACGACCTCGACCGGCTGATCGACGAGGCCGGGCGGTACGCGACCCTGATCGAACGGTTGGTCGGCCCCGCCCCGTGCGTCGTCGACGTGGGCTCTGGGGCGGGCCTCCCCGGTGTCGTCGTGGCGGTGGCCATGCCCGCCGCGAGCGTCCACCTCGTCGAGCGCAGGCGCCGCCGGGCGGCCTTCCTCGAGCTCGTCGTCGCACAGCTCGGCCTGGCGAACGCGCGCGTCTTCGCCGGTGACGTGCGCGCCCTCGACGACGTGGTCGCCGACGTCGTGACCGCGCAGGCCGTCGCGTCCCTCCGGGACCTAGCCTCGCTGACCGAGGGGGTCAGGGGCCCCGCCTGCTGGCTGGTGTCGCGGCGGGGGCCGGGGTGGCGCGAGGGGCTCGTGGAGCCGGCCGATCTGCCTGGCCGCGGGGCTGTCGAGGGCCCGGAGGCGCCCGAAGCGGTGGCGCGGCGCGGTGTGCCTGCAGGTCCCGCCGCCCATGCCCAGACCGGATGGGCGGCAACCCAGGTGGTCGAGGAAGAGCTCGGGCCCCGTGGTAGCCTCGTCGCCATAAGGCTTCCCGGAGGTTCTGCGTGCCGATCATCGGCGTGATCAACCAGAAGGGCGGCGTCGGCAAGACCACCACAGCGGTCAACCTGTCTGCGGCGTTGGCGGGGAGGCGCCGCATCCTGCTCGCCGACCTCGACCCGCAGGCCAACGCGAGCAGCGGCGTGGGAGTCACGGCGCCGGAGCGCACCGTCTACGACGTCATCGCCGGCCGCGCCTCGGCGCGCCAGGCCGTCTGCGCCACCTCGACGCCGAACCTGGACCTGCTTGCCGCCACCGGCGACCTGGCCGGAGTGCAGGTCGAGGTCGACGCCGGTCGTGAGAACATGCGCCTGCTGGCCCGCGGCCTGATGGGGGTGCGACCGAACTACGACTTCATAATCGTCGACGCGCCGCCGTCCATGGGTATCCTCACCCTCAATGCGCTCGCCGCCGCCGACCTGCTGGTGGTCCCGCTCCAGACCGAGTACTACGCGCTGGAGGGCATAGCGTCCATGATGGACACCGTGGAACGCGTGCGCGGCTCGGTGAACCCCGACCTACGCATCCTCGGGATCCTGTTGACCATGTACGACGGTCGCACGCGCCTCTCCCAGGAGGTCGAGGAGAACGTCCGCAAGCACTTCGGAGGCCTCGTGTTCGAGACGATCATCCCACGTACGGTGCGCCTGGCCGAGGCGCCGTCCTACGGCCAGTCGGTCCTGGCGTACGCGCCCACATCGCAGGGCGCCGTGGCCTACGAGGCGCTGGCGGAGGAGGTGATCCGCCGTGTCAGCGAAGCCTAGGGGCCTCGGCCGGGGGCTCGACGCGCTGCTACCCAAGGTCGAGAAGGGCGGCGTGCAGCAGTTGCAGGTCACCCGGCTGATCCCCTCCCCGTTCCAGCCTCGCAAGCGGCTCGACGAAGCCGGCATCGCGGAGCTGGCCGCGTCCATCGCCGCCAAGGGCGTGCTCCAGCCGATCGTCGTGCGACCCGTAGACGGCGGCTTCGAGATCGTGGCGGGCGAGCGGCGCTTCAGGGCGGCGCAGCGCGCCGGCCTCACGAGCCTCCCCGCCATCGTCAGGGAGCTCAGCGACCAGGAGACGCTGGAGATCGCCATCGTCGAGAACCTCCAGCGGGAGGACCTGAACGCCATGGAAGAGGCGCGTGCTTTCAAGCTGCTCCTCGACTTCGGCATGAACCAGGAGCGCGTCGCGGAGGCCGTCGGCAAGAGCCGCAGCGCCATCGCGAACACGTTGCGGTTGCTCGCCCTCCCGGAGCGGGCGCAAACGGCAGTCGAGGACGGCGTGATTGCGGCGGGCCACGCGCGGGCGATCCTCGGGCAACCGGAGACGGACCGCGACTGGGCGCTGGATGAGATCGTCAGGCGCGGGCTCACCGTTCGGGAGGCCGAGGGCCTGCGGCGCCCGGCGGCCACGCCGAGCCGCACCAGGCCCGCCGGCCGCTACGTGAGGCTGGAGGAAGACCTGAGCCGGTTCGCCGGCACGCGGGTGACGATCGCCGGCGGCGCCAAGAAGGGGCGCATCGAGCTCCACTTCAAGGGCGAGGACGAGCTGCAGCGCCTGTTGGAACTGCTCGGCTACCAGGGCTGAGGTCCGGACCGGTCACCGGCCGGCGCGTCGGCGCTGAGCGGCCTGGGCGGGTCGGTCGACGCCGGCGACCAACGCACGCCGGTGGTACGATGCACCGAAGCGCCGACGGGCACGGCCTCCGGGCGGGGTTCCGCGCGGCGGCTTCGCGCTCTCGACCGGACCCGCGTCGGGCGCTCGAATCGAACAGAGGTGACGTCATGAAGCAACCCGTTCGCGTCGCGGTGACCGGCGCCGCTGGGCAGATCGGTTACGCGCTGCTGTTCCGCATCGCATCCGGCGCCATGCTCGGTCCCGACCAGCCCGTGATCCTCCAACTGCTCGAGATCACACCCGCCCTGAAGGCGCTCGAGGGAGTGGTCATGGAGCTCGACGACTGCGCCTTCCCGCTCTTGCACGGCGTGGTGGCCAGCGACGATCCAGCGGTGGCTTTCAAGGAGGCGGACTTCGCGCTCCTCGTCGGGTCGCGGCCCCGCGGACCCGGCATGGAGCGCAAGGACCTGTTGCAGGCGAACGGCGCCATATTCACGGCGCAGGGGCGCGCCCTCAACGACCACGCCGCCCGCGGCGTGAAGGTGCTCGTGGTCGGCAACCCCGCCAACACCAACTGCCTCATCGCCATGCGCAACGCGCCCGACCTCGCCCCGGAGCAGTTCAGCGCCATGACGCGCCTCGATCACAACCGGGCCAAGAGCCAACTGGCCGCCAAGGCCGGAGCCAAGGCAGGCGAGGTCACCCGCATGACCATCTGGGGCAACCACTCGAGTACGCAGGTGCCCGACCTGAGCCACGCCGCGGTGGCGGGCCGACCCGCCACCGAGCTGGTCGACGAGGCCTGGGTCGAGGACAGCTTCATCCCCACGGTGCAGAAGCGCGGCGCCGCCATCATCGACGCGCGTGGCGCCTCCAGCGCCGCGTCGGCGGCCAACGCGGCCATCGATCACGTGCGCGACTGGGTGCTCGGCACGCCCGACGGCGACTGGGTGAGCATGGGCATCGCCAGCGGCGCTTACGGTGTGTCAGAGGGCCTCATCTACTCCTACCCGGTCACCGTCAAGGGCGGCCGCGCGACGGTGGTGGAGGGGCTGGACCTGAACCCGCGGGTGAAGGAGCGGATGAAGAAGTCGGAGGCCGAGCTGCTCGAGGAGCGCGAGGCCGTTCGAGACCTGCTCTAGGCGGGCGACCGGTCACGCCCCGGGTCCGCAGGAACGCGGCGCCCGGGGCGTTCCGCGTGTTGCCGCGGGACCGCCGGCCGGGCGCTGCGCGCCGCACCTACCAGGCACCGGCCGTGCGGCGAGTCGTTCCTATTCGCGCCCCGACCTGCTATTCTCGGACGTGCGGGGCGGAGTTCCGGTCGATCACCAACTCGGAGCGATTCCGACATGCTAGGCTGGTTGGCAGGGAGCGCATGAGTACCTCGCTGGAGATGCCGATGGAAGAGTCAAGGCACAGCAACGACGGCCCCGCCGCCAACGGCGGCGCGCACGCTGAGCACGGGTGCGAGGCGGCCAGCGCCCGTGAGGTGCTCCGCGAGTACGGTCTCCGTTACAGCCGGCCCCGCGAGGTGATCCTCTCGTTCCTCCTGGAGGAGGACAGGCACGTCAGCGCCGAGAGCCTGTACCTCGACCTCAAGCAGCGGGGCGAGGACCTGAGCCTGTCTACCGTCTACCTCAACCTGTCGGCCCTGGCGGGTGCCGGGCTGGTGCGTGAGTTCAGGGGCGCGGCTGGGCAGGCGTTATACGACAGCAACGTCAGCACCCACTACCACGTCGTCTGCCCGGCCACGGGCGAGGTGCAGGACGTGCCGGCGCCCATGATCGACGGGGTGCCCCTTGGTCGCTTCCTCAAGGAGTACGTGGAACGCCACACCGGCTGGGAGGTCGACGAGCCGCGTTTCAGCCTCACTGGGCGCCCCCCTAGCGCCGCCGACGACTGAGCCGACGCTACGAGCGGACGCGAGCCGGACAGCCGCGCCGGCACGTCTAGTAGTAGCCTCTCCTGAGGCGGCGCAAGGCCGCCCGGCCGGGAGGGTAGGCAGTGGGGCCTAACGACGACAGCACCGCACAGGACGAGGCGACGGTCGGCGAGCCGACGGCGAGCGCAGGCACGCTCGAGGTCAGGCCCCTGTCGAGCCACGAGGAGCTGCTGGCGGTCGAGCAGCTGCAGCGCGACGTATGGGGCCTTGACGAGGTGGAGATCGTGCCGGGCTCGCAGATCCGCGCGGTCATCCACGCCGGCGGCCAGTTGGCGGGGGCCTTCGTCGACGGCAGGTTGGTCGGCTTCTCCTACGGCTTCCTGGCGCAGCCGCACGGCCGGGGGATGCGCGGACCCGGCCTGCACTCGCACATGGTGGCCGTCAACGCCGCCGCTCGCGGGCACGGCGTCGGACGGGCGCTCAAGTGGGATCAGCGGGCATGGTGCCTCGCCCGTGGCCTCGGCTGGATCACCTGGACCTTCGACCCGCTGCAGGCGCGCAACGCCAACCTCAACCTGGAACACCTCGGGGCGGTCGGGGCCGAGTACCTCCCCGACTTCTACGGCCCCATGAGCGGCCCGCTCGGCGGCGGGCAGGCCACCGACCGGCTCTTGGCGCTCTGGCCGCTGGCGAGCGACGTGGTGGAGGGACTGCGAGCCGGCGGCGTGCGGCCCGCCGCCCCGCGCCCCCCGGCCGCGGTCTGGGCCTTGCGGCGCGCCGGCGAGGGAGCGCTGGCCGGGCCGCAGCTCGTGCCCGTCGACGACGAGGCCGTGAGCAGGGGTGCGGCCATCCTCGTGGCCGTTCCGACCGACGTCACCCACCTCCTGGGCGCCGCGCCAGACCTCGCGCGCGCCTGGCGGGCCGCGGTCGGGCGAACGATGATCCCCCTCTTCGACCGCGGCTACGCGGCCAGCCGGATGGTCGAGGGCGCCTACGTCCTCCAGCCGTTCGGAGAGGATGTAAAGGCGGCAGTTGGAGAATAGTAACCGACCCTTGACAATCTGTTAACCACCCCTTATCATCTTCTCGAGGAGGCGAGGAGATGAACGCGTACCTGGACATCCGCCGCACCAACGATCGTCCGAGCGAGCTCAGGGCCGAAGCCGCGAACATCCGCCTGGCCCGCGCCGCCGGCGCCGGCTTCCGCCACCGCTTGGCGCTACGCCTGCAGGCCTGGGCCGCGCGGATCGACGACGGGCAGCGCACGCACGACCACGGTGGCCGCGGGCCCGGCGAATCGCCCCGGGCCGTCCCCAACCTCCGCTGAGCAGCCGCGCTGCTCGCGATCACTCCGGCGCGCCGGCCGTGTTCGCCGTCAGGGAGAGAGAGAATGAACGAGATCGAACGGGTAGCCAACATGGTGGCCGACGGCCGCATCACAGCCGACGAGGGCGATCGGCTCATCGCCGTGCTCAGGTCCGTGGCGGCCGGCGTCAGGGAGCCCGACGGGGAGCCCGACGACGGCCGCGTGCCGACCGAGACAACGCTCGGGTCGGCGGCGCGCGTCGAGGTCTCCGACGTCCCGCCGGCGCCCCGCCCCCCTGGGGCGCCGCGTGCGCCGCTGCCACCGTTGACCCCCGTGGCGCCCGCGGCCCCCGTGGCCGCCGCGGCGGAAGCGGCCGCGGCGGAAGCCGCCGCCGCGCCGGAAGCGGCGGCAACGCCCGGGTCGGCCAGCAACGCGGCGACCGCGCCCGGAAGCGCCTCGCAGCAGGGCAAGGACGGAGCCGCCCCGCGCTTGGCACCCGCCGGCGTCAAGTGGCTGCGGGTCGAGATGCTGGCAGGCGACCTCGAGGTCGCGGTCGACCCGCGCTTGGCGGCGCCAACGGGCCGCTCGGGCTCGCGCGACCTCGGCTTCGAACCGACGCCGGAAGGGTACCGACTGACGGGCGGCGCCAAGCCCGCCTCGGCGGACCTCGCCTGGCTGGGTCTCGGCAACGTCCTCAAGGGCGACTTCTCGCTGCGGCTCCCGCCCGGGTACGGCGTCGAGCTGGCCAAGACGGCCGGCGACATCGAGCTGCACGGCGTCGAGTACCTCCGCGGCACGCTCGCGGCGGGCGACCTCGATGCCCACGGGCTCAAGGGCGTCGACCTCGACACGCTCGCCGGAGACGTCGACATCCGCATCGCCCCCACTGCCGGCCGGCACCGCGTGCACGCCAAGGCGGGCGAGGTGACGGTCGTACTGCTCCCCGGCTCCGACGTGACCGTCACCGGCAACGTGTCGGTCGGCGACATCGAGGTCGAGCCCCCCTTCGAGACCGAACGCCGGCTCGTGGGCGAGCGGTTCGAAGGAACCGTCGGTGCCGGGACGGCCGCCCTGGAGGTCAAGGTCATAGCCGGCAACATCGTGATCAGGCGCGGCGGCGACCATGAGTGACCAGGACGCCCGCAAGCGCATCCTAGACATGCTGGCGGCGGGCCGCATCTCCGTGGACGCCGCCACGGACCTGCTGAGGGCCGTCGGCGCGCCTGGCCCGACGCCGGCCGAGGCCGCCCCCGCCGCCAAGGCGCGCGGCGCCGCCAGGGTGCTGCGCATCGCCGTCGACGCGCCCCCCAACGGGGAGGGCTCCGGCGCCAAGGTGCGCGTCAACATCCCGCTCGCCCTCGCGAAGTACGCCGGTCGCTTCCTACCCGCCGACGCGAGCGCCGAGCTGTCGCTCCAGGGGATCGACCTGGAACAGCTCCTCAAGGACCTGGGCGACGACGTGCCCGACGGACGCCTGCTCGACATAGAGGCCGACGACGAGTCGAACGGGGGCAAGACCACGGTCGTGGTCGAGGTGGTGTGAGCGTGCTGACGCCGAGGCGCCCAGACGCCGGCGGCCTGCGCGACTACCTGGCGGCCCTCAGGCCGCGCATCGTCGTCGTGCGCGTCAGCGCGGGCAAGGTCCGGCTGGCCTTGGCCTTCCCGCTCTGGGCGCTCGAGGAGATAGCCGCCTTCGCCCTCGGAGCGCTCGAGCTGGCGGAGGCCGCCTGGCCGCGCCTGCCTGCGCGCCTGCGCACGCGCCTCGGCTGGCTCGAGGGGCGCGGAGAGCTGGGCGCGGACGGCGACGCCTGGGCGGCGGTCCTAAGGACCCTCGACGAGCTGGCGGGCGGCCGGGCCCGCGACATCCTGAGGCTGCCACCTGGCGTGCCGTTCCTGAGCGTGACGACGGACCAAGCCAAGGTGGAGGTCACGCAACTCTGAACCGGCCGCGGTGGCCGGTAGTGAGAAGGAGCACGAGCGATGAAGAGACTCCCCATGCCCACCGCCTGCCCAGTGACGGGCGGCCCGCTGATGGTCACGAGGCTCGAGTGCGAGGAGAGCGGAGTGGTCATCGAGGGGCGCTTCACGCCCAACGAGTTCGCACTCCTCGCCAACGAGCACCTCGAGTTCCTCCGCATCTTCGTGAAGGTGAGGGGCAACCTCAAGGAGGCGGAGCGCGTGCTGGGCGTCAGCTACCCGACGGTGCGCCTGCGCTTCGACAAGCTCCTGCTAGCGCTCGGCTACGAGGTCGGCCCCGACGTGCTCGAGGAGCGCTCCACCATCCTCGACCAGCTGGAGGCCGGCGACATCGGCGCCGAGGAGGCGTCCAAGCGACTCCAGGCCCTGGCCAAGAAGGGCTGACGCCCCCGGCCGCCACAATGCAACGTGACGCTCAGGAAGCGTGAGCGCCCTCCGTTATACTGGCGGCCGCATGGCCGACTACTACGCCGTCCTCGAGGTAGAGAGAAGCGCCGACAACAAGGCCATCAAGGCCGCCTACCGCCGTTTGGCGCTGGCCTACCACCCGGACCGCAACCCCGGCGACAAGGCCGCCGAGGACAAGTTCAAGCAGATCAACGAGGCGTACGCCGTCCTCTCCGACGAAGCGAAGCGGTCCCGCTACGACCGCTACGGGAGCGTCGACGACGGCGTCCCCATGGGCGGCGACATCTTCGACATCTTCGCCTCCGTGTTCGGGGCCAACTTCGCCACCGGCCGCACCCGCGCCCAGGGCCAGCAGGGCGAGGACCTCGAGGCCGAACTCGTCGTCACGCTCGAGCAGGCGCGCGACGGGGCCACCGTCGACGTCGAGATCGAACGCCTCAAGGCGTGCCACCACTGTCACGGCGACCGCGCCGAACCCGGCTCCGGCGGCAAGTCGACCTGCCCGCGCTGCGGCGGCAGCGGCCAGGTCCGGGTGCAGGCCCAGTCGCTGTTCGGCGCCGTCATCACGGCGCGCACCTGCCCCGACTGCCACGGCGAGGGGCAGATCATCACCACCCCGTGCAAGATCTGCAACGGCCGGGGCCGCGAGCGCAGCCGCGACCACGTGGCCGTCAACCTCCCCCGCGGCATCGACGGCGGTTACCGACTGCGCGTGCCGCGCGAGGGCAACGTCGGCGTCGACGGTGGCCAGGCCGGCGACCTCTACCTCTACATCCAGATGGCCGCCCACCCGTTCCTGGAGCGCGCAGGCGACGACCTGCACTACACGCTCGAGGTCGGCGTGGCCCAGGCCGCGCTGGGCGGCGCGTTCGAGGTGCCCACCCTCGACGGGGAAGAGGCGGTCAGCGTGCCGGCCGGCACGCAACCCGGTACCGTGTTCCGCCTGCGCGGCAAGGGCATGCCCCGCCTGAGGCAGGGCGGGACGGGTGACGAGGTCGTGACCGTCAAGGTCGTCGTGCCCGACAAGCTCTCGCCCGCCGCCCGCCAGCACCTGGAGGCGTACGCCGCCGAGATGGGCGAGGCCGTCGCGCCGCAGGAGGAGACCGTCGTGGAGCGGGTCCGTGACTTCTTCACCGGCAAGAAGCGCGGCAAGGGCAAGGGACGCGGCGCTCATCCTGCCGACAAGGGCGCCGGCGAGCCCGGCGACGAGAAGGACAACTCGGTCCCCGCCTGAACGGCCGCGGGTGTGCCGACCTCGGCGGCGCCGACGCCGGCGGCGCCCCGCTTGACGGGCCCCGCTCGGCGGTGCCCCGCGTCACATCGGCCGGGCGGCCGACCACGCGTCACGGCCAACCACGGGTCAGAGCTGCCCGGCGCCCAACCACGCGTCAGACCTGCCTGGCGCCCAACCACGCGGCCAGCGCCTCGAACGCCTCCTCCCCCGTCGACGCCAGGCGCGCCTCCGGCGCCTCGGCCCCGAACCACGTGCGTTGCCGCTTGGCGTAACGGATGGTGGAGGCGGCGACGGCCGCGCGGGCCTCGCCCTCCGTCGCCTCGCCGCGCACAAGCGCCACGACCTCCTTGTAGCCGATCGCCTGTAGCGCAGTCGGCTGGTGCGGGTAACGCGCCAGCAACCCGGTGACCTCGGCCACCAGGCCCCGCTCGAACATGGCGGCGGTGCGCGCGACGATGCGCGGCCGCAGCACGCTCAGCGGCGGATGGAGGTGGGCCGCGCGGTAGGCGAAGCGCGGGGCGCGGCGCGGGAAGGCGCTCGGCGCGCGGCCAGTGGCGCGCAGCACCTCGAGGCTACGGACCACACGCCGCGGGTTGAGGGCGGCGCGCGCCGCGTCTGCCGGCGCCGCCGCCCGCAGCTCGGCGTCGAGCTCCGCCAGCCGGCCGGCCGCCACCGCCTCCCACAGCGGTGCCTGGGCGGCGGGGTCGGCGGGTGGGACGGTGGGCAGGCCCTCGCGCAGCGCCCGCAGGTAGAAGCCCGTGCCCCCCACGACGAGCGGCGACCGACCGCGCGCGAGGACGTCCGCAATGGCCGCCTCCGCCAGCTCGACGTACGCGGCCACGGAGAACGGCTCGGACGGCTCCACGACGTCGAGCAGGTGGTGCGGCACCTGGGCGCGCTCGGTGGGCGTCGGCTTGGCCGTGCCCACGTCCATGCCCCGGTAGACCTGCATGGCGTCCGCCGACACGATCTCGAGCCCGAACGCCACGGCCAGGCGCATGGCGGCTCCGCTCTTCCCCGACGCCGTCGGGCCTGCCAGCACCGGCACGAGCGGCCCCGCCGCCGGCGCCCCGCCGCCCGCGGCGGGAGGCGTGGTGACGTTCTGGTCGGCCTCGCCGGGCATGCGGCAACGCTAACAGACGCTTCAGGAGCGGGTGCTAGACTCGCGCCATGAGCATCGAGAAGCGCGGCACGGCCGGAGACATCGAGGAGCTGCTCGCCGTTCGCGACGACATCGAGGCCCTCGTGCAGCAGACCAGCGCCGGACGCGGCAGCCAGCCAAGGGCAGACTTCCTCGACTCTGGCGCCGCCTACCAGCTGCACCTCGAGGTGCCGGGCGTCGACCAGGCCGACCTCGAGATCGCCGTCGAGGATGGCGAGCTCCTGGTGGCCGGCCTCCGCGAACCGCCCCTCGCCGAGAGCCGCATCATCTTCTCGGAACGGAGCGTCGGCCCGTTCCAGCGCACGTTCTCGCTGCCCGGCCCCGTCGACCGCGAGCGCGTCACGGCCCACCTGGCGGCCGGCGTACTGGTCGTCAACCTCCCGAAGCTCGCGCGCTGACGGGCCGTCGCCGCCGGCGCCGAGGCCGCTACTCCAGCTCCACCTCGAGCGTGCCGCTGACGTTGCCGATGACGACCACGTCGTCGCTGTCGAGGTAGTAGAGCAGCCGGTTGCCGGCCAGCTCGTCGCCGCCCTTCACGCTGCGCGCCGGGTTGCCGGTCAGCACGGCCGTGCCCGCCGCCTCGTCGAGCTCGAGGCGCTCGCCCGTGGTGGTGCGTTCGTCCGACACCACCCGCACGTTGCCGGTCAGCGTCGCCCGCTGCTCCCCCACCGCGAACTCCATGGCGTCCGCAGTGGCTCGCAGCGGCGCGGCGCCCTCCTCGCCCAGCCGCTCGAGCGAGATGGGGCCCGTCATCTCACCCAGGTCGGTCTCGCGGTCGAGGTAGAAACGCGTGCCCACGACGGTGGTCTTCCCCTGCACGAGCTGCACGGTCGGCGCCTCGGGCGGCGTGCGCTCCTCGATGCAGCCCGGCCGCGAGAACGTCACCGAATCGCCCGTCAGCTCGAGCGTCTCCTCGCCCGCGCCCTCCTGCGCACCGTCGGGCGTGGTGATGACCGCCAACCGCGACGTGAGGACGGCGTCCTCCACGCGGGTCTCGACGTGCCCCGGCGCCGGACCGTAGACGATGGTCGTCCGCTGACCCTCCGCACAGTTGGCGTTGTTGCCTATCGTGCGGGCGCCGTCGGCCGCCAACGCGAGGTTCGTGACGACCATCGCCGCGTCGTCGCGCCTCACGGTGAAGGTGGTGCTCGTCTGCGCCAGCGCCAGGCCAAGGACGGTCAGCGTCGCCACGACGCCCGCGGTGACCGCCAGCGGCGCCGGCGCCGGCCTCACTCGGCGGTCTCTCCCGACAGTGCGAACGCGGCCGCGTCGTAAGCGCTCGGCACCGACGCGTCGATGGCCTCGAAGAAGTCGTACTCCACGTCCTGCTGGATGCGGTCCGTGACGAGGGTGGCGCCCGTGCCGGCGTCCTCGGCCTTGGCCGGCGCGCCGGGAGCGCCGATCACCTCCGCGATTCCCGAGTTGTCGTCGAAGAACACCTGCGCGCCCGTGCTGGTGATGGCGCCGTCCACCACGGTCACGTTCCCGCGCGCGTACAGCAGCTTCGCGCCCGTGAGGACGCGGATCTCGTCGGCCGTGATGACCGTGACGTCGCCGGCGTCGTCCTCGCGCGTGATGGTCACCTGCGACCCGGCGCTCGTGAGCACCGCCAGCTCGCGGTCCTCCTCGTAGACGAGCGTGTCGGCCTCCGCCGACTGCTGACCGTTCACGAGGGTCACGTTGCCCGTGCTGGTCGAGCGGTCCGTGTCGACGTCGAAGGCGACCTCGTCCGCCGCGATGCGCACGTCCGCGTCGGCCTCGTCCTCTGGCGTCACGACCACGTCGGCGCGCCCGGCCAGCACGCCCAGGCCCGTCGCCTCGCTGTAGGTCAGGGCCGGCCCGCTCGCCGAGAGGCGCCCGCGCTCCACGCGCACCCCGCCCGTGAAGGCCGCGACGCGCGCTCCCCCCTGCGTGATGGACGCGCCCGCCGGCGCGGTGAGCTCCGCGTGGCTCCCGAGGATCGTGAGGGTCGAGACGGTGGCCTCGATCCCGAACGCGTCGGGGTGGTCGTAGACGATCGGGCCGGAGCGGAGGTTGCCACTCTGCGTGCCGCCCGAGCCGTCGATGGTGATGATGCGCCGCTGCTCGGCGGGAGGTTCGCCCTGATCCTGCGCCAGCGCGGGCGCCAGTGACCAGGCGAGCAGGGTCGCCACGAGGAGGAGCTGGCAGGGGGCGCCGCAGCGCCGACGGAGACGGTCCATCACGGGTTCCTCCCGGGAGTGTCGACGACGAACTGAGCGTAGCCGACGGTGCCGGGTCCGCCCGCCTCGAACTCTGTGAAGTCGAAACTGATGCGCATGTCCTCGAAGACGCTGTCGCCGAGGTCGGGCCCCGACATCACGGCGCGCGGCACCTCGAAGCGCCCGGCGCGCTGGTCGATGAGCACCTGGCGCGCGCCCTTGGCGCGCATGTCGAGGTCGAGGTCGTCCTCGACGAGGTGGGCGTGCATGTGCTCGCCGCGCAGGTTGTCGGTGCGGTCGATGGTGACGCCCTCGGCGGTGAGCGTGAAGTCCGTGGCGCCCGCCACCGTGCGCCGGCCGTCCTCGAGCACGGCGAGGGTCGTCTCCTGCCTGTCGGGGTAGTACTCGGCCGTGGGCGCCGAGAAGTACCAGACGGCGCTAGGATCCGACTGCGGGTACAGCGTCAACGTGGCGGACTGAAGCTCGATGGCCGCGGCGGGAACGGTCTGCTGCCGGCCCGGCACGACCGCGAAGGCGATCAGAACGACCACCACGACCCCGAACGCCAGCGCCGCCCACCGCACCATCAGGCGAATCTACCAGCGGTGGCCGCTGAGAGAGGTGAAGGGGGCGGTCACGGAACCCTCACGCGACCGGGTGGTCGCCGAAGCGTCAGTCGAACGAGACGGACACCACCTGGTACACGGCCGCGCCACGCGGCATGTTCACCGTCACGGAGTCGCCCACGCGCCGGCCGAGCAGGCTCTGGCCGAGCGGCGACTCGTCCGACACGCGCCCCTCGAGGATGTCGGCCTCGTGCGTGCCGACCAGGTGGAAGACCACGTTGTCGCCGTCCTTGTCCTTCAGGGTCAACGAGGCCCCCAGGCGCGCCACGGCCTCCGTGCCCGGCTCGTGCTCGACCACCACGGCGCGGTGCACCAGCTCCTCGAGGTCCGAGATGCGCGCCTCGTTGGCGCTCTGCAGCAGGCGCGCCTCGTCGTAAGCCGCGCTCTCCCGCAGGTCGCCGTCGGCCAGGGCCGAACCCATGTAGTCGGCCAACTCCTGGCGCTTCTCCTCCTTGAGGTAACGGAGCTCTTCCTTCAGCTTCTCTAGACCGCGAGCGGTCATCTGGATCGGTTCCTTGGCCACGATGCTCCTCGATGTGCGCCGGTCGCAGGCCGGCGCGAACGCCACCTGACTCTGGCTTGGCGCCCGGCACGGCGCAAGTTCCACTTGCAGCCGGTCGCCGCGGGCAACGTCCGGCGTGGATTATACTGCCCAGGCCGCCACCGCGGCGCGGCTACGGTCGGGCCCTTAGCTCAGCGGTTAGAGCAGTCGACTCATAATCGATTGGTCGCTGGTTCGAACCCAGCAGGGCCCACCAATTTTCGAATAATAGTGTGTAGGATGGGTGTTCCGGACCCGTCCAGGGCTGGAGGCTATTTGAGTAGGATACAATTCTGTGCAGATTCTGTGCCAGCGCGGATCATGAAAGGGGGACTCACGCGACTGGGTCAAGACCGCTATCTGTAGAGGCTTCCCCAGTTTGACTCTGTTTGAGCACCGTAAGGCGTCGTTAAGCTTCAGTCCTTACAAGATGTCGGAAGGCGAAGGTGTGAATTTGCATATGACCAAGCTGCTACCTTAGCTGTTCGGCAGGCGGAGGCTTCAAGGATCGCTTGGTTGTTGCGTCCAGGTTGACAGATCTGCAGAAGCGCACTTGTGTGAGGCTGTCAACGCCAGTTCGTGCTTCGCACTCTCGCCGGCGTTAAGGTCATGTGATCGTCGGGATCATGGGCTCGGGGTGGACCCGTCCACTTGTGGTGACGGTGGCGGTATGCGTTGCCCTAGATGTTGATAGTGGTGCTGTGGTGCTAGAGCCTATCGCGTAAAGCGACTACCAGTGTGGAGTCGTAGTAGATCTCGCACCAGTCGTTGTCGTAGGTGCTGTGCCGATCGAGGTGCACGCAACTTTCAAGGCGAGCATCTTAAGCCTCAGAGCTTGCAGGACGTACATTTCGACTCGCACCTGCTTGGGGTAGGGCGCTCCATAGGTGGGGTGTTCCAGGATGCTTACGGGCGCGCACTGGCTGGCTGGTTCGATGTCGGCGCCAATCAGGCCCGCAGGCACTTGCAAGACGGCTTCCAAGGAAGGACAGAATGGCGGCCCTGACAGTGATTATGCGACGCACCGTAGCCTCACCACGATTCACAATTGCGGTCGTCGGCGGCGCTGTAAGGCCATTGTTATGCGCAGCCGACTAGCCTGGGGTAATGCAAGATGTGGCCGTGAGCCCACTGGAGGTGAGTGGTTATGCCTGATGAGCACCTGCGGCGCCTTGCGGCATTGCACCTCGACCTTCTGGGCTTAGCGCCAGGAGTCAGTTTTGAAGATGTGTGCTCTGCATACAGGTCGCTTGCCCGTAGGTGGCACCCTGACAAGTTCGGTGATGATCCAAGTATTCAGTCCATGGCTGGGGAGCGGCTTCGGCAAATCAATGGAGCCTACCAATGGTTGAGAGCCAATCGAACTATCTGGGAGCCCGCCTCGGTTCCTGCAGTGCCCACCGGTTCTCTGCCTCAAGCTCGACCGGCGCCGTTTGAAAATGAGCCTCCATCTACGCGTCAATCGGCAGGACAACCGCGCAATACAACCGAGTCTTCTAGTCCCAGACCATCGGGGCGGCCTGAGGCACGAGCAAACTCGTCGAACCCGGAGACTGTGTTGTCGTCGGCGGCCCTGCTCGTCATCCTGGTGCTAATCGGCCTGGCCGTGATTTCCTTCTTCACATCAGACGAAAGCACATCGAGCCAATCCCCCCGTACTCCAACGAGTACAACGGTCCGACCTGCCGTTGACCGAGCCGCGCCATCAACTCCAGCAAGCACGTCAGTCCGGGCGCCAGTTGTCCCAGCTGTACAGTCGCCCCTGGTTAACGTGACGGCGCCCTTCGCCGAGTCCTCTGACCCGACGGGTTTCGCGGGCCCTTACATTGTTTCAGAGGAATTTCAAGGGGAACTCGTCAGCTGGGTTGAATCTAATCGTCTGGCCTGGGATGGATTTACTGTCGTTGAGCTAGCTGCTCCCAAGGTTGTCTCCGACTGGTTTGGATTTGCCGGGGCAGACAGACTTCTCATTCTTGGCCCGAGTGGCGGGGTGGTTGAGCAGTTCTCGTCTCCTTTTGGTTACCGATTGGAGAGTGTGACGGCCGTTGGCAGTAGCGAACTAGTTGTTGAGGAATTGCCTGCGGGTGTGACGGGTTGCTGCTCTGGCTTGGTGGTAATGACGGTAGAGGGCGGTCAGTTGGGTACCTTGTTTTCGGTCGGAGCCTTCGGCGATATTGCGCTCCAGGATCTAGATGGGGATTCACTTCCAGAAGTGATCGGCCACAACCGGCTATTGTCCAATGTGCTGCCGAACGTCGCCCGACTCACGTTGCCATTTGTGTGCAAATGGGGTGGAAGCGCTTTACGAGACGCCACAAGAGTCCTGTATAGGCCTGTTATTGAGGCAGAGATGGCCGGCCTTCGCGCGGGGATGCGGGAAAGCGGTTTCAGGTATGGGAGCATAGAACTCTATGGACTCGCCCTCTTGCTGAGTGAACGAGAGGCTCAAACGGAGCTCGCGTGGATGGAGTCCGTGGTCAGCCCGGATGCGTTTGGGGAGGTTAGTGAACTGGTGCCCGATATACGCCGCAACTTGGCAGAGTGGCGACCCTGTGGTTCGTAAGCGCGGCCTCTGGGTTGTATCACCTGAGGCAAGCAGGTTGATGGTTGAGTGTCGGCGCTTGCGTACGCGGTAGAGTGTCTTTTCGTAGGTTGTAGTCAGACACCCTTGACTTTGTGGCCAAAGGGCAGGCAGTAGGGCGAGGCCTTACCGCAATTAGTGGCGAATACTGTGAAGTGAAGTTGGACTTGGACTGGGTGCTGGCGTTTCGGAAGCGGCCTAACGCGGATTATTCATGAGTGGGTAAGGAGAGAAGGCCTTCGGTATGGTAGAAAGGGTGTACCAGACGCACTTTCTAGCATTCGGAGGCCTTCTTGTGAGAGAGACTACCACTTCGCAGTCCGTCTTGTTCGAGGGTGGGTTCATGAGGCCGGTTCTGGCGGTGTTCGACCAGCCGGCCAGCAGCTCTGATGGTGGGGCGCTCTTGTTGAAGTTGGCGGACGACCGGTTGGGGTTGACGAGTGCCGTGGCGGGCGCGTTGCCGGATGCGCGGGCGGCGGGCAAGGTCAGGCACTCGCTGGTGAGTGTCGTCCAGCAGCGCGTGTTCGGTATCGGTAACGGTTACGAGGATGCCAACGACGCCGCCCGGCTGCGGCGTGACCCGACGCATCAGTTGTTGTTGGGCCGCTGCCCGGAGGCTGGTGGGGAGTTGGCGTCGCAGCCGACCATCTCGCGCCTCGAGATGAATCGTACCGGCTTTTCCGGAGGTTGGATTACGTGAGTCAGGTGGCCGCCTGACCCTACCGATAATAGGCTGCCTCGAACTCGGCTGGGGTGAGGTACCCCAGGGCCTCGTACAAGCGTTCGTGGTTGTACCAGTGAACCCATTTCAGGGTGGCGAACTCCACGTCCATGGCGTGCTCCCAGGGACCCTGGTGGTAGATCACCTCGGTCTTGTATAGCCCGTTGAGGGTCTCAGCTTGGGCGTTATCGAAGGCGTCGCCCTTGCTACCGACCGACGCGGCTACGTTGGCCTGCACGAGCTTCTCGGCGTAAGCGATCGACGGATATTGCTTGGGTTCAAGGGGTCTGACAAATAGGGCTTCTTGGAAGCGGTAGTCCGCGTTGATGGTAGCGGGGTTCTGGCTTGGTGGTAGCGCCCGCGGGCGTTCTGGCCGGCGGGCGCTCGTGGTC
>Ga0226835_1000850_pt1 | contig 23206 bp, 16 predicted proteins | sample LAC_MetaG_1_FD_163627 | JGI IMG/M metagenome (GOLD analysis project Ga0226835, IMG submission 163627) | Anaerobic ammonium oxidizing microbial communities from anammox membrane bioreactor (MBR) in UC Berkley, California, United States -... | ecosystem: Engineered > Bioreactor > Anaerobic >...
AGAAGGGTCGAGGCGCAGAGTTTGCACGGCGGCGCATTTCATGTAATAAAGTGGTCAGAATACGCGCCCCTGAGCAGCCAAGAGGATGTCCTAGGGCGATGGCGCCGCCATTCACATTGGTGATCTTATGCTTTAGTCCTAATTCCTTCATTACTGCAAGAGCTTGTACAGCAAAAGCTTCATTCAATTCAATCAAGTGGATCTGCTCAATTGTTAAGCCAGCCCGCGCTAAAGCTTTTTGGGTGGCAGGAACTGGTCCAAGCCCCATGATGCGCGGCGGAACGCCAGCGGCGGCGGCGGCCACAACGCGAGCTTGCGGTTTTAATCCAAGTTGAACCGCTTTTGCCTGGCTGGTCAACAAAACGGCAGCAGCGCCGTCATTTAACCCGGAGGAATTGCCGGCAGTTACCGTGCCATCTTTGCGAAAAGCTGGCCGTAAACGCGCCAGACCTTCCATAGATGTATCTCTGCGCGGCCGCTCGTCGGTGTTCACGAGTATTGGATCGCCTTTTCGTTGAGGAACTGGCACAGCAACAATTTCCTCGGCAAATTTGCCGTTGTCAATGGCAGCGATTGCACGTTGGTGAGATGCCAGGGCGAAAGCATCTTGCTGCTCGCGAGTAATGTCCGGCATCATGGCGGCGATATTTTCGGCAGTTTCGCCCATTGATTCGGTGCCGTATAGCTCTTGCATCTTTGGATTAGGATAACGCCACCCAAGCGCTGTATCCCATGCGGTCAAGTTGCCAAAGGCATACCCTGTTTCCGCTTTGGGGAGTGAATATGGAGCACGGCTCATGCTTTCCACGCCGCCAGCAATGTACACATCGCCATCGCCAGTGCGAATTGCGCGAGCCGCCGCGTTGATGGCAGCTAACCCAGAAGCGCAGAGACGGTTCATGGTAACGGCTGGAATTTCCACTGGCAAGCCGGCTAACAAGGTTGCCATTCGGGCGATATTGCGGTTATCCTCCCCGGCTTGATTTGCGCATCCCATGTATACTTCTTCAATCAAAGTAGGGTCTATTCCTGTGCGCTGAACAAGGGTTTTCAGTACTAAAGCCGCCAGATCGTCGGGACGGACCGCAGCCAACGCGCCGCCCAGCGCGCCGATGGGCGTGCGAATTGCATCTATAATTACGGCTTCTTGCATAAACTTCTCTCCTGAATACGTGAGTATAGAATTGAATTCTATATTGCTCTAACCGGTTTGGCGAAGAGATGATTGTTCATACGCAGATTGCCAGGTGTGGGGTTCTTCATCTTCGATGGGTAAGCTGAACAGGAATGTGGTGCCTTGATGATCTTTGCTTTCAACCCAGATTTTTCCATGATGCGCCTCAACGGCAAGGCGGCAAAACGCAAGCCCCAAACCGGAGCCGCGCCGAGGAGAAGCGCCGGTGATAAATTTTTGGAATAACATCCCTTTTAACTCTTGGGGGATGCCGGGGCCGTTATCATGAACGGATACAATGACTGCGCGGTTTTCTGGATCGGTTTTTGCGGTGATCTCGATGTTACTACCCTGAGCAGTGAATTTTATGGCGTTGTCAACCAGGTTTTGCAATACGCGGCTGATCAAAATCCGATCAATGAACACACGCGGCAAGTCGTAAGGTACATCATTCAAGATTAAGATCTCGCGGCGCTGAGCGAGCAGCGATTGTGAATGGATCGTCTGTTCAACGAGCTCTGCCAATACCACCGGCTCTCGCATTAACGGCATGTTCCCGTTCTCAAGGCGACTCAGGTCCAACATAGAATTAATCATCCCTAACATGCGCCAGGCGTTGCCGCGGCTGATCTCCACCATCGAGAGTATCTCTGATGGAAGATTTTCTACCCCAGGTAGAGTTTGGATCATATCCATCGAGAACAAAATCGAATTTAATGGGTTGCGCAAATCATGAACAATGGCTTGCATCAGGTCGTCGCGCATTTTTTCCAGTTCTTTACGGGCTGTAATATCCTGTTTGAGCGCGACAAAGTGCGTGATTTCGTTTTCTTCGTTGAAGACGGGTGAAATCATAGCGTCTTCGACGTACAAGCTACCATCCTTTCGCCGGTTAACCAATTCTCCGTGCCAGTCCTCCCCTGCCAGGATGGTCTGCCATAGATTCTGATAAAACTCTGGCGCCTGCTTGCCGGATTTTAATATGCGCGGATTTTTACCGATGACTTCTTCTAGGCGATACCCAGTTAATTCTGTGAAGGCTGGATTCACCCATTGGATGTTTCCCTGTCGGTCGGTGATCATAATCGAGTTGGGCGCTGAAGACAAAGCGACACTTTGCAAACGTAATTGCTCGCCAGCTTGCTTCTGCAGACTGATGTCTCGCAGCAGGATAAGACGTCCAGCGGCGCGTCCTTGCGTTCGATACAATGGGTCTAATTGAAGCTCAATATATCTTGGCGGGTCGTCATCTGTCTTGATTTCGCTTCTGCGAACATTCTGATCTAAGGCGCTCTGGATAACTGCCCCGATCTTCAAGCCGGCTTTTTCTAACGAGTAGTGATCGCTTCCATCTACCTGCAGAATGCTGCGAGCTGCCGGGTTTAGGTAAATGATCCTCAGGGCTTCATCCACAACGAGCACTCCGTCGCTCATGCTTTCGACAACAGCATCCTGTGCAAAGGGCACAAGATCGAACAACTGAAAACGAAAGACCTCCAACGAATAAATTGCCCCAGCAACAACGAATGCTACTGGAGTGAGATCAACGCCAGGGATCAAGCGAATTCTGGCGAGATACAGAAAATTTGCTGCCCAGGGGATCAGCGCGCCAATGATGAGCGCGATCGATTGACGGCGATAGAGCTGCGAGAAATGAATAATACCCCAAATCAGCGCGCTGGTTCCAAAGAAAAGCAAAATGTAACTATAAATCGCCCCGACCCAAAACCATGCGCCATGGTGATAATCCACCAGGAGACGGGGTGTTGACTGAAGAATTGCAACCTCACTCCAAATCAGACCGTGACGTTCATTGGTGATGGCCAAAGTCAATGTGATTGCTGGGATAACGCCCACCAAATACAAAGCCCGACGCAATCGCACACTAAGTCGCGGTAATATCTGACTGTAGTCTAATGCAAACAGGAGCCAGAACACAGGCAAAGAAGTAATGCCCAGGTATTGGATTTTAGACCAATAGATTTTTATTGGGTAAGAGTCAACGACGTATTCAAACGCCGAACTCAACGTCCAGATCGCCACTGCCAGCATCATCCAGGCGAAATATGTGGCGCCGGGCGTTGTGCGGCGTTGCCACGAGGCTTGCATGGCCGCGATGGCGATTGCCGCAGCGATAAACAATAATACAGTGATCAGAAAGGTCTGCCAGACCATGAGTCTCTTTGATGATATAAGTTTAACATAAATCATAGCCTCAGAATGTCCCAATCCTCTATAACTTTTAATGATTTAACCATTGAATTTGCAGTTGTTTTTCTGAGAGGGTAGCAAAAGATGTATAAAGATAATGGTGTAAATTATGTACATAACATTGACAAAATCTGAATATTGTGATAATCTTACGATGTAAGATCGCTTATTCAAGTCATTGGGACAAGTTCAAATCATTGGAAGGAGTGATATATGGCATTGGTGATGATTGCTTATTTTGGGTGGATTTTATTGATACTTGTTGGTATTGGAGCGGCGTTTCACATCTTGCACCTGGATCGCCCGCGTCAGGTACGTGTCCGTGCGCGCTACGATCAGTGAGATGGATTGTATATCCCATTGAGCAATGCATTGGCTAAAAGGTAGCATATGGAGCGATATACCCATCAAACTTATGTCCAGGCTACCCTCGAGCGTACAGCAAAATTCCATCACGATCCTCGGGCGCTTAAATTTCTTACTCCTCCACCTATACTGGTTCAGATACTACAAGCTGAGCCGCTGGCTGAGAATTCCATGGTGGATTTTATCCTATGGTTGGGTCCGATCCCGGTGCGATGGAAAGCCGTACACACTGAGGTTGACCTGACGCGTGGCTTTACGGATGTTCAAGTCGAAGGACCTTTTCAGACCTGGAGACACCGGCACACTTTCAAAGAGCTGGATGCAAATTCCACATTGGTGACCGATGAGATTTGGGCAGAATATGGAAAAAATATCTGGTCAAGCCTGATCAGTCGCATTATGTGGCTGAATTTGCCTGTTTTGTTTGCTTATCGCGCGTGGGCCACGAAACGAATAGTGGAGAAGCATCGAGTATGAGGTTCTCGCGATGAAACGAGCCGTGGTGATTGGCGCCGGCGTTGGTGGTCTAAGCGCTGCCGCAGTTCTGGCAAAAGCCGGCTACAGGATGTTCTATGGGGGTTTTATCTCAGCGATCCTTATCGCCGCCGAGGATAGCATGACCAGCTATTAGCCAATATAATATTGGATGAACTCTAGCGAATTTTCTTCGCTCCAAAATAGCTCATTGGGATGGTTCGTATCATCCGTCTAGATACATCCAAATCAGGTTCGTAATTAAAAAACCGAGGTGATCATCCCTAAGTAACCCAGTGCTGTAACACAAAACAGCGCTGCGAAAGTCAGGAATGTGTAATAAACGCGGAAGGCGACGGAATTCTCTCGGCGCCGCCATCGTTGTATGCAAGCTGCAACCATATTGAAGCTGATAAGCATAAACACCCAAACCAAAAGAAACCAGGGTCGAATTTCCCCGGCAACGCCATAGAACAAGCGGTTGTCATTTTCGATTACCATACGCGCTAACGTGATGGTAAGGATCGTCAGAAACAGGCTTAGCGAAATGCTGGCCAAAGGCGGAAGCCAGTTCGAAATTTTTGTCAAAAGGGTTGATTTAATCTCCACCTGAGAGGCGCTTGTCGTTTTGTTTACGGCGTCGCTCAGATTCGTATTTGTTGGATAGGAAGGGGGCATCATAGATGGAACCATTGGGTAAGCGGCCGTGGTTGCGGGGCGTTGATTCCGTTGAATGACCCAGGCGATGGGGAAAATAACTGCGGAAGTCCATAAAAATAGCAGTGCAATTATTAAACCGAGCAGAGATAGACTGGGTAGGAGCTCGAGATTTAGCAATCGCAATATAACCGGGAGATCCACGACTGTTGCATGTGTATAAAAAATCGGTTTTCTAATGCTTTCCATGCAGTCAGTATCGGGCGCTTGATTGGGGTTATCCAGGAAAGATTGGACGATATGGATTTGGCAGTCGCCATCCAATGCCTGCCCGTGCCCGCCGGCGGGAAATACCAGCGAATAGGAATTTGTCAGCGTCGTTACTGCTGCCTGGGCGTAAGCAGGCGGCGTGATCGGATCAAATTCGCCAGAAAGTGCAAGGGTCGGAATGTCGCTGTGTACTGGCTCATCCACGGACGGGTTCAGTGGAGTCACATTCCACATCTTGCAAGTGTTCAAAAAAGCTTCCGGTGAGTGTTTTTCGGCCTCGGCGATCTGTGGTCTGACGCCGGTCAAGTTTTGATCGGTAGGGCTGAAATCGGCATCTTCAGAGCAAAGCACAGAATAGTACATTCCATAGCTGGTGCTGCGGTCAAAAATAATGATCGCCAAAATGCGCGCGAATACTTGCAGATCTCCATGATACGCATCATAAATCATTCGCGGCAATGCAGGGATCAGGCTGGTAGCATATAACATCTGGAAGGCGCCTGCGAGAAACGTATCTCCGTCAATTACAGCGTCTGGATATACTTCGCCTGTTTCGAAGTCGGTCAGAACAACGCGGGCCGGCGCTCGATTGAGTTGGTCTACAACTTCCATGAAAATTTTTTCCAAATATGGGTATTCACGATCACATGCCGGGTCTTCATGACAGGTGGCGAACAACCGAGTGAAGGCTCGATTCTGAGTCTCTGCAACGTTTGGGATGAAATTGATTTGTGGGGGAACAACGCTATCCAGGATGACGCTGCGTAAACTGGTTGGAAACTGGCGCATGTAGTGCAAAGCCAGCAATGTGCCATAGGAGACGCCGTATAAATTTATCTGTTCATAACCCAATGCCAGTCGGATCGCTTCAATATCGGCTGCGTTTTCCAAACTGTTGAAGGCTGATAAGTTGATGCCCTGGTTCTCCAACCTTTTCCGACATGCAGAAAGCGCCTGTAAGCTTAGACGTTCGTTTTCCTCCGGCGATAGATCTTGATTCAGAGTTTCAATAGTCAACTGATCTATTTCTGTGCAATAAAGATTGGGTTTTGAGTATAACGTCCCTCGCTGATCGAATAAAACAATGTCGCGATCGCTGAGCAGTTCGTTGCCAGAGAGCAATGTTTGTGCATAAGACTCTATTGTTGAGCCGCCTGGGCCACCTTGCGCCATAAAGAGAGGGTCAGCTTTGGGATTTTCCGATTGGCTTTTTAGGATGACGACGGCGAGCTGAATCTTTGGTCCCTCTGGGTTGGCGTGAAATTCTGGGACGCTGACGTATCCACATCGTACTTGTTTGCCTTCCTCAACGCCGGAGGGCAAATCAAACATACAGGCGGCGGGTGTAAATGTAGCGGCTTGTTTTGCTGGACTTGTATAGAGGGGAAAGCTGAGCGTGTGAGGGTGGTGGAGGGGTAATATCAGGGACAAAATGAACAATATCGGTGACCAGTTCCGCATAAAAGCCGCCTCCACATGCAAGATAAAGTGGGAGTAATTATACTGTAAGCGGCGGTTGACGGAGCATCTGGGTGTTCAGATGAGTAGATCAACAGGACGTGGTACTTCCGCGTCCTGTTGATCCTGATCGGCAGCGTTTCACAATTATCTACGTTGACGTGAAAAAGATGTGTGGGTCGGGCTGGGATCGTTTATCGCTAAGGCCGAGTTGGCTGTCCGATGTGTTTGACGGGTTGCAAGCGGAAGAGGCGAATAAGCTGGCTCCTCCAGGTGCATCTCATCATCATCCAGCGGCTCAGCAAGTGAGAGTCTCTGCGCTTGCCGGGCGGGCGTGGAAGTTGGACGGGAAAGGGGCGCTCGTTCGACTGATCCACGCATACTTGCGGCTGGGGTTGATGCTTTGATCGCGCCGATGGGCTGGCGCGACGCATAGGTCGGCGTTTTAGATGCCGTTGGATACATGGGAGCGCGTTGAGCCTGGCTGAGGTAAATACGTCGAAGCTGTTCATCGTTCAGGATGAAAAGGCGTTCTCCGGCAATTGAGAAAGCGCCAATAATCAACACTCGGATCAGCCAGACCAGCACGGCAACAAAGACCGGTCCAACCCGCAGCATCGTCTCGCGCCCTATCACCGCCTCACCTGCCGCCTGATGATTGAGGATTGCCAGCGATACACCCCACCAAGTGAGAGTTGCATTCATAGTTGCTGCAAGCAGCCAGGCTCCAAAGAGAAACCAATTTTCATTATGTGCCTGACCATCTTCAGGGGTGAATAATCGGGCAATGCCGGCAAAGTCTATACCGCAGAAGGCGATGGCCAGAATCGTTGCCCATCGAATTCCAACAAATTCCAGGTCGCCTAAAAGGTCGGTCAGGGCATAATCCGTCGTACCGTAGTTGAAAATTTCGAATGCCAATAGGGCAGTAGTGATCAGCGCGCCGAATACCCACCCCCGATGGATATGGAATCTGCCTGACAGACGCAGTTGTTCGAAACGACTAACAAGATCGGAAGGATATGGGTTTACAGCCATTAGAACCTCCTCCTGACGTGGGAAGGCGTCAGGAAAACTCAACTGATCTATGCACATGAAATATAGAACGAATGTTCTATTTTGTCAAGGGTGAATTTTCTGTCTTTTTGTGTCCTCTGAGGCTTATAATTGTGAAGGTCGAGAAGAAAGCAGGTGAAAAATGGAAGTTAAAATCAAATTCGGCTCAATTCTTCGCTTCGTCCTGGCGACTGCTTTTTTCGTTTCTGCTTGCAAGTTGGCGGGCGCCCTGGTCGCGCCATCCACTACAGGGGAAGTCGTTTCAGAGACACCTGCAGCGGCTACGATCACTGCACCAGCCGAAATCACTGGAACGGCAATGCAGACTGTAGCCCCAGTTAGCTCCGGGCCGCGTTTTGCTGTATTCGAGGAAGCTCCTGGCGATGTTTCTCCACAAATCAAGCACGAGAAGATCGCCGATGACTTGAACAACGTACAAAACCCCTTTGCGCTTTCTCCAGCGCAAATCGAACACCTGGCGCGAGATGGCTTTGTCATTACCCCGGGAAAAGAAAAAGAATTTTTCGCTTTGTATGAGAAAGCGCGTTATGACAATACGCCAATATTTGCAACCTCAGACGCGTTGTTGCATTCTTACCACCTTTTATTTGACAAAGTATTGCGCACTGCGGAGTCAGAACGGTTCATCCCTCTGCTGCGTAGCTTTAATCGGGCTTTGCTTGGCGAGGCCGATAGCCAGTATCAACGACTGATTGGCTCTCGTTGGGAAGACGCAGCCCGCCTAACGGTGGCTTACCTCGGTGTGGGCAGCCTGCTCCTGGATGCGCAAGCGACTGTTCCGCCTTATGTCAAAGATCTGGTTTCTCAGGAGATCGCATTGATACAGGCGTCCAATGGCATTCAGCCGTCTCCTATCTTTCCCGGCCTGGCGTTTGGCGAAGATTACACCCAATATATTCCACGCGGACACTATACGCGTAGCGAAGAGCTAAAGGCGTATTTTCGTAGCATGATGTGGTATGGGCGCATGACCTTTCGGTTGAAAAGCGAGAATATTGAGGCGGGACGGGCGGAGACGCGCTCGGCGCTGCTGTTGATGCAGGCTTTGCGCAACGCTCAAGTGAACGGAAAGCCGGCGATGGAAGCTTGGGCCGAGCTTTATGCGCCAACCGTGTTTTTTGTTGGCCGCAGCGACGATCTTATGGTGACGCAATATAACGATGTGATGGACATGGTTTATGGAAGAAATGCTGATCTATCCGTGGTTGCGAATGACAACAAGTTGGATCAATTTATTGATCTGGCTTATCAATTGCCTCCGCCGCGCATCCTGGGAATAGTGATCAGCGATACAGAAGACGAACAACAAGCAACCAAAGGATTGCGGCTGATGGGTCAACGATTCGTCCCTGATGCTTATATTTTTCGGCAGTTGATCTATCGCAATGTAGGCACGCCAGTAAATCGGCGCGGTTTGCCGCGTGGGCTGGATGTTTTGGCTGCTATGGGCTCAGGACGCGCCTATCAACATTTGGAGGCGATGGGCGACACCCGTTATGAAAACTATCCCCAGCAAATGGAAAAAGTTCGCTCCTGGTTGAGCGGGCTGAGCGTAGATGAATGGACTGAAACGTTATATAACACCTGGTTGTATTCATTTTTCCCGCTGTTGCAAACCCCAACGGAGGGGTATCCCGCCTTCATGCGATCATCGGCCTGGTTAGACAAACAACTCAACACCGCGTTGGGCAGTTGGGCGGAACTTAAGCATGATACCATCCTATACGCCAAGCAGGTGTACGCTGAAATGGGGGGTGGCCCTCCGCCTCCTCCACCTTTACCGCCGCGCGGTTATGTGGAGCCCGTTCCGGTATTCTACGCCCGACTGGCAGCGTTAACCGCCATGACGCGCACAGGCCTGGATGAGCGCGGCTTGTTGAATGAAACCGATCGAGAGAGCTTGATCAAACTGGAAGATTTAGCGCGCAGCTTCCAGGCAATCGCAGAAAAGGAATTGCGTGGTCAGCCATTGACCGATGATGAATATGAGCGCATCCGCTACTTTGGCGGCGAATTGGAAGATATCGTCATGCGCTCTGCGGATGTGGAGAGCGCTGGTGATGCCATAGGTAACCCAGTTTTTATGGCAGAGGACCAACAAGCTGCCGTAATAGCCGATGTTGCAACCGATCCAGATCCGACAGGAACCGGCGCCGGCGGAGCGGTGGTTTTGCAAGTCGGCGTGGGTAGGATCAATGAAATTCATGCTGTTGTTCCTTTGGTAAATCAAGATGGTTCTGTGCAATTGCAAGTCGCTAAGGGCGGCGTTTTTTCATATTACGAATTTCCCTGGCCGGCAGACGATCGTTTGACAGACGAAAAATGGCGGACGATGTTAGAACAAGGTCAGGCACCGCCAATGCAAGATTGGGTGAATAGCTTTTTCGTTGCAGAAGGGGAGAATAGCCCCTGGCGAGACGCCGTCCGTCTATTCCAAAATCGGGTGACGCTCATGTATTGGAGTCCACAGGATGCGGTCAATTCATTTGATCAAGCAACCGAATGGTATCGTCCAGAAATCACCCAATTGGTTTCCCAGAAACAGTACGTAGGCCATCAACTGATGAGTGTTGACTTCCGTTCCTTTGACAAACAGAATGAACGTACGGTTGTAGTCACTGTGCGCGAAGTCTGGCAAGACACTCTGCATAGTTTTACGGGTGATTATCCGAATTATGACGAGCCGGCGGTTGCGGTGCGCGGGCCGTACACCCTGGATGTAACTTATACTTTGGTGCAAGCTCCAGAACAGGGCGGCTTCGTCTGGCAGGTTAAGCTGGCGATTTACGCTCATCAGCCGCCTGCCTGGTGAAGTAGAGAGAAGGATTCAGCCGACACGAACTTATAGGTGCTCTTCGACGGAAGATATGACGAATGACTGCGCGCCGGATGTTAATTTTCACAGGGTTCCTTCTGGCGATGGGCCTGGCAGGTATTCTAAAGATGGGTGGATCACCGCAAACTCAGATAAAGGTGAGCGGCGCGAACGCACTCGCCAATGCCCTCCTTGGAAGATTGTATCAACGGGAAACGGACCCTTCTGGCAACCGGATTGCTCAAGTTGTTTTCGTCGGTGATGTCATGCTGGGGCGCGAGGTCGCCAAACGGGGGGATGTTTTTGATGATGTTGTGGATGACCTGTCTGGTGCGCAGCTATTGGTAGGTAATCTGGAGGGCGCGCTGGCTGTCGAGAGCGGGGCGTCTGAGGAGCTTGACGCCAGGCCAGAAGATTTACGCTTGCTATTTCCTCCTTCGGCATTTGCCTTACTGCAACGCGCTGGATTTGACCTGATGAGCGTGGCGAATAACCATATCTTGGACAGCGGCCGGGCTGGCAAGGAGCGCACCACATCTTATCTAAAACGCTTTGGGATTACTCCGTTAGGTGTGCACTCTCAACAAATAGAATATCGCTCGATTAACGGTATCCGACTGGCTTTCCTGGCCTATAATGCGGTTGCAGTACCAGAAACTGATGAAAATCTTTGGCGCAGGCGAGAGGCAATTCAAACAGTTCGTCAGGCTCGCGGCGCGGCGGATGCAGTGATTGTGTTGATGCACTGGGGTGATGAATTCGCGGCTCACGCCAGCCCCAGGCAGCGGCAAGCCGCGGTAGAGCTGATTGAAGCGGGGGCGGATTTGATCGTTGGTTGCCACCCGCATGTTTTGCAAGAGACGCAAGTCGTACAGGCTTTAGATGGGCGCGTTGGGTTTGCAGCTTATAGCCTGGGAAATTTTGTATTCGACCAATATGATGAGCGCGCTCGAACGGGCGCCGCGTTGCGTGTGGTTTTTGATCGGCAAGGATTGTTCTCGGTAGGTGGCCTTCCAGTGCGGCCCGGCATCCGCCCACGCTGGTTGACAGGCGCAACTGCCGAAATGACGATCCGTAATATTCGGCCGCAGCCATTGCATCAGGCGTTTCGATGTAACCCTGCGGGTTGTGAGGAAACTGTAGCAACGCAGCAGTATCAAGTGGGTGGGTTTTGGGTTGATTCCATTGATCTGACCGGCGATGGCGTGGCTGAACGAATTGAACTTCGAAAGGGGCAATTGTTTTTGTTTGAGAGGGAACGCGGCGTTTGGCATAGCCCGCCGGAATGGCGAGTGTTGGACGTCGCAGTGGGCGACCCAAATCGGGATGGCAGGAGTGAAGTCTTAATTGCTCTGGAAAAACCAGATCAAGATGGAGTGATGCGCGGCCACCCCTTTATCATCGGTTTTCGAGGCGGCGTATATCGAGAGGTTTGGGGAGGTTCTGCCGTGGTGGATCGAATTATGGAGGTCGAGCTGGCGGATGTTGACCAGGATGGGGCGGAAGAATTGATTATTATAGAAGAGAAATGCCCCCGTGTTGGCTCTCAAAACAATGACAAAACTGGTTGGAAGACAAATTTTGATAGAGGAGTGTTATGCGGCCAGGCGGTTGCAGTATGGGATTGGAACGGTTGGGGATTTAGCTTATTCTGGCGCAGCTTTGTCGCTCGCTTTCAAAACCTTAACCTTTGTAATGCTTCTGGCGCAGAGCCAATCTTGTGCGTCGAACGCCTTTGGTATTAGGATTTTGGGGAGGAAAAACCCCCTAATAATCAAATTTTTTCACAGTATAATTTGTACGACAAAACTCGTTTGAGCGCCCTATCTGGCGGTAAGTAGCAGTGAGATACCACCATATGTTGGGCAAAATGCCATATTATCTAAACTCGAGTTTGTACATAATGAGGCAAATATCATGAAGAATATCATTTTATCCATTCTTTGTCTTCAACTCGTGTTCGCATTGGTCGCTTGCTCAGGCTCGACGACGCCGAAAATAGAAATCAGCGCTGCCTGGGTACGCGCGGTCAGCGGCGAGAGTCAGACCGGTCAAAGCGCAATGATGACGCCAGAAGGCGGCAATATATCCCACATGGATATGGAGATGAATTCGGCTGCTTACCTGAAGCTGAAAAACCGAGGTAACGAAACCGACCGTTTGCTTCGTGTAGAAAGCGATGTCGCAAAAGCAATTGAGCTGCATGAGAGCGTTATGGAAAATGATATTATGAGCATGCGTCCGGTGAATTTCATCGAGATCCCGGCCGGCGGGGAAGTCGAACTGAAACCGGGCGGCCTGCATATAATGCTGATTGGCCTAAATCGCACGCTGGAACCAGGGGCGAAAGTATTGCTAACGCTGGTGTTTGAGAAAGCCGGCAGCCTGAGTGTTGAAGCGGAAGTACGAGCGCCTTAAAGTTATCAATTCCCCAAGCGCATTGCGGTTGGCGGAAGGGATATAAAATGCGTCGTTTGTTATGGTGCATGCCCGGGCAGTGGATGAGCTGTCTCCTGCTGCTGGGAGTGATCGTCCTGGTTGCCTGTCAGGCAAAGCCATCTCCGTCGCTGACTTCGCAGTGCCTGGGAGCAACACCCGCGCTGACCAATGCTCCTCGACCGATAAGAACGAAGGCTACCGTTGTTGCTCCACAACTGGCTACACCGACCGAAAATCAGATTCAACCAGATCAACAAAACGCGCCGGAAGATTGCGAGGACGGTCTCAAGGTTCTTTTACGGCTTAGCCCATTGCAGCTATCTTCAGATGCTCCGCTGGTTATGCCAATTGAAAGTGGCATAACGATTGGCTGGCGGGTGCAAAATACTGGCGATTGCATTTGGGATAATTCCTACACGGTTGCGCTTTCTTCCACTGCATCGCCGGAGTGGCCGAAGGATGATCCGCCGCTCATGCTTCAGGGACTGGTGAAACCGGGCGACTATTATGATCTCTGGGTGGAGACGCATCTTCCTACGATACCTGGAGAGCATCGGGCGGTCTGGGAACTGCGCAATGGGCGAGGAGAACCAATTGGTGAACGGCTGGAGTTTGCTGTTTTTGCCACAGGGTTGCCAACCAACACGGCTTTACCTGGTGTTGTTTTACGCGCCTCTCCAGAGGTTGTCCACCCGGGCGGGCAAACAGCGATTTCCTGGAACGCATCTTACGCGAAGGCAGCCTATTTTTACGCCCTGGGCCAAGCCTGGCAAGAGCACCCGGTGAATACTCGCGGGGAGCGTTATGAGTATCCGCAAAGGACAACCACCTATGAATTGCGTATAGTCAATGGAGATGATTCGGTTGAAATTCATCGTGTGACGGTTGTTGTGGAACCGTTTGAGCCTCCTCGAATTATTCTGTTTAAGATTCGTCCACGCGGACCGCTACCAAACGGTCAGTGTGTTGAGATCCAATGGGAAACCCGTAATCGGGTGAATCGGGTGGAGATTTATCTGAACGGCGCGTTAATTTGGATGGGCAAGTTAAGTAGTGGAGTGTTGAGGCATTGTCCACCCAGTGGAGACAATCTGTACTTGATTTCTGTGAGTGGACCAGGAGGAACGGTTACGGCAGAACAACCGCTGGAAGTGCGCTAATCTTCTGGTTGAACGTAGATCTGACGTGTGATTTGAGGGCCAAGCACGATGATCTGCTCCTGGCCTTCAATGCGTATAGTCATGTTATAATCAAAAGGGGAATATTCAAGCACATACAAACGCGCCTGAGGCGTCAATCCCCGGCTACTCAGGTAGCGCAATAGCTCTGCATCCGCGCTGGCTACGCGGCTGATAGTTGCTTGTTGTGGGGGGCGTAACTCTATGAGCATTCGATTCGATGTTTCGGGCATCTGTAAATCTCGGCTGGGGATTGGATCTCCGTGTGGGTCAATGGAAGGGTTGCCCAATGCGAGGGCCATGCGTTCTTCAAATTCTTCCGAGATAACGTGTTCCAGCCGGTCGGCCTCCTCGTGCACTTCATCCCATTCAAAACCCAAGATTTGATGTAGAAATAACTCTATCAAACGGTGATGTCGTAAGATCTCCAAAGCTACTTGATTGCCATAAGGTGTGAGGACGACGCCGCGGTGGCGCTGATATTCGACCAGCGGCGGGTTTGTTCTGGACAATTTTTTTATCATGCCGGTCACTGAGGCGGGGGTGACTTCCAGGGCTTCGGCGATTTGGTTGGTCGTCGCCCGCTCATGTGAGCGCGTGATCATGTAGATGGTCTTCAGATAATCCTCAATTGGTTGAGTAAGACTTTTGCGTATCATAATTATTCCGGGAAATTTTCGGTGATCATGGAATTGCCTCACCGATCAGACGCAGGATTGCGACGACATTCAAGAGAGCTTTGGGTACAAAGGATGTAAGCAGGACAAATTCTTGATCCTTTGAACCATCCTCACTGCGTTCGGAACAGTGGGCGTTGTTGCCGGTTGGCCCCAGCCCATCCAGGGTGGGGTAACTTTGCCAGAGCAAATTGCCGTCGCTCAAACCGCCGCGTTGCTCTGGGAAGAGGTGAAGTCCTAAATCGCTGGCTGCTGCATTCCATATTTCAAATAGCCGATCAGTGAACGGGTTAAGCGGCCAGGGCGGCGTCTGCGAACGGGTTGCGATGCTGACCTGACAGGGGTACCCATCCTGGCTGGAGATATGCGATTCGCCGCCCAGCGATAAAATACTTTCAATGCCCCGCGCAAACACCTGGGAATCAAACGCCCGCATTTCCACAATTGCCTGAGCCTGGTGGGGGACGCGATTCGCCACACTGCCGCCTTGAATAAAGCCGACATTAAAGGTTAAATTGTTCGCATAGTCCGTCAGATTGGCTATTTGTTGGATGGTATGAGCAAGTTGAACAATGGCGTTTGCACCCTGGCGATGGTAGTTGCCTGCATGAGCGCCGCGGCCAGAGACATTGACGATGAATTCGGCGCGGCCTTTTCGCGCAACGACGAGGGGGAAACCGTTTGGATTGGGTGTTCCACCTTCAAAAATCAGACAGGCTAATGTGCGATCAGCCGGTAGCCGGGCGTTACAATGTTCTCCAAAGTCGTTTGATATTGTTTCTTCAGTGGCGTCTAAGGCGACCAGCCAATGGGTTTTTTCGAAGGCGGCAGGATAGAATTTCTGAATCGCGTCGAGCGTCATTAACGCCAGGACAGTGCCGCCTTTAATATCCACGGCGCCGGGGCCATAAACGCGTTCGCCGACGACGCGCCAGACGAAATCGTTGGCTTTTTCCTCTTCGGGCGAAAATACTGTGTCGAGGTGGGAGATCAAGGCGATGGTCGGCTGGTTGTCTGCCGGCTCGGAGCGCTGCGATGAGAGGAACAAGTGTTTACCAAACTGTGGGTTAACTGATTGTACAAATTCAGCCTGGAAACCAAGCTGGTAAAACGCCTGTGCGGTGAGTTGGCCAAGCATGTTCACGCCATCCGCATTGGCGGTAAATGAGTTGATTTCGATCATCTGACGGAGAAGATCCAGATACTCTGGGAGTTTATCGTTTAAATAACTATTGAGGTGATTAATCATATGAACTCTGTTGTGCGGCGTTGAGCGTTTAGCCAGTCTAAGTTAAGATTGTATTCTTTCAATTGAATTTCGATCTGCTCTGGAGGGAAGGGCGCTTGAACATAAGGACTGGCATAACGCGGATACTCGCCCAGAGGAATTTCGCGCCCATTTTGACGCAATTGACCATGCCAGCCAAATTCCAAAACGCCCTGAGATGGGGAGTGATAAACCACGTGAGAAGCGGAGAATTGCACCTCTGCCTGTAAGATGCGTTGGACGAATTGCGAAAAATCCCCATCTGTCTCGCGACGGCCCAATTCACATAACCAGATATTCCGTTTTGCCTGCACCATGATTTCTCGCCCCTGGTCTTCGCCGGGCAACTCGCGCCATTCATACGGGTTTTCGGAGAGTAAAGCCAGGTAACCATCACCGTGACGGGCAAAGATCCAGCCCTCACGTTCGATGACCTCTTCGAATTGATCACGGGGCAGCCAGGCATGTGTAAACGGCAACGCCTCTTTGACTGTCAGCGAGGGAAAGCGTTCGAGACGATAAATTGCAATGACCACATTTTTGATTTGCGCAACACGGGGTAGGCAGCCAGAGCCGCTCCAATAATTTGGTGGATTCCCCTGGCGGCGAGCTGGATGGGTGGTAAAGCAGACTGCATTCGGTCCTAACGTGGCTTGCCAGACATGTTGTTGTTCTCCGCCATAGCCTTTACGATAATCCTGCGCCGAGCTGAGCATATAATCTGGCGTTCGATATGTGTAGATATTGACTTCCTCTCGAGCGCTGCGGCTAACGTCTCGAAGATAATGGCGAGCAGCCCACGGTAGTAATCCCAGCGCGCTGAGCGACTTAATGAGCCGTCGTTTTTCCTGGAATGGGTGGAAATATTCGTTCTCCCACCAGTCAAAAGCATCCAGCATCTTTACAAACAAACGCGCGGTGCGTGGGTGCAGATAGGATTCATAAGTAAGCAGTAACATGCCGCGTTCAAAATCCTTGGGTTGTAAATCCCACCAATCAGCCTGGTCAATACGGATCCCTGCTCGCTGACGTTGAAGCAATTCGGGGCGTCCAAAATCATTGGCGATTTCATACAAAACACGAGGCGCGCGATAGCTTGTGCTGAGCGCGAATGCAGCAGCGCTTATGTTGTCAACTCCGGAAAAAATGCCGCGGCCAAACAAAAGTTTGTGGGTATCAATTGTGCTTTCCTGACTGACCCATTTCTTCGATTCTTCGTATGAGCGCCCATTTGCGCTCCCAAAAACGCCCAGATAATTATTGGCAGCCATTTCAAATAAAATCAAATCTATCAATATTGCTGCGCGAACACGAATTTCTTCATCTTTACAAAAATCTACCAGGTTAAGCAAGGCGGTGAGGTTTTCATCGTATGAGACGTGAGAAAGCCATTCGCTGAAGCCGGTGAAAAAGCGCAGGTTCATCCAACGTAACAGGCGTAGGCGATGGCGCTCCATGAGTTGCGCCCCGCTGAGATCCGAATTGACGAAGGTTCGGTCGGGAAACAATTGACCTGCCAGGTAGGCCGCTGAGGCGAATAGTAGATAATGGCTCTCTGTCCAGGTGCACATCGAATCGATGCCAGGTTCATCCGGCCAATATTTGAAATTCAAAATGCTTTCCTCAGAGCGATCCAGGACAGATTGTGAAATGCGCTGATGATGACGATACTGATAGAGCAAGCGCAAGATAGCGTGGAGAGAAAAATCGGCGCAATCCTGGCGGGCGTCAATGTAATCCAGCGCTCCGAGAAATATGCCCTCATGCGGCTGAGCGCCAGAAGCCAATCGTGCAAGTTCAAACCAGGGAGCTTTGGGGCTGGGAGGCGCTGGATTGTGACGAATGAAATCGAAGAACGCTCTTCTACGGGCTTCGAAATCTGTTGCGAATGATTCACTGACGTAGTCGTCTGGCGCAGAAGTGTAGGGGTAATCTGCCGGGTCAGGGGGATGAGGAGTGATGATGAGATCCATAGGAATAATATTGTACCCAATTATTTGGCTTTCTCATGATGTGGATATGAGTATTTCAAGCCAATATTCCCATTGTGGCGCGAGTTTCGCGTCACGAAACATTGTCATAATCGTCATACGTATCGGACGAACGCGACAACTTGTTTCATCGGCCAGCTAACTTACTGGAAGGCGGTATTCATGATCTGGTCGAAATTTGTGTGAGCAAGAAATGAACTGGCAAAGTGTCCTGGTCATTCTGTTTTTGTTTTTAATCGCAGAAGCGGCGACGGTTTTGGCTGTAAAGCGCATCTGTCAACGCGAAACCAGTGAGAAAAAGCAGAAGCCAGAGCAAGCCAAGCCGTTCGCTATCCAACGCCGAAAATATTTAAACCGTGCGGTGTTTCTGCGCGATACCAAGTCTGAAAGGCTGGCAGAAGAGGCGATTTCGTTGGCGCAGGCAAAAACCGAATTTCTGGCGAAGGTTTCTCATGAATTGCGGACGCCCTTGACCAGCATTTTGGGAGTAAGCGAAATGCTGGATTACGGTGTTTATGGACCGCTATCTCGCGAGCAAAAAGACGCTATAAAGATCATTACGGATTGTACCCAGCACATGGCGCGTTTGGTGACTGACCTTTTGGAACAGTCTCAACTGGAACGTGGTAACTTTAAATTAGAACTGGTAGATTTTGTTTTAGAAGATGTGATTGTCCGTCTGCGACGATATACTGCCCCGATTGCCAGAGCAAAAGGTTTAGCGTTGCAGTTCGAAGTTTCGCCGGAGGTGCCGCCTATACTTCACGGAGATGCACAACGGGTATATCAGATTTTACATAACCTGGTTGAAAATGCGATAAAATACACCCCGTCGGGCCAGGTGAAAGTACGCATTTTCGTTAAGGATAGCACTCACTGTGCGATTCAGGTGAGTGACACTGGCATCGGCATCCCGAAGGAAATGCAGTCAGTGATCTTCGATCCATTCCTTCAATTGAATCATGGAGGCAATGGAAATGGAAAGAGGAACGGAAAAGAAAAAAGCAATGGCAACGGGTCCAAAGCAGGGCATGATCACCCGTCGAATGGGTTTGGTTTGGGTCTGTCCATTGTTAAACAACTTGTATCTTTGATGAATGGTGAGATTCAGTTAACGAGCGACGAAGGTAAAGGAAGCGTATTTACAGTTATACTACCCATCTTGATTGCATCGGAGCAAGCTGCGTGAGTTCGCCAACTGCCCTTATCATCGAAGACGACGAAACCATTGGGGAAATTTTTTCCATCGCTTTGAAAGAAGCGCAATATGATCCAATCTACTTACGGAATGGTAAAGAAGCGCTAGAACGTTTGAGCTTTCTTCAACCTAATCTGGTTGTATTGGATTTGCATTTGCCCAAATTACCAGGAGCAACGATATTGCGAGCAATTCGTAGCGATACGCGTTTAAACCGTACTCAAGTTATCGTCATCAGTGCGGATGTATCTCTGGCTGAGAATCTACGCGACGAAGCAGACGCAGTTTTAATCAAGCCGGTGGGTTTTTACCAGGTGCGTGATCTGGCAAAGCAAATGAAAATTGACCTGGCGAATCCAGAAGAGAGCTAAAATCCTTACGGCGTTGGGGTGACCAGCGGACTACCTAAATCCATAATCAGCACCCAGCCGATGACCGATCGCTCTGTCCCCTGGTATTCAACTAAAACGCACTCCCGATTGAAAATATCAAACCGTCGTTCTGACGGCAAAAAGCGCACCTGCTCGCCTCTGGGGATGCGTCCAATGGCGTTGAAATCTTCATAACAGCCGCTACGCGCCCAAATATCCCTGAGGGTGATCCCAGATGTTGGCGTAGGCGTTGCCGTAGGGGTCAGCGTTGCGGTTGGAGTGAGCGTAGCAGTGGGGAGAGGTGTAAAAGTAGAAGTGGTGGTTGGAGTAAGCGTTGGAGTAGCGGTTGGGGTGGGGGTGAGAGAAAGTAAATAGGCCTGAAAGCGCCTTACACCAGCGAAAACCGCAAATCCAATAATGACGAGAACCAGGATGACCAAAGCGATTCGTAAGATGCCGCGCAGGAAGCGAAAGGGGATCAACATGCGATTCAAACGCACTACTTTGGGGTCATTCGGATAACGCTGACGCACCTCCTGCAATAAACGATAAGCCTGTACAGGCCAATTGCGGTGATTTTCAAAATAGGCGTAAGCTTGCGTCAGCTCATCCCCAAAACGGGCAACATCTTTCAAGAGGCGGTCTATTTCGTTTTGCAAAAGATCCAGGTTTTCATCCATACCAGCAAGGCTGCGTATCTGGTCAAGCTGAGACTTTGCCTGCTTTCCCAAATAGAGAGCTTCTTCTAATGTGGTCGCGCGCTCGGCTTGCGCTTTCAATGCTCTGGCTTGTTCCTGCAGAGGTGCTACTGCGCGGGGCAGGACAGTCTCCAGCCGAGAGCGCAATCGCAATAGAGCAGGGTTTTCGCCATGATCGGCGAATAACAGATCCAGATCGGCTTTAGCCTGTGCGACGTTTTTGGGATCCACATTGGGCGCGCTCAAAGTCTCGTTAATCAGACGAATGGTTTCTTTGACTCGGCGAAATACCTGGGCGCGATCATTATATTTTGGCAGACCGGTTGTGCGGGCAGCCGTTTCGACGCGCTCGATGGCCTCATCAATTTTGCCCTGGTCGAAGAGTTGAAGACCTTCGTTAAATGCGTTCTCCGCGTCAATGTTCTCTTGCAGCTTTTGTTCAAATTCCAGACCTTCTTGCCAGCGCTGAATGCCAAGCTCGCGCAGGATGCTTTGAGCTTTGGCGAGTAAATTCAGGGCATCGGCGTAACGACCTACCCGCGCCGCAGACTGAGCCTTGCCGAAGGCGGATGCAGCTTCGGCAGGCAGGGCGACAGGTGGGATGTAGCCGGTGCGCAGATAATTTTCTGATTCGGCGCGATGTTGTCGCGGGCGGTCCCAAGAAGGTTCTAACTGGATGACACGATCAAAGAGCTTGATCGCTTCGGCATAGCGGCCGCTATAAAATAGCTTCTCCGCATCTTCCATTTGTTGTTCCGCAAGGGGGTTGCGCGGTTTCGATGGTGGCCTGGCGCCAGTGGAGGGAACATCTACTGAGAATGTATCGGAAGCTGGCGCATTTTGCTGTTCTTGATCCTCATGCTCGCGCAGACGCGCTTTGATCTGGCGGCGTAATTCCTGAATTTGACTGCGTTCATCGGAAGATAAGGATTCATAGTCGGGCGAAGCGAGAAATTCCTCGATTTCCAGCAGGGCTTTGCGCAGCTCAGCCGCTGGTAATAGTTCCTGCTCCAGCAAGGGAGCGATTTGGTTGTTTAGGATTTCAAAGGTGGTCAAGGGGCGACAGCTCCTGAGAATAATTTTGCAGGTTGTATATGTAATGAACGAAAGCGGAAAGCTCAGGCGAGTTCAGATAATTTCCGATAGATATTTAATAGTTCTTCGCGCAAACTTCTGGCGCTGTAAAATGTTCCAGCCAGAACCGCTTCCAGCAGATCTTTGATATCTTTGGGTAGCCGCTGATCGTCGTAAGTCCATTGGACGGCATAACTATGATCGGCGGCCTCGATTTCTTCGGGGCGATTGGCGCTCATCGGCAAAGCTCCTGGCGCAGCACGACCTGTGAACAGATAGTGCAGCGCCCGCGCTCCAAATTGCACCAGGTCAAATTGTATGTCAGCAGGCGATAAGCCCTCAGGAAATCGCCTGGCGATGTTCCAATCTATTATGAATACCCCATTATATTCGCTTTGCCAGTAGTAATGCAGAATTTTGTGATCTCGATATACGATATTGCGGCTGTGGGCAATTTCGAGGATGTCGCAAATCTGGATTGCGATAATCAACGCCTCGAGAATCGGCATAAATCTCCCGTGCGTATATCCCACGTCGCAAAGCAATAACAAATTATCGGCGCGCTCCTGTTTCTCCAGCGCCAAATAAGGCAACCAGCCCTGGGCAACGCGCTTCTCTAAGTCGTTTAAGAAAAGATGCACCGAATCAACGCCAAATCGCAAAGCCTTTCCGCTTAATTCACGTCCACTGGCGTGGCGGTCTTCGGGAGGAAGATTCGCCTGATCTAACTTGATGAAGCCGCATTCGAGTAATATGTTCACGCCCGGTGTATCGCGTAACTGTGTAAGGATGCGCGCTTCTTCGCTAAAAAGGGGCAGGGCATAATCTGCTTGATCCGGTCGCATGATTTTTAGCGCTGCCTGGCGACGAGCGCCTTTGGGCAATGGTAATTCCCCTAAGAAAGAACGGGCTGAGGAACCACGTGCTTCAGACGCCCAGGTGTCTAGCGGATCAGCCAGCAGGATGCCATCATCAACACCGAGCAGACTCTCTCTGGTTCCGTAAAGCACAGGACGATCTTCCCCAGAGATCGGGGATCTTTCCAGGCTTAGAGCACGGTTCGATGACACCAGGATGGGTCGCCGCGGTTCCAAGACGATCAGCCAGGCCAATTCGTCACGCGCCTGTGGATGTTCGACCAAAACATCTGTAGGTTCAGCTCCCTTACGGAGCTGTTTGAATGAATCCAGCAGGGCATCCAGCCAGATAGAAGGACCAATCTGGTTGCGAAACTCACGCCCAATCAATTCGAGATGGGTGATGAAATCTTGCAACGGCTCATCGTCACCTGGACCGCTGCTCAACATCGCCAGCCATGCGGGGACGCTGCTTAAAGCCTTATCAGCTAAAAATACACGATTACGGTCTGGGTCCCACGCCAATAACTGACGCAGAGCGCGACGAGCGGTCTCGAAATCCTTACGCTCCCAGGCATCTAAAACAAGGTTCACTTGCGCGCGGGGTTGATCTAGCGAATGCAATAAACTTTGGCCGGCTTCTGGCGTTAGAGAGAGAAGGTCTTCGAAATAACGCTCGATTTCAGTATATTCGAGCCCTGAATTTGGCGGGTCTGGCTCGGTTTGTTGCCAGCGGGGTAATATTTCTTCGCGCAGGCGTTGATAGAGTTCGGTATCGCGCAGATCGTCGGCGTCCTTTTGAATATTCGCTTGCAAAGAATGGATCACGCGATTGAGCGCTACCAGTGGACGCAAAGCTGTTGAGCCGGTAATACGGAAGCGCATAGAGTCGATCAGGTCATTCCGATGGGGATCTGGCGGCGTGTGGAATGTCGCTAAACATAAATCCCACAA
>Ga0226835_1000851_pt1 | contig 23098 bp, 18 predicted proteins | sample LAC_MetaG_1_FD_163627 | JGI IMG/M metagenome (GOLD analysis project Ga0226835, IMG submission 163627) | Anaerobic ammonium oxidizing microbial communities from anammox membrane bioreactor (MBR) in UC Berkley, California, United States -... | ecosystem: Engineered > Bioreactor > Anaerobic >...
GAATGCCTGCCACCCCATCGGCGCACATCTCGGCCAGGATGCGGTTTTCCTCGTCGACGTTGCGCTCGGTGCAGGCGAACAGCAGGCCGTATCCCTGCGCGCGCAGCACGCTTTCGGCGCCCATGAGCAGATAGCTGTCGAACGGGCTATGAAAGCCGGGGATCAAAAAACCGATCACCTTGCGGGGGGTGCGCGTGGGCTGGACCGCCGCGACATAGGTGCCTTTGCCCGCGACGCGATAGATCAGCTCTTCCTCGATGGCTTCCTGCCAGGCACGGCGGATCGTCGCGCGGCTGACGCCGAGCTGCTCGACCAGTTCAATCTCGCCGGGTAGCTGGTCATGCGGTTGTAGTTCGCCGCTCAAAATGGCGTGGCGCAGCTCGTTGAGGAGCTGGCGGTGTAGAGGAAGGGAACTGTCACGGGTGAGGCGAAAGAATACCATTTTGACGGCCTGTACGCACCTGTATGCAAATGACCGTACATGTACTATAAGATGAAACGCCCCCGCAGTCAACCGGTTTGGTTCACACCGATAGGGTAGAATTGTTCGCACCCCGGTTGTATTATGGGCGCGCGAGGACGCGGTTTGAGACAGAAAAGCGAGGACTATCATCATGACGTATCGCACGCTGGAATGGCTCGACGACGGAGTTCTGCGCCTGCTGGATCAGCGTGAGCTGCCTGCCCGAACGGTCTATCTGGACTACACCGACGCCGCCGGCGTGGCCGACGCGATTCGCGAGATGGTCGTGCGTGGCGCGCCGGCGATTGGGGCGACGGCAGCCTATGGGCTGGCGCTGGCGGCGGTGCACAGCGATGCAGCCGATCCGGACGCGCTGCGTGCTGCGTTACAGGCTGCGGCAGAGGTGTTGCGCCGTTCGCGCCCCACCGCGGTGAACCTGTTCGGCGCGATTGACCGCGTGCTGGCACGCGCCGCCGATCCCGCGTTGGCGAGCGTGGAGAGTCTGCGGGCTGCCGTGTTGGACGAGGCACACCGCATTGCCGAAGAAGATATCGCCACCAACCGTCAGATCGGGCTGAACGCGCTCCCGCTCATCCCGGACCGCGCTACCATCATTCATCACTGCAACACCGGTGCGCTGGCGACGGTCGATTATGGGACGGCGCTGGGCATCATCCGCACGGCGCACGAGCATGGCAAGCAGGTCTATGTGCTGGTGGACGAGACACGCCCCCGGTTGCAGGGCGCCCGCCTGACCTCGTGGGAGTTGAAGAACCTGGGCATCCCGCACCGGGTGATCGCAGATGGCGCGTCGGGGCACTACATGCGGACTCAGCACGTCGATCTGTGCGTGGTCGGCTGCGACCGGGTGGCTGCCAACGGCGACACGGCGAACAAGATCGGGACCTACAATCTGGCGGTGGTGGCGCACGAGAACGGCGTGCCGTTCTATATTGCCGCGCCGACGACCACGATCGATCTGAACACCCGTTCCGGCGACGAGATCGAGATCGAGGAGCGCCCGGCCCGCGAGATGACCCATATCGACGGCGTGCAGATCACACCCGACGGCGTCGAGGTTGGCAATCCGGCGTTTGACGTCACCCCCGCGCGCTATATCACGGCCATCATCACCGAGCGCGGCGTCGTCTACCCGCCGTTTGAGGAGAACCTGCGCAAGCTGCTTGTCAAATAGGTGCCGGGGCGGGAAGGCCGCGCGCCAAGTTGCGTTGGGGCGCAAAGTGCTGTATTTGTATAGGCGAATCCTCATGTGCTTGGCGCGCACTGCATGCTCAATGTAGGCACGCAAGACATTGATCAATTGCGCCCAAAGGGGTACATTCACAGATATGTTTTTCATCTCCGCCGGCTGCGAGGGGAGAAAGGAGTGCCTAGGCGCGCGATCCTCATAGGCTGCTGGCCTGTTCCCACGGCATTGTTTGGCTGTTTATATGCTAAGGAGTGCACGATGTTTAAGAAAGCGTTGTTGTTTGCCATCGTGGCCTTAATTGCAGCCCCGTTCCTTTCCTTCCAGGCTAGTGCTCAAGAAGACCTGCCCAAGATCGGGTTCTTGCCGGGGGTCGTCGATCCGTTCTATCAGGTGATGGAACTGGGCGTGAACCAGGCCGTCGCGGACTTCGGACTGGAACTAGTAACGCAATATCCTGAAACCTGGGGACCAACAGTGCAGACACCCATTCTGGACGCAATGGTTGCCCGCGGTGACCTCGATTACCTCATCATCGCGCCGGTGGACAAAGAGCAGATGATCGCTCCGCTTGAGGCGGCGCGCGATGCCGGAATCAAGATCATCACGGTGGACACGTTCCTGGGCGACGGCGATTACATCAACGGCCCGGTGACGTTCCCGCTATCGTACATCGGCTCGGATAACGTCGAGGGTGGTCGCATCGCTGCGCGCGCCCTCGCCGAGGCGCTGGGTGGAGAAGGCAAGGTTTACATTCAGAACACGAATGTCGGGGTCAGCACCACCGAACAGCGCAGCCAGGGCTTCCGCGAAGGGATCGCGGAATATCCCGGTATGGAAGTCATTGGCGAGGAATACTGCCTGGACGACGCGAACATCGCCAACGAGCAGACGGCGGCTATTCTCCAGCGTGAGCCAGACCTGGCAGGCATTTTCGGCGTCAATGTCTTCAGCGCCCAGGGTGCAGGTACCGCCGTGGTGAACGCAGGCCTTGAGGGGGCAGTCCAGGTGATCGCGTTTGACGCGACGCAGTTTGCCATCGAGAAGCTTCGCGATGGCACGGTAACGTTGGTGATCGCGCAGAAGCCCTTCGATATGGGCTACATGGCGGTGGAGTTCGCGATGGCCGACTGGCGGGGTGTGACGAGCCTGCCCAAGCGGGTTCCCACCGGGTATGCGGTGATCACGGCTGAGAACGTCGATGATCCAGAAATCGCTCGCTTTATCTATCAGGTGCCCTAAAGACACAGGCTGACGCAAGGAAGGGTGGCGCGAGGGCGGAAGCGCCTTGGCGCCACCCGATCCGCCTGTCGCCTTAAGGAGTAAGAGCAGCATGGCTTTGGACGCGACAACCGAAGTACGTGCCCCGGCGGCAGCCCGACGCCCGCGCACCTTTGAACAGCGCAGTATTCTGGTTCTCAGTCAGGTTTGGTCGTGGTTGTTTCTTATTGTTTTGATCGTCTTCTTCTCTTTCAAGGGCACCGGGTTTCTCTCTGTCCGCAATTCCCAGAACATTCTGGTTGCCATCACTCCGATCTTTTTGATGGGCCTGGGCCAGACCTTCGTCATCATCGCGGGGGGCATCGACTTGTCTGTCGGGTGGGTGATGGGGTTGGCTTCGGTTGTGTCTGCCATCGTCATTCGGGATACGGTCAAGCTGCTGACGATTGAAGCCGAGCGCCAGGGGTTATCTCGGGTGTTTGAGCAGGTCTTCACGGCCATTGGTGCGGCAAGCTATCCGGATGTGTTCGCTATCATACTTGGGTTTACCCTCGGCATTGGCGTGGCCTGTTTTGCCGGCCTGATCAACGGTGTGATCGTGGCCAAGCTTCGTGTTCCGCCGTTCATTGTGACGCTGGGTGTTTCTTTCGTCGCGCGGGGTGTGGCGCTTCTGCTGTCGGGTGGCAATATCGTCGGCGAACAGCCCCGCCTGCTGCGCGACATTGGCAACGAGTCGCTGTTCTATCTGGTCCGGGGCGAGCAGAAAGCATTCTACATCCTTCATAAGCCTGAACTGAGCGGGAACGCGCTGCGCTTGCTGGATCGCATTCTGCCCTGGCCGGTTGTGGTCTGGATGGTGCTGGCGATCATCCTGGCCTTTGTACTGCGCAGTACGCAGTTTGGCCGCCACACCTATGCTATTGGAGGCAACAAAGAAGCCGCCCTGCGAGCCGGAATCGCGGTCGACCGGCACATCATCCGACTATATATTCTCTCCGGCTTCACGACCGGCGTCGCGGGGGTGTTGAACACCGCTCGCTATTCCGGCGGGTCGTCTATTGCGGGCGATCCACTCCTGATGTCTTCAATCGCTGCGGTGGTCATTGGCGGCGTGAGCCTGTTCGGCGGGAGCGGGCGCGTGAGCGGGACGGTTGTCGGCGCGCTGATCATCGCCGTGCTGCAGACCGGGCTGGTCATGATGGCGGTGGAGCCATTCTGGCAGTTTGTTGTCGTTGGCATCGTGGTGATCCTGGCTGTGCTGATGGACCAGGCGCGGGATCTGATCGTTGGGCGCGCGGAGACGTAGGAGACGGCGATGGAGCCATTGCTCGAAGTCAAAGGCCTGACCAAGCGTTTTGGCGGCCTGACGGCTGTCAACCGGGTCGATCTGGCGATTCGCCCTGGCGAGGTGGTCGGGCTGGTAGGGGACAACGGCGCGGGAAAATCGACCCTGATCAAGATGATCTCCGGCGTGTATCAGCCCAACGAAGGCGAGATCTACTTTGAAGGGCGCAAGGTCGATATCACGCATCCGTCGCAGGCACGCGATCTGGGGATCGAGACGATTTATCAGGACCTGGCCCTGGCTGGCAACCTCGATGTTCCGGCAAACATTTTTCTGGGGCGCGAGATGAAGCGAAGCCTGCTGGGGGGCTTGATCCGCGTGCTCGATCAACAGGCGATGCACGACGCGTCGCGCGAGCTGCTTGAAACACTGGATGTGCAGTTCCCTTCGCTGACGGCGCGCATTGATAACTTGTCGGGCGGGCAGCGTCAGGCGGTAGCGATTTCGCGCGCACTCTATTGGCGCGCCAAGCTGCTGATCATGGACGAGCCGACAAATAACCTCGGCGTGGTCGAGCAGCGCAAGGTTCTTGACCTGATCCTGCGCCTGCGCGATCAGAATATTCCCGTGATCCTGATCAGCCACACCATGCACGACGTGTTCGCTGTGACGAACCGGATTGTGGTGATGCATCGCGGGCGCAAGGTCGCCGAAAAGAGGACCGCCGAGACCGATCATCAGGAAATTGTGCAGTATATGGTGGGTGCGCTGGACGACAGCCGGGTGACTGAGGAGCCAGCTTAGCCCTTCTGACAGATAGGTTGTGCCAGGCAGGAGAAGATGGCATGGCGCTAACGAAGGAAGAACATCGCAAGTGGCAGCAAAAAGCGTATGAATACCTTCAGCGGGCGGGCATCGTCCTGACCCCTGAGGAACGCGAGAACATCGAGATCGCCGACCTCGGCCTGGGCGATTTTGAGCGCACCGGCCTGGCGCTGGTTGTTTACGTCAACACCGAGCGCGTGTGCGCCAAGGAATTGGTTCTGCTGCCAGGGCAGACCTGCCCTCAGCACTTCCACCCCCCTGTGAACGGCCAGCCGGGCAAAGAAGAAACGTTCCGCTGCCGGTGGGGCGAGGTTTATCTGTACGTGCCCGGCGAGCCGACTCCCAACCCGAAAGCCAAGCCGCCCGCCGGCGACGAGGACTACTACACCGTCTGGCACGAGATCGTACTGCGGCCGGGCGACCAGTACACGCTTTACCCGGAAACCTGGCACTGGTTCCAGGGCGGGCCGGAAGGCGCAGTTGTCTCCGAGTTCAGCACACGCAGCACAGACGAGAACGATCTGTTCACCGATCCGCGTATCAAGCGCCTGCCAGAGGTGATCGACTGATCGGGAGCGTCATAGTGCCGAGATGCCGCGCGGGAAACCGGGCGGCGTTTTTTGCGTCTGAGCGCGGGACATTTAGCAGGCAGATCCAGGACGGGCGGCGCTTGGCGGTGCCCGCCCTGTGCGCTAGGCTTGAGGCAGGTTGGGCGGCCTATCGAGAGGGGCGAGTGACGTGACGGGCGATCAGGTTGCGATCGGTGTGGACATCGGCGGGACGAAGATCGCGCTGGCATTGGTCGATCGGCGTGGGAACCGGATCGCGGAGCAGGTGTTGCCGACCCGCCCCGACGACGGCCCGGACGCGGCGCTCGACCAGATCGCGCAGGCCGTTGAAGCGCTCCGCGCCGGGGCGCCGGGACCGGTGGCAGGGGTTGGCATCGGCTCTCCGGGCCATGTTGACCCCGAGAGCGGCATCGTGCACTACGCCGTCAATTTGGGCTGGACCGATGTTCCTCTACGCGACGGCGTCCGACAGCGCCTGGGCGGCGAGCTGCCGGTTTGGGTTCACAAGGACACCAACGCAGCGGCGCTGGGCGAGCTGTACTTTGGCGCGGCGCAGGGCTGCAAAGACTTCGTCTATCTGGCAATCGGGACCGGGCTGGGAGGGGCTGCCGTCGCGGGTGGCCGCCTGGTGACCGGTCTGAACGCCTACGCGATGGAAGTGGGACATCTGGCGTTGTATTCTGAGGGGCGGGTCTGCCGCTGCGGGTTGCATGGCTGTGCGGAAGCCTATGTCTCTGGCGTGGGACTGGTGGCCGGCGTGCGTGAGCTAGCCCCTGCATACCCGCACAGCACGCTGGCAGCCCAGAGCGATACGGTCACGACGCACGCCATCCTGGCAGCGTTTGAGAGGGGCGATCCTTTAGCGGCGGCGGTGATGGATCAGGCCGCCGAGACGCTGGGCATGGTCATGGGCGCGTGCGCCAGCTTGCTCAACCCGGCGCGCTTCATCCTCGGGGGCGGGTTGGGGCACGCGGCGGCACGCTTCTGGATCGAGCGCGCGGGTGCGGTGTTTCGCCGGCGGGTGCTGCCTGCCGCGCGGGATGGCGTCACTGTCGTCGAGTCAACGGTCTCCAGCAGCGCTGCCGGAGCATCGGCGCTGGTCTGGCACGCGCAGATGGAGAGCGAATCGTCTGCACCGCTCCATGAGTGAGCATCTCAGCACGAAAGGATGGTTCGATGTTACGAGTGGGTCTGGTTGGCGCCGGGTTCATGGGCGCGCATCACGCCGCCGGATGGGCCGCCACACCTGCCACGCTGGCAGGCGTGCTGTCGCTCGATCCCGTGGCGGTCCGGTCATTGGTCGAACGCTATGGCGGGCGGGCGTATGCCAGTCTCGACGAGCTGATCGACGATGTGGACGTGGTCGATATCTGCACGCCGACGCATCTTCACTACGAGATGGTGCTCAAGGCGGCGGCTGCCGGTAAGCATGTCGTGTGCGAAAAGCCGCTGGCACGCACCATCGCGCAAGCCGAGGAGATGATCGCCACCTGCGAGCAGGCCGGAGTCAAGCTGCTGGTGGCTCATGTGGTGCGCTATTTCCCGCAGTACGCGCAGGCGAAGGCCCTTGTCGAACGTGGCGAGATCGGCGAGGTGGCGGTGGTGCGGCTGACACGCGCCAGCTTCCGGCCCAAGCGCGCGCTCGACAACTGGTTTCTGGACAGCGAGAAATCCGGCGGGATGCTGCTCGATCTGATGTTGCACGATTTCGACTACGCCCGCTGGATCGCAGGCGAGGTGGACACCGTTTTCGCTAAAAGCGTCAGCGCGGCCCGGCCCGACGCGCCCGGTGATTACGCCCTGGCGATTTTGCGCCACCGCAGCGGGGCGATCTCGAACCTGGAGAGCGCCTGGGCATACCCACCGCCGCTGTTCCGCACCAGCTTGCAGATCGCGGGCAGTCACGGGCTGATCGACCACCCGGCAGACAGCGCGGTGCCGGTCAGGGTGCACTTGATGACTGACACTGGAGAAACACCCGATATCGCCGTGCCGGCCAGCCCGCTGACCGAAACGCCCTACACGGCGGAGATCAAGGAGTTCTGGCGCGCGCTGGTGCATGACGCGCCACCGCGCGTGACCGCCCACGACGGGTTAATGGCGCTGCGCCTGGCGTTTGCCGCAATTGAATCCGCCCGGACAGGGCGGCCTGTTTCCCCGCAGGAGGTCTGACGATGCGACTGGGAATCATGAGCTTCGCGCATCTGCACGCGGAAGGTTATATCAACAACCTGCGGGCCAACCCTGACGTGGAGGTGATCGGCTTTGCGGACGACAACCCGGAGCGCGGCGCGCACTTTGCGCGGCGGTACGGAGTCCGCCAGTTCGACTCGTACGAAGCGCTGATCGCCGCGCAGCCGGACGGCGTGGTGATCTGCACGGAGAACGCGCGTCACCGCCCCGTCGTTGAGCTGGCGGCGCAGGCCGGGGTGCATGTGCTGTGCGAGAAGCCGCTGGCGACCACGCTTGAAGATGCCCGCGCGATGATCGAAGCGTGCGAGCGTGGCAAGGTTCACCTGATGACCGCGTTCCCGATGCGCTTCAACGCGCCGGTGATCGAAGCCAAACGCGTGATTGAGTCCGGCGCGCTGGGTCGGATCTACGGCGCCAACACCACCAATCAGGGCAAGCTGCCGCGCTATCACGCGGACTACGTGCGAGAGTGGTTTGAGCAGAAGGACCTGGCCGGGGGCGGCGCGGCGATGGATCACACTGTCCATCTGGTAGACTTGCTGCGCTGGTTCCTGGGCTGCGAGGTGGTCGAAGTCTACGCACAGTTGAACGATATCCTGTACCGCGAGGCGGGCGTGGATGTCGAGACGGGTGGGCTGGTCATGCTCACCTTCGAGGATGGGACGTTCGCCAGCGTGGATTGCAGTTGGAGCAAGCCGCCGAGTTACCCAACCTGGGGCGGGTTGACGATGGAGATCGTGGGCGAGACCGGCCTGCTGATGGTTGATGCCTTCAAGCAGGTGACAGCCGTTTACGACCGGGCAGAGCGTGTACGCTGGCCGTACTGGGGTTCGGATTCGAACCAGGCCATGGTCGACGAATTCGTGGCTGCCATCCGCGAGAACCGCCCGCCCGCCATCACCGGCTACGATGGATACAAAGCGCTCGAAGTGGCGCTGGCCGCCTACCAGTCTGCCGCGTGCGGCGCGCCGGTCCGGCTGCCGCTGATGTGAGCAGGCACAGGACACAACGCGGCCCGGCTCAGTTCAGCCGGGCCGCTGTTTTCTGCGCCGTGTGTCGGCTTAGCGCGCGCCGAGCAACAGCTCGATGGTAAGCTGATCGAGCCGCTCGTAGCGCAGGTCGCGCCCGCCGAGCGCGGCGCGGTCAAAGGTTTCGGCTTTCAGGCGGTTCGCTTTCTCGCGGTTGTAGCCGCCGGCCAGCCAGGCAAACGACCCGTCGTCGGCGTGGATCTCGTGTAGCAGGGCCTGGATCTCCGCATCCTGATTGAACTGCGCCGCCTTCTCTTTGAGGATCAGATAGGTGCGCATACAGCCGCGGGCGAAGTCCTTGACCCCCTCAGGGCCTTCTGTGCGGTAGGCGTGCGCATCGAAGTGCCGCGAGCCATCGTACCCGACGTCTTCGAGGAACTTGACCAGATAGAACGCCTGCTTGATCATCTCCGCGCCAAAGCGGAAGTCCTGGTCATAGCGCCCGAAAAGCTGATCGTTGAGGTCGATGTGGAACAGCTTGCCCGCGTCCCAGGCCTGCGCGACAGCGTGCATGAAGTTCAGCCCGGCCATATGCTCGTGGGCCACTTCCGGGTTGACGCCGACCATCTCCGGGTGGTCAAGCGTCTCGATAAAGCCAAGCATGGCGCCGGTGGTGGGCAGGTAGATGTTGCTGCGCGGCTCGTTCGGCTTGGCCTCGAGCGCGAATTTCAGATCGTAGCCCTGGTCGAGCACGTATTCGCACAGGAAGTTGATCGCCTCGCGAAAGCGTTTGAGCGCGTCGGCTGCGTTCTTGCTGGAATCAGTTTCGGTGCCCTCGCGGCCACCCCAGAAGACGTAGACCTTCGCCCCCAGCTCGACCCCCAGGTCAATGGCGCGCAGGGTCTTGTGCAGGGCGTAGGCGCGCACCTTCGGGTCGTTTGCCGTGAACGCGCCGTCCTTGAAGGCCGGGTCGGTGAAGAGATTGGTCGTTGCCATAGGCACGACCAGCCCGGTCTCCTCCAGCGCCCGCTTGAAGTCCGCCACGATGCGATCGCGCTCCGCAGGCGTGGCGTCGATGGGGATCAGATCGTTGTCGTGCAGGTTGACGCCGTAAGCGCCCACCTCGGCCAGCAGATGCACGATCTCGACCGGCGTCAGGGGGGCGCGCACCTCGACGCCGAAGGGGTCTCGCCCGACGTTTCCAACCGTCCACAGGCCAAACGTGAAGCGGTGCTCGGGTTTGGGATCATAGCTGCCCATCATAAAACTCCTTACCAGCCGCGCAAAGGAATCCGATTTCTCCCTATTGTAGCCTGCTTTTGGATTTGGAGCGGGTGGTTTACAATCGGCGCCGGGCATCGGCACTGTACCAAGCGAGGGACACGATGAAGGCTGCGAAACTGTTTGGGCCGCGCGATATGCGGATTGTGGACGTGCCGGAGCCACGTGCTCCGGGGGTGGGCGAAGCGCTCATCCTGGTCGGAGCGGTGGGGGTGTGTGGGTCGGACCTGCACACCTACGAAGACGGCCGGATTGGCGATACGGTCGTGCGCGATCCGCTGGTGTTGGGGCACGAGTTCGCGGGAACGGTGGTCGCGGTTGGAGACAGGGATGCCCGGAACGGGTTGGGCGAGCCGCTGCTGCCCGGCCAGCGTGTCGCGGTCGAGCCGGGGCTGCCGTGCTGGCATTGTGACCGGTGCGAGCAAGGCCACCCGAATCTGTGCCGCCACCTGGGGTTCATGGGGCTGTGGCCGGACGACGGCGCGCTGCAAGAGCGGCTGGTCGTCCCGGCGCGCAACTGTTTCCCGCTGCCCGATACGCTGTCGATGGACGCAGGCGCGCTGCTGGAGCCGTTGGGCGTGGCGCTGCACGCGATCGATCTGGCGAAGCTGCGGCTGGCGCAGCCGGTGGCCGTGCTGGGCTGTGGCCCGATCGGGCTGCTGATCATGCGGCTGGCGAAGCTGGCAGGCGCGGGGACGCTCTTTGCCCTCGATCAGTTCGGCTGGCGGCTGGACGCGGCGCGGCGTTGGGGCGCCGACGAGACCATCGACATCACCGCCGGGGACCCGGTCGAACAGCTCCGCGAGCGCACCGGCGGGCGTGGCGTGCCGACGGTGATCGAGGCGGCCTGGGCCGGCGATGCCGTTCGCCAGGCGGTCGAGATGGCCGATCTCGGCGGGCGGGTGGTGCTGGTGGGCATCCCCGGCGATGACTCGGCCTATTTCAAGCACTCGTCGGCGCGGCGCAAAGGGTTGTCGCTGATCATGAGCCGCCGCATGAAGCACACCTACCCACGCGCAACCCGGCTGGCGACGAGCGGCGCCTTCGACCTCGATCAGCTCGTGACGCACCGTTTTCCGCTCGAGCAGGCAGGCGCCGCGCACGCGCTCAACGCCGCCTATGAGGACGGCGTGATCAAGGTGATGGTGACGGTCAGCTGATCGTCCCCTGCCGCTCTCTGGCGCCCTCTCATTCCATTCTCCCAGACCGCGCCCGTAGCAGGCGGGCGCGGTTCTGCGCGCGTGGTGTCGCTCGAACTATGGTGCTATTGTGAATTCTTTTGATAGTTGCTACCATAAATCAATCTGAGAGCATAGGAACGCCATAGAGTGCATGCATGAAGCTTTCCGGTCTCTCGAATGATGACCTGGCTCGGCAGTGCGCTGAAGATACTGCTCGCTTCCACCGCCACCAACTCCACGACACGGTTTACTGCCTCGAGCTACTGCGCCGCGCTCTGGCCGATGGCGATCACGAGGCGTTCGCCCGCGTCTACCAGATCTACGAGCCGCAGGTGCTGCGCTGGGTGTATCAGCATCCTCGCTTTGCAGACACGAGCGAAAGCGCCGAGTACTTCGCCAACCAGGCCCTGACGAGCTTTTACTTCGCGCTGCGCGGGGAAAAGCTGGCGCGTTTCGAGACGCTGCCCCAGGTGCTGACGTACCTCAAGCTGTGCGTGCACTCGGCCATCGCGCAGTACGTGCGCAAGGAACAGGCCGTGTTCCTGACGGAGCTGGATGCCGACACAGTCTGGGACGACAGCAAAGCCATCGGGGATGACCTGCAGGCGGCTGAGCTGTGGAAGCACATCTGCGAGTTGCTGCCTCACGACGACGACCGGCTGCTGGCGCGCTGTGTGTTTGTGCAGGCGCTCAAACCGGCGCAGATCGCGCGCGGCTATCCCGACCGATGGACGACGGCGCGCGAGGTGTCGGTTGCACTCCAGCGCATCCGCCGCCACCTGCGCAAAGACCCACTGCTGCGCCGCTACGCAGGCATTACGACGGCGGATCCCTCATAGATGCTGTGATAAACTTCACCTGCTCACATTTAGTCATTCAGATGCACAACAACAAAACGGATTAGAAGGCTTGCCATGACCTGCCAATTGCCTCCCCCGCTGTCGGATGACGAAATCAGCGCGGCTCTGGCCGGGACCGCCGAGGATGAGGTCTTCCGCCACATTGCCGCGTGCCCCAGCTGTGCCCGCCGGTTCGAGGCGGCGCGCCGGTTCGAGGCGGCGCTCTCGGGCCGGCTCTTCCGCTGGGAGTGCCCGGACGCGCAGACGTTGAGCGAGTATCACCTCAGCCTGCTCAGTGAGGATGACGCACGGTGGGTTGGCGAACACGTGTCCGCGTGTGCGAGCTGCCAGGCGGAGCTGGCAGACCTGGTCGCTTTCCTTGAGCGCACGGAGTCGGAGCCGGTGCCTCAGGCGACGAATAACACGGCCAAAGTGCGCAGTCTCGCCCAGCTATTGGCATCCCACGCGATTCTGGGGCGGGTACTACCCTCCCCGGCGCAATCGGCCCTGCGCGGCGGCTCGGAGAACCCGATCGTCGTCGACGCAGGGGACATCACGCTGTTTCTGAAAGTCGAACCCGGCGCGGGGCGTCCGGCTTTGCTGGGGCAGCTTGCCGGCAGCGATCTCGCCGCCTGGCACGGAGCGTTGATCCAGCTCTGGCAGGATGGCGCACTGCGTGCCACCGCCGAGGTGAGCGACCTCGGTACATTTCGCTGCGAGGGGTTCTCGCTCCAGCCTTTCGAGTTGCATATCGCCGCCCCCGGGGGGCCGTCCATCGTGGTCCCAGAGATACGCCTGGACGAGTGATGCCGGCGGACGCCCGGCAGCAGAGGGGCGAAAATGAACCATGACTGATGACCTGCTGAGCCGTCTCGTGGCCGATCCGGACGCACTGCTTAGTCTGGACGAGCCGCTCCGGGATGAAGTCGCGCAGCCTCTTGTCGCGCATCTCAAAAGCGAAGCCGACCGGCACTGGTGGGTCGATGCCAGGCGCTCGCTGGACCTGGCGAATCTGATCGTGCTGGTCGGGGAACGGCGTGGCGACCGTAGCCAGATCGCGCTTGGCCTGATGGCGCGCGGCGACGCGCTCAAGTTCCTGGGCGAGATCGAGCGTGCCTGGGACGTGTTGGACGAAGCTGGCGCCATGTTCCGCGCCGCCGGCGATGAGGTCGGCTGGGGGCGAACCCGGATCGGGCGCCTGTTGATCAGCGTGGACGTCGGCCGGGTGGGCGACGCCCTGCGCGAAGCGGAAGAGGCACGCGCAATCTTCACGGCGCATGGCGCGCGCGAGGTCCTGCTGCGGCTCGATCTCAACACGGGAATCGTCTTCGATCTGCTCGGCGATTACCGCCGGGCGCTGACGCATTACGAGGCGGCTCTGGCGCTTGCCGAGACGCTTGGTGCGGCGGGTGAGCCGTACCTCGGCGCGCTCTATACCAATATGGGCTATGCCTACACCTATCTGGGCGAGCTGCAGCGTGCGCTGGCCGACCACCAACGCGCCTATGCCGTGTGTGCGGCGCGGGGTGAGATGCACGGGGCCGCTGTCGCCCAGATGAATATCGCCTATATTGAGCAGGCGCAGGGACATTACCGGCGCGCGCTGGCCCTGCTGCATCAAATCGTCGCGCAGGTGGGCGAGCATCTGCTGCTCGAATCCAGCGCCCGGCGGGACATGATCGCGGCCTACCTGGAACTGAACCGCTATCCCGAAGCGCGTGAGCTGGCGCTGGCGGTCAGTAAAGCGTATCGCGAGGCGGGCGCGGCTTACGAGATGGCGCGCACGCTCTTGCTGCTGGCGTCCGCCGAGGGCGCGCTGGGGCATTTCGACGCGGCGCAGGCCGCCCTGGACACCGCTGAGGATATCTTCGCGTCGCTTGGCTCCGGCGCGTGGCTGGCAACCAGCCGGCTCTGGCGGGCGCGGATCGCGCTGCTGCGGGGCGACCTGACGAGCGCCCAGGCAGATGCCCAGGCTGCGCTCACATTTTTTGCAGACAGCGGACAGCAGGGAGAGTATGCCGCGGCACAGTTGGTGCACGCGCAGGCTCAACTGCTGGCGGGTGAGCCTGCTGGCGCCGAGCGGGCCGCTTTGACCGCACTCAGCCTGTCGCGCACCTTGGGCCTGGCCGGGCTGCGCTATAGCGCGCATCTGGTCCTGGGCCGGGTGCGCGAAGCAGACGGGCAGCTCGGCCGGGCGGTCCGCCACTTTCAGGCGGCGGCGTGTGCGGTGGAACGCGTGCAGCGCGGGCTGACGATCACGCTCCGGCCCGGTTTTCTTGAGGACAAGCAAGACGCTCTGCGCTCGCTGGTCCGGCTTCATCTGATGCAGGACAGGGTACGACACGCGGTTGAGGCGCTGGAGCGCGCCAAAGCGCAGGTGTCGCTGAGCTATGTTGCCAACCGTGAAACGCTGCGCTGGCCGGTAGACGATGCGGAAACACGTGCGCTGGTCGACGAACTCAATCGCCTGCGCGCGGAACACCACTGGTACTATCGGGCAGCCCACGCCGGGCCGGATCCGGACCGACCTGAGGCGCGGGTGGACCGTGCCCAGGCACAGCGCGAGCTGGCACAGCGCGAGCGGCGGATGCGGGCCCTGACGGAGCAGCTCTATCTGGCAGCGAGTGATGACGCGCGCGCCGTCGACGTCCCCAGCTTCGAGATGATCCAGGCCGCGCTTGAGGATGATACGTTGCTGGTCGAATACTACATCGATGGCGCGCAGGTCTATGCATTTGCCATTGGGCAGCAGATCATGTCGGTGGCGCGGCTGCCGGCGACTCTGGGCGAAATCGAGCGGCTGGCCGAGCAGTTCAGGTTCAACGTACAGTGCGCGCTGCGGGCAGAGCCAGGCTCGCCAGCCGTGCGCAGCCTGGCTGTGATCGGCCGCCAATTGCTGCGACGGCTCTACGACGCGCTCCTCGCGCCGCTGATAGAGCGCTTTGCCAGCCCGGCGCGGGTGGTTGTGGTGCCTTTTGGCATCCTGCATTACGTCCCGTTTCATCTGCTAATCGACGCCACCGGGTGCTGCGTGATCGAGCGGGCCGAGGTGGTCACGCTGCCAGCTGCCAGCCTGCTGTGCCGCCCCCCACTGCAGAGAGCGCCGGGGGCGCTGGTGTTGACCTGGTCACACGAGGGGGCACTGCCACATACCGTGCGCGAAGGAGAGACGGTGTGGCGTATGATGGGCGGCGACCTGTTTCAGGATGCAGCGGCACGGCGCGAACAACTCACGCGCGCGCCGCGCCAGGTGCTCCATATCGCGGCGCATGGCGAACACCGCATCGACCAGCCGGATCTTTCGTTTATCGAGCTGGCGGACGGTCAGATGTTTACCGATGACCTGCTCCAACACGATCTCAGTTACGAGCTGGTCACTCTCAGCGCCTGCGAGACCGGCCAGGCTTATGTGGCAGCCGGCGATGAGCTGATCGGGCTGGGGCGGGGGTTTTTGTATGCCGGCGCAGGGGCACTGCTCACCAGCCTGTGGCACGTGGACGACGCTCTCACCTCAGCCTGGATGACGGCTTTCTATCAGGAATTGAAGGCGGGCGCGTCCAAGGCGGCGGCGATGCGGGCCGCGCAGCGGGCGCTGCTGGCGCAGGATGGCGAGGCGCACCCGGCCTGTTGGGGTGCGTTTCAGTTGGTGGGCGATCCCCGGCCGCTGTCGGCCAGTGCGGGTGATCGTGGCGCGAAGGAGTAGAAGCGCATGAGACCGACCGGATCGTTCGATTATGAGCAAGACCTCGTTTATTTTGCGCCGGGCCAGCTCTTGTTTCTGGTGGAGCACGACGAGCCGCTCGGGCCGGCTGCCCTGGTCGAGGCAGTGCAGGCGCACCCCCTGGTGCGCGGCGATGACCGCCTTGCCAGGGTTCGTTTCGACACGCAGCGCGTCTGGACGTTTGCGCCACGCGCAGACACAGACGACCGCAAGCAGGTGCAGCTTCCCCCCCGGCGCCTGAGCCAGGCGCTGCTGGGCGGGAGACCGCTGGCTGCACTACCCGGCGAGAAGAGTGACCGGCGCGGTCGAGCCTATTCCACGCTGTTCGCCGATCTCGATGTGGACAATGTGCGGCTGTTGGAGCTGGTCGAGGAACTGGATCGGCGACTGCAGGAAAGCGATGATCGCGGTGTGGCAGGGGTCATGCTGCGCACAGTATCGCCGAACTGGCTGGCGAGCGGCGCGCCATACCACATTGGGACGGGCGGGCCAGGGGCACAGCCAGTGCCCGCCAGGCTGCCGTCTCCGGCGTGGTGGAGTACGGCGGTGGCGGACGCGCCAGGAACGCCCTTTTCTTTCACGCTACCCGGCCGGTTGGGCAGGACGTCCGCCGGCGATGGGGTTGAGGTCGCGATCCTGGACACAGCGCCCACGCCTGAGGAACTCAAGAAGGCGTTCGACCGCTGGCAAGCGGAGCATCCCATCCTGCGCGGCCTTCTGGCGCCGGATGGCACGCTGCCATCGTCGCGCCTGCGGCTCAGCCCTGGGGACAGCGCACTGTTCGCACGGCTCAATTCAGAGGATGGCGGCTTTCAGCTTGGCGGGCACCGCTATCGCATGGCCGATCATGGGCTGTTCGTGGCGGGGATCATTCACTCGATTGCGCCCCGGGCCGATCTCCATCTGGTGCGCGTGCTCAACGACTTTGGGGTAGGGACGCTGGAAACGATCGTGCAGGGGCTTCATACCGTTTATCAGCAGCGCGATCCGGCGCGGCCCTTGCTGGTGAATCTGAGCCTGACGCTAAGCTTGCCGCTGCGCGGGCACAAGCTGCCCCGGCTGGGGCCCGCCCGGCTGTTTGCGGACTCCGCCTTCATCGAGCGGATGGGCTGGCCGGTGGCCTGGGCCTGCGAGGTGCTGGAAAGCGAAGACGTCCTGATTGTAGCCGCCGCGGGAAACGATGCCCAGCCGGGGAACCGCCCTCATGCCCGCCAGCCTGCTGCATTTGACAGCGTGATCGGGGTGGGGGCGCTGCGCTCGGACGGATCGCCGGCAGACTATTCCAATCTGGCGGACCGGCCCTCGCGCATTGGAATCGCGACGTTTGGCGGCGATGCTCCGCCGGGTGGACCGGCCGATCCTGACCGGGGGGTGCTGGGGGTTTATATCGGTGCGTTTCCGGGTGGCGAGCGCAACGAGAACGGCTGGGCGCGCTGGGCAGGGACGTCGTTTGCAGCGCCTGCCATCACAGGTGTGCTTGCCCGGCTGCGAAGCACGGTCTATTCGCCTGAAGATGCGCTGCGCAAGGTGTACGATGCGCAGCTTGAGGTTACACCCTCACCTGCTGAAGAAGAGGTACTGACTATTCGCCAGGGATAAACCGCCTCTTTGCAGCAGGGTCAGGACGACCGCCCAAATACGGACGGTCGTCCTTTTTGTACTGGCTCACGAGGGCCGCGCCGACTGCTTTGCGCTGATCCGGGCCTGGTGCTAGACTGGCTAATAATAGATGGGCATCATAGCGAGCGATGCTGGCAGTAACAGATTGTCGGGCGGAGTTGGAACTGTCTATGTAACAATTACGACGCCTGCGCATGATAGGTACAAGCTTGGACGCCCTGCACGCTGTGCGGCTAGACAGGCGGGGTCAGGGAAGGCGCTGAGTTGGCGACTTGGGCAACTTGTGCTCTAATGGTTCGCACTGGCTGAACGCTGTTCCCATCCGGAATGATGAGGCTCTGTGAAGCATCAGCCAATGAAGTCAGCCTGGGCCTGATCATGTCATCTACAACGTTCCAAGACAACACACAGATGCCGTATGCGTCAGGCATCATCAACCGGCCCCGCCTGATCGAGAAGCTCCAGGCGGCGCTTGAATATAAGCTGACGCTGATCAGCGCCCCGCCCGGCTACGGCAAGACCACTCTGGCCGCGCAGTTTGTCCGCCAGGCACGCTGCCCGGTTGTGTGGCAGACGATCGAAGACCGGGACCGCGACCTGCCGAATCTCTACAACCGCTGCCTGGTGGCACTGGAGCCGATCGCACCCGGTATCCGGCGTCTGCCGTCCCCGCATGGCTATCCGCCCGGCGAGCTGGCTGCCCTGATCACCGATTTTCTGCGCGACAACGTGACAGAAGACATCATCTACCTGCTCGATGACGTGCAGAAGATCGCAGGGTCATCGACCGCTGAAGTGTGGCTCCGGGAGATGGTTGCGCTGCTGCCGCGTCAGGTGCACCTGATCATCATCAGCCGAATGCTCCCGGACCTGCCGCTGGCCGAGATGATCGCCCGCCGTGAGGTGCAGGCCATCGGCCAGGAGCAACTCCGTCTAACACCGCACGAAGTGTACTTTCTGGCGCACGAGGCTCAGGCCTCGGCGCCTTCCGTTGCCGAAGTGCACAAGCTGGTGACACGGCTTGAAGGATGGCCTGCCGGGATTGCACTCGCGCTTCAGCCGCTTCCCGCCGAGCTTGAGCGCGCGATGCTGGACGGCGGCGAAGGCCCCGAGGCGCTCTTCGATGCGCTCGCCAGCTCGATGCTCGAAGCGCAGCCACCCCGCCTGCGCGACTTCCTGCTGGCGTCATCGACTCTTCGGCGCCTCACGCCGGAGCTGTGCGCGAACGCGCTCGGCCTGACGGATGCGTCGGAATGGCTGGTGGAGACGCAAATCCGCAACCTGTTCCTCTCCAAAGCGCCGGACGGGTTGTTCTACCACACACTATTCCGCAATTTCCTGCAGAACCGGCTAAAGAAAGTGTCGCCGGAGCAGTATTACAGTCTGCATGTGAAAGCGGCGCGCTGGTTTGAAGAAACCGGCGATCTGGAAGAAGCGTTCGAGCATTATCTGGACGCGGAGTTGTACGAACGGGCGGCTGCGCTCGGCGACCGGGTGGCGGCGTCGTTTTTTGCCCAGGGGAAAACAGAGTCGCTGATTCGGTGGAGCAGCGAGCTTGAGAGTGTCTCAGTTGCAGCGCCACGCCTTTCATACGTATGTGCCGTCATCCATACCGATCGGTATGAGTATGCAGAAGCGGAAGCTAAGCTGGACTTAGCCGAACAGGGTTTCGAAGAGCGACAGGATGCTGATGGGCTTGCTGACGTTAGGCTACAGCGCGCTCAACTCAACCTGCAACGCGGGCAATATCGGAAAGCTGTCGAGCAGGCCATGGTAGTGCTAGAGCAGATACCTGGCGAAACGAGTCAAAGGGGCCGCGCGCTGAAAGTGCTTGGTATGGCGCGCTTGCGTCTAGGGGATGCCGATACCGCGGTTCGACATCTACAGGAGGCGGTTCCCCTCCATCGGGCGGATGGAGATGCTTATACGCTTGCCAACGTCCTGCAGGACCTTGGTCTGGCATACGAGCGTCTCGGGCGCTTGGAAGAAGCCAGTGCCTGCTTGCAGGAAGTGGTCGCGCTGCGACGCTCATTGGGAAGTGCGGGGGCACTTGCGCTCGCGCTGAACAATCTGGGCTATTCATATCACTATGCCAGCGACTACCGCCAGGCTCGTGCCACCTATCGTGAAGGTCTGAGTGTGCTGGCGAGTGTGCCATACCAGCGCGCTGAAAGCTACTTGTTGGGTGGCCTAGCCGACCTAGAGCGAGATATGGGAGTCTTTGACGAGGCCTCCCGGCTCTACCATCAGGCACTTGACCTTTCCGGTACCAGTGAACCGACGCTTCGTTGCACAGTGTTAATTGGCTTGGCGACACTACGTCGGTGGGAGGCAAAATACGACGAAGCAGAGGCACTGAGTCAGGAAGCGGTCACCATTTCGGAGTCGTTTTCTGCTGCCGTCGAGAGTTTACTGGCGCAGGCCTCATTCTGGGTCGCCCGTGCAAACCGCCGCGATGCTTCTGAAGCTCTGATCCACCTCGACACAATTAGCCGCCAATTGCAGCAGCAAGGTGCGCGGATCGAGTTGCTTCAAGTTGCGGGTATGGCAGCAGGCACGGCGCTGCTCTGTGGAGAACGGGCGCTCGCCTCCTCCTACCTGCGGAACGCGGTCCAGATCGGGCAGCAAATCGGCAGCGCTCAACCTCTGGCCGCCGAGGTTGAACATACACCGAATCTGCTGGCTTTTGTCAGTTCAGATCTGGACTCCTATGGACTGTTAGCCCGTGACCTGAAGCGTCTGCAAGAAGTCCGGTCGAAGGTGACCGTGAGCGTCCGGCCCAGCGGACTGGCGCTTGAACAGCAAACGTATAGTCTACGGGTGCGCACGCTCGGGGTCGAGATTATCGAGCGCGATGGCGTGCGCATCCCTACATCGGAGTGGCGGGCAACCGCTGCGCGCGAGATGTTCTTGTACCTGCTGTTCTTCGGCCCGGAAACGCGCGAGCGTATCAGCCTGGCTTTCTGGCCGGACAGCTCCCTCAAGCGTGTGCGATCGAATTTTCACACCACGCTGTATCGCGCGCGCCAGGCCCTGGGCGAGAACGTGATTATGTTCGTGGACGAGCTGTACCAGATCAATCCAGATATCGATCTGTGGTGCGATGCCCACGAGCTGCAAACCCTGACTCGCCAGGCACGCTTGCTGCCAGCGCGCGACGCGCGGACCGAAGACCTGTGGCGGCGAGCGGTCGATCTGTACCGTGGGGATTTTCTGCCGTCGCTCGATCCGAACTGGGTGATTCCGCTGCGCGAGTCGTTGCGCGAAGCGTACCTTGAGGCATTAATCGGGTTGGGTGAGTGTGCCAGGGCGCGCAATGACCTGCCCAGCGCGGTTCATGCGTACAAACGCGCGCTGGAAGAGGAACCCTATCGCGAGGACATCCACCGCGCCATCATGATGTGCTACGCTCAGATGGGCGAGCGCAAGCTGGTGCTCGGTCATCTTCAGAGCCTGGAAGAGCTGTTGCAGGAAGAGCTTGGCGTAGAACCCTCGGACGAGACCATCGCTTTGGCTCAGCGTCTCCTCAAATAGCCGATCATCACTAAAATTGTATGACTTTTGTCATGAACCGCCCGATTCGGCGGTTTTTTTACGTTCTTCAGAATTTTGGTAAGCACTTTGTTGCGCACCCCAGGTTATTTTGGGATTGTCTTTGGCACAGACAAAACTGAAACGAGGAGAGATACACCATGTTGAGCAACGCTAAGAACGTTCTGTTAGCCGTGGTGCTGTGGCTGGTTGAGAAGCCGGCGCGCACCGTCGCCCTGGTGGTCCTGTTCGGCCTGGTCACCATGCTCGCGCTGTCCGTGGTGCTGGCACCTGAAGCTGTTGTCGCGATCAGCGCCTCATCTGGTGGTCCGTAAGCCGCAAGGCTTACGTCGCTACCACTTTCGTCTAGCACACTTTCAACGACGTACACTTCGATGAAGCAGGAGAACTCCGAGATGGCTCTCAACGATCAAGGACCCGTGATGGATGTGACGCCCTGGCCGAAGGGGCACGGCTTTGCTGGCTCGGACGCCTGGTGGCAGTACATGCTCAGCAAAGATGAGCGCCGGCGCCTCGACAACCTGATGGGGGTCGCTCTGCTGGACGAGGAGATCCGGGATCGGCTGGTCGACCAGCGCGACAACACCCTGATGGATGCGTTCGGCCTCTCGACCGAGACCCAGGGATGGCTCCGCACGATCCAGGCGAACTCGCTCGTCGAACTGGCCCAGGCGATTGTGTCGGCGCCGCAGGCGGAGTACTCGCGGTAGGGGATATCCACCTGCCGGCCATCAATCGGGTGTTCGAGTGCCAAATTCAATACGCTACATGGCGCGCGATTGCGCGCCCTGGCGTTTGGGATGAACGGAGGAATCCGGAATGAAGAAGCTCATTATGCTGGTGGACGACGAAAGCGGGATGCTGGACCTGGTCGGACTGATCTTGCAGCGGCAGGGATACAGCGTCCTTAAGGCCAGGGATGGATTGACGGCGCTGGCGCTTCTGGAATCGTCCACTCCGGATTTGTTCATCCTGGACGTGATGATGCCGGACATGAACGGGATTGATCTGTGCCGGCACATCCGCTCGCGCCCACAAACCGCCGAAACCCCTATCGTGATGCTCTCAGCCCGCACGGATCTGGAGACAAAGCGCCAGAGTTTCGAAGCGGGTGCGAATCTATACCTGTCTAAGCTAGCGGTTCACCGCGAATTGGCTGTTGTTGTGCGTGATATGCTGGCCCCGCAGCCGGACTATACCACGTCTTCTGGCCCTGCGTGAGCGCCGGAGAACAAAGCCAATCACTAGAAAGGGGGCCATGTCCATCGAGGGAGCAGGCCCTTTTTCTTTTCCCCGGCGCCGGATCAGGCGCCCGCGCTAGACGCGCGCCTCGCTTTGCTCCTTGAGGAATGTACCGACAACGGACGCCACCCGGTCGACTTCGACCAGGAACGAGTCGTGGCCGAACGGCGCGTCGATGAGGTGAAACTGCACCGGACGTCCCACGGCTTCGAGCGCCCGCACCAGCTCAAGGCCTTGTTCTGCCGGGTAGAGCCAGTCGCTCGTGAAACTGGCGACCAGGAAGGTGGCTTGAGTTCGCTGCACCGCCTTGCGCAGCGAACCGTAGTCGGCGCCGATATCGAAGTAGTCGATCGCTTTGGTGATGTACAGATAGCTGTTCGCATCGAAACGCCGGATGAACTGCTCCCCCTGGTAGGCCAGATAGCTCTCAACCGCAAACTCCGGGCGGTCGAAGGTGTAGGGCAGCGTATCTGCATTCTGGAGCGCGCGCCCGAATTTCGCTTCCATCGAACCGTCGCTCATGTAGGTGATGTGCGCCAGCATCCGGGCGACGGCTAACCCACGTGTCGGCGCCGGTCCGCCATAGTAGTTGCCATTCTTCCAGTTTGGATCGGCGTAGATGGCCTGGCGGCCCGTTTCGTTGAAAGCGATCTGCTGGGCCGACGAGCGCGGCGTGCTCGCCAGGAAGATGACATTGGCGACGCGCTCGGGCAGAGCAACTGCCCATTGCAGCGCCTGCATGGCGCCCATGCTCCCGCCTGCGATCGCGAACAGCCGCTCAATCCCCAGCGCGTCGATTAGATGCACCTGAGCCTGGACCATATCGGCGATCGTCACGACCGGAAAGCGCAGGCCGTAGGGTTTGCCGTCTGGCGCGAGGGATGATGGGCCGGTGCTGCCCTGGCATCCGCCGATCACGTTCGAGCAGATC
>Ga0226835_1000852_pt1 | contig 22990 bp, 18 predicted proteins | sample LAC_MetaG_1_FD_163627 | JGI IMG/M metagenome (GOLD analysis project Ga0226835, IMG submission 163627) | Anaerobic ammonium oxidizing microbial communities from anammox membrane bioreactor (MBR) in UC Berkley, California, United States -... | ecosystem: Engineered > Bioreactor > Anaerobic >...
CGTCCTGGTGCTGATCCCCGACCACACACGGACTCTGCCCCTGCCCATGTTGTTCCGCGTCCTGGTCGATCTGCTGAGACCGGCCCGGCAGCTTGACTTCATGGTGGCGCTGGGGACTCATCTGCCGCTCAGCGACAGCGCGTTGCTGGATCTGGTCGGCCTGTCGCCTGCCGAGCGGGCGACGGACTATCGCCATGTCGGCCTGTTGAACCACGCCTGGGATGACGATGACGCTCTGGCAATGCTCGGCGTCATCCCGCGCGAGCAGGTTCAGGCACTGGCCGGCGATATCTGGCATCCCTCGCTGGGGGGCGACGTGCCGGTGCGCATCAATCGCCGCGCGCTGGAATGCGATCATCTGCTGATCGTTGGCCCGACCTTCCCGCACGAGGTGGTTGGGTTCTCCGGCGGAACCAAGTATCTGTTTCCCGGCATTTCCGGCCCGGAGATGATCAACGTCACACACTGGCTCGGCGCGTTGCAGACCATTCTGAACACCATCGGGATCGCGCAGACGCCGATGCGCGCCATGATCCACGCCGCGGCAGAGCTGGTGCCCACGCCGATCACGCTGGTGGCGCTGGTGGTGGAGCGGGAGGGCATCACGGGGACGTTCGTCGGCCCGCACGAGCCGGCCTTTCAGGCGGCAGCAGAGCTGTCGGCGCAGCGTCACATCACCTGGCTTGATCGCCCGTTTCGACGGGTGCTGTCGCAGGCGCCGCCCATGTATGATGAGCTGTGGACGGCGGCCAAGGCGATGTACAAGCTGGAGCCGGGCATCGCGGACGGGGGCGAGGTGATCGTCTACGCCCCGCATCTGCGCTCGGTTAGCGCGGTGCACGGGCGCTATCTGTATCGCGTGGGCTACCACGTGCGCGACTATTTCCTCAAGCAGTGGGATCGCTTTGCGGACGTCCCGCTCGGCGTCCTGGCGCACAGCACCCATTTGAAGGGAGCGGGAACATACGAGAACGGCGTGGAACAGCCGCGCATCCAGGTGACGCTGGCCTCGCAGATCCCTGCCGACGAGTGCGCTGCGCTCAATCTGGGCTATGCGGATCTGGCCCGCATCGACCTGGACGCGTGGCGGGGCCGCGAGGATGAGGGCATCGTGGTTATCCCCAAAGCGGGAGAGCAGTTGTACCGCGTCAAGCCCGGTGGCTGAACGAGCGCCGGGCTGGCGTGGAAACGGCAATTCCTTGAGTGTGTTTGGCGTGGCAGAGCCGCGCAGGGAAAGAGGGAAGAACAATGGCGGGCTATCAATTCGGTATGGTGGGGCTGGGTGTGATGGGTGCCAACCTGGCGCGCAATCTGGCTTCGCACGGTTTCAGCGTCGCAGGCTACGATCTGGCGCCGGAGAAACGGGCCGCGTTCGAGGCGGCGCACGGTGCGGGAGCGCTGGCCGCGTTCGGCGACGTTCCAACCTTTGTCGGCGCGCTTGAGCGGCCCCGCCGGATCATCCTGCTGGTTCCGGCGGGCGTTGTGGACGAGGCAATCGGCTCGCTCAAGCCCTATCTGGACGCGGGCGATCTGTTGATCGATCTCGGCAACAGCTTTTTCGGCGACACCGAGCGCCGGGCAGTTGAGCTGGAGCGCGAAGGGTTCCTGTTCATCGGCAGTGGCGTGTCTGGCGGCGAGAAAGGCGCGCTGCGCGGCCCGGCCATCATGCCGGGCGGGCAGCCGGAAGCGTACCGGCTGATCGAGCCGGCGTTTCAAGCCATCGCAGCCAAGGTGGATGGCGAGCCGTGCGTGGCGTATATCGGCCCGCGCGGCGCCGGGCATTACGTCAAGATGGTTCACAACGGGATCGAGTACGGCATCATGCAGGCCATCGCCGAAGCGTACGATCTGCTCAAGCGCGTGGGCGGGGCGTCGGCCCAGGACCTGCACCAGGCGTTCAGCGAGTGGAACGGCGCCGAGTTGAATAGCTACCTGATCCAGATCACCGCCGAGATCTTCGCCCGGCGCGACGACGTGACCGGTCAGCCCCTGGTCGAGCTGATCCTGGACGAAGCGCAGCAAAAGGGCACGGGCAAGTGGACCAGCCAGAACGCGCTCGATCTGGGCGTGCCGACGCACACCATCAACGCGGCGGTCGAGGCGCGGATCATCTCGGCGCACCGCGACGAGCGGCTGGCGGCTTCTGAGGTGTTCCCGGATCCGGGCGAGCGTTTTGCTGGCGATCGCGCGGCTTTGTTCGAAGACGTGCGGTCGGCGCTGTACAGCGCGGTGCTATGCGCCTACGCGCAGGGGTTCGACCTGATGCAGGCCGCCAGCGCCGAATACGGCTACAATCTCGACCTGGCCGGCATTGCCAAGATCTGGCGCGGGGGATGCATTATCCGCGCCGCGCTGCTGGAAGACATCCGTGCCGCGTTCGGGGCGCAGCCGGACCTGCCCAATTTGCTGCTGGCCGAACCGTTCCGCTCGGCGATCGCGCAGCGCCAGGCGGCCTGGCGGCGTGTGATCGCGCTGGCCGTCCGGCATGGGATCCCGGTTCCGGCGCTGTCGGCGTCGCTGGCCTATTTCGACGCCTATCGCTCGGCCCGGCTGCCTGCCAACCTGACCCAGGCCCAGCGCGACTATTTCGGGTCGCACACCTACCGCCGCACCGATCAACCGGGTGTGTTTCACACGGAATGGGAAGCCTAGCGGCCTGCGTCGGGGTGTCTGGAGCACAGGCGAGGGAACGCGATCATGCACCGCGCTGCCGATCGCATGCTTGGGCTGGCTGCCACACTGCTGATTCTCGCGGCCAGCCGGGTTCTGCAGCTTCGCGGTCTGGAACTCAACCAAGACGAGATCTGGACTATCTGGCAGACGCTTGGCTCGCCACGCCAGGTGCTCGCCTGGACTCCGTATGATTGGCCGCCGCTCTACTATCTGGCTCTGGCGGCCTGGAAAGAGGTCGCCGGGCTGCATCCGTTGGCGGCACGCTACTTCTCGGTCCTGATCTTTTTGCCTGGCGCGGCGCTGCTGTACCGGGCGATTCGGCGCGAGGCCAGTCATCGGGCGGGCTGGTTTGCGATGCTGGCCTACGGGGCGCTGAGCTACATGGTTGTTCTGAGCGTCGCCGTTCGCGGCTATGCGCTGATGATGACGCTGCTGGTCGCGGCGTTGTGGCTCATGCAGCGTTACTTCTACCGGCCAACCCTGCGGCGCGGGCTGGCGCTCGGTCTGACGTTGAGCGCGTTGCTCTACACGCACCTGACCAGTATGTTTGCCATCGTCGCGCTCGTGGCCTATTCTCTCGCGCTGGCCCCGCGATCCGTCTGGCGCTGGTGGCTGCCCGGCCTGGTCACCGGGGCGCTGCTGCTGCCCGAGGCGCTCGCGAAAGCGGATATCGTGCTGTCTGGCAGTCGCCTCGACGCCACTCAGGCGCTCGAACTTCCGCCCCTGCCCACTGCCCTTGCGGATCTGTTCGAGCTGGCGACCGGTGAGCTGGCTGCGATCTGGGCTGCGCTGGCGCTGGTGTCGGCGGTGGCCATCCTGGCGCGCGGTGGCCGGATGCGTGGTCAGGAGCTGATCTGGATGCTATGGACCATCGGCGGGGCAGTCGTATTGTATGTCACAAACCCGCTGACCGGCTTTTTCCGCCTGCGCTATGGCCTGTGGCTGCTGGTGGGTTTGGCGGTGTGGATCGGGTCAGGCGTGGCGCACCTGCCGCGCTGGGGGCAGGTGGTGGCTGCCGGTGTGCTGGCTGCCGGGCTGCTCGTGCCGCTCTCACCGGCTGCTCTGCATGACAGCGTGGGCGCCCCGCCGATGATGATGGTGTTCGACTGGCTCCGCACGCAGGTCCGGTGGGGCGATGTGATGGTGGTCGACGAGGCGGTGGACGCGCCGCCCGAAGCGTGGGACTATTACACTCGCCTCTATTTTCCGCACGGCCTGACGTTTGTGCACGCTCCGGCGGATCAGCGCCGGGTGTGGTTTGCGACCGTCGACGGGTCGGAAGACCCGGTGCTGTCCGCTGCGGTGCGCGAGGGGCGCGTGCCCGGACGCTATGTCGGCCCGTGGAATTTCCTCGTCCGGCTCTACGAAGGCCCCCCGGATCGAGACGGGATTTTGTTCGACAACGGGATGCGCTTCCACGGTGTGGACATCATCCGGCCTGGTGACGAGCAGCATCAGCCGGTGGCCTGGCGCGAGGGCGAAACTATCGCGCTGCGCCTGTGGTGGTCGGTGGACTATCCGGTGCAGCTTGATTACAGCGTGAGCATCCGCTTCCGGACGCCGGAAGGGGAGACGCTCGTGCAGGTGGACGGCGCGCCGCAGGTCGCCGGAGAGCCGCCGGAGACGAGCCGCTGGCAGCCGGGCCGCTTCTACATCGACGAGCGCACGCTGCGCTTGCCGGACGCCATCCCGTCGGGTTCGTATCCTCTGTTCCTGATCGTTTACCAGTGGTGGGACAACACGCGGATCCCGGTGCCCGGCATGACCGATGAATACATGCTTCCCCTGGATACGATCGCGGTGAAAGCCTGGTGAGATGCCGCACGATAATCAAGAAAGGGAAAACACTTATGCCACGAAATGTGATTGTCGCCCAGTCCGGCGGACCAACACCGGTCATCAATAATTCCCTGCGGGGGGTGATCGAGGCATGCCACGATCACCCGGAGACATTTGGCACCGTCTACGCCGGCTGGCATGGGATTGAGGGTGTGTTGAAAGAGGAGTTGCTCGATCTGTCCGCCCAGGATCCGCAGGAGATCGCGCTGCTGCGCACCACGCCGGCTGCCGGTTCGATTGGGACCTGCCGCTACAAGCTGAAGGCCAGCCAGCAAGAGGATTTCGAGCGGGTGATCGAGGTCATGAAGGCGCACGACATCGGGTATTTCTTCTACATTGGCGGCAACGACTCGATGGACACCGCCCACAAAGTCTCGCAGTTGGCGGCGCAGCGCGGCCTCGATCTGGTGGCGGTCGGGGTGCCGAAGACGATCGATAACGACGTGGGCGACTCGGCGTTTCAGCTCATCGATCACACGCCGGGGTATGGCAGCGTGGCGCGCTATTGGGCGCTTAACGTCCAGAACCTCAACGAGGAGAACGCCGGGTCCAGCCCGGCCGATCCGGTCCTGGTTGTTCAGGCGATGGGCCGCAAAATCGGCTTCATTCCGGCGGCGGCGCGGCTGGCCGATCCCCGGCGCGAACTGCCGCTGCTAATCGTGCTGGCCGAGGCGAAGCTGACGCTCGACGAGCTGGCCGACGCGGTGAACGACCTGCTCAGGCGCGAGGGCCGCGCGCTGGTGATTGTCAGCGAAGGCTACGACGTGGGCGAGATCGGCGCGCGCAAGGATGCCTTCGGTCACACGGAGTTTGGCGCGAGCAAGATGATGGTGGGGCAGGCGGTGATCAATGCGCTCAACGGGCGGGGCCTGCCTGTGCCCGGCTCGGCGCGTGCCAATATCCCCGGCACGGGCCAGCGCCACGATATGCTCTACGCCTCGACCGTGGATCTCGACGAGGCGTACCAGGTCGGGCGCAAGGCGGTTGAGATCGCGCTGGCGGGCGAGAACGGCTGGATGGCGACCATCCTGCGCGAGCCCGGTCCCACCTACCGCGTGCGCTACGACCGCGTGCCGCTGGAGCAGGTTGCCAACTCCGAGCGGACGTTCCCCGCCGACTGGATCGCTCCCAGCCGGCTGGATGTCACCGACGACTTTCTGGCTTATGTGCGGCCGCTGATCGGCACCGAAACGCCGCAAGTCCCGCTGGTTGACGGGTTGCAGCGTTTTGCCCGGCTCGCGCCGGTGTTCGCCGAGCAGCGGTTGCCCGCGTATGTGCCGCAAGCATACCGGCAAACGAAAGGATAGGCTCAATGTCTGATGCTGTCCAACCCCTGCGCGACTTCCATCCCCGCCATGAGTTCCTGATCGGAATCGACTCGGACGGGTGCGCCTTCGATACGATGGAGATCAAGCACAAGGAGTGCTTCATCCCCAACATCATCTTGCACTGGAACCTGCAGCCGGTGTCCAAATATGCGCGTCAGGCGGCGGAGTTCGTCAACCTCTACTCAACCTGGCGCGGCACGAATCGCTGGCCGGCGCTGGTGATGGTTTTCGACCTGTTGCGCGAGCGAGAGGAAGTGATCCGGCGCGGTGTGACGATCCCGCAGGCCAACGCGCTGCGCGCCTTCATCCAGCAGGACCGCTATCCGCACAGCGACAGCGGGCTGAAAGCGTATATGGCCGAGCATCCGCACGATCCGGAGCTTGAGCGTGCCCTGGCGTGGACGACCGCCGTCAACAAGGCCATCGCGGAGATGGTCCACGGTGTGCCGCCGTTCCCCTACGTGCGCGAATGCCTGCAGGCCATGCAGGACCGGGCCGATATGATCGTCGTGTCGGCCACGCCGACTGCCGCGCTCAATCAGGAGTGGAGCGAGCACAACCTGGCGCAGTACGTGTCTGTGATCGCGGGACAGGAGATGGGCAAGAAAGCCCAACACCTCGCGCTGGCGTCGGGCGGGCGCTATGCGCCGGACCATATCCTGATGATCGGGGACGCACCGGGCGACATGCAGGCGGCGCGCGCCAACCAGGCGCTGTTCTACCCGATCATCCCCGGTGATGAGGAAGCATCGTGGCAGCGGTTTTATGAGGAAGCGATGGAACGCTTTTTTGCCGGAACCTACGCGGGCGACTACGAGGCCGGGCTGATCGCGGAGTTCGAGCGACATCTGCCCACCACACCGCCCTGGAAGCGGTAGCGGCTGCCCCGGCTTGCCGGTCTGGATCTTGCGCCCGGCTCCGCCTGTGAAGGGGTCGGGCGCCTTGTCTCAGGCGGAAGCTAGCCGTCCGCGCGCGGAAAGGCCAGCACCTCGCCGCGCACCTGCACCCTCACCGGCGCGCCAGGCAGCCAGTCGACCTCGGGGCCGGTGAGCACCTTGAGCGGCGTACCGTCTGCCAGCGTCACCCACACCGCCTGATGCGAGCCATGATACACGGCGCGCTGAACCCTCGCCGCGGTTCCGGCGCCATCTGCCGACAGGTCGATGGCTTCGGGACGCAGCAGCACGTCGACCGGGCCGTGCAGGGGCGCGGCGCGCAGGGGCAGCTCGCCGAGTGCGGTCGATACGGAGTGGCTGCGCGCGTCGCCGGGAAGCACGTTGGCCTCGCCCAGGAACTGCGCGACCTGGCGCGAAACCGGCGCTTCGTACAAAGCGCGGGCCGTGCCGATCTGATGGATGCGCCCGGCGAACATCACCGCGATGCAGTCCGCCAGGCTCATGGCTTCATCTTGATCGTGCGTGACCAGAATGGCGGAGACGCCCGCCTCAAGAATGATCTGGCGCACGTCTTCGCGTACCTGCGTGCGCAGCGCGACGTCCAGATTCGAAAACGGCTCGTCGAGCAGAAGCAGATCCGGCTGCGGGGCAAGCGCGCGGGCCAGCGCCACGCGTTGCTGCTGCCCGCCGGATAGCTCGCGGGGGTAGCGCGCCTCATACCCCGTCAGCCCGACCAGGCTGAGCAGCGTCGCAACGCGCGCTTGCCGCTCGGTGCCGCGCCCCAGCCCATAAGCGATATTCTCGGCAACGGTCAGGTGCGGGAACAGCGCGTAGTCCTGAAAGACCAGCCCGACACGGCGGTGATGGGGCGGCATGCTGGCGCCACCCCCATCGACCACCCGCCCGGCCAGCTCGATCGTGCCGGCATCGGGCGTCTCCAGCCCGGCGATCATGCGCAACACGGTGGTCTTGCCGCACCCGCTGGGACCGAGCAGTGCCAGAAAGTGCCCACGCTCAAGGCGAAAGCTGACCGACTCGACGGCGCGGACCGGGCCGAACGATTTGCTAAGGTTGTGGCAGACGATGGCGGCGGGTTCAGTCATCGGAATCCAGGATGTAGACCAGCGACAGCGCGGAGATGAGCACGAGCACCAGTGCGGGCGCAGCCGCGCGGGCGTAGAATGCCTCGCTGCTGGCAGACCAGATCTGCGTCGCGAGCGTGGTGTAGCCTGTCGGCGCCAAGAGCAGCGTGATAGGCAGTTCTTTCATCGCCGTCAGAAACACCAGCGCGACGCCTGCGATCACGCCCGGCCGCATCAGGGGCAGCGTGACGCTGAGGAAAACGCGCGGGCGGCTGCGGCCCAGGGTAAGGGCGCTTTCTTCGAGATGCGGGTTCACCTGAAGCAGACCGGCGCGGGCAGGCCCGATCGCCTGCGGCAGAAAGCGCACCACATAGGCAAAAACCAGCAGGCCGAGGCTGCGATAGTCGCTCAGGCCGAAGGTTTGGTTCAGCGCACCCAGGGCCTTGGCGCCCAGGAAGACGAACGCCAGCCCCACCACGACGCCCGGCAGCGCGTAGCCGAGATAAGCGCCCTGCGCAAGGGCGTGGCTCAACCGGCTTGGGTAGCGCACCTGCAAGATGACGAACGGCAGCGCGAGTATCCCCGCTGCCAGCGCCGCCAGCGCCGCCGCCCGGATTGATCGCTGCAGCGGCGCCAGGACGCTATTGACCGTCTCGCCGTGCTGTAACCCATTGACCAGCCAGTAGCTCAGCACACCCAGCGGCGCGATCAACGCGCCCAGGGCGATCAGGGCCAGAAAAGCCTGGGCGGCCCCCTGCCAGCGACCCAGCGTCACGCGGCGGGGCACGCGCGCGCTGCGCTGGGTGTAGTGGCTGCCGCGCGGCTCGGTGATGTGAGCCAGCACCAGGATGCCGACCGACAGCGCCACCAGAACGATCGACAGCAGCGCGGCCAGGCCCAGGTCGAGGCTCAGGCGCAGGTAAATGGCGCGGGTGAAGACGTTGTACTGCATGATCGCGACGGCGCCGAAGTCGCTGAGCGTGTAGAGTGCCACCAGTAGCACCCCCGCCGTGATCGACGGCATGAGCTGGCGTAGTGTGATACGGCGGAATGTCTCCCAGCCAGAGCGCCCCAGCGTGCGCGAGGCTTCTTCTAGCGCCGGGTCAAGGCCCTTCAGCCCTGCCCGGACGCTCAGAAAGACGTACGGGTAGGACAGCAGCGTGATCGCCAGCCACGCCCCCCAGAACCCGTAGATCGACGGCAAGCGCTCGACTCCCAGCGGCGCCAGCCAGCCCTGTACGAAACCGCGCTGCCCCAGCGCGCCGACCAGCGCCAGCGCGAAGACGTAGGACGGAATGACGAGCGGCACCGTCAGCACCACCGTCCACAGACGGCGCGCGCGCAGATCGGTGCGGACGGTCAGCCAGGCCGCCGGGATGCCAATTGCCGCCGCCGACAGCGATACGGCGCCGACCAGCAGCAGACTGCGCCCAATCACGCGCAGGGTGCCGGCACGCGTGAGGTAGCTCAGCGCGTCGCCGGACGGCACCTGCGCGGCGCGCAGCGCCAGGTAGACCGTCGGGAGCAGCAGTGCCAGCGCCAGCGGGATCGTCACCGCCAGCAACAGGCGCGAGATGGGAGTGGATCGCGGCAGCGTGCGGATCATCGACCTCGGCCCTGACAGCAGGAATCGTCAGGACAGGACAGTCCCGACGATTCCGGTTTTAACATGGGTGGTACCGATGCGGCTACTGGGTCAGCAGGCTGTCCAGCAGATCGAGCGTGCCCTGCAGGTCATCCAGATCGCTGAGATTGATCTCAGGCGTTTCGATCTCGTCCAGGGGCTTGAGGCGCGGGTCTGCCGGGAAGCCGATCAGCAGCGGGTATTCAAACGTCTCCTCGGCGAAGTACTGCTGCGCCGTGCGCGAGAGCAGATAGGCGATGAACTGCTGGGCCAGTGGCTTCGCGTCCGACGCGCTGAGGATCCCAACACCCGCGACATTGATCAGGTTTCCGATGTCGTCGCCAGGGAAGTAGTAGTTCGCAACCGGCGCATCGGGATTTTCCGCCAGCAGGCGGAACAGATAGTAGTGGTTGACCAGCGCGGCATCGACCTCGCCGGCGGCAACGCCGGCCACCGCTGCGGGATTCCGCTCGTACTCCAGCGCCTGATTGGCGATCAGCCCTTCAACGAACTCACGCGCTGCGTCGTCGCCTTCCACCACGCGGATAGCGGTCAGATGCGCCAGGAAGGACGCGTTGGTCGGCACGAAGCCGATCCGGCCGCGCCAGGCGGGGTCGGTGAAGCCGAAAAGGGTTTCGGGCAGGTCTTCCTCAGATAGCGCATCGGTGTTGTACGCGACCACGCGCGCGCGTCCGGTGATGCCGACCCAGGTGCCGTTCGGGTCGCGGAAGCGCGGGTCGACGCTGTCCAGGATATACGCGGGCAGGGGGGTGAGCAGGTCTGCGTTCGTCAGCAGGCCGAGCGCACCTGCATCCTGGGAGAAGAAAACGTCCGCGGGTGTGTTGCGCCCCTCTTCAACCAGGGCCAGCGCGAGGCTGGTGGTATCCCCATAGCGCACTTCGATTTCAATACCGGTATCTTTTTCGAACTGCTCAATGATCGGCCCGACGAGATTCTCGCTGCGACCGGAATAAACTGTCAGACTGGTTCCTTGCGCCTCGGCCGCATCCAGCAAATGTTCCCCGTTGTTACTGGGCGGGATGGGGATGACGATCGAGGCCAGGGCGATCACCAGCAGCAGGCTGGCGATAGTGTGACGTACACGAACCATGCAACGCTCCTTCCAATGCGTAGAGTAGATGTCGATTCGACGATTCGCAGCAGCAAAGGTATGCTCGTTATTGCGAATCATTCTCAACTGCTCGCCGATTTAACCATAGCTTACCGGCGGACTCAAGGCCCCGGTATTAAACACAATTTTCACAGACGGGGATGTTCTGGTTTCAACCCGGTTGAAATCCGGCCTGAGTTTTGGGCGGCTGGGCGCAAATCTGTTGCAGAGGGATAACGAACCGGGTATATTTTCTCAAATAAATCTTTAAAAAATTGGCAGTGTTGGCGGCTCTGGGTTCCGTGCGCTGTGTGGCGCCTCCAATGAATGTAGCAGGTTTGTCATGTGTCCGACCGTCTGGTTCTATCTGGCCGAGATCTATCGCCTTCAGGATGAGCATCCGTGGGCGACACTGTCGATGATCGCCGACGCGATGGGCGTGTCGCTGCAGGCGGCTTCGCGCATGGTGCGCCGCATGGCGGAGAACGGCTATATCCGCCATGAGCCTTACCAGGGCGTGCAGCTCACGCCTGAAGGCGAGAAAATCGCATTGTACGTCATTCGCCGCCACCGCATTCTCGAAGCGTTCATGGTCAAGGTGATGCAGTTCGGGTGGGATGAAGTGCATGACATGGTCGACCGGCTGGAGCGCGGCGTGGACGAGCGCGTGATCGAGCGGATGGACGAGATGGCGGGGTTTCCCAAGCGCTGCCCGCATGGCGAGCCGATCCCCTCAAAGGACGGCGTGATGCCGGTGATTGACGACAAGCCCTTGAGCGAATGGCCGGAACACACCCCCGCGTTAGTCAGCCGGGTCAAGACGCACGACCCGGAAAAGCTGCGCTATCTGGAGAGCGTCCGGCTCGTGCCGGGAACGCCCGTCCAGGTCGTCGCGCGCAGCCCGTTCAATGGCCCGGTTCATCTGGAGTGCGCCGGGGACCGGCTGGTGCTCGGCAACGAGCTGGCGAGCGAGCTGTACGTCGAGCATCCCGCCCCCGCCGCCTGAGGCGACTCTCGCTAGCGCGCCTCGCGTCCCACCATCCGGGACGCGATTTTCTTGTGGCGGTGGGTTCGCCCGGCTATCATGGGGGCGGATATCCCGACTCCACCACGCAGGACAGGTCTCCGATGCGAATCTACTTCGCGGCATCCATCCGCGGCGGGCGGGCGCTGCAGGCGCGCTATCAGGCGATCGTCGCGCATTTACAGCAGGCAGGGCACAGGGTGCTGTCTGAGGGAGTTGCGTTCGCCACACTGGAAGGCGCCGGGCTGGATGACCACGCCATCTACGCGCAGGATGTGGCCTGGCTGGATGCTGCCGATCTGGTCGTGGCCGAGGTGAGCGTCCCCTCGCTGGGCGTGGGTTATGAGATCGGCTACGCGCTGCACCGGCGACAGATCCCGGTCATCTGCCTGTGCGAAGAAGGCGCGCCGCTCTCGGCCATGATCCGGGGCAATCCGGACCCCGCGCTGCACCTGATCTGGTACCGCGATCTGGACGTCGCGCTTGCCAGCCTGGACGCGCAGCTTGCCGCGCTCACGCACCCGGACTGAGGTCGGGCGCGCCGTCTGTCGCCATCCACCACCGCCAGACCCAGGCCATCGACTGGACATCGGCGCGCTGGTACAGGCAGGCGCGCTCCAGCGCGTCGATTGCGCCGCTGTCCAGCCAGTACCGGTAGTCGAGATACGCCGCGAACCACTCGTTGTAGCCGGGCCATGGATAGCCGAGATAGGTAGACACTGCCTTGATCGATGTGCTGCGCAGGGGCAGGCTGATCGACCGGGTAAAGTGCCGGTGCAGGTCTTGCAGGCGCGGGCCGAGCGCTGCCTGGATCGCCGGCGACGCGGTAGCGCGCAGAATGGCCGCGTCATAGCCGGTCCAGTGGAAGATCGGGCGGCCATCGTCTATCGCTGCTGCGAAGATCTCCCACAGGCTGTCGCTGTCCGGCGCCAGGGTGACCTGCTGCCCGCCCGGCAGAGCCAGCACCTCAGGCGTCTGCACCGGTCCGACCAGCGCAATCTGCGCGCGGCCGGATTCGTCGCACCAGCCCATGCACCAGGGCACGATCTGCCCCCTGCGCTCCAGCGTTTCCAGGTCGAACATCCAACCACCGGCGCGGCAGACGTCTGGTGTGGGGCGCAGGCGCACGGGGCGTCCCGTGAGCCAGGCGCGCGCGTTGGCGTGAATCCGCGGAGCAGTCCTTGGACCAATGCCTCTCACCCGCTGAAGCTCATCGACACGAGCCGCCGCCACCTCGGCCAGCGAGCGATATCCTGCCGCCCGTAGCCCTTCGCGCACGTGCCGCGAGACGCCGTACAGCAGCTCCAGCGCGCCGGCCTCGCGGGCGATCGCGTGACAGGCGGTCTGGTGCGGGCATGTCTTGCAGACATCAATCAGGCGCACGGCGGGCGCCTCTGACCGGTATAGCACGTCTGCCGCCCGCGTCAGAGCGTCAAGCACACGATCCTCATCGTATTCGTGCGGCAGGCGTCGCCTGGCTCGCCCCAGTGCGTCCACCCCAAGCCAGGTTTCGGCTGGCGGCGGGCTGCCATCCAGCGTGGCCAGGATCCACACCCACAGATCGAGCACGTCCCGATCGGCTTCATCCGCTGCCATTGGCTCGCGCAGCAGAATAGGCGCGTAGCAGGCCCGCCCCAGATGCTCGATGCGCATCAGCCGGTCGATGCGGGCGCGGATCGTGTAGACCCGGTCGGAGAGATCCAGCGGCAGATGTAGCTCGAAGCAGGCACCGTAAATGCATACTGCGCCCTGCTGCATCCACCGTCGCGTTTGCTCGACCGCGCTGACCCAGTCCGCAGCGCGATGCTCTTCGAGCGTTGCCGGCCCGCGCCCCGCCCACTCGACGCCCAGGGTCAGCGGGCCGTCGTCCGGCCGGTCGGCGCGTGCGTCCAGCCAGGCGCGGCGCTCGCAGAGGGCGAGGGCGGACAGAGTGCGGGTCGTGATCGGGATCATAGCGGTATTGTGTGCCGGGCAGCGTGCCAGGACTCAGGCTGAGGGTACGGCCGGGCGCTGCTCCAGATACGTCTTGTACAGGCGCCGGACGTTGCCCTCAGGGTCTGCGTAGAAATCATCGGGCGTCATGTCCAGCGACACGGTGTGAAGGGGCGGCTGCACGACTGGCTGCGCGGCCGCGAACTGCCGGATCACCTCCGCGTGCGGCTTGAGCGAGCCGTCAGGGCGCACCAGGCCGAAAAACCGCTCGTGCAGCGACTCCAGGCACGGCGGACGATCGTACAGCTCGGGCGCGTAGTCCGCGTAGCACCAGATCATCGCGCCCGTGGCCCCCACCTGGACCAGCCGCGGCAGCACCGCCTCGATATACGCGGCGAAGTCCTCTTCGGATGCCATAAACTGCGCGCGCGGCTCGCCATACGACACCCACTCCCAGGTCTGCGACGGCTCGCCGGGCAGGGCGGTGCATCCCCCGAACTCTTCCATGAGGGTGGGCTTGCCGCACAGAGCAGTCGTCAGCGCGCAGGTGAACGGGACGTAGTCCGGGTCGAGCGGGTTATCGAGCCAGGGTACGTACATCGGGTAGCTGTGCATTACCGCCACGTCGGCGATGGTGAACGTGTCGTCGATGCGCAGTGGATCGCTGCGGAACAGACTGGCAGAATGCAGCCCGCACGTGACCGGATGCGCCGGGTCGATCGACTTGATCAGGCCGGTCATCTCCTGTACCCAGGCACGGCCGGTTTCCCGGTCCGGCGCGATGGCAAACAGATCCGGCTCGTTGCCCAGGTTCCACATCCACACGCCCGGGTGATCGCGCAGCGCACTAACCACGGTCCGGACCTGTAGACGTTGGGCTTCGCGCGCCACCGGGTCGGTGAAGAAGTTGCGATAGCCGATATTCACCGGGCGTCCGCCGCTGATCAGCTTGCCGGGGGGCATCGGCGGGACGCGCTCGTCCAGCAGCCAGGGCGGCGCCCAGTTCGGCCCGCTCATATGGCCGGTGAAGAAGGTGATGTCCAGGCCCAGACCGAGGTCGGCGGCGATGTCGCAGACGGTCCTCAGATCGCGCAGCCGTTCAGGCGAGACCGTGTCCGGCGCCGGCTGGAAATCTTCCCACAGCAGGAAGATGCGCACGACCTGCATCCCCAGCGACGCGATCACGCTAAATTCCTCGCGCACTTCCCCGGCGTCGAAATCCGACCACCAAAACATCGCCTTGCGGCGCGGCCAGTAGTTGACTCCCAGGATGAAGGGTTGAGACATGGCCTGTCCTTTGCTCACCCGCCGGGTTTTGGCCCGGCGGCAACCGCTCAACGGGGGACCATGAACAGCGTCGTCGCGCAATTGTAGCGCGAAGCGCGCGAGCCTGCCTCTCGGCGCTCGAAGGGTCCTTGCTTGGGGAGTCTGCGGGCTTGGCGGCCTCTCTGCGTTTTCTATGCATTTGTGTCCTAGGATGGTACACAGTTCGCGCTCACACGACGTTTCTGGAGACGGCCATGGCCCGCAAACAACTGCTCGTGCTGTTCATCTGCAACCTGACTCCGTACCTGATCGGAAACTCGTTGCTGCCGCTTTTGCCCTTCTACGTTCGCGAGAAAGGCGCCGGAGCCGGGATCACGGGCATCTATCTGGCGCTGGCGTTTGGCGCGCTGACGGCGGGCACGCTTGCGGGCGGCTGGCTGGCCGGGAAGACGACTCGCCGCAAGGCGACCATTGCCGCGTCCGCCAGTCTGGCTTCGCTGGCGTTGGTCCTGATGGGCGCAGTGGGTCACCTAGTCGGGTTGGTCGTGGCGCTCGTCATCTGCTGGTTTGTGTGCGGCGTGCAATTGGCGACGGTCAGCATTCTGACCGGGGCGCTGGCGAGCGCCGGGCGGCGCGGCCTGGTCTTCGGCGTCGTCGGCTCCAGCCTGGCCATGGGCGGGCTGATCGCGGGTCTGTTTGCAGGGCGGGTAGTTGACCGCTGGGGATTCGATGCTCTCTTTGCGGGGCTGGCCGTTGTGGTGCTGGTGCCGGCGGTGATGGCGCAGGGGCTGGCCGTGCCGCGCAGCGTGGCGGTGCCTGTGCGCACGCGCCACCAGGGTACAGCCGCGACTCATCCGGCAATCTGGCTGCTGCTTGGGGCAAGCGCGCTGGCCTATGTCAGTCACTTCATGGGCGGCCTGGGCCGTCCCCTGGCGATGGTCCAGCTTGGCTTCGACTCGACGGCGATCAGCAGCACCGGCGCAATCGCGGGCGCTGTCAACCTGCCGCTGCCGTTTCTGATCGGCTGGCTGTCCGACCGCGTTGGCCGGCGCCCGTTGCTCGTGCTGTGCTATCTGGCTGGTGCGGCTGGTGTGGGAAGCGTGCTGGTGGCAAGCTCGCTGTGGCACTTCTGGGCGTCGCAGGTATTCAGCGCGGTGCTGGGCGTCAGCCTGTCGGTTGGCCCGGCGCTGATGGCCGACATGGTGCCCGAAGAAGCGCGCAGCGCCAGTCTGGCGCGCTTTGCCGCAACGCCCTGGCTCGGCGGTGTGGTGGGCTATGCCGGGGCCGGGGCTGTGATCGAGGCGGCTGGTCTGGCTGCGGCACTGTCCATTGGGCTGCTGCTGCCGCTGAGTTCGGTGCTGCTGGTCGTGCTTGGACGCACGGTGCGCCCCGCGCCCGTCCCGGGTGCGCTCAAGCGCACAACCACAACGCTTGCCGTGGCGACCGCGGCGCCGGGGCGCTGAGCACCCGGAATGGATCGGCGCGAGCACGCTTCTCGCAGATTAGCCCATTGGAGCGGTGATCAATGAAGCAGATCATGCTGGAATTCTCTGCCCAGGGAAACCTGCTTCGCGGTTGGACCGACCCGGCGTCTATCGCGCCACAGGCACGCCAGTTGTTCGGGCGAGAATGGCGCGCCGGCCTGTTTGGCCGGCTGGTTGCGCGGGCGTTGCGCCGCCAGGGTCGGCTGCTGCGCCTGGCCGAAGCTCAGGTTGTGCGCTGCCTCAAGAGCCGTCACTATGAAGGCACGCGGGCGGTTCCGCTGTCGGCGATTCGGGGAAGCGTGGATCGCAGCAACGATTTTGATCATACGTTCCGGCCAACGCGCCGTGCGGATGAGCCGCGCTGGGTCCGTGTGGCGACCCTGATGCTGCGAGGCACACCGCTTCCGCCCGTGGAGCTGATCCGTGTCGGCGAGGTGTACTACGTGGTCGATGGACACCACCGGATCTCGGTCGCGCGGGCGCTACACCAGTCGTACATTGATTCCGTTGTGACGGTGTGGGAGCTTGCGGACTGAGCCGACGGCCAGTTGCGCCCTGAGATGGCTATAATCTTGGCACGACAGCAGTGCAAGACAGAGAGGTGATGATGGAACAGGCGACCCTGGGCGGTGGATGTTTCTGGTGTCTGGAGCCGATCTACGACGCGCTGCGAGGGGTGGTCGACGTCGTCTCCGGCTACTCCGGCGGGCATGTGCCCCACCCGACCTACGAGCAGGTTTGCACCGGGCGCACCGGACATGCGGAAGTGGTCCAGATCACGTTTGATCCGGCGGTGATCACGTACCGGGAGCTGCTCGAAGTCTTCTTCACGATCCACGACCCGACCACGCTCAACCGGCAGGGCGCCGATGTCGGGCCGCAGTATCGCTCGGTGATCTTCTACCACTCGCCCGAGCAGCGCGCCACAGCCGAAGACGTCATCGCTGAGCTGGAGCGCCAGGGCGTGTGGGACGATCCGATCGTGACTGAACTGGCGCCGTTCGAGGTGTTCTACCCCGCCGAGGATTACCACCAGCAGTATTTCGAGCGGAACCCGTTTCAGGGCTATTGCCGCGTTGTGATCGCGCCGAAAGTTGCGAAGTTCCGCCAGAAATATCTGGCGCGGCTGAAGGGCTAACAACAGGCCATCCCCAACTCGTTCCCGGCGATGTTGGGGATGGCGCATGTGCTCTTCCTCATATCCGCTTCGCGAGCTCAGGCTGGCCCCAGGCAATGTGCTATGCCGCGCCGGCTGCCGGTGGCGAAACCTCTGGGTGTCCGGAGTCTGCCATGTCTTCAAGCAAAGGCGGCAGCCCCCACGCGGCGCGGGCACGCGTGCAGCGCTCCAAGTCGGCTGGATCGAAATGCAGCATGCCGTGCGTCCAGTTGACGCCGAACTCGCGGCAGGGGGATGGACGCCGGTCGTAGATACTGCAGCGCACCTGCTGGCCGATCTGCCCTTGCAGCGCTACACAGCGAGGGAACTGCCGGTTGGTTCCCTTCATGCACCGCCGGAAGTCGTTCAGGTCTTCCGTCAGGTTGACCGGAACCGTGCCCGTCGCAGAATCATCCGCTTCGGCCCAGTAAAACGACACACGAAAATAGGCGCAGCACGCGCCACATCGTAGACACGGGTTATCCTGCGACATCACTGATCACAATGCTAGCGACTACATCACTGCTCGCCATACCGATAAGGCTTCACACTGAATAGATTCTACCGGTGATTGCTACCCTGTAAATGCATCAGTTTGACTAAAACGCGGCTGGCTGTGCTGGTCGTGAACCTGCTCGCCGGGTTAAAATGATTATGGTCGTTTACTTTATCGGACTCGCGCCGGGCGCAACAGCCGGGCGAGGGTAGTGAGGATGAGCCTGTGAAGCGCTTCTTGCACTCGCAGCCATTCCAGCGTTTCTGGGCGATCGCTGGGGCTGTCAGTGTGCGCACCAAGGTGTTGGGCATCGTCCTGGGGACCGTGATCTTGCTGGGCTTGTTCGCGATCATCCAGGTGCGCCGCTCGATGACTGCGATGCTGGGCGAGCAGATCGAGCGCCAGGGGCTGGCGCTCAGTTCCTATGTGGCGCAGGCATCGGCCTCACTGGTGAGGCTTGGCGATCCCTGGCCTCTGTATCCGATGCTGCGCGAGATCCGCTTGCATTATTCGGACGACCGGCACAATACCGAAGTCGACTTTCTGGCCATCCAGGATGAAACCGGGGCTGTGATCGCGCACTCGTACGACGGTGCCATTCCGCCTGAGGTCGAAAAGTTGCTGGCCGAACCGATCGAGGAAGGGCACATCCTCGCGTGGCATCCGGCGAGGGAAGGGCGCACGTTGCTGGTGACTGAAACCTTCACGACCGATTCCGGCGTGCGCGCAGTAGTGAGAGCGGGGCTGGCGGACCGCGCCTTGCGCGAGGCCGTCAACCGTATGACGCGCCAGCTTATCTATACCATCGCGATCATGTCGGCGGTGGGCATCGGCGCGGCCGTTTTTCTCACCTGGATCATCACGCGCCCGATCCGCAACCTGGTAGTTGCAACGGAAGCGGTGGCGCAGGGGGATCTGTCGCAGCGCGTCACGCCGTGGGCCAATGACGAGGTGGGGCGGCTGGCGGAATCGTTCAACCGGATGACCGAGGCGCTGGCTCAGGCCGCCGCCGAGCAGGCCGAACGGGCGAAGCTCCGCGCCGAGTTTGTCAACCAGGTGATTGCCGCACAGGAAGAGGAACGCAAGCGTATCGCGCGCGAACTGCACGACAGCACCAGCCAGTCGCTGACTTCGCTGCTGCTGGGGCTGCGCCGGCTGGAAGAGGTGCGCGATCTGGATACGCTGCACGAGCGGGTTGAGGATATGCGGTGTATCGTCAGTGCCGTGCTGGAAGAGGTGCATGACCTGGCCTGGCAACTGCGCCCCAGCGTCCTGGACGATCACGGGCTGGTAGCGGCACTGGAACGGTATATCGCTGACTATCGCCAGCGCCACCAGATCGCGGCAGACTTGATTACGCACGGCCTCGACAACCGCCGCCTGCCACCCGAAGTCGAGACGACCGTCTACCGTATCGTCCAGGAGGCACTCACGAATGTGGTGCGACATGCGCAGGCGGAAAACGTCAGCGTGATGATCGACCGGCGCGAGGGGAAGGTGCTGGTTGTCGTTGAGGATGACGGCGTGGGCTTTGATCCGGCTCAGCCGGCCAGGGGTGCTCGCCAGCGCCTCGGCCTGTATGGCATGCGTGAGCGTGCTGAGCTACTGGGTGGCAAATTCACCGTCGAATCCCAGGTGGGGCACGGGACGACGTTATTTGTCGAGCTGCCAGCGGATGGCGTATCGCACGACACGCAGGAATCCGCGCCGGCCAATACACAGACTCTAGCGGAAGGTAAGTAAGGGGTGGCAAAAACACGAATCCTGCTGGCGGACGATCACGCGATTCTTCGCGCCGGGCTGCGCCTGCTGCTCAACGCCCAGCCCGATTTGGAAGTAGTCGGCGAAGCGGACAACGGCGTGAAGGTGCTGTCCCTGGCAGAGACATTGCGCCCGGATCTGATCTTGCTGGACCTGACCATGCCCGGTTTGGGCGGGCTGGACGTGATGCGCGCGCTGAAGCAGGTCGTGCCGGAGAGCCGCGTGCTGATCCTGACCATGCACGACGATGAGAGCTATCTGCGTCAGGCGCTGGCCCTGGGTGCAGCAGGATATGTGCTGAAGAAGGCCGTGGACAGCGAGCTGCTGAACGCAATTCGAGCGGTCGAGCGCGGCGAGACCTATGTCCATTCCGCCGTGATGGATAAGCTGCTTGGCGCCGAGGACGCGCAGCCGGGCCGCGCCGCGCGCGATCCGGCGGCGGACCCGTGGGAAGCGCTGAGCAAACGCGAGGCAGATGTGCTGCGTATGGTGGCGCTGGGGCACACCAACGCCGAAATCGCGGAGCGTCTGGCGATCAGCGTCAAGACGGTTGAAACGTATCGCGCCAGAGGCATGGAGAAGCTTGGGTTCAGCACGCGTGCCCAGCTTGTCCGCGATGCACTGGAGCGCGGCATGCTGGACGAAGACTAGCGCGTGTCAGGTTTATCCCCACATTTCTCCCTGCACAACCGGGTTTTCCCCGCTACAAAGCGCCCCTGTGGTGGCCTATACTGGGGTCAACACTCAGAAAATGAGCGGGCGAGCCAGCCCGCAGGTTGCCAGCCACATCAGGCATCACAAGCCAACACAGGGAGAAGAAAAACAATGGCTACTATCACGGCATCTCGTAACGTCACGACCTCTCAGACATCGATCATCCAGCGTCTGACCACCGATCCTCGCGCTGCGCTGCTCTGGCTGCCGCTGCGCGTCTGGCTGGGCCTGCAGTGGTTCGAAGCGGGCAGCCACAAGATCACCGATGCGGCATGGATGAACGGCGGCGTTGCCCTCAAGGGTTTCTGGGAGCGTGCGGTGACTATCCCTGAGAACGGGCGTCCGCCAATCGCGTTCGACTGGTACCGTTCGTTCCTCCAGACCTTGCTGGACGCTGAGGCCTACACCTGGTTCGCCAAGCTGATTGCGGTCGGTGAGACGTTGATCGGCATCGCGCTGATTGCCGGCGCGCTGGTTGGTGTGGCCGCTTTCTTCGGCGCGTTCATGAACTGGAACTTCATGATGGCCGGCTCGGCCAGCACGAATCCGCTGCTGTTCGTCATCGCGATCGCGCTCCTGCTGGCCTGGCGCGTCTCGGGCTACATCGGCGTCGACTACGTGATCTTCAACTGGCGCCGCATCCGCGACTGGGTGGTGTCGCGCCGGGGGAATGTGCAAGACAGCGCACCGAGTGGCGCGTAACCCTCGCCCCGAACCGTAGACACAACAGCGCCGGACTGGCCACACAGTCCGGCGCTCTGTTTTGTTCTGCGGGCCGTTCGTCCCGCGCCAGGTTAAGGGCTGGGAGTCGCTTCCAGTGTGCCGCTGGCGTAGGCCATGATTTGCTCCTGAGTCGCCTCGCCAGCGTCCAGAATGGCCGCGACACGCCCCTCGCACATCACCAGAATCCGGTCGCTCATGCCCAGGATCTCAGGCAGTTCGGACGAGATCATGATGATCCCGATGCCCATCTCCGCCAACTGCGTCATCAGCGCATGCACTTCGGCCTTTGCGCCGACGTCGATGCCCCGCGTTGGCTCGTCGAGGATCAGCACCTTAGGTGTGGAGGCGAGCCACTTCGCCAGGACGGTTTTCTGCTGGTTTCCGCCCGAGAGGAACTCGACCCGCTGCCGCAGGCTTGGGGTCCGGATCGACAGCCGGTTCACAAAGTCTGACGCCAGCTTGTTGGCCTTACCGCGATCGACCACGCCCAGCGTGCCTGATAGAGCATCCAGGTTGGGCAGGATGATGTTCTCGCGCACCGTCTGTATGAGGATCAGCCCATCTTCTTTGCGGTTTTCGGGGACGAGCGCCAGCCCGGCCTCGACTGCATCGGCTGGCGAGTTAATCGTGACGGGTCGCCCCTCGATCCAGATCTCGCCGGCGTCCGGCCGGTCGGCACCGAAGATGGCGCGGGCCATTTCCGTCCGGCCTGATCCGACCAGCCCTGCCACGCCGAGGATCTCGCCACGCCGCAGTGTGAAGCTGATGTCTTCGATCACGCCGTGCCGGGTGAGTCCGCGTACTTCCAGTACTACGTCACCGATCTCGACCGGGCGCTTTTGAAACACATCGCTGATGCTGCGCCCGACCATCAGGGAAATCACTTTGTCCGGCGTGGCTTCTGAGATTGGCATCCCGCCCACGCGCTCGCCGTCTCGCAGCACAACAATCCGGTCCGCGATCTGGAACACCTCGTCCAGACGGTGCGTGATGAAGATGACACCCAGGCCCCGTTCGCGCAGCCGGCGCACCAGGTCGAACAGAACCTGGACTTCGTCTTCGCCCAGCGCCGAAGTCGGCTCGTCCATGATGATGATCCGGGCGTCGTGCGCCAGCGCCTTGGCGATCTCGACCATCTGCTGCTCGGCCACGGACAGGTGCTTAACCAGGGCGCGGGGGGAGAAATTCGCGCCGAGAGTGTCGAGCAGGCGTTGTGTTTCGCGCACCATGTGACCGCGGTTGACCACCGACAGATAGCGCAACGGACCGGGCATGTCCGGCTCGCGCCCCAGAAAGATGTTGGTGGCGACCTGTTGATTGGGCGTCAGGTTGAATTCCTGGTAGATGACGGCGATGCCCATCATCTGCGAGTGGCGCGGGTCTCTCGGATTGAAGGGCTTCCCGTCCAGCCACAGAGAACCAGCGTCCGCCCGGTAGGCACCGGACAGAATCTTGATCAGCGTCGATTTGCCCGCGCCGTTCTCACCCATCAAAGCGACGACCTCGCCAGGGTAGACCTCAAAATCGACATCCTTGAGGGCCTGCACGCCGGGGAACGCCTTCGAGATACCTTTGACTTCCAGAAGGGGTGCGCGTTCGGATGATGTGCTCAAGGGCAGCCTCTCGCTGTGCGTGGTGTGGCGTGGGGGGAACAGCGTGTTCCCCCCACAAACCTGATCCAACGATACCGGCTACATTTCCGGCATTTCGAAGATGAAGGCATCGGCAGGGGGTTCCCAGCCTTCGGTGGTCCAGTCGTGGGGGATGCCCTTGGCGTCCAGGCTGGCCTCGTACTCCTTGAGGTTGCCCGGCGTCACGACATCCACGCCCGTGTCGATCACGCCGTCCACCGCGCCGAACTGCTCAAGGGCGGCTTCCACG
>Ga0226835_1000853_pt1 | contig 22968 bp, 22 predicted proteins | sample LAC_MetaG_1_FD_163627 | JGI IMG/M metagenome (GOLD analysis project Ga0226835, IMG submission 163627) | Anaerobic ammonium oxidizing microbial communities from anammox membrane bioreactor (MBR) in UC Berkley, California, United States -... | ecosystem: Engineered > Bioreactor > Anaerobic >...
CACTTGATTCAAGGAGGTGCTGCATGACACGATGGTTCTGGCGCGGCATGTTGATTGCGCTGGCGGCGGCAAGCGCGTTCGGTTTGTTTGTCACCGCAACCCATGCCGAGCCGCCGATACGCGGCGCGCGCGCCGCGCACGATAATTGGCGCGACGCGCAAAACCAGACGCCTCAAACGCAAACTTCAGAGGCGGGCTATACGCTGCTCTACAGCTTTAGTTCGGACCCCAAAGATAATACGTATGTCGCGACTTTTACGCCGGATGTGAAATCCATATATGCGTGGGCGACGGTTGTGGAACAGGGCGGCGCGGCGCAAAAGCAATTTACGGTGGACACGCAATTTATCGCGCCCGACGGTTCGCCGGTGGATTCTCAATGGTACGGCAGCGATACGGGCAACGTGACGACCTATCCCGCCGACGCCAAAAAATTTGGCGATGAAAATGTCGCGCGCAAATTTATCAATGTCGCCGGGACGCCGAACGCGCAATTGATCGGACAATGGACGGTCAATTTCAGCGTCGGCGGCAAATTGATTGCGTCGGGCAATTTCACGCTATCGGACGCCACCGACATTGGACAATCCGACGCGGCGGGCAGCGCCGAGCAAGCGCTCAAGGACGCGGGTTATCAAGTTTTGGAATTTACCGAAACGACCGGCAAGAGCGGCAATCTGTTTGCCTATGCGGTCATGCAGCCGGCGAGTCAAGACCTCTATAGCTCGCAAACGACCCAGCAAATCGTGGACGGGCTAAGCGCGCTGCGTCAGGCGTTCCCCGATTCCAAAACGCTGTACGTGTTTTTGCATTACAACGACCGCTACGAAGTCGCGTATTTTACGGAACCGGAAGCGGTGGATGCGTATGTCAAATCGGGAGATTTTGAAGCGTTCGCGCAAGAGTTGAGCTATGACGTGTGGGATATTCAAGCCGGCGCGTATTTGGGCAAAGGCGCCAAAGATTTTATCATCAAAAATTTTGGCGCAGGCACGTATCAGAATCCGCCGAACGCGCCGCCGTCCAAAAACAGCAACACGGTCGGCTCGGTGCGCGTCGTCGTCGCCCCCTCCTCCTTGCCCGCCGACGGCGCGAGCAAAGCGATTGTTACCGTAACGGTGTATGACAAACGCAATCAACCGGTGTCCAACGCCGAAGTTGCCTTTGAGCTCAGCGGTTCGGGCGAAGGTTCAATCCGTCCGCGCGTCACCTCGACCGACGACAATGGCCAAGCCGATGCTATTTTCACGGCGGGCAAAAAGAATGGCGCGGTAACGATTGCGGCGACGGTGGGCGGCGTGAGCGGAACGGGCGTTATTACGATTGGTTCTGGCAGCCAAGACGCCGCAGCCGATAATGTGATTGCGTATCTCAGCGGTCAAGGATACAAAGCGCTCAAAGCGGGGTACATGGATTCGGCAAATACCGCCGCGGGCGTCGTAATTGATTTGGGCGCGTCCTACAATCTCAATCAAGTCACGGGGCCGATTATTTACGGCATGACCGCGCTGCGTATCAATTATCCCGAAGCCAAGACGCTGGCAGTCATTATCCCGTATCAGGAAAACATGCTCATCTTTCCTGCCGCCACCAGCGATTTCGACGGCTTGCTCAAAGAATTGAGCGCCGCCAAGACGGACGACGACAAAAAGGCAGCGTTTCAAAGTTTCCTGACTCTGGTCTTTGGCAAGGCGGCGTACGTGGACCGCAACGGTAAAACGATTTCGAATTTCAAGGATTTCGTCAACAAAAATTTCACCGGGCAGTAAGCTACAAATCAAAGCCGATACGGCGTCTTGCCCCAAGACGCCGTATCGAAAAAAAGGAGCAAAGCATCATGGGCATTTTTCTGCAAGGCGGTTTGCCGCCCCTTCCCGGCGCGGGTCCCGATTTCGGCTCGATTGCGCTGAACATGTTATTTGCCATTCTGTGGTCTATTGTCGCGGCGATTGGTTTCGCCGTGGCGATTGCGATTGCGTTCCGCGTGCTAAACGTCTTGACGCCCGGTTTGAATGAATGGGAAGAATTGAAAAAGGGCAACATGGCCGTCGGCATTGTATGGTCGGCATTCACGCTCGCCGTCGCAATTGTCTTGTACGTCGTCTTGGCGAAATAACGCGCGCGCATTTCGTTTATCTTGAATGAGAGAGGCGGACGCGCGGCGCGTCTGCTTCTCTCATTCTTGTATCGGCGTCTGGCGCCGCGTAAAAATACGCGCGCACATTCGCCAGAGCGGAGGCAGTTGGTGTTGAAACGACTTATCGGCGGACTCTGTTTGGCGCTGCTGCTCACAATGTGGCTGCCGTCGGGAACGCGCGCCCAAAATCCCGACCCGGCTGATTTGGTTTTTGCCAATTTGGTCACCGCAGGATATGACGTGATTGAAGTGGGCGTGCCGCGCGACGCGCAGGGCAACCCGATGACCGATTCGGTGTACGTCCAGATGCAAACCATCACCCTCAATTACGACGACGACTATATCATTAACCAAGTCGTGCGAGGATTGCGCGCGCTCGCCAAATACTATCCGCACACGCGCAATCGGTTTGTCGTTTTGCAAAAAGACAACTGGCTTTTGCTATTCAACACCACCGCTGCCGATTGGGATGATTTGAACGCCAAGCGCATAACGGGCGCTACATGGTGGAAACAGGTTCGCAACGGACTACGTTTTTACGATCGCACGCAGCAAAAATATATCACCGCCAAAGATTTCACCTCGCAAAATCAGACCACCAAAAACCAGACCAACAAAGATTTCACGGGCCAAGGCGGCAACAATCCACTGCCGCCCGTCAATTCCAATCCCGACGCGCAAGCCGAAAATATCTTGCTCGAACCTTCCACCACGTATTTGCCTGCCGATGGGACGTCCGCCGGCTTTTTGCTCGCCACCTTGACCGATGCAAATTACGCGGGCTTGCCCGGACGCGGCGTAAATTTTACATACGAAGTGCGCGGGCAGGATGAAAAGACGCTAGGCGTCACGCCAACCGACCAACTCGGCGTCGCGCGCAATAAAATTACGTCGTCGCGCGCGCTCGGGCCGGTCTTGCTGCGCGCGGGCACGACGACGCTCAATGCCTCGACGCAAATTTTGGTGAATCCCGCGCCCGGCGACGATGTCAAATTGCAAGTTAAAGCCGTCATTGACGGTTTGACCAATCAAGGATATCGCCAAGTGGACGCGGGCTTTGTCCAAGATACCGGGCCCACCGGCGAGACAATCGGTTTGGCAATCGCCCAAGCGCGCGCGGCGGCGGGCGCGTTTGACCGCACGCTGTATTCGCAATTGGCGCGGATGCTCGGTACCTTGCGAACCGTCATGCCCAAAGCCAATCATCTCTTTCCCATGTTGCTTTACGCGGCGGCGGACGGCCATGACTATCGCTTGATTTTCCGATTGCGCGCGGATGTGTGGGATTCGTATGTGCGCGGCGCGATAAGCGAAAATCAATTGTGGGCGAACTTGGCTTTTGTTTCCGCCACCGACGAGAATGGCGTAAGCACGACGGATAAAAATTTCTTGACGAAAAATTTCACCGGCGCGCAGACCCCGCGTTATTCGAGCGCGCCGCGCACGGTCCAAGCCACGCTGACCGCCGAAACGTGGGGCGACCAATTGACCGTCGGCACGTTCTTGATTCCGCTGGGCGGCTACGCGGATGGATTCAAGGTGACGGAATTGAGCGGCGGCGCGACGGGTTTCGCGTTGTATGAAACGCCGGACTATAACACGCCGCTTTTTGAATATGGCGGGGGCGACCAAACCGCATTGGCTAAACTGCAACTGGAACCGGGGCAATATATTTTGAGCGTGAATGGTAACGCGCCGCCTGCAAAAATTGTGTTGAGTTATACCGAACATCTGGGGCGTTAACGATGAGCCAAAACGAAATTTCAAATTTTGGACGAAACATTGGGCGGCGCGCGCGCGGGTTTTTGATTATTGCGGCGCTGCTGGCGGCAGGGCAATGCGCGCTGCCCGCGCCCATCGTCGCGCAAGGCGCGGCGGATGTTTCGCTGGATGAAATTCAGGTCACGCAAGCGGTGTACGACGAGCCGTTAGTTTTGAATAAAGATACCGTCGTGCGTGCCAGCGTCGGGTACACGGGCGCGGGCGCGACGGATGTGCGCGTGACGGTTGATTTTGACGGCAAGACATTTTCAGAAACCAAGAGCGTGCAGGGCCCCGAAACCGCAATTGATGTTTTCGTCGGCGCGCCGCAAAATTTTCAAACGCAGATCGTCAAGGTACGCGTGGACGCGGTGAACGCGGCGGATGATGCGAATCCGTCCAACAACGCGCAAACCAAGACGCTGCCGATGGTCAAACCCAACGAAAAAATTATCGCGTATTTTTTGCCGGTGGATTGGACCGCCGAGCAGAGCGCGCGCTATAATTTCCAAACGGCGTTTCCCAAATTCGTCAGCGAGAATCAATCCTTTTTGCAAGGCGTATATCCTTTGGGCAACGACCAGCTCATTCTCGATTACACGCTCGTGCCGCACATGCTCGACGCGAACGAAAAGCGTCTCGCCGACAATCAAGGCGAATCGGATATGCTCACGATGCATCTTTTGTATGCGACGATTTCGCTCGCGGCGCGGCGCTTGAAACCGGACGCGACGCTGGTTGTCGGCGTGCTGCCGCCCGGCTGGTTCGCGGCGCACGGCAAACGCGGCGCGTTGGGCATGGCGCTGCGCGATGTCAAAGGCACCGTCACGGGACAGTACGCGCCGACAGACCCCACCACTTCGGCGCACGAATTGGCGCACCTCTTTTGGTTGTATGAAGATTACGATTATGCCGTTTCGCCTGGCCGCCCGTTCACTTGGGTTGACCGTTCCGGTTACTTTGTGCAATTGCAACTACCCCAAGAAGTTTCCCCCACAAAAAAGATTCCCACGTTCCTCAGTTCTGGCGACCCCGAACAATCGTTTTGGGTGGACACGCGCGCGTACGAATACTTGATGGCGCGCTTTACCATCAATGAAAATGGCGCCGTGACCGAGCCGCTCATTCTCGCGGCGACCATGGCGAATCAAATCGAACCGGACGGCAAAAATTATCCGAGCGATTACGCCGCCGGTTTCCAACGCTTCGAGCCGGACCAAACCGTGTATGTATCGGTCGGCGCGGCAGGCATGAGGGGCGGCGAAACGCTGGAAGCGCGCTGGTTCAACGGCGCTCAACAAATCGGCGTCGCCAAGGAAACCACCAAACCCGGCAGCGCGTGGTACGCCTTTTACATTCGGAATAAAAATGGCTTGGACGAGGGCGCGTATCGCGTCGAAATTTATCTCGACGGACAATTGACCAAGACCAGCAAGTTTGAAGTAAAAAGCAATCAATAATCTCGTAACGTTCTCGTTCTTGCGAGAATGTAATTTTTTGTTCTCGAGGAGGCCTGTATGTTCTGGCATAACGCTCGTTCCCGCAAGAGCCAAAAACGTTGGTTGAATTTAATGCGCGGGCTTGTACTTGTCGGTTTAATTTGGGGCTTGAGTGCGCCGGTTCACGCGCCCAACATGGCGTATGCCGAAAATAGCGCAAGCTGCGCGCCAGAATGGACGTTGATACCGAGCGCGAATACGGATTCACCGGGGCATGTCTTGAATGACGCGGTCGCATTGTCGGCAAATAATGTGTGGGCTGTCGGAACATATTGGGGTTTGTCCGACCCACAAGCTTTAATCGAGCATTGGGACGGGAATCAATGGCAGATTATCGAGGGCGCAGACCTCAATGCGCCGATTAGCCAACTCGGCGCAGTAGATGCAAGTTCTACAGATGTTTGGATTCTGGGCGGCGTGCATGATGGAGTCACCGGTAGCGCATTGCTGGAACATTGGGATGGCGTGTCATGGAGCAGCATACCCATTACGGAAACGACAGGCGTCAATGCATTAAAAGTTATTTCGGATACTGACATTTGGGTGGTCGGCGGAAAAATCTTGCATTGGGACGGCGCAAACTGGACCACGACAGAGATTCCCCTCATCGGCAACGAAGCCCGCACGCTGAACTCGATACATGCGTTTGCGGAAAATGACATTTGGGCGGTCGGCTCCTTTAGCGACTATGATGAAGTGAACGACATCGAGACCGTAAGCACATTGACGCTCCACTATGATGGAACCGATTGGCAGATTGTGCCTTCGCCAAATCCCAACCCGACATGGAATGTGTTGGCGTCCGTACATGGGACCTCGCCGAGCGACCTTTGGGCGGTCGGACAATCCAACGGCTATAAAATCAACACGCGCCCCCTCATTCTGCATTGGGATGGCGTCACATGGTCGTCGGCTACAAATTTGAATCCAAGCGCGCGCGAGGATGCGCTGTCTGATGTATTCGCAACGTCTTTGAACCGGGCAACGGCGGTGGGCTATTATACGAACGCAAATAATCAAGTCCGTCCGCTGGTCATGGAATGGGACGGAACAGCTTGGACACAGCGGGATACCGGAACGACAAAATTCGCCTCCAATACCTTTAAGGCAGTGAGCGCAGGCGCAGATAGAGTGATTTGGGCTGTTGGCGTCTCCACTACCAACACTTCGAATCAGATAACGCTGAGTGAACGGTTTGCAGCGCCCATCGCCAAACCGTCGAACCTGCTTCCCGCAAAAGGGACCGTCGCGCCCAAGACGCGCGTAAAATTGGATTGGAGCGACGCCCAGTGCGCGACGCGCTATGAAGTGGTTGTCCACCAAGACAGCAAAAACGGCGTCCTAGCCGACAGCGCGAGCAATCTTGCCGCTTCCAAATACAAAACTATCGCGCTGCCCAAAGGTCACACCTATTATTGGCGCGCGCGCGGCTGCGTTGACGATGTGTGCGGCAAATGGTCCAAATGGTACAATTTTACCTTGCAACCTTGAACGGCGGCAGAATCTATACAGTTTGAAACTCGGACAAGCCCAGCTTGTCCGAGTTTTTTTCGGTTGGCGAACGGGGCAAGCCAACGGGAGCCGCTGGCATAATTCAAATTTACAAACCCATTCCAACGTAGTAAAATGATTTTAGGATGATTCCCCCCGTTCTTCTCAATTTACGCACGCTCGCCGAATTGGCTTCGCACGGCATGGAGCTCGATTTTGAACGGCTGCACCTGTCCGGCATATCGCCTATCACCGACGCGCTGGCGGCGCGCGTGCCTTTTGGCAATTTGGGCGCCGAAACCTTTGTGATTCACGAGAACGGACCCAAACAGCGCGCGCGCGGCGTCATTCAAGCGCGCGTGCGAAAAAATCGCCCCGAAGCGGATATTACTTTTATCGCGCCCGCGCTACCGTACGATGCCGACGCCGTGACCATCTGGTACCGCCTTTTGGCAGGCGCGACGCGCGGCTTGGGCGGGTTGGGCTGCCAACGGCTTTACGCCGCCGTGCCAGCCGAGAACGGCGCGGAAGAAGTTTTTCGGCAAGCGGGTTTTGTCTCTTTTACGCGCGAACAAATTTTTTTCTTGGCTGCGCCCAACGCACGCGCGGCGGCGCACACGAACGGTATTGCGCCCGACTTGGCCATGCGCCGCATGAGAAAACGCGACGCGTGGAACGTCTGGCGGCTGTACGCCGCAATCACGCCGCGCCCAGTTCAGTCCGCCGAAGCCCGCTTGACAAGCGACGACGCGCCCAAGCTGGATGATTGGTGGGAAAATCTCGGCGGCACAAATTATTTATTGGAACGCGACGAAACGCTGCTCGGGCTGGTCCGCATTTCGCGCGGACGCTTGGCGACGTGGGTGCGTTTTCATCTGACGCCGCAGACCGCCGCCGTGCTTGACCAAATCGTGCAAGAGACAATCGCGCTGATTGCCCAGACGCGCACGCGCCCCATCTATGTCGCGGTGCGCGATTACGAAGGCGGTCTTGCCGCGGCGCTCGCGGCGGCGGGTTTTACGCCGCGCCTCGAACGCAGTCACATGGTCAAACATACCACCGTGCGCGTGCGCGAAACGGCGACTTGGATGAAACCGGTTTTAGAAACGTCAAAAATCCCCGTGATTCACACGACGCAACATGCGCGTGAAAAATAAACTCGAATCGCACGCGGCGTAAATCACACGGCGCGCCGCGCCTCGCGCGCGGGCGCGGTGATTTGCCTGCAACTTTCGCGTTGATGGACCAAACACACACTGACGATTTGCAAGTTTTAATTTCCGTTCTGCCGCCGCATTTGAATGCGGCGCTGACCGATCTGGGCCAAGCCCAAGAATTGCTTGAAATTATTTTGGACCTTGGGCGTTTGCCCGAAGCGCGTTATACGCACGGCGAAAAAACTTTGGCGGAAAGCGAAGTCACCGAAGCGGACATTGATTACATCGTGTCGCGCATCGGCGATTTTTCCGACGACAATCGCGCCGGCATTCCGCGCACGCTGCATCGCATCTCGGCGATACGCAATCGCAAGGGACGCGTGGTCGGTTTGACCTGCCGCGTCGGGCGCGCCGTGTTTGGCACGATGGAGATTATTCGCGATATTGTCGAGTCGGGTAAAAGCGTCTTGCTGCTCGGCCGCCCCGGCGTAGGCAAAACCACCATGCTGCGCGAAGCGGCGCGCGTCTTGGGCGACGCGAAACGCGTGGTGATTGTGGATACATCCAACGAAATCGGCGGCGACGGCGACATACCGCATCCCGCCATCGGCAAGGCGCGGCGGATGCAAGTGCCAAAACCGGCGCTGCAACACGAAGTGATGATTGAAGCCGTCGAGAATCACATGCCCGAAGTGATTGTCATTGACGAAATCGGGCGCGAGCTCGAAGCGGAAGCCGCGCGCACGATTGCCGAGCGCGGCGTGCAATTGATTGGCACGGCGCACGGGCAAACGCTCGACAATCTTTTGATGAATCCGACGCTGATGGATTTGGTCGGCGGCATTCAGAGCGTCACGTTGTCGGATGAAGAAGCGCGCCGCCGCGGGACGCAAAAAAGTATTCTCGAACGCAAAGCGCCGCCCACCTTTGACGTGCTGGTCGAAATCCAAGCGCGCAATCGCGTCGCCGTTCATAACGACGTCGCGGCGGCGGTAGATTCCTTTTTACGCGGCCGACCGTTGCCGCCCGAAACGCGCACGCGCGATTTGGAAACGGGCGCGGTGGATGTGCAGCAGCCGGAAACGCGCGTCCGTCTCGCGCCGCGCCAAGGCGAACGCGCGACCACCCGCCGCGAACGCAACAATGAATTTTTGGGCGACCGCCCCGCCACCGCGCCCAAACTCGCCGCCGGCGCGACGCGTCCGCCCATGCGTTTTTTCCCGTATGGCGTGAGCCAAGACCGCTTGGAAACAGCCGCCAAAGCGTTGGAGGTACCAATTCGGGTGGTGGAAGACCCCAATCAAGCGGATGTCGTGCTGACGCTCAAGAATTATTATAAAAAACGTCCGCCCGCGTTGGTGGAAGCGGAACGCGCGGGCATTCCGGTCTATGTTTTGCGTTCCAACACCATCGCGCAAATCGAAGGCATTTTGGAGGATTTGTTGGGCGTTGCGCCCAAGGATGACCCGCTCTCGTTGGCGATGCAGGAAACCGATAATGCGATTGCACGCGTCTTGAACGGCGCCCATTCCGTCGAACTTGGACCGCAGAGCGCGTTCATTCGCCGCTTTCAACACGAACGCATCCGCGAAGCCAATCTCTTTTCGCGTTCGCTCGGCAAAGAACCGCGCCGCCGCGTGCGCGTGTATGCGAGCGAAACGGGGTGAGAGGGAGAATGTTCATTACATTCGAAGGCATGGACGGCTGCGGCAAATCTACACAGGCGCGTTTGTTGGCGGAAGCTTTGCGCGCGCAGTGGGGAGCTGAAAAAGTTGTCGTGACGCGCGAGCCGGGCGGCACCGAAATCGGCGAACAGATTCGCGGCGTGATTCATTCGCTGCGGAATCATGACATGGCGCCGTTGACTGAATTTTTATTGTACAACGCCGCGCGCGCGCAAATTGTCGCGGAATTGATTCAGCCCGCGTTGGCGCAAAATAAAATTGTGCTGTGCGACCGTTACGCCGATTCGACGTTAGCGTATCAGGGCTATGGACGGCAGTTGGACATGGACATGGTGCGCGCGGTGATTGGCTATGCGACGGGCGGCCTCGCGCCGGACGTGACGTTTTATCTTGACGTGGACATTGCCGAAGGCCTGGCGCGGCGCAATCAAGGTCACGCGCGCGGCGAAGAGCTGAATCGGATGGATGTACAGACGCGCGATTTTTACGAACGCGTGCGCGCCGGATACATCGAGATGCAACGCGCCGACCCGACGCGCTGGATTGCGCTGGACGGCGCGCGTCCGATTGACCAAGTGCAGCAAGAAATCCGTTCCCACACCGCGCAGCGGCTGCGCCAAGCAAAGGTTTGATTTTTTATTGACGGCAGGCAAGTAAAACAATTCCCCCCGGAGGTCCTACCATGAAACTTGTGATCGCAATCGTCCAAAGTGATGACGCGGGCGCGTTGAGCGATGCCCTGCGCGAAGCCAATTTTCAATCCACCCTCGTCAGCAGCACCGGCGGTTTTTTGCGCGAGGGGAACGGCACGCTCTTTATCGGCGTGGACGACAATCAAATTGACGCGGTGATGAAGGTCATCAAAGAAAATTGCACCACGCGCACGCAGTTTGTGAATCCGATGCCGCCGGTGATGGAGCCGGGCGAATTGTACATGCCGCCGCCCGTCGAAGTCCAAGTGGGCGGCGCGGTCGTCTTTGTGGCGAACGTCGAACGCTTTGAAAAATTCTAACCCCGACAAAACCTTCGCGGACACCGAGTCCCCGAAGGTTTTTTGCATACAGACAAGGAGAACGCCATGCCCCTGCCCATTTCATAAATTTTGGAAGGTCGCCGCAAACCCACCTGCATTCGTCACACCGAATCGGTGCCGCAGGCGCTCAACGTCATGCTTGCGAATTCGTACAATCAAATGCCTGTGATTGACGACAACGGACAACTCAAAGGCATGATTTCGTTTCGCACGATTTTGCGAACGTACTATCACACCGGCGGCAAAGTGGACTTGCTCGATTTGCAAGTGGGACACTGCCAAGAACCCGCGCCGACGTTGACGCCACAAGATGATTTTCTCGACGTCTTGAATTTATTGCGCGACCGTCAAACCTACGGCATCGTGATTGTGGAAAACAATGTGCCGGTCGGATTGCTCACGCACAGCGACATGACCGCGTTCTTCCGCGCGACCTCCGAAGTGCAAATTCTGGTGGAGAATATCGAATTGATTTTGCGCGGTTATATTGAAACGGCATTCCCCGATGAAGCATCGCGCAATCAAGCGATTATTCTTTCGCTCGGCACGGACCGTCACGACCCGACGCGTCCATCGCGCAGTTACGAGTATTTGGGGTTCATGGACGAATTGAAATTAATGACCGACCCCGACAATTGGGACAAGTTTCAAGGGGTGTTGGAGCCAAAAGATTTATTTTACAATTTGATGAATCAAGTGCGTGTGACGCGCAATCAACTCGCGCATTTTCGCGGGCGTCCCGACGCGGTGCAATACGACGGCGTACGCACAGCAATGGACTGGCTCGAAACGCGTTCGAAATTGGTGACGCCGGAAGTGGCGGAAACGAATCGAGACGCAATCTCAAATCAAGGAGGCCAAGAAAAAACAGAGTCGCTTGGCGCATGAACTGAATTGTCCGCTTGATGGAATCTATTTTTTGGTTTTTTTTTGTGAGTGACGTAAAACGCAGAACGCTAAACAGCAATACTTTGAAGGTGGACTTGAGTACAAGGCGAGTTTGGAAAGGCGAGCAAGCATTGCAATTGACCAAGTTGGAATATGAGGCGCTGGAATATTTGGCGCGGCGCGCGGGACAGATGGTGACATACCAAGAATTGTGGCGTGACGTTTGGCGCCACAACGACGCGCTGGATGAATGTGAGCAACGCGCGGTGCGCCAGGTCATCAAACGTTTGAGGCAAAAGATGGGGGAAGATTGGAGGGCGCCGCAGGTTTTGGTTTGTGTGCGCGGGGTTGGATTTAGCTGTAGGGTGAATCACATCACGTTGGTCGAATGAATGGAACAAGCCGATGGACGAACTGCCATCGGCTTTTATGTTGGAACCGGCACAAGAATTTGTACCGAATTTGTACCGAAATTTTAATGTATTTGCACAAGTTCAATGAAATAATCGTTTTGATAGGACAAACGCATTAAACAGTTTTGTCGCAGGGAGGTAGAATGTTTGGCAACAAGTATGCTCGCGCTACAAGTTTGCTTGTCATTTTATTTCTTATGACTTGTGCTGTCACAGGGGTGGAAAGTGCGCCTCGTGACTTGCCTCCTTATCGTGAGATAAAAGCAGATCCTGGCGCTTCTGCCTTGCAACAGGCAGTGAGAATAGGTAGTATTCGGAATCACGGGGTTTACAGCGTGATACAAACTGCGAATCCCACCTTGCGTAATGATCCTACAGGAAAGTGGTCCTATATGCGTGCTGGTGGAAGAAGGATAATAAATGGCGAAACCTTCTTCATCGAGGTTGGCTGGCTAAAAGGATCTCAGCCAGAATCCAATGGTGTGCCGCGCGTTTATTGGGTCTATCGTGATATTAATTGTCATGAGCCAAATTGTCATCCTGTTTTTGTTTGGGGCGCGTATCCAAATATGAACACGAACTACAACTATTTAGTGAAAAAAACCGGGGCTGGCTCTTGGAGCGTATTTTTCAACGATATGAATACTCCAATCGGAGTTGCCGCGACGGGTTGGAATAGATTGGATGATGCAAGCAGTGGAGGCGAAACTCCCAATCTAAACCAAGGGATGGGTCCTTCGGATAACATCGGCGTTGCATACCGAAGCACTAACGATGGCAATTGGTGGGCGTTGTGTAATACGACTGATCTTATAACGAATGCACAGTATCATATCGATTCAGGCACGAAATGCAACTCGTGGCGTGTTTACGGTGGCAACTGATTATTGGCTTCCGAGATACCTGACGAAAGGAAATGTATATGAAAAAAATGACTGCCAAATTTTTTCTCGGCGCATTGATCGTCGCACTGGGTATCTTGGTCGCTTTGTTCCTCTTTGAAAAGAGTAATATTGGCTCTGCCCAGTCATCCATTCTCGGTGAAGATATGGCGGTGAGGCGCGCGTTAAACTATGCGCAGGATGATGGGTCATTTGGTGGATTGACGGAAACACCAAATGAAATCTATGGGCAGGTCATGTCCTACGAGCAAGCTTGGGCCATCATCACGGGACAGCCGTTTCCAACGGATGCTCCTCGCCCTAAAGATGCAGACAAAAAAGTTTGGTTGATTGTGTTTCAGGGCAATGGAACAGCCAGACCCGGGGTGGACCCTGATCCAAAAGCGCGGCAGACTTGGACGATTACTCAGATGGTAGAGATGATTGATGCCGAGACCGGAGAAGCCATTGCGGAACGAAGCTTTGGAGGACCAAGTGGGGTTGACGTCAAAAATCTTACCACGCTGACGCTGCCCCAGCGCTTTGAGCTGCCGTTGCCAACGCTTCCGATAAAGACGGTGGCGCCTCTTCCGACTTGGGAGCCGGTCCCCACAGAGGGTCCATAAACGGGCAACTTCAGATATATCACCGAAATCTTGTTTTGCATAAAGAGCGCCGCGCGAAAATGCGCGGCGCTCTGAAATTTTTGCTCCATACTTGTGTGCAGTCCTACCCCATGACGATTGAATAATTCCGGAGGTTGAAATGTTCAATGCAAATCGTGCCATCCTTGTTGCAGCAGGAATTTTGGCGATTCTCGTTTCTGTTCTTGTTATTGGAACTAGACTTGACGCCGGACCATCCGCATTATCCGAGAATTATGGTCCTCCAACGCGAAATCCCCTGCCGGGCACGGGTGGTGTAGATCCTGAGCCGGATGCGGCAATGAATCAGGAAATTGGCGAACTTCAGGTACTTTCCGGACACGGTCCCGAGCAGGCGAAAAATGCATTCGGCGCTGTTTTGGCGAGTTTGCCTTTTACTCCGCACTTGCCGCAAAACTTGACAAAGGGAATGGTGATTTATCACGTAGCGGGAAATCTAGAGGGAACGAATCGAGTCGCCAGTTTCGATGCAACTTATATCAAGCAAACTTCAGCGGGGCGGATTGATTTGCATACGTTCCAAAAGCAGGAAAACATTCCACAGAACGCAAACCCCGAGGCACAGTTGAACTGGGCGGAAGTGAAAACGATGTCCATCGGTTCAAAGGAATGGGTTTATCATCTTTTGATTTTTCCCCAGCCGGACGGAACAAAGCTGCGCGTCCATCATATCTCTCGAACCTTTGAGGATGGCATTTATGTTTCTTTTGACATCAAAGGCGGTGACCCGGCGGAAGGACTCGTGTTACTAGAGCAGAGCGCAGCGGATACCAAATAGCGCGGCTGCTCTCACAATAATTTGCTGTAAAAAAACTCTCGCACGCTATTGCGAGAGTTTTTTGATTTTGTAGCCGCGGTAGTGTGAGGTCAAAAATCATCCCCGCCCAAACCACCCATTCCCATTCCGCCCATTCCGCCGTCGTCACCCATGCCGCCCATTTCGGGCATGGACTTTTCGATTTCTTCGGGACTCTCGCCCGATTCGAGACGTCCGACCATTTCATCGAATTCGGGTCCCATCTCTTCGCCCATTTCGGAACTCATTTTTTTCATAAACCGCGCCATGCTCTTGGGGTCGTTCTCGTCAATGTCGCCCAACGCGGAGGGGTCCGCCATCGCGTCCATGCGCGCCTCTTCGGATTTCACCGTCGCGAAACGCGAAACCAAGCGCGACAAATTCACGCTGTCACAATTCGGACAATGCGGCGTATCATTTTGCGCGGCAGACAGGGTGCGAAAAAAAACGCTTACGCGGCGTTTGCAATTGCCGCAGCGATATTCATAGATTGGCATATTTCCTCGAATTTCTGATTTGTGATTTGCGCTTACAGTTGGCGCATTAAATTATACGCGACCCCGCGCCGCGCCCAAAACCGCGCGCGGTCAGCCCGCGAATGTGATAAAATTCAAAAATAATGACAACGCGCCAAGACTTGAATGACCTTTTAGCGAAATTGAACGACGCGCAATTGGCGCATGTGCGCGCGTACGCCGAATCGCTTTTGCGAACCGACGACGCGGGCGCGCTGCGCTGGCAGTTTGATTTTGTCGCCGAATTTGCCCAAGCCAAACTGATGACGCAGCGCGAAAGCGCGGGACTGGAAGCGCGCGCCGCCGAGGCCGTTTGCGGCGGCGAGACCAAACGCGCCTTGTGGGAACATCCGCCCTTGAGCGGCGCTGCAATCGTGAGCTATGCCGTGCCGATTCCGCCGCGCTTGCGCGGCTTGAAATTACATTTTTTTACCGGCATCCGCGATGGGTCGGAATTGCCGCATGACCGTTACGTCGCGTTTCGCGTCGTCGTGAACGGTTGGAAATTGTGGAGCGCGGTGAAAAATACGCGCGTGTGGGAAGAATTTACCGTCGTTATGCCGGAATCGTCGTCCGACGTGTTACGCGTCGAATTTCAAACCGACGGTCTCGGCGACCACCGCTGGAATTGGGCGGTGTGGGGCGAACCAAAGTTGATTGCCGATTTATGATTGTTGATTTTTGATTTATGAACGCTCGTGCGATTGGGATGCAATCATAAATCACAAGTCCAAAATCAAAAATGAATTTCTCGCTTTCCGAAGAACAACGCGCTATCCGCGACCTCGCGCGCGCGTTTGCCGAAAAAGAAATTGCGCCGTACGCGGCGGAATGGGACCGCACGCATGAATTTCCCGCCGCGCTCTATCCCAAAATGGGCGCGCACGGTTTGATGGGTTTACCATTTCCCGAAGAGTATGGCGGCGCGGGCGCGGACGCGCTTTCGCTCGCGCTAGCAATTCAAGAAATCGCCAAAGCGGATGGCTCGGTCGCTTTGAATTATGCCGCGCACATTGGCTTGGGCGCGACGCCGATTTTTTTGTTTGGCAATGCGGCGCAAAAGCGGGAATGGTTGACGCCGCTGGCAAAGGGCGAAGGATTGGGCGCGCTGTCTTTGACCGAACCGTCGGGCGGCAGCGACCTCGCAGGTTCGGTGAAGACGACCGCGCGGCGCGACGGCGCCGAATGGGTGTTGAATGGCGCGAAACAGTTTGTCACATCGGGCAAGGTCGCGCGTTCGATTGTTGTCCTGTGCCAGACGGCTGCGGGCCAAGGGCATCGCGGCTTGTCGCTCATTATCGTGCCGCACGACGCGCCGGGTCTCGTCATTGGCAAACTCGAAAGCAAGATGGGTTTGCATACGTCGTTGACGACCCAAATTTTTTTCGAGAATTGTCGCGTGCCGTACGAAAATCTTTTGGGCGAAGCGGGCAGCGGATTTCGCTATACGATGCAAGTGTTGGACGGCGGACGCATCGGCATTGCGGCGATGGCATTGGGCTTGGGCGAAGCGGCATTGCGCGCGGCATTGCAATACGCGCAAGCGCGCTTGGCGTTCGGCAAAGCGCTCGCGGAATTTCAAGCGATTCAACACATGCTCGCCGACAATGCGATGGAATTGGAAGCGGCGCGGCTGTTGATCTACAAGGCGGCGACGTTAAAGCAAAACGGCAAACCGTTCGCCATGGAAGCGGCGCAGGCAAAATTGTTTGCGACCGAGGCGGCGGACCGCGCGTGTTGGAACGCCATTCAGATTCACGGCGGCGCGGGCTATCTGACCGATTATCCGGTGGAACGCTATTACCGCGACAATCGTTTGCTGCTGATTGGCGAAGGCACGAGCGAAATCCAGCGCATGATTATTGCGCGCGCGCTGCTGGCGGCGGACAAGGTTTAAGGGTCGTCTAACCTGACGGCAAAACTGAAACCGTCAACAACAACAGTTTTTTTACAAGTTGAGCGTTTTGCATACACAGCGGGCGCGGCGCCTTGGAGCAACTTTCTTTTCGGCGCAGAGCAAAAGCCCCGCAGGGTTTTCAACACATGAGGCATCCGGCAAGATGGTCTGAAAACCCTGCGGGGCTAAATCTTGAAGCAAAGCGAAATTCGCGCGAGATAAAAAAACGATCCAAGCGGATTTGGAAGATGCAAGCGCGGGATTGATGTATTATGGCGCGCGGTATTATGATGCTTATGAAAACCGACCGCGTTACGGCATGTGTAACGCGGTCGGGGACTATTAACGCGCAGAACCTGCCGCAAACATTGAACGGGACGAATCCATACATCACGAGCGCGAGTTACAACGCCTCCGACCAAACCACCAATCTCACCTTCCAAAGCGGCACGACAACCACATATACAAACGTCACCTATCAATACAACAATCCCGCGCACAAACACGCAGTGACGCAAGCGGGCGCGAATTATTTTTGCTACGATGCGAATAGCAACCTGACGCGACGCGCTACGTCCGGCAGATAAATCAGCGAACCGAATTCACCGCCCCTACGCCGCGTGATACAAAAAAAAGCAAACCGCGTCCAGAACGGTTTGCTTTTTTTCTCCCCATTATTCAGGCGTGAAATTCCATCCCATGCATTTACGGCGCGGGCGTCGGATTGGTATTGATTGTCGGCACGATGCCCGGTCCCGGCAGCACAATCGTCGGCGCCGAACCCTCTGTCGTAAAGATTACCTTGTCGGTCGCTTTGAGCGCGTTCGCGTTCGCCTGCGCGATTTGCATTTGCAGATACGCGGGATTCGCCGCGTACAACGCGGCAAGCGCGCTGGTTTGCGCCAAATCCGCTTTCGCTTTTTCGGCCGCCGCTTGAGCCGCCGCTCTATTGATTTCCAAATCTTTTTGCGCGGCGAGTAAATCGTTCGCCTTTTGCGTTTCAATCACCGCTTTTTGCGCGGCAAGTTTTTCTTGCTGCAATTTTGCCAACGCCGTTTGCTGTTTCGCTTCCTCTTGAATCCGCGCTTGCGCCACCGCCACTTCGCCCCGCTGTTTCGCCTGCTCGGCTAACGCTTGCGCCTCGGCGCGCAATTTATCCTGCTCGGCTTTTTCGGTCTCGAGACGACTCTTGGTAATCGCGTCCAACAACGCTTGCACTTCGGCGCCCAAGACAATGTTTGGCACCGTCACATTATTGATTTGCAAACCGTAATTTGTGGCGAGCCGCGACAATTCATCGTCAATACAGTTACGCAATTCATCGCGCGCCGTTCCAATTACATTATTTTCAAACGTACGCTGCCCCACGCACACCTTCATCGCCTGCCGCGCCAACGCTTCGACGCGCGCTTTGGTCGCGTCATCATTCAAATAAACATCCGAATACGACGCCCAGTTGCTGCGAATCAAATCCGCCTGCGCGATCGTCGGACGAAAAATATCGCCCGTCACAATCACGCCCACGCGTTGTTTATCGCTCGTAATAATTTCGTCGTCCTGTACGGAAAACGGAATCGCGGTTTGACCAACGTGTTTCAATTCCACATACAACCCCGCGTCGGTGTACAAACCAGGGCCCACAATCGCCGCAATTTGACCGTTCCGAAACTGTACGCCGACCTGATTTTGTTCGACCGGCACCATGAAATAAACAAAACGGCTGGCTAGAAACGCAAGCACGCCGAGCCCCACCAACACGACCAACAGAATTGCAATAACTCGTCCGATACGCATAGCTGTCGGGTCCTTTCCAGAAGTGAATCGTGATATTGTCCTGCGCGGATTCGGTCCGCCCGCCTCATTCGGGTCGCGGGCAGATTTATTGCCGGGAGGAAATTGTCGCATCGCCCCTCCTTGATTGAATTAGCGGTATTATATCAAGTACGCATAACGCGCCAACAAGTTACAGGTCATTTTCAAAATCTTGTTAAACGCGCGGCGCGCCCTTTTCCGGCGTTTGGCTCGCAAACGCTTGCGGCTGCGGACGCGTATTGAAATACGTAATAATGGCGACGCCCGCGACAATGACGGCGGACGCGAGCAGCGTGAGCGGCGTAATTTCTTCGCCCAATAAAGCCCACCCCAACAAGACCGCGACCACCGGATTGACATACGCATACGTAGAAACTTTGGCGGGTGTGCTGACCTGTAACAAAAAAACGTACGCGCTGAATCCCACCAACGAACCAAAGAGCATCAGATACAACAACGCGAGCCACGATTCGGTCGAAACTTGGGCAAACGAAAAATTTTGGTATTCGCCGAGCGGCAGCGCCATGCCCATCAAAAAAACTCCGCCCAGCAGCATTTCCATCGCGGTCAACATCAGCGGATTATCGGGAATGGCGGCGTGCCGCGAATAAATCGAACCGAGCGACCACGCCACACTGGCGAGCAGCATAATCGCCACGCCGACATAATTGAGCGGACGGTCCAAACCCAGCGCGGCGGGACCCACCAATAGCGCGATGCCGACCAAACCCAACGCAATGCCGGTAAATTCGCCGCCTTTGGGCCGAATGCCGCCGGGGCGCGCCCAATCCATCAACACCATCCACAACGGCACCGCCGCAATCATTAACGATGCGAGACCGGTGGGCACCATCGTTTCAGCCCACGACACGCTGCCGTTGCCCAGACCCAAAAGCAAAATGCCGACAATCAACGCCGAACGCCAATGAATCAACTTGGGCAGCGGTACGCCGCGCCATCGCAAAAACAAAAACATGATTCCGCCCGCAATGATGAAACGAATGCCCGCCATGATGTGCGGCGGCAGCGTTCGCACTGCGATGGCAATGCCAAAATAAGTTGAACCCCACACAAGATAAACGGCGGCAAAGGCGGCGAGGACCAACCAGCGCGGCGCAGTGGATGCGCGCGCGTGCGGGGCAGTCTCGGCATTCATTCGCCGCTCCCGTCTCGCAAGCCACAACCCCCAAAGCGCTCTGTCGTTTCCATTTTGCAGAGGCGCTCGAACGCCGTCCGCGTCACAAAGCGCGACGCGCCGCGCGCAAACAATTTCAACCCTTTGACGTCAACCTTGCCTATCATCCAACGCGTCTCCCTTTTTTACAGAATGACAGCCATTGTCGCCCAATGCGCCAATTTGTCCAACACACGCCGCGCGCCGCGTACACAAAAAAACGGCGAAAGAGTTTCCTCTTTCGCCGTCGGCTTAGGCAGCGGTGGGCTGCTTGCGGGGGCGGCCGCGTTTCGCTTTCGGTTTGGTTTCTGCGGGCGCCGGGCGCGGACCCAATTCGGGAATGTACGGCTGCGGCGAGGTATAGAGTTGAATCCGTTCGTTCGCCAATTCTACATATTCCGGCGAAACTTCGTAGCCGATGTAATGCCGCTGCGTCATGCGCGCGGCAATCGCTGTCGAGCCGCTACCCATGAACGGGTCCAGCACAATATCGTCCACGTTCGTGTACAACAAAATCAATCGCAGCGGCAAGTCGAGCGGAAACGGCGCGGGATGCGTCAGCCCTTTGGTCTTGTGCTGAATCTTTTTGCTCTGCGAACCAAAGCGCCAAATGCTGCGCGCCGTATCGCGAATCGCTTTTTTCGCGGTGCCGTTCTTGTGCCAAATGCTGCGCGTCCAATCTACAAATTCCTGATTGGTGATGCCGGTGTGTTTGCCGCGCGTCCACGGTTCTTCCAAACGCATCGTCTCTTTGGAAAAGACCATGATGTATTCGTGCGTATCGCGCAGCGTCGGATTCGAAGCGCGCGCGAAACTGCCCCATGCGGTCGAGACGCCCGCCGTCGCGGACTTGTCCCAAAGAATTTCGCCGCGCATGAGCAAGCCCAAGGCGAGGCATTGTTGAATGATGAACGAGTGTAGGGGAATATACGGATTGCGTCCCGTATTGGCGACGTTGATGGCGAGCCGCCCGCCCGGCACCAGTACGCGTTGACATTCGCGCCACACCATCCCTAAAAATTCCAGATAGCGTTCGAGCGGTTCGCGGTCTTGATAAAAATTATATTTCTTGCCGACATTATACGGCGGCGAAGTGACGACGAGTTGCACGGAATTGTCGTCGAGCTCTTCCATGAAACGACAATCCGCATTGTAAATGACATCCAATTCCATTGTGCGGTAGGCGCAAGTCATCACGTTTGCGGCGCGAGGGACGTTGAACGTGATAACGTGCGAGGGCGCATCGGTTCACGTTGCGGACGCAAACAGTGCGGCGGGCGTGACCGGATGCGGCGGGCGTCAAGCCGGCCCGCGCGCGCGGCGCGTTATGTGGGAAACGCGTCGCGCCGCGCATTGGCGCGGTGTGACAATGGAAACTAGCGCTTGCGTACGAGAACGCGGCAGCGCGCGCCGCTTACTTTTGTCGTCCGCTTTTTTTCGCAGCGTGTGTGGGTCACGCCGCGCCAGCGCGCGACAAATTTATTCTCGTTCTTGCGTTACTGCGCGGATTCTAACACAGGCGCGCGCGGCGCGCAATAGAACTGATGTTTTCGGATATTTCGCGAAACAATCAAAATAGCCAAATGATGCCGCGCGTCGTTCACGCGTGAATGTGCGTGCCAAAGGGAATGGGTTCGCCCGCCAACGCGGGCGCGAGCTGCGCGGCGCTGGCGGCGAGAATATGAATATGCAATTGGGGAAAGCGTTGCACCAGCGCGACGCTGCGCGCCAATTTATCCATCATGCCGCCGGTGACATCATAACCGTGCGACGCGCCGACTTGGGCGCGCTGCGCCGCCCAAGTCGCAGGCGTAATTTCACGAATCAATTCCGCGTCGGGCTGCTGCATAGGGTCGGCGCGATAAATGCCGCCCACTGCGGTGGTGTACACCAAACGCGTCGGCTGCAAAATGGGCGCGAGAAATGCAAATTGCGCGTCGGTGGAAATGATTGACCTGGCGCGCGTCTCGTCGAACGCCACATCGCCATAAATGAGCGGAACCAGACGATGCGCGAGCGCGAGGCGGATATTGGCGTAATCCAAATGAATCAATTCGCCATCGCGCGTGCGCGCGGACGCCGACGGCTGAAAAGAGACGACGGGAACAGCTTGTTGCAAAAAAATATCCGTGACGAGCCGATTCAAACGCGCGGCGGACGCGCTCGTTTCCGCATAGGCGCGCCAATTGTCCGGCTGCGCGTATCCAAATTTTTTCGCCGTGAAATGACCAAACGAGCCGCTGCCGTGTCCCAACAAAATCGCAAGCGTCGGATTTTTTGCGCGCGCGTCAAACACCGCGCGCGCCAATTCGCGTATCATCTCCGGTTTCGGCGCGGCGGGCTGCGTTTTATCCGTGATGGCGGAACCGCCCAATTTAAGAAATATCAAAAAAAAGAACCCAAGCGCTTGCACGCGCGACGCGCGCAAGCGCTTGGCGCGAAAAACTTATTCGACAAATTCGTCCTGACCGCGCGCGACATGAATTTCTTCGGACTCGACTTTGCCGTCGAGCAAATGCACCACGCGGTCCGTTTGCGCGGCGACGGCGGGGTCGTGCGTGACCAACACAAACGTCTGCTGCGTCTCGCGATTGAATTGGCGCAAAAGTTCAATCACCGCGCGCGAAGTTTTACTGTCCAATTCGCCCGTGAGTTCGTCGCCCAACACAATCGCGGGTTTGGTCACGATGGCGCGCGCGACCGACGCGCGCTGTTGTTCGCCGCCGGACATTTCGGCGGGGCGATGCTGCGCGCGCTGTTCGAGACCGACTTGTTTGAGCGCTTCCAACGCGCGCGCCTTGCGTTCGCCGCCTTGTACGCCGGAATATTTTAACGGCAGCATCACATTTTCGAGCGCGGTCAGCGTCGGCAGCAAATTAAAATGTTGAAACACAAAACCAATTTTCTCACGGCGAATTTTGGGCAGCTGGCTTTTGGGCGCTTGGGCGACATCAATCCCGTCAATAATGACGGCGCCGCTCGTGGGGCGGTCGAGACAACCGAGCATATTGAGCAGCGTAGATTTACCGCTGCCCGAACGGCCCATGATTGCCATAAATTCGCCGCGTTCCACCTTTATATTCAAACCATCCAGCGCGTGAACGATGGCATCGCCCATCTTGTATGTCTTGACCAGCTCGCGCGTTTCTACGATTGGCATTTTG
>Ga0226835_1000854_pt1 | contig 22912 bp, 19 predicted proteins | sample LAC_MetaG_1_FD_163627 | JGI IMG/M metagenome (GOLD analysis project Ga0226835, IMG submission 163627) | Anaerobic ammonium oxidizing microbial communities from anammox membrane bioreactor (MBR) in UC Berkley, California, United States -... | ecosystem: Engineered > Bioreactor > Anaerobic >...
GCCCCAACCGCAAGTACTGTTGACGCTTTAATTTCGTTTAAGGTATAATCGCCCTGTACAATTTGTGCTTGGCGGCACGATGTCTGCATCGGCCGCGCCTTGTTAAAGACACTATGGCGCTCAAAGGCAATCTTCGCGATTTTTCGATTCACCAGCTCTTGAATTTAATCAATCTGGCGCACAAGACCGGTTCTTTGCAAGTCAAACCCGAACCCGTGTTGCGTTCCGCCAATGGTCACGCGTCAGCCGCCGCGCTCTTTTTCCGCGAAGGGCGTTTGATTCACGCCGCGTTCGAAGGCAAACCCACGCGCCTGACCGATGTCATGGTACAGGTCGGACGCTTGACGCCGGAACAGGCGCAAACGGTCAACGCGCGTTCGCGGGTGGATACGGATAAAGAACTCGGCTTGCTCTTGATTCAAAACGGTTATTTGACGCAGAACGATATTATTCAAGGCGTGCGCGGTTATTTATTGGAAACCGTGTATCAGCTCTTTACGTGGGCGGCGGGCGATTTTCATTTCGAGCCGAATCAATTGCCGCCGGAAGAACGCATCACGGTGCCGCTTTCGCTCGAAAACGTCATTCTGGAAGGCAATCGGCGACAGCAAGAATGGGAACGCTTGCGCGATGAAATTCCCGACCTCGAAGTTCCGCTGCGCTTTGCCGAACGGCCCAGCGCGAACTTGCGCGATATTTCCCTCACGCGCGAACAGTGGCAAGTCATTTCGTTCATCAATTCCAAAAACACGATTAAACAAATTGGCGAATATCTCAGTTTGGACGAATTTCAAATTCGCCGCGTCGTCTATAGTCTCAAGCGCAATGGCTTGATTGAAATGGCGCAGCCGGTGCGCGTTGAACCAGTGGCGCCGCGCGGGCCGGTTCCTGGCGCAAAATTATCGCGCAGCGTATTGCTGCGTATCATTGACGGCGTTCGTCGTCGCTAAGCCGAGCGCAAGCCCTATTTTCCGTACTATCGCCTAATGAATTATGCAGACCGTCAAAATGGTAATCACCGGACCCTTTTCCGCCGGTAAAACAGAATTCATCGGCAGTATCAGCGAAATTGCCGTCGTACGCACCGAGCGCAAAATCACGGACGAAACGCGCGCTGTCAAAGCCCAAACGACGGTCGCGATGGATTTCGGCCGCATCACCATTGACAAAGATTTGGTGCTGTATCTGTTTGGCACGCCCGGACAGCGCCGTTTTGATTTCATGTGGGAAATTTTGTCGGAAGGAATGCTCGGCTTTGTGGTGATGGTGGACAGCGTGCGCCCGGAAACCTTCCGCGAAGCGCGTTCGATTTTGGACACGTTCCGCCGTTACAGCGAAACGCCGTTCGTCGTCGCTGCCAACAAGCAAGACCACCCCGACGCGTGGTCGCCCGAAGATATGAAGATTGCGCTGGGGCTTGACGACGGCATCAAAGTATTGCCCTGCATCGCCAATCAAAAAGAGAGCGTCAAGTACGTTTTACTTGAATTGTTGTATACTATTTTGGAACGCGCACAAGATTAACCGACAACCCACCAAGGGAATTTTATGAGCGTCACACAACCTACCATTCCGGACCGCGGTATGCCCAGCGGCGCGCTGCGCCTGCTGTTTCTTTCGATTGAAGAAGTGATGGGCTCGGACGGCATCAAAGCGGTGCTGAACGGCGCCAAACTGTCGCACTATATCAACAACTATCCCGAAAATTCGCTCGAATACGGCGTGACGTTTGGCGAATACGGCCGCGTGGAGCAAGCGGTCGAAGATTTTTTGGGACCGCGCGGCGCGCGCGCGATTTTGATTCGCGTTGGCCGCGAATTGTTTCGCTACAGTTTGCGCGAACAATCCGCGCTGCTCGGCATCGCGGGCAACGCGCTGAAAAATATGCCGCTCATTTCGCCGCAAGCGAAAATGAAAATCCTGCTTCAACAAATCGTCGGCGCGGCAAACAAGACGGTAAATCAACCCGCGCATCTGGAAGAAGATCATGACAATTTTATCGTCGTGATTGACCAGTGCATGTGCCAATGGCGTCCGAAACACGAGAAACCGTGCTGTCTCGTCACCGTCGGCACGTTCAGCGAAGCGATGAAGTGGCTCACCGACCGCCCGGTCGAGGTCAAAGAAATCACGTGTCTGAACAATGGCGCGGACGCGTGCCGTTATCAGATTGCCAAAAAATTGCCAGAAGAGGCGTGACGCAGAAAACATTGGAACGCGCAAGCCGCGAAACGAAACACGAAAACCGCGCAAGGGAATTTCCCCGCGCGGTTTTTTTGTTTCGCGTTTTTTTTGTTTCGCAATTTTTTTGGCGCGCGGCATTCAGAATCCGCCGTACCGTCGTAAATTTTTTTGACAGCCCCGCGCCTTCATGCTAAGATAGTTTCAGTAACTTTATAATTCAGCGGTAGGGGAGCTGGAGCGAGTCCGGCTGAGAGGAAGAACTGCAAACCTCGTTGATGTGATGAGGCAGCCCATCTTCGACCCCATGACCTGACCCGGATAATGCCGGCGTAGGCAAGTACGGAACATGCGCCACAATGTTCCTCCCATGCGTCGGCTCGATTCGAGTCGGCGTTTTTTATTTCATCACACAAGGAGTGCGGTATGGAAAAGCAAACCGGAACATGGGCAGTCAAAGCGGGCCACGCGCAAATGCTCAAGGGCGGCGTCATTATGGACGTGACGAACGCGGAACAGGCAAAAATTGCCGAAGAAGCGGGCGCGTGCGCGGTGATGGCGCTGGAACGCGTCCCCGCCGACATTCGGCGCGACGGCGGCGTCGCGCGCATGAGCGACCCAACCAAAATCGTCGAAATCATGCAAGCCGTCTCGATTCCCGTGATGGCGAAAGCGCGCATCGGTCATTTCGTCGAAGCGCAAGTGTTGGAAGCGCTCGGCGTGGATTACATTGACGAGTCCGAAGTCTTGACGCCCGCCGACGAAGCGCATCACATTGACAAACATCAATTTCGCGTTCCCTTTGTCTGCGGCTGTCGCAATCTCGGCGAAGCGCTGCGCCGCATCGGCGAAGGCGCGGCAATGATGCGCACCAAAGGCGAAGCGGGCACCGGCGACGTGGTGGAAGCAGTGCGTCACGCGCGCGCCGTGTTGGGCGAAATTCGCCGTCTGCAGAACCTGCGCGAGGACGAACTTTATACCGTCGCCAAAGAATTGCAAGCGCCATTAGCTTTGGTCCAAGAAGTCGCGGCGACCGGCAAGTTGCCCGTCGTCAATTTTGCGGCGGGCGGCATCGCCACGCCGGCGGATGCGGCGCTGATGATGCAATTGGGCGTGGACGGCGTTTTCGTCGGCAGCGGCATTTTCAAATCGGGCGACCCCGCCAAACGCGCCAAAGCGATTGTGATGGCGACGACGCATTACAACGACCCGAAAATTATCGCCGAAGTGTCGCGCGGCCTCGGCGAAGCGATGGTCGGCATTTCTGCGCGCGACCTGCCCGCAGAACAACAGCTCGCCGTGCGCGGGTGGTGAGGCAGGTATCGGGGCGCAAGGAGCAAGCGGCTCGACACCTTTGCTCCTTGCGCCCTATCGTTCGAACAATGAAAATCGGAGTTCTCGCCTTGCAAGGCGCGTTCCGCGAACATATTGAAATGCTGCGCGGCTTGGGCGTAGAGACAATTGAGGTCCGCTTGCCGGAACAATTGCGCGACCTCGACGGCTTGATTATTCCCGGCGGCGAAAGCACGACGATTGGCAAGGTCGCAACGCAGTACAACTTGATTGAACCTCTGCGCGAATTTGTCGCGCAAGGCAAACCGGTGTGGGGCACTTGCGCGGGGATGATTGTGCTGGCAAAAGACGTAAGCATGGCGGGGCATGCCGTCATGCGCCAGCCGCTCGTCGGCGTGATGGATGTGCGCGTCAAGCGCAACGCGTTCGGGCGGCAGGTGGATTCGTTCGAGACTGATTTGGATATTCCCGAAATTCAAAACGGCGATAAAACTCCATTCCACGCGATTTTTATTCGCGCGCCGCTGTTTGAAACGGTGAACGCTAACGTGCGCGTGCTGGCAAAACTGGACGACGGTACGATTGTGGCGGCGCGCGAAAATAATTTGCTCGCGACAAGTTTTCATCCCGAACTTACGCGCGACCCGCGCTTTCACCAATATTTTTTGAACATGGTTCAAGCCGCGCGAGGAACGGCGTGAGGGCGTTCCCCGCGCGCGGTCTATCGTAAATGAACGCCGTTATCGTCGCCAATGGCGAAATGCAGGCGCACGCGCGTCTAAAAGAGCTTTGGCTGCGCGCCAAGCTGCGGATTGCGGCGGACGGCGGCGCGCGCAATGCGCGCGCGTTGCGTATCGCGCCGCACAGCGTCGTCGGCGATTTGGATTCGTTGGACGATGAAACGCGGGCGTGGCTGGAAAAAAATAATTGCGAATTTTTGCGCTATCCGCCCGCCAAAGACGAAACCGATTTGGAACTCGCGTTACAGCTCGCCCAAGCGCGCGGCGCGGATGAAATTACGCTGCTCGGCGCGCTCGGCGGACGCCCAGACCATTTTTTGGCGAATGTTCTGGTCCTCGCGCAAACGCGCGGTTTGAAATTGGCGGACGCCGCCGTCGAAATGTGGTTCGGCAGCGGTTTGGATGTCATTGACGGCAAAAAGGGCGATCTCGTTTCGCTGCTCCCGTTTGACGCGCGCGTCGAAGGCGTCGCAACGGAAGGATTGGAATATCCCTTGCGCGGCGAAACGTTAGAACGCGGCAGTACGCGCGGCGTCAGCAACGTGATGTTGGAAGAACGCGCCCAAGTGCTTTCCACGCGCGGCAAGTTGCTAATCGTTCATCTGTTTCAATAAATCGTCAATCTGAAAACATAAAAACCTCCGGGGAGCTCGATTGCATCGGGCTGAGAGGGCAGTTGCGATACAACCGTTCGCGAAGCTGCCGACCCATTGAACCTGATTGAGATAATGCTCACGCAGGGAAAATCGGTAACGCGTAAACAGAACCGTCTCTCGCAATCGGAGACGGTTTTTATTTTTACGCGCGAGAGCGCCGCATTAGAGAATGTCGCCCACGCGAAAAATTTTATCTCTTGTACAACGCGTTCGCTAACGCGTTCCGCAAATAAAAGGAACACTATGAAAAAATTCTTTATCTTTACAGGGCTGCTCGGTATTTTCGCGCTCGCCGCATGTCAGAGCGCAGCGCCAAGCAATCCGCCCGCGCCGCAGAGTTCGCCCGCCACGCTCGTCGTCGTCACGCACGATTCGTTTGCGGTGAGCGATCAAGTATTGCATGAGTTTGAAACCGCCCACAACGCCAAGGTGCAAATTCTCAAAGCCGGCGACGCGGGCGCGGCATTGAACCAAGCCATTCTCGCGGGCGCGGCAAATCCGCCGGGCGATGTCTTTTTTGGCGTGGACAATACATTTCTATCGCGCGCGCTCCAAGCCAATCTATTCGAAGCGTACGCGCCGCAAGGGCTCGCCGACATTCCCGCCGTTTATAAACACGACGCCAGCGCGCGCTTGAATCCGATGGATTTTGGTTACGTCTGTCTCAATTACGATAAACAGTGGTTCAAGGAAAAACAACTCGCGCCGCCGCAAACGCTCGCCGACCTCGTGAAACCGGAATACAAAGGTTTGCTCGTCGTGCAAAATCCCGCGACTTCATCGCCGGGCCTCGCGTTCCTGCTTGCCACCATCGCCGATTTTGGCGCGGACAAGTATCTCGATTATTGGAAACAATTGCGCGCGAACGATGTCGTCATCAGCGAAGGATGGAGCGACGCGTATTACAATAAATCCACTTGGAGCGGCAACGGCGACCGTCCGCTCGTCGTGAGTTACGCCACCAGTCCCGCCGCCGAAGTTTTCTTTAGCGAAGGCAAATTGACCGCGCCGCCAACGGGCAACGTCTTGGGCGACGGCGCGTGTTTTCTCCAAGTCGAATTTGCCGGTATTTTCCAAAACGCCAAACAACCCGAACTCGCGCGCAAATTTATGGATTTCATGTTGACCGCGCGTTTTCAAGAGGACATCCCAACCCAGATGTTTGTGTATCCGGTGAATCCCGCCGCCAAGCTGCCCGCCTTTTATCAATTTGCGGAAAAACCGAATCAACCCGCGCAGCTGCCCGACGACGTCATTGACGCAAACCGCGACGCATGGATCAAAGCATGGACGCAAGCGGTGTTGAGATAGTGCGATGGTGCGGTAGTGCGATAGTGCGGTGGTGCAGTAGTGCGATGGTGCGATGATTTAGCGGGCGTTATGCAGCGGTTGAATTTCATTCAATGAATATCTGAAATGCGAAAGCGATTTTTTTCCGGGCAGGCGCTGCTTCTTGGGCTGCCGCTTTGGTTTCTCGCGCTATTTTATTTTTTACCGTTCGGCGCGATTTTGACGTACGCGTTTTTTCCGCAGGGCGCGCTCGAATTGTCGGGCGTGCGCGAACTTTTTACGGACGCGTATTATGCGCGCGTGTTGGGTTTCACCGTGTGGCAAGCGGCGCTGTCCACGCTGCTGACCGTCCTCGCCGCGCTGCCCGCCGCATACATTTTTGCGCGCTATCAATTTCGCGGTCAGACGCTCGTGCGCGCGTTGACGACGCTGCCGTTTCTCATGCCGACGATTGTCATTGCGCCCGCGTTCATTGCGTTGTTTGGGCCGCGCGGCGCGGTCAATACGTTTTTGATGAACCTCTTGCATCTCGAAAACGCGCCGCTGCAATTGCTCGATACTATTTGGATTATTTTGCTCGCGCACGTGTTTTATAATTACACGATTGTGTTTCGCATCGTCGGCGATTTTTGGTCCAAACTCGACCCGCAGTTGGAAAATGCGGCGCGCGTGTTGGGCGCGGGGCGCTGGCGCGCGTTTCGAGAAATCACGCTGCCCTTGCTGCTGCCGGCGCTCGCCGCCGCCGCGCTGCTCGTTTTCATTTTCGATTTCACCTCGTTCGGCGTGATTCTGATTTTGGGCGGCGCGCGGCTCGCCACGCTCGAAGTCGAAATCTATCGCAGCGCGGCGAATCTGTTTGATTTGAATCTCGCCGCCGCGCTATCGCTTTTGCAAATTGGTTTGACGCTCCTTTTGATTTTGGCGTACACAAAATTACAAGCGCGGCTCGCCGCGCCGGTGCGCCTGCGACCGCAAAACGTCACGCGCCGCCCCGTGAAAACGCGCGGCGAAAAAATTTTCGTCGCGCTCAATCTGGCGGCAATGTTGTTTTTTCTGCTCGCGCCGCTCGGCGTCCTCGTCCTCCAATCGCTGGTTACGCCGCAAGGCATCGGTTTCGCCAATTACACGGCGTTGAACGCCAATCCGCGCGGCAGCGCCCTGTTTATTGCGCCGACGGATGCGATTCGCAACTCGCTATTGTTTGCCAGCGTCACGGTCGCGTTTGCCGTCGCGCTCGGCTTGCTCGCCGCGTATGCGATTGTGCGTACGCGCAAGGGCGGCGGCGCGTTGGACGCGCTCTTTTTGCTGCCGCTCGCAACGTCGGCGGTGACTTTGGGTTTCGGTTATATCGTCGCGTTCAGCCAGCCGCCCTTTGATTTTCGCGCCGCCGTCTGGTTGATTCCCGTCGCGCACACGCTCATCGCCTTGCCGTTAGTGATACGCGCAGTCTTGCCGTTATTGCGCGAAATCAAACCGAATATCCAAGAAGCCGCCGCAATGTTGGGCGCGTCGCCTGCGCGCGTCTTTCGAGAAATTGATTTGCCGATTGTGGCGCGCGCGGTCTTGATTGGCGCGGTGTTTGCCTTTACGCTTTCGCTCGGCGAATTTGGCGCGACCACGCTGCTGGCGCGGTCCGAATGGACGACGATGCCATTGGCAATTTATCGTCTGTTGGGTCAACCCGGACTGGGCAATTATGGACAGGCGTTGGCGTTGAGCGTTTTATTGATGCTCGTGAGCGCCGTCGCGATTGCGCTGATGGAACGCGTGCGCGTGGGCGACGCGGGAGAATTCTAAATGCAATCCGCGCCCCTCTTGGCCGTCCGACAAATCGAAAAAACGTATGCGAACGCGGCGTTGCTGCGCGGCATTTCGTTCGACGCGGCGGCGGGCGAAATCGTGTGCGTCTTGGGCCCAAGCGGCACGGGCAAGACGACGCTGCTGCGAATCATTGCGGGTTTGGAACAGGCGGCGGGCGGACAAATTTTATTTCGCGGAATGGATTTGCAGAACGTTCCGCCGCACGCGCGCGGTTTCGGTTTCATGTTCCAAGACCTCGCGCTCTTTCCGCACAAAAACGTCGCGCAAAATGTCGCGTTCGGTTTGCGAATGAAAAACGTTTCCGCCGCCGAAACAACAGCGCGCGTTCATGAAACGCTCGCCTTGGTGGGCTTGGACCCAGCGGCGTTTGCGACGCGCGACGTGAATCATTTATCGGGCGGCGAACAGCAGCGCGTCGCGTTGGCGCGCACGCTCGCGCCGCGACCGCCGTTAATTTTGTTTGACGAACCGTTGGGCGCGCTCGACCGCGGACTGCGCGAGGAACTCTCTGCCGAACTGCGCGCGTTGTTGAAACGTTTGCAGGCGACGGCGTTGTACGTAACGCACGACCAAGATGAAGCGTTCGCGCTGGCGGATCGTTTGTTATTGTTGAACGCGGGCTGCATCGCGCAAAGCGGCGCGCCGGTGGAGGTCTATCAAAAACCGGCGAATGAATTTGTCGCGCGTTTTATGGGCTTGACGAATCTGTTGGAAATTCGGACATCCAAAATACAAGGCGCTGTATGTCGCGTCGAAACGGACGCGGGAATTTTCGTTCTTGACGCTTTGACGGCGGCAGCGGACGCAACCGCGCGTTTTCTGTTGCTGCGGCCCAAGGCATTGGAACGTATTGTTGCCGAGAGTACGCGCGACGAAAATAGTTTGCGCGGGCGCGTGGTCGAAACGCAATTCCGCGCGGGGCATCAACAAATCATCGTCGAGACCCGCGCGGGAAAATTCGCGTTTGAATGGGATGCGGCGATAGAATTGAATCAGGAATATATTTTTGCGTTGGACGCGCAGGCGCTCCAACTCGTCGCCGCGTAAATCAAGGCGCTTGGTCTGACATGCCGAGCATGATGCTAAATTCAATCTTTTGAAATTCGATGCCGTCCGCCGGCGCGTCCACGCGCAAGCGTTCTTGGATTTTGTCGTTGAGCGCCCGTTCATTGGCGACAAGACCGCGAATTTGCGGGTCCTCTGCCACCCGCAGCAGCGTCTGTTCCATCAACTTTTCCGCGTGTTTTTCCAGCGCGTCTTGGGCGGTTTTCACATCCAACGGCCGGGGCAGCAAAAAGGCGCGTGAACGCGGCAGGTTGGACAGCACGCGGTCCCAAAACAATTCGGGCGCGGCAACCTGATACGCCGCTTCCACGTGCGCGCTCAGCCAACGCGTATCCCACTGAATCACATTGCGTTTGAAATTCGCATACGCTTGAACCCGCGTCGGAACGAACGCGACCACGTCTTGATAAAAGGGGATGAGCGGATGCACCCCCTTGGCATGACACATCCAGACGCGTTCGTGTTCGACAAACACTGCCGCTTGATTCTCCTCTAACCGGATATAGAGTTGGCGCGCGCCGGCAAGCAGCCCAAAGGGAATAGCAAAGAACGCCGCGCCGACGCCTAAACCAATGACCCACAAGGACATCAAAGCCGTTTGGCTTTGCCAAAGGATTTGAAACGCCAGCGTCAGCAGCCCCAATATCACGCCAAACAGAATACATGCGCCCGCAAAGGCAACCCACGCCCAAAATCCGAAACTGCGCTCGAGAATGGCGCGCGTCAAAGCGCGTCCAAAGGTAATGCGGCGGGATTTGGTTGTTTGTTCGGCAGACGTTTTTTGTTTTACATCCGGCGCGGCATCCGCCGGCGCCGCGCCGTCGGATTGATTTGATGGTTTGGCGTCCGAAGGCGCGCTGTGTGACGATTCGGACGCATTCGCCGCGGCGCCGCCTGGAGCGCTCGAATCAGTTTTCGCTTTTGGCGCGGCGCGTTCGTCCGACGCGGCTGAATTGGAATTTGGCGGCGGCGGATTGGCTGCGCGTTCGCCTGCCGATTGTTCTGCGGCAACATGACCGTTCGAGCCGCGCGCGTTAGCGGCGCGCGGTTTTTCGGCGCCGGGCGGCGCGCTGGATTTCGCTTTCGTTTCCGCCATTCCGGTTTTCGCGTCAGCCGTCGTTTCCGTTTCGGCGGTTTTGGTTTTTGCGCCCGCCGAGCTTGCGGACGCCGCTTCCGTCTCTGCCGCTTTGGCTGCGGCTTCTTGCGCCAAACCGAGGTCAACATATTTTCGACCCAGACGGCCGTATGCTTCGCGCGCGTATTCGGCAAACTCTTCGGAGGTTTCGCGCAGCAAAACAAACGCGTCCGTAAAACTGCGAAAGCCCTGCGTCCAGCGGTCTTGGTTTTTGTCGCACAGCGCTTCGCAGATGCAGCCGCGCGTCAAGTGGGCGATGCCGAGTTCGTGTTTGACTTGCGCCTGTTGAAAATGGTAGGTCGCTTTTTCGCACAGCTCGGCGGCGCGGTCCCATTCGTCTTGATTCGCTGCGGAAAAATACGCCCATGCCATATGCAAGCGCGCCGCGCCCAGCACATAATCGTCGTTCAAGCGTTTCGCGCTTTCGATGCTCGACCAGAGTAACCGCAGCGCGGGTTGCAGTTGTCCTTTTGCCGCCAAGTCCGCCGCTTGATGATGCAGCAAACTATTGTTGTGGTCGCGCTCTTGCAAACCGTCGCGCAGAGTTTTTGAGATTTGTTGTGGTGTTGTATCAGCCATAAGCGCCTCAGCTTTCAGTCCATCCCTCCCCGCTAGGGCATTGTCGGCGCGGGCGTATCCGGCGTTGGTTCAACCATTGCGGCGGGCGACGTTTCGCGCGGAGGTATTTCCCCATCGCGCGCCACGACCGTTCCGTCAACCATCTCGTCTTTTTTGAGTTCCCACAAATCATCCTGAATAAAATTCAGCGACAACCGTTCAATCGCTTCGATATAACGCACGGCGATTTCGGAATCCAAAATGACGCCGCGATGTTTGTCGCGCAGCGGGTCTGCAATTTGGCGCAGCAGCGCATCGCGCAACGCGGTCTTGGCGTCTTGCTGAATAATCATAGCGTCGCGGCGCGTTTGGGCGCGCGCGATTTTTACTTGACGATCCAGCTCGACGTGTTTGCGGTCTTGGAGCGCCTTGACCATACGCTCTTCCAATTCGATTTCCGTGACGCTGAGCGATTCAATTTCGATGCCCAAGCCGAGCATCTTGTTGACCACGCGCTCGCGCAGCGTCCGAATCAAGGTCTTGCGCGTCCCCGCGCCGCCGGTGTACAGGTCTTCAAAATATTCTTCGCCCGCCAAATCGCGCACCTGACCAATCACATAATTTTCGATGGTCTTGGTATAGTCCGAATGTTCGGGCGTCCAAATTTTGTAGCGGATGATTTCCGCGTCGAATTCAAAGCGCTTGGTTTTGGGGTCAAGCGGCGCGGCGCCGCCAGCCAAATCGCGCGCGCCTTGCACTTTGTGCCGCACGACGATGGTGATTTTTTTAAAGAGCATCTGGTCACGCGTCAACACATCTTTGACGTTGACGGTCAAGTTGCGCGCATACAGCGCCACCGGCATGGCGACAACCTCTCCTTGTTCCAGAAAAAATGTGCCAGAACCGACAACCCGCGAGATGCTGCCGCCTCTTTCCAAAATGGCGGCGTATCCTTCGTCCACCGTCAATATGCCGGGGCCGCCGAGTTTGGGCGATTTAGTCGTCCCGAGATTTTCGATTTTGTTGCCGCGCACCGCCACAGCTAAAAGCGGTTTGCCTTCGCGCACATCCGTCACATATTGCCGCGCTTGATGCGGCGCAATCCCTTTGTCGGCGGCGAAATGAAAATCGGCGATGGTTTTATTGGTCGCTTTGAACGCCAACCACAAGAATCCGGCAAAGAACGCGGCGGGAATCAAGAGGGCAGCCAGCACACGCGCGGTCGGCGAACGCATGAGCCATTCTTCCGCCGAACTATGCAAACCCGGCGTCGTGCGCTCGTCCATGTCCACAGACGTATATTGTTGAATCTTGGTCCCGTCGGGGGCGGCGGTAATGATTTGATTGTCGGCGTCCAGCGCGATAGCCATGATGTTGCGCGAGAGGGATTCGATGGGTTTCGGTTGAACATTTTCGCCCGCGAGGTCAAACAGGTACAAGTTTTCATCATCGCCCGCGCCGACAAAATAGCGATTATCTTGGGCGACGAGCAGCTTGGTAAATTCAATGTCCGTCACCAAAAATTCGCGGACCAGTGCGCGTTTGGGCTGCGTGCGCCACACGCGCACCGTCTGTTTGCGTTCCGCTTGATTTTGATTTGGCGGATTTACGCTGGCGGTCACCAGATATTGACCATTCGGCGAAAATGCCAACGCGCTCACGCGCAACAAGTGCGCGTTCTCGAGCTGCGTTGGGGCGTCGGCGCGCAAGACCGCTTGCACCAGCGCTTTGGCTTTGGACGGGTCCACGTTCCACAGATAGACGTTGCCCCGACTGTCGCCGGACGCCATTTGTTTGCCGTCCGCGCTAAAAGCGAGCGCCGAAACTTCGGCGGGATGCTGGCGCGAGTCCGCGTAAATCGCCGTAGCGGTATTCCACAAGCGCACGGCGCCGTCCGCATTGCCCAATGCCACAAGCGGCTGCGTGGGATTGACCGCCAGCGCATTGATGGCGGAATTTTTCCAAATCAATTCGCGCTGCATGACGGCGCTGGAGCCCGAACGAATCCATTGGCGGACGATGCCTTCGCGGCTGAGCGTAATCAATTCATCGGCGCGTACCTGTTCATTCAAATCAGATTCGTCGGTCGTCGGCGCGGCGCCGGCGCCGGCAGCCAGTTTGATGGGCCCAAAAGCCAGCTGCGTAATGTCATCGCGCGCGCCGCGCAGTTCGTGACATTCGGCGGGCTGTTGAAAATCGAACGCCGTGCAAATATGCACGACCCTGTTACGGTCCACCGCCGCCACCATCGGACGCGCCGAATTGCGATTCCACGCCAGCGCTTGAATATCATTCGCCGCATCCGGCGTCGCGGCGCTGAGCGTAAAAGCTTGTGGATGCGCCTGAATCTTGTACTTGACGCGCGGCGACAGCGCGATTTGAGGGCAGGCGATTTTATTTTGGGCATCGTAAGCGGTCTGACTGACGCGCGCCAATTGCCAAATCCGCACCTCGCCCGAAGTTTCGCCGGTCACCAAATAATTGCCCGCGGGGTCGAACGCCAGACGCGTAACTGTGCCCGGCAATTCGAGCAAATCGTAACGGCAGCCATAAGGATAATCGCGCAGAAAAATGCGTCCCTTGACGGCGTCCTTCGCGGGTTTGAATAAATCGGGCCCCTCGGCGGTGGCATAGATTTGCGCCGCCGGGCTAAACGCGGCGGCAGTTAAATTCATGCGGTCGGGGCGTTGATCCACGCGCGTTAAATCACGCATAAACTCGGGCGCGATTTGAGAATTGTGATTCACGCGCGTGGGCAAGACCCAAGATTCCACTTTGCCCTGCGCGCTGACAGAAGAAAGGCGCAGACGATTATTGTCCAGCGGCATAAATTCGAGACTTTGGATTGGGTACGGATGGCCCTCAAAATCATAAACGAGCCGCTGCTGCGCGAGGTCAAACAGCCGAATCTGATAATCCGCGCCGCCTGTCGCCAAAAAACGACTTGCAGAGTCCAGCGTCAACGCGGTCACGGCTAGAGCATGCACTTGGTTTTGGTCCAAAACAATCGTCTCGCCAAAGCCATCCCGATTGATTTTCCACACCGTAAGGTCGCCGCTGTCAAAACCTGCGACCAAGATGATTTTGTTGAGCGACTGTCCGCGCGCGTCCGTTTCCATCCAAGTCCCCATTGCGAGTTGCGAAACGGCGCCGTGTTTGCCCAACAATTGACGTTTGAACGTGGTCCCTTCGGCATCCCAGAGCGAGATATTGCCATCCGTATCGCCGACCGCGAGCATATCGCCAAAGGGCGAATACGCGACGGCTTGGAAATTTTGCTGATAGGCCGGCGCAAGTTTGACCTTGTGCCGGCCGTCCGCGTCCATGAGATAGGCGTTGCCATTGGCGTCGCTGGCGGCAAGCCGCGAACCATCTTGATTAAATGCCAGCGTGACGATGTGATCCGTCGTTTGGATGACCTCGCGCGGCGCGCGGTCCATCCGATAGTTCATGTAGGAATAGACAAACAAGCCAAAGAACAGCGCCAAACATCCCGCCATAAAAAAGCGGCGCGGGCGCATCACATTCGGGCGCGGCAAATTTTTTAGACGCGCATAGAGGTGCGGCCAGGCGATTTGCCACATGAAAAAAAGCGCGAGGAGGACGCTTGCGGCGGCAAAAGGTCCGTCAAACTTGAGGCGTTTACCAAGGGGAATGCCTTGCAGGGTAAAATTTCCGATGGCGGGGTTTTCGTACAATTTGATTTCGTCCATTTGAAGGACATAGAGCAACCCGACAAAGCCGCCGATGGCGAGCGCGACTTTGAAAATCGTATCCGCGTTACGTTTCACGAAACTCATAGCATACCTCCTGAGGTTCCGGTCATTGCAGCTCGGCGTAACGTTCCGTTACGGGTTCTATCGTATCCTGCGAAAGCGGTTGCCGTATCAAGCGTTCATATTCCTGGACCCCGACAATCACGGCCATGGGCTGACCAAAATTTTCGACCAGGAAGGTTTCTTGATGAAAACGCGCCCGCTGCATGATTTCGCGCGTCCGCGTGCGTAAATCCGTCGCGCTAATCGGTTTCAGGTTCATGTCTCACCTCCTTTCGTACAATTTGTACATTTCACACAATTGTAGCAAACAAATATTCACAAATTGTAATGAAATTGTAATGATATATTCTAATTTTTTTGACGGCAGCGCGCGATAAAAAAATCCCGAGTTGGGACTCGGGATCAGGATACGGACTGAAAGGCGCGCGGACGCTTTATAATTGATCCGTCTTGGCAGCCATGATGAAATCGTTGCGGTGCAGACCTTTGACGGCGTGCGTCCACCAGCGCACGGTTACGGCGCCCCATTCGGTGACGAGCTGCGGATGATGATCCGCCGCTTCGGCGAGCGCGCCGACTTGATTGGTAAATTTCAAGGCGTCCGCGAAATTTTTGAATTTATACTGGCGCGTCAATTGCGGCTCGCCATCGCGTTCAACGATGCGCCATTCGGGAATTTGCGGCAGCCATGTTTGGATTTCCTCTTCCGTCGCACGCGGCGAATCGGCGCGCGCGGCGACGCATTGCATTTGAGCTAAATTCGGCATGTGGCCTCCTCACCCTTATTTTAGCGCAAGACCCTAAGGGTTTCCAAAACCCTTAGGGTCCAAAAATCTTTGCCCCCTTGACAACCCCAGCTGTCCGTATTAAAATACTGAATGAACATTCATTCATTATTTTTACCGACGATGCCCCGCCTAACCGTTCACGCCCGCCGCGCGCTCACCCAAGAGCGCCGCCAACAAATCTTGACCGCCGCCGCAACCGTTTTTGCCGCAAAAGGGTTCGACCGCGCCACCATCCGCGATGTCGCGCGCGCCGCCGGCATCGCCGAAGGATCCATCTATAATTATTTCCGCGACAAGCAAGACTTGCTCGTCCATCTCCCCCGTCAATTTTTCTTGCCGCCCATTCAAGCCGTCCAAGCCGCCACCGTCGCCGATGCGCCCCCCGCACCCGACCAGGTTTTGCAGTTCATCGCCCAAAACATGGTCAATATCGTCACGCAAAATCGCGAACTTGTGCGCGTACTTTTTACAGCCGTGCCGTTGATGGATGAAACGCTGCGCGCCGAATATATTCAGCAGATGCCGCTGTATGCGATGGAAGCGTTGGAAAACTATATCCGCGCCATGCAACAAGCCGGCGTGTTTCGCGCCGACCTCGACCCAGCCATTGCCGCGCGCATTTATCCGGGCATGGCGCTCTTTTTTTTGCTGGTCCAAGAAGTTTTACAACCGCCGGGCATGACGCGGTTTGACTATGCCCGGGTCTTGCCGGTCATTGTCGAAATTTATTTGCGCGGCATCCTGCAAGCGGACGCGCCAACGCGCCAACGCCCAGGCCGGCGAAAAAAAGCGCCGCCGCGCAAAACCCGGACCGTTCGCCGCCGCGCGCGGGCGCTCAAATAATTTTCGCTTTGCCAACTTGGCGCCATGAACTCGCGACTCTTTGCCATCACCTACAAAGAAATTATTCATATCTGGCGCGACAAACGCGCGCTCGTGGTCATGTTGTTTATCCCGGTCGTAGAGCTGTTTTTGCTCGGTTATGCGGCGACGACCGATATTCGACATCTCAATACGGCGGTGTACGACGCCGACCGCAGCGCGCAGAGCCGCGCGCTCATCGCCGCGTATCGCGCGTCCGATTACTTTGACATTAATCATTTCGCCGCTAACAAAGCCGACCTCGGCCGTTGGCTCGACAGCGGCGCCGTGCGCGCAGCAATGTTAATTCCGAGCGGCTATGGCGATAAACTCGCGCGCGGCGAAACCGCGCAAGTCGCGTTTCTGCTAGATGGTTCCGACCCGTCCATCGCAACCACCGCATTCGCCGCGTCGCAATCCATCGGTCAGGCGCAAAACACCAAAATCATCGAACAAACGCTCGGCGTGGATATAACGCAACTCGGCGGCATCGAGGTGCGTCCGCGCGTGTGGTACAACCCCGAACTCAAATCTTCCAATTACATGATTCCGGCGCTCATCGGTTTGATTTTGCAATTCCTTACCATCATGTTCACCGCCCAAGCGATTGTGCGCGAACGCGAACAGGGCACGATTGAGCAGCTCGTCGTCACGCCGATTCATTCATGGGAATTGATTGTGGGCAAGCTGGCGCCGTACAGTTTCGTCGCCTTTTTTTCGCTCGCCGAAATTTTGGTCATCGGCACGCTCTGGTTCGGCGTACCGATTCGCGGCAGCATTCCGCTTTTGCTCGGCGCATCTTTTTTGTTCTTGCTGACCACGCTTGGCTTGGGCTTGCTCATTTCCACGCTCGCCCAGAGTCAACAGGAAGCGATGCTGCTCACCCTAATCATCAATTTGCCCGGCATTTTTCTTTCGGGTTTTTTCTTTCCGCTCGAAGCCATGCCGCCGTTTCTACAATTCTTGTCGTATTTTATTCCCTTGCGCTACATGCTCTTGATTTTGCGCTCTATCGTTTTAAAGGGCGTCGGCATCGAACCGATTTTTCCCGCCATCGCCGCGCTCGCGGTTTTTGCTTTGTTCATTCTCGGCGCCGCGGCGCTGCGCTTTCGCAAACGCTTGGAGTAGTGAGATAGCGCTATCGTCAGGCAGGGCGCTAGAACACAGATACAACCCACCTGTCGCGCTATCGAACAGATACGCCATCGCGCTGTTTTATGATTAACCTCGACCAACTCACCAAAACCTTTGGCGAAACGATTGCGGTCAACGCCGTTTCCTACGCCATCGCCGCCGGCGAAATTTTCGGCGTCATCGGTCCCGACGGCGCGGGCAAAACTACGACTTTGCGCGTCATTGCGACGGCAATGCAGCCGACGCAGGGCCGCGTAACGGTGGATGGATTGGACGTGGTTAAAGACGCGGAACGCGTCAAAAATATCATCGGCTATATGCCCCAACGGTTCGCGCTGTATCCCGATTTAACCGTCGTCGAAAATTTGAATTTCTTTGCCGACCTGTTTGGCGCGCCGCGCGCCGAACGCGCCGCGCAGATAGAACGCTTGCTGGGTTTCGCGCGTTTGACCGATTTCAAAACGCGCCGCGCGCAAAATCTTTCCGGCGGCATGCAAAAAAAATTGGCGCTCGCCGCGACGTTGATGCACCGCCCGCGCGTGCTGCTGCTCGACGAACCGACCACCGGCGTTGACCCCGTGAGCCGCCGCGAATTTTGGGACCTGTTGACGAATGTGCATCTCGACGGCGTAACGATTGTCGTTTCGACGCCGTATCTCGACGAAGCGGAGCGCTGCGCCCACGTTGCGCTGATGCATCGCGGCAAGCTCGTCGCCTGCGATGAACCGAATCGTTTACGCGCGCAGCTCGGCGCGTTTGTGTACGAAGCGCGCTCAACGCAGGCGCGCGCGGCGGAACGCGCGGCGCAAGCTCTCGCCGGCGTCTTGAACGTGAATACGTACGGCGACATTGTGCGCGTCATTGTGGACGCCCCGGCGCGCCGTGCGGCGCTTGAAACCGCCTGGCACGCGCGCGCCATTCCCATACAGCGCTTGCAGCAAGTCGCGCCGCGGCTCGAAGATGTATTTGTGTTGAAAATTAGCGGCGCGTTCGATTGAATTATCAAGCGTTAGACCGCAAGCTCACTAAACGCTATGCAAGCTCTTGTGATTGACCAGCTGACGAAACAATTTGAGCGTTTCACCGCCGTTGACCATATTTCGCTCGAAATGGAACGCGGCGAAATTTTTGGTTTGCTCGGACCAAACGGCGCGGGCAAGACGACGACGATTCGCATTTTGCTCGGCTTGCTTTTACCTACGTCGGGCCGCGCGACGGTCCTGGGTTTGGATGCGGTCAAGGACGCGGAAAAAATCCGCCAGCGCTCCGGGTATGTGTCGCAAAAATTCGCGTTGTATCCCGACCTCACCGCAGCGGAAAATTTTGATTTTTACGCGCACGTGTACGGCGTGCGCGGCGCGCGTTTGACGGAACGGCGGCGCGCGTTGTTGGAACAGGTGGGACTCGCGGGCGCAGAAAAGCAGCGCGTCGCCGCGCTGGCGGGCGGCTCGCGCCAACGGCTCGCGCTCGCCTGCGCGTTGGCGCACGAACCGGAATTTTTATTTCTCGACGAACCGACGGCGGGCGTAGACGCGCTTTCGCGACGCGCGTTGTGGAATTTGGCGTACGACCTTGCCGAACGCGGCACGAGTATTTTGGTGACGACGCATTACATGGACGAAGCGGAAAATTGCAATCGCATCGCGTTTCTCTATCAGGGCAAAATCGTCGCCGAAGGCGCGCCGTTTGAAATCAAACACGCGCAAGGACGCGCCCAAGTGGTCGAAGTGGTATGTGAACCCCTCGACCTTGCGTTGAACGCGCTGCGCGACGCGCAGTGGTTCGACGAAGTGGCGCTGTACGGTTCCAATCTGCATCTTTTAGCGCCCGACGCGGCGGCGCGCATTGAAACGGTGAAACAACTCTTGGCGGCAAAACAAATTCATGTGCAGCGCGTGGAACAAATCGAACCGTCGCTCGAAGACGCGTTCATTGCGCGCTTGCGGAGCGCGGACCGCGGTCGCAAATAGCGCGCCGTCCTATCGCCCGCTTGCTCTACCGCGAAGCGAGGTTTTATGCACCCCAATCCAAAACAGCTTATCCCGGTCGTTCTTGGTCTCGCGCTCTTGCTCGGCGGCTATTGGTTGTGGAGCAGCGGACATTTGCCGTTCGTACCGAATGTGACGGCGGCGGAAAACGAAAATACCGCGTCCGGTTACATCGAGGGCAAAGAATACAAAATTGCTTCGGAAATTAGCGGACGCGTCAACGCGGTGAACGCGGAGGAAGGCGCGCGCGTGCGCGCGGGCGACGTCTTGATAGAGCTCGACCACGCGCTGCTCGACGCGCAAATTGCCCAAGCCCAAGCCGCCGTGAAAACCGCCGCGGCGCAATTGATGTTGGTGCAAAACAGCGCGCGTCCTTCGGACCTTGCCGCGGCGCAAGCGGCGCTCCACGCCGCCCAAGAAAACTATGCCAAAATTTCGGCGGGCGCGAACGCCAGCGACCTTGCCGCCGCGCAAGCGGCTTTGAACGCGGCGCAAGAAAATTACGCCAAACTTCAGGCGGGACCCAATGCCGCCGATTTGGCGGCAGCCCAAGCCGCGTTGAATGCGGCGCTGGAAAATTACGCCAAAGTGAAACGCGGTCCGACGCCCGAAGAGCTCATGCCCCTCAAAACGCAAGCGGACAATGCCCAAGCCGCGCTCAATCAAGCGCAAGCGGCGTATGATAAAGTGGGCGGCGCGTCGAATCCGAATATCCATTTGCTGCCGCAAGCTACGCTGCTCCAGCAAGCCACCAACAATTACAACGCCGCGCTCGCCGCGTACAATAACGCGCGCAATCATCCTACCGCATCCGAACTTGCCGCCGCGCAAGCGCAGGTGGACAATGCGCGCGCCGCGCTCGACCGTCTCACCGCCGACGACGCGCAATTGGCTGCGGCGCAAGCGGCGGTGGATAACGCGCAAGCGGCGGTAAAACGTCTCACGCCCGATGCCGCGCAACTCGCCGCCGCCCAAGCGCAGGTGGACAATGCCCAAGCCGCATTGAATCGTTTGACGCCGTCCGACGAAGCGGTAGCGGTTGCCCAAGCGCAAGTGAATCAAGCGCAAGCGGCGCTCGACGTTTTGAACGTACAGTTGGCAAAAACAAAAATCTATGCGCCCGATGATGGAATTGTCGCGCGCCGCGCGGTGAATCCCGGCGAACTGGCTGTCGCCGGCGACGCCTTATTGACCTTGACGCAACTTGACCCGGTACAGCTCACGATTTATGTTCCCGAAACGCGGCTCGGCGCCTTGCAGCTGGGTCAGCCGATTGGCGTCCAAGTAGATTCCTTTCCGGGACGCACCTTCGATGGACGCGTGATTTATATTTCCGACGAAGCCGAATTTACGCCGCGCAATGTGCAGACCAAAGAAGAACGCGTGACGACGGTCTTTGCCGTCAAGGTGGAAATTCCGAACGCGCAACTCGAATTGAAACCCGGAATGCCTGCGGATGCGGCGCTGCCCGCGCCCTAACGCGCGCGCTTGACGCCGCGCGCGCAAATTGTCTTTTGTCCAACATGGCATAGAATGGACGTTACAGCCCCTTGCGGGCGTCCATTCCAACCAAAGGAAACAGTGTTCCCATGAACAAGCAGCTCGTACGTCTTGGACTCTTGGCTTGTGTTGCCCTTGGCGCCATCCTCTTGTTTGTCCGCGTCAGTTTCGCCGAAGGCGGTACGGGTCCCGCCGACGCGCTCGCCATCACCGACGCGTCCGTCGCCGCGCCGCCTAATTCGCAAACGTGGTACAAATTTCACGAAGCCGGCAACGCGCAGCGCGTCAAAATCGCGTTGGACTCTAATACGGTCCCCGGCGTCACCTTTAGCGTGTACACTCCCGATTCGATTGCGCGCTGGATCGCGCAGTATGGTTTGCATCCAGTCGGCGTCAGTAGTTCTTCGCCCGGCAGCGATCAGGCGTGGACCGGAAATTTTGAATTCGAAGGCGATTATTACGCGGTCGTCGAAAACGCCAATCCGTACTATGTCGCCTATCGTTTATCGGTCACCGGCGACGGCGTTAAAAGCGTCACGCCGCCAACGCCCTCGCCGACGCCGCTGCCCAATCCATTTGCCACGCCCGTGCCGGTTGGCACGTTGAATGACGGCGGAAAAATTGTGTTTCAACAAGCGGCGGGCAGCGGCATTTATACCGTGAACGCGGATGGCACAAATTTGAAACGCGTAACGTACGGCATTGACCCCGCCTTTTCGCCGGATGGAAATAAAATCGCGTTCGCGCGCGAAGGCGCGCGGTCCGGTTTGTTTGTCAGCAACGCCGACGGCACGAACGAACGTCTGGTGTACGGCGCGAATCAAGTGCGTTCGCCGACGTGGGTGGACAATGACCGCCTCGTGTTTTCTACCGCCACCGGCGACAAGACCAGCGCGCCGATTTGTTTTGCCGGAATCTGTTTTGGCGGCGGTACGTTCACCAAGTGGTCGCTCAAAGAACACAATCTGGCGGACGCTTCCACGAACGATGTCATTACGCCGCCAACCGGCGGAACGGTCCCGAGCTATAATCGCGTTTTGAAAAATATCGCGTTCATGAATCCCGAAAAAGGTTTGATGCTCACAACGTTGGACGACAAGGTCGTGCCGCAACTCATCAATGACGATTTGACCATCAATACGCCGGTCATGTCGCCCGACGGTTCGCGGCTGACGTACATTGTGAGTCAACCGCCCGCGTGGCAAACGGTCGTTTCGGTGTGGGACGGCACAAATCCAACGCTGTTGACTAAAAACGACGCTCTGTCGTCGCAGCATCCCGATAGTGTGTCGCCGACGTTTTCGCCGGACGGCCAAGAAATTTTGTTCCTCTCGAATCGCAACGGCAAGTGGGAATTTTTTGCTATGAACGCGGACGGCTCAAATCTGCGCCAAGTTCTGAAAAAGGTGACGGATAGTTTGAGTCTGAATTACAATTACGCGGCAGAGCGCATGGCATCGTGGGTCGAAAGCGAATAGCGCAACCTGCGTTTATAAAAATCAGAAACCAGCGGCGCAAGTTTTTCTTGCGCCGCAATTTTTTTACTTGAGCGAGTCGGGTATTGGGATGGGGGAAAAAGAGTGGGCGTGAGCTGTACCGTACTCGATCTTTATTTTTCAAACTTTAGTATTAGTAGTAGGGGCTGGGGATAAGTGGATGATTTTGGGGGATAGACCGCGCGCGGCTGTGGATACGCGACGCGTCGCGTAGAACGTTCGTACAACGACGAGCCATGGGCGCGCGTCCAGTTTTGGCGCGTGAGGAGGACGCGATAATCTGTTGACGCGCCGCGCGCAACACAAGCCCGCACGGCGCGTTATCCACGCGCGGCGGTGGTACAAGTGGACTTGGGGACGCGACAAGCGCGAACAAGCCCGCAAAACTCGATATTTGAAAAATAACTATATTTTTTGTATTTTTTCACCTACTAGAATTTGGGGCGCGCGCCAAATTTACACCCAATATCTCGTGCCACAACATAGCGGATAGAGGCGGTTATCCCCATAAATGCTTGTTTATCCACAGATAATGGCGGGTTTTCCACAATTGGGTTGTCATAATGTATCTAAATCAAGGTCAATCGAATTGGGGCAATCGAATTCGCAGCGACGAAAACGCAAAAC
>Ga0226835_1000855_pt1 | contig 22879 bp, 18 predicted proteins | sample LAC_MetaG_1_FD_163627 | JGI IMG/M metagenome (GOLD analysis project Ga0226835, IMG submission 163627) | Anaerobic ammonium oxidizing microbial communities from anammox membrane bioreactor (MBR) in UC Berkley, California, United States -... | ecosystem: Engineered > Bioreactor > Anaerobic >...
TGCCAGCAGGTAGACCCAGTCGGCCCAGAAGGCGGCGCCCTGCATGTCGCCCCGGCCAAGGGCGGCCTTCAAGGCGCCGAGCGGGAAACCGTACGATTCGGCCAGCGACTGGTCGAACAGGAGCGGAGCGCGGTAGCCGCGGGCCACGAAGTCGCCGAAGGCGGCGTACATGGCGCTGGCGGCGGCCTGGTTCTGCGGAGGCGAGAAGCGCATGAGCTCGCGCGCGAGCTGCGCCCCCTCGTAGAACGTGGCGGCGTTCTCGAGCGCTCCCTCGATGTAGTCGGCCTCGGCCGCGCTCCCGGGCTGCGCTGCGCGCGCCGCCTCGAGGTAGAGCCACGGGTTGGTGGGGTCCTGGCTCAACCGCGCCACCGGGTCGGCGACGGCCGCCTCGGTGCGGAGCCAGCCGTACAGCTTGGGGTCGACGTCGAACGGCTCGAGCGACTCCGGCCCGCTGGGCAGGATCCCCATGCGCCCCTCGGCGCCGTTCGAGTAGGTCATCGTCACCACCGGTACGCCGGCGGAGGAGGTCACGGCGCTGACCTGGGCCGGCAGCCTGTAGCGGCGGTGGATGACGCCAGTGCGGGCGTCCACCACGAGGAGGCTGTTGCCGTGGCCGACGTACGCCTCGGTGCCGCTCTGCAGGACCCCGGCCGTCTCGCCGCTGCCGGGCTCGAAGCCGAGCGTCCAGACCGTGCTGCCGTTCTGGACGCCCACGACCCCCACATCGGTCAACTGAACGACCGGGTAGCCGAGCGCGCCGCCGGCCGCTTGGCCCTCCGACCCCTCGGTCGGTCGGGTGCCGGCGGGCGCCTCCTGCGTCCGGGCGGGCGGGGTGGTGCCCGGCACCTGCGACGGGGTCTCGGGAGTCCCGGTCTCGGGAGTCCCGGGCGCGGGCGCCGTGGCGCCCGGCGTGGGCGCCGTCCCGGGGGTCGCGCCGGGCTGGGCCTCCGTGGCGGGCTCCGGTTCGCTCCCCGGCGCCGCTTCCGCCGCCTCGCCCGCGGGCGCGCCCTGCGCGGGCGCGCCCTGGGAGGGCGCGCCCTGGGAGGGCGCGGCGTCCTCGGGCGCCGTCGGCGGCGCCTCCGCGCCCGCCTCTGGTGGGGAAGCACCCTCGGCCTCGCCGGGCGCCGTGGCCCCGCCGTCCGGGGTGCTCTCGGCTCCACCGGCGGTTCCCGGGGGTGCGGTGACCGTCACGGTGAAGCTGGCGTTCAGGCCGGGGCCCCGCACGCTGACGGTGTGGTCGCCGGGCTTCTCGAGGGGCGTGCTGAAGCGCAGCACGCCGGACCTGTCGGTGCGCACCTCGGTGGCGCGAGACGGTTGGCCCGCCGGCGTGACGGTGACGCGGTAGGCGGCGTCGGGCGCCAGCGCGGCGCCGCTCAGGTGCAGGACCTGGCCCACCTCGTACTGGTAGGCGTCCAGGCCGACCGTCGGGGCGGCCTGCGCCAACGCCCGACCGCCGAGCAGCGCCAGCAGGATGGCGGCGACGAGCCTCGACCTCAGCATGGCGGCTGCGGGCGGCCCCATCAGTTTCGGGAGCACGCTCGCCGGCTTCGGGGCGGCGCGGGAAGTGGACATGCGCTCACATTACCGCACGCCATGACCCGCCTCGCGGGCGGTCATCCCACGTGGCTTCCTTCGCGTCGCGTCCGACTGGGACGCTGCTATAGTGCCTTCGTGCAGGCCGAAGTCGCTGCCAGACTCGCGCTCCCGCTGCCGCCCGACGCCGCGACGTGGGGAGTGGCGGAGGTGGCGCCGGAGGGCGCGCCGGAGGGCGCGCCGGGGGGCGCGCCGGGGGGCGCGCGCGCCCGACTCTTGCTGTACGCCGCTCGCGAGGCCGTGACGGCTCGCCTCGACGCCGAGTGCGGCACCCTCGGCTGGTCGTTCACGCTGGCGCCGCTCGGCGCCTCCGCGCTCGTCGCCAACCTCACCCTGCAGGGGGTGACCCGGGCCGTCGTCGTGCCGGCCTTGGCCGTCGGCGTGGCGAGCAGCGGCGACCTGGCCCTCGCGGCCTGCGCCCGCTCGTTCGGGCTGGGCCTGCCGTTCGTGACCGAGCACGAGAGCTACTGGGTCGACTTCGACCCGGAGTCGAACGAGCCCCTCTACCTGCCCGAGCCCGTCGTTGCGGGGAGGGGAGTCGTGCCCTCCGGTCCACGGGCAGGCGAGGGTGTCGGCGCGGTCGAGGGCCGAGCCGGAGGTCCGACGCTGGAGCCGGCCGCCGGCGACGGTGGCGCGGCGGCGTTCGAGCAGCGGCTCGAGGCGCGCAACGGCAACGCCGGTGCGGGTGCGGGGCATCAGGTGATCGAGAGGCTGGTCGAGCGGCTCAAGGAGCTCGGGCTCGGCAAGGAGGCGGCGCGGCTCGTGATCAGGTACCAGGGTTACGGCCGCACGCCCGAGGAGTCGCGCGAACTCTACGGGCGGTTGAGGGCGATGTTGCCGGGGGTCGGGGCCCCATGACCGACCGCTGGGCGGCCGCGTGATAAAGGTTATCGCCATCGGTGACGTGCACGGCCAGTGGCCCGAGTTGTGGCGCGTCCTCAAGGCGTCGGCGGCCGCAACCGCCACGCTCGAGCCCACCCAGGCGGTGATCGAGGGCCGCTACCGGGTGGTGTGTGTGGGCGACCTGGTGCATTACAAGGAGGCCCGCGACTACGCCAACGCGGTCGGGGTGGAGCCGTACGACCCGGACGACGCGGATCACCTGCGGCGCGCCGCCAAGGCGCAGATCAGGGAGCTATACCGCTTCAAGCGTTACGTCGACCAGGCAGCCGGGAACGTGACCGTCATCCTGGGTAACCACGACGAGGCGGCGCGCGACCATCGCTACGAGCTGTCGACGAGGGGCGGGATGCGTCACGTGGAGTTCGACCCCGCCAAGGGCGGGGTGGAGCTGCCCGCGGACCTGAACGACTGGTTCGGCAGCATGCCGCGCGAGGTCGTCCACCACGGGGTGCAGTTCGCGCACGCCGGACCGCTGCCCGGCATGCAGGTCTTCGACGACTTCTTCTACCACGACCCCGACACGAAGACCTGGTGGTACAACAAGCCCGAACTCGTCAAGCAGGCGGGCCACCGCTTCGGCGTGTACGGCCACACCGTGATGAAGGACGGCGTCTACGTCGACCGCGACAACGGCTTCGCGATGATCGACGCCCTCGGCAAGCTGCAGTTCCTCGAGCTCCTCCTCGACGACGAGCGGCTCGAGCTCAGCGTGATGCAACTCTGACGGGTCAGAGCGAGTAGCCGCCGCGCGCGTCGTCGCGCACGAGTTCGCCGTTGCGCAGGACCAGGGTGCGCCGCTTGTAGCTGTCGACGAGGTCGCGGGCGTGCGTGGCCACCAGGATGGTGGTGCCGCGCAGGTTGATGTCGTCGAGGAGTTCCATGATCTCAAGGGCCGTGTCGGGGTCAAGGTTGCCGGTCGGCTCGTCTGCCAGGAGGAGCGGCGCGTCCGTGACCATCGCGCGCGCGATGGCCACGCGTTGCTGCTCGCCTAGGCTGAGCTCGATGGGGTAGGCCTTGCGCTTGTGAACGAGACCGACCTGACGCAACACCGTCATGGCGCGTTGCTCGTGGTTCCCGCGCGCCTGCGTGGCGCGCAGCGCGAACATGAGGTTGTCGAGCGCGGACAGGTGCCCGAGGAGGCGGTGGTCCTGGAAGATCATGCCGATGCTGCGCCGCAGCAGCGGTAGCCTCGACTCGGCCAGGCGGGCCACGTCCTGCCCACCGACGCTGACGGTGCCCTCGCTGGCCACCACGCGCCTGAGCATGAGCGACAGGAGCGTCGACTTGCCCGCCCCCGAGTGGCCCGTCACGTACACGAACTCGCCCTTGGCGATCTGGAAGTCGACGTCCTTGAGGGCGTGGGTGTGCGTGCGCGGGTACGTCTTGGTGACGTGACGGAACTCGACCATGGCGGTGCTATGCGGCTCTGCGCCGCGAGCGCCGCGCGGCGCCGCTCTCACCTGGACGCCCCCAACGCGTCCATCAGGACCTGGAACGCGCCGGCGTCGTCCAGCTTGGTGAGCACCGTGGCGTTCGGCGCCGCGGTGCGCTTGCCGGTGCGGCGGTCCACGACGGTCATGCCGCGCGTGACGGTGCCCTCGCACTCCACGACCACATGGCGGCGTTCCGACTCGAACAGGTGCGGGTCGGTGACCGCCAGCACGGAGCAGGGGTCGTGGAGCGGCCCGAGCGGGGCGCCGTAGGACGCGGCGTAGGCCGCGACGAAGTGCTCGAGCAGGTCGGCGGTGAAGGTGGCGGTGCGCGTGCCGAGCGCGCGGATCTGGGCGATGCGCTTGCGCTCCATCATGAACTGGTGGGTGAGGTCCAGGCCGGCGAGGACGATGTTGGCGCCGGACTCGAACACGAGTTGGGCCGCCTCGGGGTCGGCCCAGATGTTGAACTCGGCGGCGGCGGTCACGTTGCCGGGACCGTAGGCTCCACCCATGACGCTGATGCCCGCCAGGCGCTGCGCCAGTCCGGGCTCCAGCAGGAGGGCGAGGGCGACGTTGGTGAGCGGTCCGACCGCCACCAGCCACAGGTCGTCGCGCGCCTCCGCGGCTTGGAGTATGGCCGTCACGGCCGGCAGCTCGGCGGCGCCACGCGTGAGCGCCGGGAGCTCCGGGCCGTCGAGGCCCGACTTGCCGTGGATGTACTCGGCGTGTTCTGCGGCGCGGACGAGCGGCTTGGCGGCGCCGACGTGGAGCGGCGCGCGGACGTCTGCCACCTGGCAGGCGACGAGCCCGTTGCGTTGGGTGAGGGTCAGCGGCGCGTTGCCGCTGACCACGCTTATGCCGACGAGTTCGGAGCGCTGCGCCGCGAGGAAGATGGCGATGGCGTCGTCGTGCCCGGGGTCGCAATCGAGCCAGATGGGGAGCACGCCGGCATAGTACCAGGGCGTCCTCCCCGGGTGGCTCAACCGAGCGGCGCCAGCTCCTCCTCGCTCGGCATGACGCCGGCTGCCACCACGCGGTCGCCCTCGCCGAGGCGCATGATGTTCACGCCCTGCGTGGCGCGCCCGTAGGAGCTGACCTCCTTGACGGCGGTGCGGATGAGGATGCCGTTCTCCGACAGGACGAACAGCTCCTCGGTGCCCGTGACCGGCTCCAGCGTGACCATGGCGCCGGTGCGATCCGACAGGCGGTGCCCGATGACCCCCTGCCCACCGCGGCCCTGCACGGGGAACTCGGCGAGCGGGGTGCGCTTGCCGAGGCCCTGCTCCGTGACGCTCAGGAGCTCGGCCCCCTCGCTCTGCGCGGCGGGGATGGCGGCGAGGCTGACCACCGCGTCGCCCTTGCGGAGGCGGATGCCGATGACGCCCTGCGTGGCGCGACCCGTCTCGCGGGCGCCCTCCTCGGCGAAGCGGATGGCCTGGCCGTCCTGCGTGCCGAGGATCACGTCCGCGTTGCCGTCCGTGATGCGCACCGCCACCAACTGGTCGCCGTCCAGCAGGTTGATGGCGACGAGGCCCGCCGCGTTGATGTTGCCGTACTCGCGGATCAGCGTGCGCTTCACAAGGCCGCCACGCGTGGCGAACACGAAGTAGCCGTCCTGGTCGAGGTCCTTGAGCGACAACACGGTCTGCACGTTCTCGCCGTCCATCAGCGGGAGCAGGTTGCGGATGTGGCCACCGCGGGCGGCGCGCTCGAACTCGGGCACATCGTAGATCTTCTCGCGGTACACCCGCCCGCGGTCGGTGAAGAAGAGGAGGAAGTCGTGCGTGCTGCCCACTAGGAGGATCGAGTTGACGTCGTCCTCCTTCGCCTTGGCGGCGGTGGCGCCCCGCCCGCCGCGCGCCTGCTGGCGGTAGGCGCTGATGGCCGTGCGCTTGATGTAGCCGCCGCGCGTGAGGGTGACCGCCACCGTCTCCTCGGCGATCAGGTCCTCCTTGTCGATGTCGTCGGTGAGGTCGGTGATCAGCGTGCGGCGCGGGTCGGCGAACTGCTTCTTGACGTCGAGCAGCTCGCGCCGGATCACGCGCCACAGCTCGGCGGCGTCCTCGAGGATGAGCGTGAGGCGCGCGATCTCCTCCAGGAGGCCGCGGTACTCCTCGTCGATCTTCTCGCGCTCGAGGCCCGTGAGGCGCTGGAGGCGCATGTCGAGGACGGCCTGCGCCTGCGGGTCGGAGAGCCCGAACTCGCGCATGAGCGCCGCCTTGGCCTCGGGCCCGTCCTTCGAGGCGCGGATGAGGGCGATGACGGCGTCGAGGTTGTCGAGGGCGATGAGGTAGCCCTCGAGGATGTGGGCCCGCTCACGCGCCTTGCGCAGCTCGAAATCCGAGCGGCGCCTCACGATCACCACGCGGTGATCGAGGTAATGCCTGAGCATCTCCTTGAGGGAGAGGACGCGGGGGGCGTTGTCGACGATCACCACGTTGTTGACGGCGAACGTGGTCTGCAACTGCGTGAACTTGTAGAGCTGGTTCAAGACCAACTCGGGGATGCTGCCGCGCTTGAGCTCGAACACGATGCGCATGCCGTGCCGGTCCGATTCGTCGCGGATGTTGCTGATGTCCTCGATCTTCTTGCCGCGCACCAGTTGTGCCACGTTCTGGATGAGCGACGTCTTGTTCACCTGGTAGGGGATCTCGGTGACCACGATGGCCGTCTTCTGGTTGTGGTCCTCGATGCGGGCGCGGCCGCGCACGCGGATGGAGCCGCGCCCGGTCTCGAACGCCTGCCTGATGCCCTCGCGCCCGATGATGCCGCCGGTGGGGAAGTCGGGGCCGTGCACGTGGCGCATGAGCTCGGTGGTCTCTATTGCCGGGTCCTCGATCATCGCCAGCAGGCCGTCGACGACCTCGCCGAGGTTGTGGGGCGCCATGTTGGTGGCCATGCCCACCGCGATGCCGGCGGCGCCGTTCACCAGCAGGTTCGGGACGGAGGCGGGTAGCACCGTCGGCTCCTGCAGGGTGCCGTCGAAGTTGTCGCGGAAATCGATGGTCTCCTTGTCGATGTCCTGCAACATCGCCTCGGCCACGGTGGTGAGGCGCGCCTCGGTGTAGCGGTAGGCCGCCGCCGGGTCGCCGTCGATGGAGCCGAAGTTCCCCTGACCGTCCACGAGCCGGTAACGCAGGTTCCAATCCTGCGCCAGGCGCACCATGGCCTCGTAGATGGCCGCGTCGCCGTGCGGGTGGTACTTGCCGATGACCTCGCCCACCACGCCGGCGCTCTTGGAGTGCTTGCGGTTCGACGCGAGCCCCATCTGGTGCATGGCGAACAGGATGCGCCGCTGCACGGGCTTGAGCCCGTCACGCACGTCGGGAAGCGCGCGTTCCACGATCACCGACATGGCGTAGTTGATGAAGCTCGTCTTGATCTCGTCCGTGATCTGGACCGGGACGACCTGTCCTTCGTTCAACGTGACCTCCGAAGCCTACCGGCCGCTCGGCGAGGCACCACGCCGGAACCGGCCCGGGCCTAACGGGGCCAGCAGGGGTGCGGTGAGTGGTTGCCGGGTGCCGCGCGCGCAGTAGGCGGCCTGACACGCGATTCTACCACTTGCCCCGCTGCTCGCGGGCCCGACCCCGCGACGGCCAGGCCGCCGGCGAGCCCGCCCCGGGCCCCGCGGGGACGACGGGGTGGCGCGGAGCCGGACCGGGCCCGTGGTAGCTTGCCGCCAGATGATAGACCGCTACACCACGCACGACATGCGGCGCCTGTGGAGCGAGGCGGAGCGCTACCGCACCTGGCTCGAGGTGGAACTCGCCGCCACCGAGGCGTGGGAGGCCGTGGGCGAGGTGCCGGCGGGCACGACCGCGGGCCTGCGCGCCGCCGCCGCCCACGCCCCCCTCGACGACGCCTTCGCGGAGCGCGTGGCCGCGCTCGAGGCCGAGACCCGCCACGACATCGTGGCGTTCACGCGGGCGCTCAGCGAGCGCCTCGGCCCGGGCGCGCGCTACGTCCACTACGGCCTGACGAGCACGGACGTGGTCGACACCGCCCAGAACCTCGTCCTGCGTCGCGCGCTCGCTCTCGTCCTGGCCGAGGTTCGCGCCGTGCGCGAGCGGCTCCTCGCGCTGGCGCAACGCCACCGCCACACGCCCTGCGTCGGCCGCACCCACGGAATCCACGCCGAGCCGATGACCTTCGGGCTCAAGTTCCTGAACTTCGCCGCCGCCTTCGGCCGCGACGAGGCGCGCCTCGAGCGGGCGCGCGAGGCCATCTCCGTGGCCATGCTGTCGGGCTCGGTGGGCACCTACGCGCACGTCCCGCCGGGGATCGAGGCGGCGGTGGCGGCAAGCCTGGGGCTGACGCCCGACCCCATCACCAACCAGACGGTGGCGCGCGACCGTCACGCCGAGGTGATGGCCTCTCTCGCCATCGTGGGCACGAGCATCGAGCGCGTGGCCCTGGAGATACGGCACCTGCAACGCACGGAGGTGCGGGAGGCGCAGGAGGGCTTCGCGAAGGGGCAGACCGGCTCCTCCTCCATGCCGCATAAGAAGAACCCGATCGCCAGCGAGAACCTGACCGGCGTGGCGCGCCTCATGCGCGCCAACCTGCAAGCGGCCCTCGAGAACGTCGCGCTCTGGCACGAGCGCGACATCAGCCACTCCGCCGCGGAGCGCGTCATCCTGCCCGACACGACGTCGTTGGCCGTCTACGCCCTCAGGCGCCTGGCGAGCGTGCTCGACGGCCTCGTCGTCGACGAGGCGCGCATGGCCGAGAACCTCGACGCCTTGGGCGGCCTCGTCTACTCGCAGCGCGCACTGCACCTGCTCATCGAGGCCGGCATGAGCCGCGAGGCCGCCTACGCCCTCGTGCAGCGCGCGAGCCTGCGCTGCTGGGAGACGGGCGAACGCCTCAAGGACATCCTCGCCGCCGAACCCGAGGTGCCGCTCGCCTCGGAGCAGCTGGAGGCGGCCTTCAGCCCCGACTGGTACCTGCGCTTCGTCGACGACGTGTTCGCCCGCAACGGTCTCTGAGCGCCTGCTATCATCCTGGAGTGAAGCCGCAACGCACGGAACTGCGCTACGAGGGTAAGGCCAAGAAGGTCTACGCCACCACCGACCCGGGCCGGTACGTCGTCGAGTTCAAGGACGACGCCACCGCCTTCAACGCCCGCAAGCGCGGGACGGTCGAGGGCAAGGGCGTCGTGAACGCCGGCGTGTCGGCGCGCATCTTCGAGTTCCTCGAGCGCGCCGGCGTGCCCACGCACTTCGAGGCGTTGCTCTCGCCCCGCGAGCAGCTCGTCGAGGCGGTCACCATCGTGCCGCTCGAGGTGGTGGTCCGCAACCGCGCGGCTGGGTCGTTCGCGCAGCGCTACGGCGTGCCGGAGGGGGGAGTGCTCGAGCCGGTGGTGGTCGAGTGGTGCCTGAAGGACGACGCCCTCGGCGACCCGCCCATCAACGACGCCGCCGCCGTCGCGCTCGGCGTGGTCACGCCCGAGGTGCTCGAGGAGATGTTCGAGCTGACCACGCAGGTGAACGACCTCCTCGTGCCGTACTTCGCCGCCCGCGGCCTCGACCTCGTCGACTTCAAGCTCGAGTTCGGGACGAGCGCCGACGGCGAGGTGCTCCTGGCCGACGAGATCAGCCCCGACACCTGCCGGCTCTGGGACCTCGCGACGGGTGAGAAGCTCGACAAGGACAGGTTCCGGCGCGACCTCGGCGGCGTCGAGGAGGCGTACCAGGAGGTGGCGCGCCGCGTGGCGGAGGGGACGGCCGAGGACGACGCCATCCTCCGCCGCGGCGGCCTCGACGACGAGGCGGACGGCGGGCACGCCCACGCGCACGCGCCGGCGCATGGGGCCTCGTGGCGCGCCGAGGTCGACGTGATGCTGCGACGCTCCATCCTCGACCCGCAAGGGCGGGCCGTGGAGGCCACGCTGCGGCGGTTGGGCCACGACAACGTCGCCAACGTGCGGGTGGGCAAGCGCATACTGCTCGACGCCACCGGCGAGTATGGCGCCGTGCTCGAGCAGGTCGAGGAGCTGGCCACCGACCTGCTGGCGAACCCGGTGATGGAGGACGTGAGCGTCTCCCTCGCCGGCGCTGAGCCCGGAGGGGAGGAGCGCTGAAAGCGCCGCTCATGCCCGCGCGGTCGACCCTGACGGGGCCGGACGGCGCCAAGCTGGCACTGTACCGCTGGCGGCCCGAGCGGCCCGTCGGGGCGCTCGTGATCGTGCACGGCTACGGGGAGCACGCCACCCGCCACGCCGACCTCGCCCGCAGCGCTCAGGAGGCGGGCTGGGACGCGGTCGCGTTCGATCAGCGCGGCCACGGCGAGAGCCCCGGCGTGCCCGGCGGCGTGCCCGGTTTCGGACGCACCCTCGCCGACCTGGAGGAGCTGTTCCGGCTCGTGCGCGCCACCGACCCCCAGCTGCCCGTGCTCCTCTTCGGGCACTCGATGGGAGGCGCCATCGCCCTGCGCTTCGCCACGCGCCACCCAGCCGAGGTCACCGCCTTGGCGCTCTCCTCGCCGTTCCTGCAGGACGCCGTCAAGCGCCCGGCCCTCCTGGGCGCGCTCGCCGGCGTCATCGCGCGCCTCCTGCCCAACCTCCCCGTCGCCGCCCTAGACGCGCGCCTCATATCGCGCGACCCCGATGAGGTGGCGCGCTACCGCAACGACCCGCTCGTCTACCACGGCGGCGTGCGCGCCAACGCGGGTCACACCATGCTCGAGGAGGGCAGGGACCTGCTGGCGCACGCCGACGCCCTCACGGTCCCGACCCTGGTGGTGGTCGGCACCGCCGACGGCATCGCCGACCCGGAAGGCGCCCGGCGCCTGGCGGCCGCCAACCCCCTCGTGCGGCTCGAGGAGCTGCCGGGCGGCTACCACGAGCTGCACCACGACGACCCGGGCACCGGCACGCCGCAGCGCTTCAAGCGCCTGATGGTCGAGTGGCTTCAGGCCAACACGCGCAACACCACGAACTTGAGGTAACGCCCCTCCGGGAACGACAGCGGCACGGGATGGTCGACGGCGTGGCCGTGCTCGGCCACGACCTGGGCGCGCACGCCGGCCGCGAGCGCCGCCTCGGCAACCACCTCCCTGAACGCCTCGGGCGACACCTGCGCCGTGCACGACGCGGTGGCAAGCAGCCCCCCCGGGGTGACGAGGCGGAAGGCGTCGCGGTTGAGCTTCAGGTAGGCGCGGTGAGCGCGGCGCCGCTGCGAGGCCGCGTTCGCCAGCGCCGGCGGGTCGAGGATGACCAGGTCGTAACGCGACCCAGCCTCGGCCCACACGGGCAGCGACGCGAAGATGTCGGCCGCCAGTGCGCTGTGTTCGCCCTGGAACGGCCCGTTGAGGCGCACGTTCTCCTCCGCCGCCTCGAGGGCGCCGCGCGACACGTCGACGCTTACGACGGAGCGCGCGCCTCCCGCCAAGGCGTACACGCTGAAGCCGCCGTGGTACGCGAACAGGTTGAGGACGCGCCGTCCCGCCGCCAGGCGCCGCACCAGTTGCCGGTTGTCCCGCTGGTCGAGGAACATCCCCGTCTTCTGGCCCAGCCACGGGTCGGCGACGAACCGCAACCCGTTCTCGCTGGCCGTCAGCTTGGGTGGCGGCAGCTCGCCCCACAGGGCGCTGAGGCCCGCCTGCCTGCCGACTCCCGCCGCCTCCGGGTCGTCGTCGAGCTCGCCGCGCAGGGCCACGCCCTTCAACTTGAGGCGGGAACCCACCTCCTTGGCAAGGCCAGGCAGCAGCTGATCGACGGAGGCGGCGTAGCGCTTCATGACCGCGTAGCGGCCGTAGCGGTCGCAGACGACCCCAGGCAGGTAGTCGCCCTCGCCGTTCAGGAGCCGGTAGGCGTCGGTCCCGTCCACGGCAAGCCCCGAGCGCAACTCGAGGGCGTCGGCGACCCGAGCCGCGAGCGCGCTCGCGGTGGGTCGCTCGCCGCCGAACAGGCGCACGCCGATGGCGCCGTTGGCGTCGAACAGACCGTAGGCGGCGGCGCGCCCCGCCTCGACGCGCACCCAGTCGCCGCCCCGCAACCGGTGCTCCGGCAGGTGGTTGCGGTAGACCCAGGGATGGCCCGACCTGAGCGCCGCCTCCAGGCCGGGCGCCAGGCGCAACGTGGGCACCCCGCTACCGTGAGCCACTTTCCACCCGCCCCGTCCGCCCCGGGCCGGACCCGGTGCCGCCCGCCGGCCTCGCCGCTAGAGCACCGACGCCAGTCGCTCCAGCGCGGTGTCGAGGATCGTGCGGGACGTGGCGAAGTTGAGGCGGACGAAACCGGCGCCGCCCTTCCCGAAATCCGAGCCCTCGTTGAGGCCCACCTTCGCGCGCTCGGCCAGCGCCTTGGCGGGCGCGTCGCCCAGCCCGGTGGCCCGGAGGTCGAGCCACGCGAGGTAGGTGGCGGCCGGCGAATGCACCCCCACCGACGGCAGGCGCTCCCGCACGAAACTCACCACGCGGTCGCGGTTGCCGCGCAGGTAGCCGAGAGTGCTCTCCAACCAGTCGTTCCCGTGCCGGTAGGCCGCGATGGTGGCCACCTGCGCCAGCACGTTGGGCGCGGGCACCAACCCGCCGCCGGCGGCCGTGAGGCGCGCGAGCATGGCCGGGTTCTTGGAGACCGCGAACGAGATCTTGAGGCCCGGGATGTTGAACGCCTTGGTGGGTCCGTAAAGCGTGAGGGTGCGCGCGGCGATCTCCGGCGAGACGGCGGCGAGCGGCAGGTGCTTGCCGTCGAGCAGGAGGTCGGCGTGCAGGTCGTCGCTCACGACCCACAGGTTGTGGCGGAGCGCGAAAGCCGCCAACGCCTCAACCTCGGCGCGGCTGAACACCTTGCCGATGGGGTTGTGAGGGCTACACAGCATCAGGAGGCGCGTGGCCGGCGTCACGGCCGCCTCCAAGGCAGCGAAGTCGATGGCGTAGCCTTCGGCCTCGCGCCGCAACTCCACCTCGACGGGCACGCGCCCGGCCCCCTCCACCGCCTTCTTGAACGGCGGGTAGAGCGGCGTGAGGAGCAGGACCTCGTCTCCCGGTCCCGCGAACGCCCGTGCGGCCAGGCCCAGCCCGGCGCCGGTGGTCGGCAGAGGTTCGACCTCCTCGGGAAGGACGCTCAGGCCGTGCCTGCGGCTGAGGCGCTCGGCGACCGCCTCGCGAAGCCCGGGCGCGCCGCTGAACGCCGGGTAACCCAGGTCGTTGGCGTCGAGGTTCGCGCGGATCGCGTCCTTGACGGCGCCCGCCAACGGGTAGTCCATCTCGGCGACCCACAGGGGCAGCACGTCGGCGGGGAACAGCGTCCACTTCGCTCCTGGCCGCTCCCGCAGGGCGGCCAACGAGACGTCGTCGTAAGGGTGGTGCGTCATGGAGCAGAGTCTAACCCCGGCCCACCGGGCGCCACGGGCTACACTCTCGGCGTGACGAAGCGGGAGGGAGACCTCGGCATGGGTGCACACTCCGGGACGAGCGGGCTGGGGTGCGCGTGAAGCGCACGGTGATGGTGCCCGACTGGGCCGAGCAGCTGGCGTCGGACGCGACCGACATGTGGCGCGCCCCCACGAGCCTGCCGCAGCGGGCGCCTCGCCGGGTCGAGTTCGAGTTCCCGGAGGACGCCTACTTCGAGTACGGCTTCATCGACGCCCAGGGGAAGATCCGCGCCGACCCCGCCAACCCGGTCCGCGCCGACAACCCGTGGTACCCGGACGCCAGCGCACTCACCGGGCCCGCCTACGCACCCGACCCGCTCGCCACGCCCGACAGGAGCTTCGAACGCGGCCGGCTCAGCCGCCTGCGGCTCACCAGCGACGCCCTCGAGGGGCAGCTCAGGCGCGTGGCCGTCTACACCCCCCACGGCCATGACGGCGCGGAGCTGCCGTTGGTGGTCGTGCAGGACGGCGTCGCCTTCCAGCGCCTGGCCGGGCTGCACGTGGTGGGCGAGGCGTTGGCGCGGACGGGGGAGGCGCGCGCGGCGCGGTTCGCGTTCGTCGAGCCGGTGGACAGGCGCGCCGAGTACGGCTTCTCCGACGCCTACCTCGACTTCCTGCTGGAGGAGCTCCCGCCGGCGCTCGAGCGGGTTGGGCCCAGCACCGGCCGCCACGTCTGGCTGGGCGCCAGCCTCGGCGGGCTCGTGTCGGCCGGTGCCGCGTTGCGGCGCCCCGAGATGACCGCGGCCGTCGTCACCCTGTCGGGAGCCTTCCTGGGCGAGCCCGTCCACAGGGAGTTCTACGCGACCCGAGACTCGTGGCTGCTGGCGAGGCTGGCCGACCCGGCCACGCGCCTGCCGCCCCGCTGGTACCTCGAGGTAGGCACCATCGAGTGGCTCACCGACGTGAACCGGCGCGCGGCCTCGGCACTACGGTCACGCGGCGTCGCGACGGGCTACGTGGAGCGCCACGCCGGCCACAACTGGACCAACTGGCGCAACGGCATGGCGGCGGCGCTGCGGTTCGCGCTCGAGCCGTGAGCGGCCGCCCCGCCGCGGCGCGGGCCGCCCAACGGCACGCGGCTGGGTAGCATGGGGAGCGCGCCCCGCCGCGACCGGCAGGGGCGACCCAACGGAGGCAGGACCAGATGGCTTACCGCGTAGAGAAGGACACCCTGGGCGAGGTGCAGGTGCCCGAGGAACGCTACTGGGGCGCGCAGACGCAACGCTCGCTCGAGAACTTCAAGATCGGTGGGCAGCGGATGCCGATCGAGGTGATCAGGGCGTTCGCCGTCCTCAAGAAGGCGGCGGCCATCACCAACGCCGAACTGACGGACTTCCCGCGCGCCAAGGTCGACCTCATCGCCAGGGTGTGCGACGAGATCGCCGCCGGCGAGCTCGACGACGAGTTCCCGCTCGTCGTGTGGCAGACGGGGTCGGGGACGCAGTCGAACATGAACGTCAACGAGGTCGTCGCGAACCGCGCCAGCGAGCTCATGGGCGAGCCGCGCGGCAGCAAGCGGCCCCTCAACCCCAACGACGACGTGAACAAGAGCCAGTCGTCGAACGACACGTTCCCCACCGCCATGCACATCGCCGCCTACCGCGTGTTGGCGGAGCGGACGCTGCCCGAGCTGCGCGCCCTGCAGGCCGCGTTGGCCGCCAAGGCCGACGAGTTCGGCCGCATCGTCAAGATCGGCCGGACCCACCTGATGGACGCCACACCGCTCACGTTGGGTCAGGAGTTCGGTGGGTACGCCACCCAGGTCCGCAAGAGCGTCGAGGCCATCGAGGCCACGCTCGCCCACCTCGCCGAGCTGGCGCTGGGCGGCACCGCCGTGGGCACGGGCCTGAACACCCCGCCGGGCTTCGCGGGGCGGGTCGCCGAGGTCATCGCCGACCTGACCGGGCTGCCGTTCCGCACGGCCGACGACAAGTTCGAGGCGCTCTCGGCCCACGACGCCGTGGTCGAGGCTTCCGGCGCCCTCAAGCGCGCTGCCGTGGCGTTGTTCGCCGTGGCCAACAACATCCGGCTGCTCGGCTCAGGGCCGCGCTGCGGCATCGGGGAGTTGCGCCTGCCGGAGAACGAGCCCGGCTCGAGCATCATGCCGGGCAAGGTGAACCCGACCCAGGCGGAGGCGCTGACCATGGTGTGCGCCCAGGTCATCGGCAACGACGCCGCCGTCAGCCTGGCGGGCACCCAGGGGCAGTTCCAGCTGAACGTCTTCAAGCCCGTCATGATCTACAACCTGCTGCAGTCCGCCAACCTGCTGGCCGACGCCGCCAACAGCTTCCGCGTGCACTGCGTTGACGGCATCGAGGCCGACGAGCGCCGCATCAGGCAGCACCTGGACGATTCGCTCATGCTCGTCACGGCCCTGAACACCAAGATCGGCTACTACAAGGCGGCCGAGATCGCGCAGAAGGCGCACCGCGAGGGCACGACGTTGAAGGCCGCCGCGCTCGCCCTCGGCTACCTCAGCGCCGACGAGTTCGACGCGGCCGTCGTGCCCGAGGAGATGGTCGGCTGAGGGCGCGCCCTTCCCAGGGGCCCTGGCCACCGCGAAGGGCGCGCCGCTCGCCTCAGTGCCGGTTGTCGATCACCTCGGCGTCGTCGGGCAGGTGCCGGACCTCGGCGGGGTCGAGGCCCTGGTCGAGCATGAGGTTCTCGGCGTTCAGTTCCGCCAGGACGTGACCGTCCTTCTGGATGAACACCAGTTGCCGCGGCAGCCAGTCAGAGGCCGCGATGCGCGCCCTGACGTCGAGGATCTGGGCGGTCTGGTCCTTGTTCGTGAAGTTGACGACGTAGACGTCGCCGGCTTCGCCCGCCTCGACGTCGACCAGCTTGGCGTCGTACCCGGCGAAGATGGCGCCCAGGTCGAAGGAGATCTCGGCGCTGGCGCCGTCCTCGCCCTTGGGTAGGAGTCCGCCCAGGGCGTCGGGGTCGTCGGCGTCGAAGATCATGACCTGGTTGGTCAGGAAGGTGTAGTTGTAGACGGCCGCGCCGTCCAGCACGATCTCGTTGTCGGCCAGCGCGTCGGGTTGCACGATGTAGGCGCGCGCCAGGCTCTCGGGGGGCACGACCTCGATCTCGATCTCCAGGGTGATGGTGGTTCCGTCGGTGTCGACGAGCTTGCCCGTCAGCAGGAACGAGGCATCGTCCAGCGCGCGTGCCGCGGCCGTCACGTTGTCGAGGACCGTGGTCACGTCGAGTTCCTGAGCCGTCGCGAGGGGCAGCGCGAGCGCGAGGGCGAGGGCGGCCAGGTGGGCGCGCCGACGCTGGCCGCGGCGGCGGGCGGGGGCTTCGGGAGCGTGATGCATGCAGCGATGTTATCCGGCCGGGCCCCGCGGACCATGAAGAAGGCTTTAAGGCCCCCATCATGCCGGTCAGGAACGCGGTGCTAGGCTTCCACCAGAAAGGGGGCAGGTCATGAAGAGAACGCTCTCGACCATCCTGCTGCTCGCAGTAGCTTCGACCGTGCTCGCTCAAGGATTCGTGGTCAGCCCACAGGCCATCGTCGTCAACCCCGCACCCAGCTTCGGCGTGCAGGTCTGGTTGGACCGCGACACGTCGGGCAACGGGACGCCCACCTACCAGTTGGGCGAGGAAGTCAGGATCAGCGTCCGCCCCGACGAGTCGTCCTGGGTCTACGTCTTCGACGTCCGCCCGAACGGCGACGTCACCCAGATCTTCCCGAACCGCTACGACAGCTCCAACTACGTCAACGGCGGCGAGACGCGCACCTTCCCGCCCTCCGGCGCGCGCTACGTCTTCAACATCGCGCCGCCGACGGGCCTCTCGAAGGTCATCGCCATCGCCAGTAAGACCCGCCTCGACACCTCGACGTTGGCGCGGTTCCAGCGCGAGAGCGACCTGTTCGCGCAGTCCAGCATCGGCGAGCAGGGCTTCATCCAGAGCTTCGCCATCGTCGTCCGCCCGGTGCCGCAAGCGGAGTGGGTCTCCGACACTGTGCTCTACCGCGTGGGTGGGCAGGGTTCCTCGCAGCCCGAGCCGCAGTACGGCACCATCGACGTCCGCTCCACCCCGGCGCGCGCTTCCGTCTACCTCGACGGCACCTTCATCGGCTACACGCCGCTCACCTACGGCGCCACCGTCGGCCGCCACGACGTCACCGTCGAGAGCGACGGTTACGATACCTACGCCACCACCGTCGACGTGCGGGCGGGGCGCACCGCGTCGGTCGACGCGCGCCTCAACCAGCAGCGCCGAGCCGGCACGGCCTCGTTCACGAGCTCCCCGAGCGGCGCCGACGTGTACGTCGACGGCCGCTACGTGGGGACCACCCCAACGGGGCAGGTGCGCTTCGAGGTCGGCAACTACACCGCCCGCTTCGAACTGGCCGGCTACGACACCACCACCGTGAGCTTCGACGTCCGCAACAACCAGGACCGCACCGTCAACGCGCAGCTGAGGGCTCAGAGCGCCACCGTGACGGTGCAGGGGAACATAGGCGGCGCCATGGTCTTCCTCGATGGCCGCCAGGTCGGCACGCTTCCCAACGGCAGCGGGCGGCTGCGCATCAGCGACGTCGCGCCCGGCCGGCACGAGCTCGTGGTGATGGCCCCCGGTTACGCCACCTACGTCACCACGTTCGACGTCGGCGCCGGTCGCGACGTCGAGCTGAACGTCCGGCAGTCGCGCTTCTGAACCCGACCACTTGGGGCCACCGAGGCCGCTGAAGCGACGCGAGCAGCCCGGCGCCCAGCGCGCTGGGCTGCTCGCGTCGGGGCCGCCGGACGGGCCCCGCGAGTGGCCGCGTTACAATCCGCCCATGCTGGAAGGCAGGGGCCCACTCGTCGCTGTCGTGCTCGCCGGCGGCGGCCCCGGCGACCGCCTGGCGCGCGCCGTCGGGGCGCCCAGCAAGGCGCTCGTGCCGTACGGCGCGAGGCCCCTCGGCGAGTACGTCCTCGCCGCCCTGCGCGGTTCGGGCGTGGTCGACCGCACGGTGCTGGTTGGGGAGACGCACGGCCGGTTCGCTGGCCTGTACGACGTGAACGTCCCCTCGGGCGCGCGCCTGGTCGACTCGCTCGCGTTGGGCCTCGGCGCCGCGCTCGCGCAGGTCCCCGCCGCCGACGACGTGCTGCTCGTGACGGCCGACGTGCCGTGGTTGACCCCGGAGGCCGTGAAGCGCTTCGTGGTGGCCGCGCGAGCCATGGAGGGCGCCGACGGTGGACGGGCCCAACTCGTCTACCCGGTGGTCGAGCGCGCGGACGCGGAGGCGCAGTTCCCGGGGCAGCGCCGCACGTACGCCGGCCTCGAGGACGGTCACTTCACGGGCGGCAACCTCGTGCTCGTGACGCGCGGCGTGGTGCCGGCCCTCCTACCCCTCATCGACCGCGTCTTCTCGAACCGCAAGAACCCGCTCGCGCTCGCCGGCATCGTCGGCCCGGGCACCTTGGCGCGCTTCCTCCTCGGGCGGGCGCGCGTCGCGCAGCTCGAGGCGCGCGTGAGCGCCCTGCTCGGGGCGGCGGCGCGCGCCCTACCGACGCGCGACGCCTGCCTCGCCGCCGACGTCGACGACCCTCGCCACCTCGCAGACGAGCACGCCCCGCCGGCTACCCTCGCAGGCAGGGGCGGCCCGCCGGCCACCCCCGCCGATTGGCGCGACCCGCCGGCGGCCCCCGCCGGCCCGACCCTCAGGAGGGACCCGTGAGACGACCCAACCAACTGCGCGTCGCCGCGCTGCTCGGAGCCTCGGCCGCCGTGGCGTTCGCGCTGCTGATCGCCCTCCTGGCGTTCCTCGCCCTCGGGCGCGCCGGGCGCCTCGGCTTCGCAGGCTTCAACGCCCCTGGCATCCTCGAGGGCGCCCTGTTCGTGCTGGCGTACTCGGGAGCCTTGATCTACGTCCGCAGCGCGCTGCGCCTGCCGAGCCCCACCCTCTTGAGCTTCGGGCTGCTCGCCCCGCCCACCACGGGGCGGTCGGCGGCGAAGGTGCCCGTGGTCGACGCCGCGCAGGTGGCGCAGACGATGATGGCAAACCGGATCGTGATCGTGCAGGACGCCGGCGTGCCCGTCGGCGTCACGGGCCTGCACCACGACCGCATCACCTCGTGGGAGGAGCTCGTCAAGGTCGAGGCCGACATGGCCGTCACCGACCTGAGGCGGCTGCTGGCGCACGAGCAGCTCGTGGTGGTGCTCGAGGGCGCCGAGGTGAGAGGGATAGTCACGCAGGAGATGTACCTGGCCGGCCTGTGGGGCAGCGTGCGCTGAGGCGGGTTCAGGCGCCCACCAGGGGCAGGTAGGGCTCGGCGTCTGCCGCCAGGGGGTTCGGCGACACGCGGCCGGTGGCGAGGCGCGCCGCGGCCGCGAGCGCGATCATCGCCCCGTTGTCGGTGGCCAGTGCCGGGGGCGGGAAGCTCGCGTCGATGCCCGCGGCCGAGAGCTCGCGCCGCAGGCGCGCGTTGGCCGCCACGCCGCCCGCCACGACGAGGCGGCGCAGGCCCGTGCGGTGGAGGGCGCGCGTGGTGACGCGCACGAGCGAGTCGACGACCACCCGCTCGAACGACGCCGCGACGTCGGCGCGGTCCACGTCGGGGTGGCGCTCCAGGAGGAGCGCGACCGCCGTCTTGATGCCGCTGAAGGAGAAGTCGAGGCTCGTGTCGGCCTGCATCGGCACGGGGAGCGTGACGGCGCGGTCGTCGCCGCTCGCCGCGAGGTCGGCCAGGAGCGCGCCACCCGGGTAGCCCAGGCCCAGGAGCCGCGCGACCTTGTCGAACGCCTCGCCGGCCGCGTCGTCGCGGCTGCGGCCCAGCTCCTCGACCTCGCCGGGGGCGCGGACCGCGAACAGGGCCGTGTGGCCGCCGGAGGCGAGGAGCGCCACGAACGGCGGCTCGACCGCGCCCGCCGCCGCCAGGTGGCCCTCGAGATGGTGGACGGGCACGAACGGCACTCCCATGCCCCAGGCTAGGGCCTTGCCGTAGTTGAGACCGACGAGGAGCGCCCCGACGAGGCCAGGACCGCGGGTGGCCGCCACCGCGTCCACCTCGGCGAGAGCCACGCCGGCCTGCCCCAGCGCCTGCTCGAGCACCTCGTCGATGACCTCTAGGTGCTCACGGCTGGCGAGCTCCGGCATCACCCCGCCGTAGCGGGCGTGAAGCGCCGTCTGCGACCTGACGACGTTGGCCAGCACCCGCCCGCCCCTCGCCAGGCCGACGCCCGTGTCGTCGCACGACGTGTCGATGCCCAGCACCAGGGGGGCGGCGTCGGCGGGTCCGGGCGGGGTCCGTCGCGGCATCACGCCGGACGTTAGCACCGCTCGACGGCGTAACCCGTCGCCGGCCTGAGCTCGAGCACCTCGCCGGCCGGCCCGACGAAGCGCTCGAGGGCGGCGCGGCAAGCCGCCGCGGTCGCGGCGGAGGCCACGGCCCCCACCGTCGGCCCGGCGCCGGACAGGAAGGCAGCGTGCGCCCCCGCCGCGGCCAGGGCGCTCATGGCGGCGCCGAAGCCCGGCACGAGGTGCTCCCTGTACGGCTGGTGCATCACGTCGAGCGCGGCCGCGGCGAGGAGCTCCGGGCGGTCGAGCGCCACAGCCGCCACCCACAAAGCGGCGCGCGACGCCGTGAGGACGACGTCCTGACGCGGATAGGTTGCAGGCAGCGCGGCGCGGGCGCCGTCCGTGGCGAGCTCGAAGGCCGGCACCCCGAACAGGAAGCGCCACGACGGCGGCACCGGCAGGGCGGCGCCCTGGAACTCGCCCGCCGCGTCGCGCGCAGCGACCGTGAAGCCGCCGTACACGCAGGGGCCGACGTTGTCGGGGTGCCCCTCCAGGGCCGCAGTGACGGCGAACACGCCGCGCCGCCCCAACCGCCCGTCGAGCATGGCGTCGGCGAGGGCCGCGCCGGCCACCAGTGCGGCCGACGACGAGCCGAGGCCGCGCGCCAAGGGTATGGGGTTGACGACGTCGAGGCTGACGCCCGGCGCCTTCAGGCCAAGGTGGGCGTAGGCGGCCTTGAAGCCGCGGTGCACGAGGTTGTGGGGCGTGGGCGCGACGTGGCCGCGACCGCCGTAGGTGAACGCGTCCTCGGCGGCGGGGACTGCCGTGACCTGCAGGTGCAGGTCGAGCGCGAGGCCCAGGGTGTCGAAACCCGGCCCGAGGTTGGCGCTACTGGCCGGGACGCGCGCGCGGAACATGAGCGGCACCGTACCACCGGGTCGGGCGCCGGCGCATCAGTTCGTCTCCGCCACCCCAGCGAGGGCGGCGGCGCGCGGCAGGGCCTCAGCCAGGTCGCCGGCGGTCAGGCCCGCGCCGCTCGAGGCGGCGGCCAGCTCGCCCGCCACGCCGTGCAGCCACACGGCCGCGCACGTACGCGAGAACGGGTCGTCGTCGCCGCCGGGCGCCGCCACGAGGGCGCCCACCACGCCGGCCAGGACGTCGCCCGTGCCGCCGGTGGCCATGGCCGGGTGGCCCCGCTCCGAGACCGCCACCGCGCCGCCGGGAGCGCGCACCACGGTCGTCGGGCCCTTCAGCACGACCGTCGCCCCGAACGCCTCCGCCAGGCGTCCGGCCGCGGCGAGCGGGTCACCAACCACCTCGCTCACGGGCCGATCGAGCAGCGCGGCCGCCTCGCCCGCGTGGGGGGTCATCACGGCCCGGCCGCGCTCACGCAGCGCCGCGCGCGCCGGCTCGGGCCAGGCGGCCGGACGCAAGGCGGCGGCGTCGAGCACGGCGGGGCCGGGCGCCAAGCGCAACAACTCGGGCAGGAGGGGGAGCAGCCGCTCGTCGAGCCCGGGGCCGATCACGGTGGCCGCCGCGCGCTTGGCCACCCAGGCGGCCGCGAGATCCGTGACCATGGTCGCCGTCTGGCCCGGCGTCAGGGCCGCCGTCCCGCCGAGCGGGGCAAGTTCCACGAAGATCGTCTCGGGCCAGGCGGCCGGGTGGCGCGCCGGACCCACCAGGGTGACGAGGCCGGCGCCGGCACGCCACGCTCCGCGACAGGCGAGCTCGGCGGCGCCGGCGTAGGCCGCCGACCCACCCACGACCGTCACCGTGCCGACCGAGTACTTGTTGGCGTCGGGCGAGCGGCGCGGCAGCCACGCGGCGGCGTCGGCGGCGCCCAGCAAGACGATCTCGCCGCATGCGGCCAGCACGTCCGCCGGCATCCCGATGTCGGCCAACACCTGCTCGCCGTACGCGCCCCTGGTGGGGTGGAAGGCGCCGGCCGGCTTCCTGCCGGCGAGCTCGACCGTCACGCTCGCCGTCACGTGCGGTCCGACGAAGCGCGGGGCGTCGGTGCCCACCCCGCTCGGGACGTCGACGGCCACCACGGGCGCGCCGTGCAGGTGCAACCCGGCGAGCAGCTCGCCGAGCGGTCCGGCGACGGGCCGCGTGAGGCCGCTACCGAGGAGGGCGTCGACGATCACGTCCGCCGCGCCGAGCGAGGCGGGGCGCGCTCCCTCCAACGGCCCCGGGGCGACGCCCGCCGCGAGCAGCTCGGCGCGGGCGCGCCGCGCGTCGGCCGTGCCGGGCACGGGAGCCACCTCCAGGACGGTGACCGCGACGCCCCGCTCGAAGAGGCGGGTGGCGCACACGTAACCGTCGCCGCCGTTGTTGCC
>Ga0226835_1000856_pt1 | contig 22813 bp, 18 predicted proteins | sample LAC_MetaG_1_FD_163627 | JGI IMG/M metagenome (GOLD analysis project Ga0226835, IMG submission 163627) | Anaerobic ammonium oxidizing microbial communities from anammox membrane bioreactor (MBR) in UC Berkley, California, United States -... | ecosystem: Engineered > Bioreactor > Anaerobic >...
CCCCACCCAAGCGACCGCCCGACCGTGTTCGCCGCCCAACCGTTCACCCTCTCGGAGAGCGTCGCCAGGCGCCTCGGCGCCAGCGGCGAGCAGATGGCCGCCTACATCGGCGTCACCTTCCGCACCTACCAACGCCGCGCCCAGAAGGGGCGCCTCGAGGACGCCGAGGCCGCCAAGGTCGAGATGCTCGACTCCCTCCTGAACCTCGGCGTCCGCGTGCTCGGCGACGAAGCGGCGGCCCGCGACTGGCTCACGTCGCCGGTGCTCTCCCTGGAGGGCCGCAGACCGATCGAGCTGCTCGACACGCTCAAGGGCTACGAACGCGTCAAGAACAAGCTCCTCCAGATCGAGTACGGGACCTTCTGACTTGCGCGCCTGGCGCATCTACCCCCACACCGCCGCCTACGCCCAGGCGCCCACCTTCGACCCGCTCGACGGCGCGGGCGGCCGGGTCGCCAACCGCTGGAACGACGCGGGCGCCCCCATCGTCTACGCCGCCGCCACGCCTAGCCTCGCGGCCCTCGAGACGCTCGCCAACCTCTCCCACCCGGGGCAGTTCGGGGAACGCACCATCCTCGAGATCGGTCTCGCCGACGACGCCGAGGAGGTCGGCCTCGAACTGGTCCTCCGCCTGCGCGAGGACGCCCCGCGGGACGACCCCGAACGCGGCACGCGCGCGTTCGGCTCCGCCTGGCTGGCGGAGAAGCGCACGCTCGCCCTCCTCGTCCCCAGCTTCGTGATGCCGTTCGAACGCAACGTGCTCATCAACCCGCTTCACCCCAAGGCAGACAGCCTCGCCGTGCTGCGCAGGGAGCGGCTGCGGCTGGATCAGCGCTTGTTGCGCGGCTAGCGGCGGCCGCCGCTCGCGTACGTCCGACCCGGCGGGCCGGCGCCGGCATCGGCGCGGCCCGGCCTCGGCTCACTCCGCGTCGTCGGCCTCCGGCGTGAAGCGGTAACCCACGCCCCACACGGTGTGGAAGTAGATGGGGTTGGCCGGGTCGGGCTCGAACCGGCGCCTTAGCCGCACCACGAAGTTGTCGACGGTGCGTGCGCTCGGGAAGGCGGCCCGGCCCCACACGGCGTCGAGGATGTCGTCGCGGCTGACCACCTGCCCCGCCCGCCGGGCCAGCAGCGCGAGGATCCCGGCCTCGCGCTGGCTCAGCTCGAGGGAGGTGCCGTCGGCGAGGCGAGCCGTCCAGGCGCGCAGGTCCACCACGTGACCGCCGAACGTCAGGCGGGCACCGGCGGCGCGTGGGGCACCGGCCCTGTCGAGGAGGCGGCGCACGCGGAGCAGGAACTCGGGCAGGTGGAACGGCTTGGCGAGGTAATCGTCCCCGCCCGACGCCAGCCCCTCGACCCGCTCCTCGGGCCGACCCTTGGCCGACAGGAACAGCACCGGCGTGTCGTCGCCCGCCGCGCGCCGCTCTCGGCAGAGGGAGTAGCCGTCCTGGTACGGCAGCATCACGTCGAGCACGACGAGGTCGGGGCGGTCGTCGCGCCAGGCGCTCGCGCCGGCGCGCCCGTCGCCGGCATGCCGCACCTCGTGACCCTCGGCCTCCAGGTTGTCCGTGAGGACGGAGACGAGCACCGGCTCGTCCTCGATGATGAGCACCCTGGCGCCGGTCACGCCGCCGCTCACGCGACCGCCCTCGCCGCGGCCCGCCGACGGCGCGCGGCCGGCGCGGCGACGAGCGGCACCAAGACGGTGACGACCGTGCCGCCGCCGACACGCCCCTCGAGCCGCACCCGACCGGCCATGGCCTCCACCGCCCGCCTCACCAGGTAGAGGCCGAGGCCCAGGCCCGGCGCCGTGCGCGTCAGCTCGTTCCCCACCCGGTAGAACCGGTCGAAGACGCTCGCCCGCTCGGCCTCGGGCACGCCGCTGCCCCTGTCCTCGACCCGCAGGCGCGCCCAGGCGCCGTGACGGTCGACGCTCACCTCCACGCGCTTGACGGGCCCGGGCGTGTACTTCACGGCGTTGTCGACCAGGTTCTCCACGACGGTGGCGACGTCGTCCGCCCGCGCCGCCACCGTGAGCGGACCCTCGGCCACCACCAGTTCGACCGCGGCGCCGCGCGCCTCGTAGGCCGGCGTGGCGCGGTCGAGCGCCTCTCTCACCAGGCGCGCCAGGTCGTGCGGCGCCGGCGCCGGCAGCGCCGCTCCGGCCTCCAGCCGAGCGGTGGCCAGGACCTGCTCGCCGGTGCGCTCGATGCGCTCCACCTCGAGGCTCATGGTGCGCAGGTAAGCCCGCACCTTCTCCGGTGGGAGCGCCCGCAGTTGCAGCGTCTCGACCAGCAGCCTCAGGGTGCTGACCGGCGTCTTGAACTCGTGCCCGACGGCGTCGAGGAAGTTGCGTTGCCTGCGCTTCAGCTCCCGCTCGAGCCGGAGGCTGCGGCCGATGATGAAGAGCCCCGCCATGACCACCAGCACGAAGAACGGACCCTCGAACGAGAACATCCGCACCACGCGGCGCTGCGAGCTCAGGAACGCCTCCATCCCGGTCGCGTCGACCTCGACACCGCCGCCGGGCGCCAGGCGCAGGTACGGCTCGTGCGCCAACGCCGCCGCCACCTCGTCGTCGGCCCCCAGCTCCAGGAGCGCGTCCAGCGTGGCGGCCTCGAGTTCGAGGCTCGCGAGCCTGCCCGCGCCGACCTCCGCCACGTAGCGGCTCATGAAGAAGAGCCACCACCCCATCTGAGCGGTCACGAACACGATGATGACCACGAACGCGGCGCGGGTGGCGGAGCGCGAGGTGAACGCGCCGCCCGTCACGACCGCGCGGCTCCCCTGCCGGCCGCCGCGAAGTACTCGCGCGTCTCCTCGTCGGCGCTCCACAGGAAGCAGCCCTTCGCGCCGCGCGTCATCAGCGTCCGGTAGGTGTTCTTGATGACCTCGTCGGCGAGCCGCAGCGCGCGTGCAGGGTCGCGCCTGTGCATCCCCTTGAAGCCCCTGACGGTCGAGTCGTGGCGCGAGCGCGCGAAGGCGTCGGTGACGACGCGCCCGTCGCGCACGATCAGGTCCGGGCCGACCAAGACCCCGACGTGGTCGAGCTCGAGCCCCTGGCAGGTGTGGATGCATCCGACCTGCTCAACCGAGTTCGGCTTCAAGATCCACAAGCTGCCGTCGTCGCGCAGGTTCCATTGCGCCGCGAAGCCGTGCTCTGGGAACTCGATGTCGAACGCGGCGGCGTCGTCCTTGCTGCGCCAGTCCCAGCAGTAGCCCGCCACCATCCGCGCCCTGTTGTTCGCCACGTTCGCGTCGATCACGAGGTCCCTGAGCTCGGTGGGCGACCCGGTCACGACGAACTCGTAGTCCACGCCGTTCAGGTCGGTGTTGGCCGTCTCGCGCACCTGCAGCGTGTGGTCCACCCAGGCCAGGTAGCCGTCAGAGCCGTTGCAACGGAACTGCGACTCGAGGCGCCCGTACGTCACGCACGCACCGGCGCGCAGCGCCTGTTCCGCGATGGTCCTCACGCGCCCGATGTCCTTGAAGGTGACGCGCTGCGACTCGTCGATGAAGAAGACGCTCGCCTTGGAGGCGGCGATGATCTCCGCGATCTGGTTCTCGCCGCGGTTGCCGTACATGCCCGACTTCTCGTTGAGCCGGTGCGCCTCGTCGACCACGAGGACGTCGAAGGCGTCCGGCTCCACGTCGACGTACGCCCCCGAGCCCTTGAAGAGGTTGCCGATGCGGCCGCGCTTGAGGCTGCCCGCCAGCTTCGCGGCGTAGACCTCGCGCGGCGCGGCGTTGCGGGTCACGTACTGCGTCACGAGCTCGCGCTTCGTGAGTTCCACCAAGAGGTTCACGGCCACGACCGACTTGCCGGTCCCCGGTCCGCCCTCGACGACGTAGACCTGCTTCCGCCCCGCCTCGCCTTCGGCCGCGAGGCGCAGCGCCGTCTCGTAGACGAGCTTCTGGTCGTCGATGAGGTGGAACTCGCTGTTCCCCGCGAGAAGTCCCGCGAGGTGATCGGCGAGGGAGCGCGACGGGCGGATGCGGCCACCCTCGATCCGGTACATCAGCTCGCCGCAGTCGCCCTGGTGGACGTGGCGACGGATGAAGCGCTGCAACGCCTCGCGCTCGTGCTTGAGGAAGAGCGGCGCTCGGCCGACGTGGTCGGCGTAGAGCTCCCCCTTGAGCTCGGTGGCGCCGCAGTTATGAAGGTAGGCGCACGGCAGGAGCGCGACGTCCTCGTCCTGAACGGTCTCGTTGAAGTCCTCGAGCAACGCGGCGTACGTCCACGCCTGGTAGGACGGGTGCGGGAGCTCCCGGTCGGCGCCGCCCACGAACGCGACCACTACGCCGTCCATGGTCGTGCAGGCCGCGCGGTCCCACTGTTTGAGTTCGACGATCACGGCCGCCGGCCGCCGCTGCGGGGCCCTACCCAGGCCGGTGACGATGAAGTCGATGCGCTTGGAGGTCTGCGGGATCTTGAACTCGAGGGCCACGCCAGCGTCTTCGGGGATGATGCCGTCGTCCAGGACGTGCCGCATGTACTGGAGGGAGTTCTGCCACGACCTGATCTCTCGCGGGGAGACGCCACCATGCCCCCGCTGCCGCAGTGCCGCCAGGATGCGGTCGGCGATCTCGCTGCTCTCGACGTGTCGGATGAACTCTCGCTTGGTTGCGGTGTAGACGAGCATGAGCGTTGCCAGGAGTGTACCCCCGCCCGCGGCGGGGCGGGCGGCGGGCGTTACCCGGCGCGTACGGCGCGCGGGACGTGGCGCGGCGCCGCGCGGGCGCGAGCGCGGCGGGGCGCGGGCGCGGCGCGGCGCCGCTCGCCGCCGGCCTCGTCGGTGCGCTACCCTCGTGGCATGAGACGACGCCATAGTGCCGCCATGGCCGCCGCGTGGACGCTCGTGGTGGCGTGGGCCGCCGCGGCGCAGCCGCTGGCGACTCTTCTCCCCGACACCACGGTTTTGGCCGTGGAGGTGGCGCCCGGCAACGCGGACGCCACGACGCTGGAGGCCCTCTTCGCGGACCTCGGCGACCCGGCCGCGGCGGGCGCGGTCGCGGCCTTCGCCGAGCTGGTCGCGTCGGGCGTTCCGGGCGGAGCGGCCTCGCCCCACCTCCCCGCGCGGCGCGACCTGCACGCCGAGTTCACCGAGGCGTGCCCGGAACTGGCGGGCGAGCTCGCGGAGCTGGCCCACGGCGACGCCTGGAGCGTCGCTGTCGGCGTGACGCTAAGCCGCGCCCGCCCACGCCCCGGCGCCCTCGCGGCGTTCCGGCCCGGCAGCCGCGCCGCGAGCGCTCGGCTGCTCGCCGCGCTCGTCGCCTGCTTCGACGGGCGCCGTCACGGCGACCAGGACACGACGGCCATCTACCGGCTCTCCACCCCGACGAGCGACCCCTTCTTCGCGGCGGCGCAGGGCGGGCTGCTGCTCGCCGCCACCGACCCCGACCTGCTGAGGGCCGGGTTGCGGCGCGCGGCGGGATCGGGGGAGCGCTCGCTGGCCGACACCCGCGTCGGGCGCTACGCGGCGCAGCTTGAACCGAGCGCCATCGCCATCACGCTTAACGCCACGGCCCTGGCCGACCTGGTGCCCGGCAACGCCGCGCGTGGGGGGCAGGCCGGCGTCGCCCGCCTCGCGGAACGCGCCAAGACCACCCTGCTGGCGCTCGGCGGCGTCGCCATCGGCATCACGGTCGACGATGGCGGCGTGTTGGCGCAGGCGGTCTCGCCGTGGGACGCCGCGCTGGCCGCAGCGGCGGGAGAACACGAGCTGCTCGCGCTCCTCGGCTGCGGCGGCTGCTCCCTGGGGCGGGCCCCGTACCTGCCCGCCTCGGCGGAATCGGTGGTGGCGGGCGCCCTGCGCCCCGCCGCGTTGGAAGCGTGGGTCGATAGCTGGCTGGCCGACGCTTCGGCCGCCGGCCTCTTCGGAGGCGAGGTCGTCACGCTGCGCGGCGCCGCGGCGGAGTCGCTCGGACTCGACCTCGGGGCGCTCGTCGACTGGCCCGCCGGCGCCTGGTACCGCGTGACGACGGGCGTGCTGGGCACCGACCTGCGCGACTGGGTCCTGGGTCCGCCCACGCTCACGGCCGTGCCGGTCGCGTCCGAGGCGGCCGCCAGGCGCGCGGTCGACCTCTGGCTCGCCGCGCTCGCCGACCTTCGGCGCGCCGCCCGCGCGGCACCGTGGGCGCGCAGTCCGGCGGGCGCCGCGCTCGTCGATGGGGGGCTCTCGGTGCGCGAGGCGTCGCACGGCGGCGTCGACTACCTGCGGGTGAGGGCGGCGCCGAGCCTCGACGTCGGCATCGCCGTGGCGCACGGCCACCTGCTGCTCGGCACCCCAACGGCGAGCCTGTTGGCGGCGCTCGACGAGTGGCCCACCTCCCCGGCGCCCGCCGGCCGCGTGGCGCGCGCCCTCGAGTCCGTCCACAGCGCACCCGGCGACGTCGTCGGCTACTCTGTCGTCGACGTGCGCAGCCTGCTGGACGGCGCCGCGGCCGTGGTCGACCTCGCGTCCGGCCCGGTCGCCGGCGCCATCTGGCTGGGCGCCGTGAGCCTGGCTGACGCGGCGGAGCGCCACGCCGTGCGGTACCCGGCCGGGGGCTCGGCCGAGCAGGCCGCCACGCCCACCTACGACGACGCCCTGCGCGTGATGGACGCGGTGGTCGCGGCGCTCGAGACCCTGGCCTCCCGCACGAGCGTGGCCGTCGGGACCGTGTCGGTCCACGACGACGCCAGGTGGGCCGCCTGGCGCCTCGAGCTGAGTGGCCGTGGGCGTTGAGTCGCGGCTGAGCCTCGCGGGAGCAGCGGAGATCGCGCGCGAACGCTTCGGCATCGTCGGGCGCGCCTCCAGGCTACCGAGCGAACGCGACCAGAACTTCAAGCTCGACGGCGCGGGTGGCGGGGCCCACGTGCTCAAGGTCTTCCACCGCGACGAGGACCCGGAGTTCGTGGCGGCCCAGGCGCGCGTTTTCCACCTGCTGCGGGAGGTGCCGCGGCGGGTCTTCCCCACCCTCGTGCCGACGGTGGAGGGCGACGCGTACGCGCAGGTGAGCGTCCCGCCCCCGAGCGGGAAGGGCGCCGGGTCGGGCGGCGAACGGCACATCGTGTGGGTCACGCGCTTCATGGCGGGCGAGCCCGCAGCGACCGCCGCGGCCCTGCCGCCGCGGGCGCTGCACGACCTTGGGAGCGTGCTGGGCCAGATGGACGCCGTGCTGGCGCGCAACCCGCAACCGGCCGCGAGGCGGCGGCTGGTCTGGTCGGCGCAGTCGGCGCCGACCGTGATCCGCAAGCACGTCCACCGGGTGGCCGGCGCCGAGCGGCGCGCGCTGATCATGAACGCCCTCGCCGGGTACGAGGCACACGCCCGACCGCGGCTGCCCGAGGTGCGCCACAGCCTCGTGCACAACGACGTCAACGACCACAACCTCCTGCTGGAAGACGGACAGGTGAGCGCCATCCTCGACTTCGGCGACATGCTCGAGTCGTACACGGCCTGCGAGGTCGCTCACGCCGCCGCCTACCTCATGCTCGACCGCCCCGACCCGCTGGCGGTGGCGGTGGCGCTCGTCGAGGGGTATCACGCCGCCTACCCGCTCCGCGAGGCCGAGCTGCACGTGCTCTTCGATCTCATCCGGTTGCGCCTCACGCTCAGCGTCGTGTTGAGCGCGCACCAGCAGGCGCTCAGGCCCGACGACCCGTACCTCAGCGTCTCCGAGGCGCCCGCGTGGCGGCTGCTGGAGCGGTTGGCGGCGGGCGACCCGCCCCGCCACGAGTTCATGGCCGCGCTGCTCGCCGTCGGTGGCGACCGGTGACGCCCCTGCCCGTCCGCACCCCGCAGGAGCTCCTGGCGGCGCGCCGCGACCACCTTGGCCGCGGCCTCAGCGTGAGCTACCGCGACCCCCTCAAGATCGTCAGGGGCGAGGGGCAGTACCTCTTCGACCAGGCGGGCAACGCCTACCTCGATTGCGTCAACAACGTCTGCCACGTCGGCCACTGCCACCCGCGCGTGGTCGAGGCCGGTCGACTCCAGATGGCGGAGCTCAACACGAACACGCGTTACCTGCACGACGCGATCGTCGAGTACGCCATGCGGCTCACCGCCACGCTGCCGGAGCCGCTCAGCGTCTGCTACTTCGTGAACTCGGGCAGCGAGGCCAACGAGCTGGCGCTGCGGTTGGCGCGGGCCCACACGGGCGGGCGCGACGTCATCGCCCTCGAGCACGCCTACCACGGGCACACGCAGGCGCTGATCGACGTCAGCCATTACAAGTTCGCCGGCCCTGGCGGGGAGGGGCGGCCCGCCACCACCCAGGTCGTCCGCCTCCCCGACCCGTACCGCGGGGAGCACAGGGGGTACACGGAGGCCGCCGGTCGAGCCTACGCGGCCGACGTCGCCTCGGCGGCCGACGCGGTGCGGGCCGCGGGGCGGCGCCCGGCCGCGTTCCTGGCCGAATCGATCTCCGGCTGCGGCGGTCAGGTCGTGTTCCCCCAGGGTTACCTGCGGGGCGCGTACGAGGCGGCGCGGGCTGCCGGGGCCGTCTGCATCGCCGACGAGGTGCAGGTAGGCTTCGGGCGCGTGGGCGAGCGGTTCTGGGCCTTCGAGCTGCAGGGGGTCACGCCCGACATCGTCACCATGGGCAAGCCGATCGGCAACGGCCACCCGCTGGCGGCGGTGGTCACCACCCCCGAGGTCGCAGCGTCGTTCGAGACCGGCATGGAGTACTTCAACACCTTCGGCGGCAACCCGGTCTCGTGCGCGGTGGGGCTGGCCGTCCTCGACGTGATCGCCGAGGAACGCCTCCAGGAGCACGCCCTCACGGTCGGGCGGCACCTCGTCAACGGGTTGCGCGCCCTGCAAGGGCGCTACGAGCTGATCGGCGACGTGCGGGGCGAGGGGCTCTTCATCGGCGTGGAGCTGGTGACGGACCGCGCCACGCTCGAGCCCGCCACGACCCGCGCGCGCGAGGCGGTCGAGGCCCTGCGGCACCGCGGCATACTCCTCTCGACCGACGGGCCCCACGCGAACGTCATCAAGATCAAGCCGCCGCTACCCTTCACGACCGAGGACGCGGACCGCGTCGTCGCCGAGCTGGACGCCGCGCTGGGCCGGGCCTGACGCGCCCTAGCGCGCCCCGGCGCGCGCTGCGCGCGTCACGGACCGGCAGCGAGCGTGCGATAGCATCAAGGGTGCTAGCTGGCACCCGCCCACCCGACGCCTACGTCCCCGACCCGCACAGGTGGCGCACCCTCGCCGTGTTGTCGGTGGTGCTGTTCATGTCGCTCATCGACGTGAGCATCGTCAACGTGGCGCTGCCCTCCATCCAGTTGGGGCTGGGAGCGACCGATTCGCAGCTCCAGTGGGTGCTCTCCGGTTACGCGCTCACCTTCGGGGTGGGGTTGGTGACGGCGGGGCGCGCCGGCGACATCTACGGCCGAGCCCCGCTGTTCGTGGTCGGGGTGGCCCTGTTCACCGCGTCGTCGGCGGCGGCGGGGCTGGCCCACGACGCCACCCTCCTCAACGTGGCCCGCGCGTTGCAGGGCGTCGGCTCGGGTCTCATCAGCCCGCAGGTCGTCGGGATGGTGCAGCAGTACTTCCGCGGCGCGGAGCGGGCGCGGGCCTTCGCGATCTTCGGCGCGGCCGTGGGCGTATCCGTGGCCGTCGGCCCGCTGCTGGGCGGCCTCCTCATCGCGGCGGGCGGGCCGCTGCACGGGTGGCGCTGGACGTTCTTCGTCAACGTGCCGGTGGGGGTCGTCGCCGTCGTGCTGGCGCTGCTCTGGTTCCCGCGACCCCTGCTGAACAGGAACCAGCCGGGCGTCGGCCAGGGGCGAGGCGAAGACCGCCACCTGGACCCTGTCGGCGCGGTGCTCCTTGGCTTGGCCGTCCTCGCCCTCCTCCTGCCGTTCGTGGAGGGGCGTCAGGCGACGGCGTTGTGGCTGGCGGTCCCGATCGGCGCGGCCCTGGTGGGCGCGTGGCTGTGGTGGGAGCGGCGCGAGAAGCGCCGCGGCCGCCGCCCCATGGTGGACCTGGGCATATTCCGCGTCCGCAGCTTCGCGAACGGCGCGCTCCTCATCACGGTCTACTTCGTGGGAATCACCAGCGTGTGGGTGCTCGTGGCCATGTACCTGCAGGACGGGCTCGGCCGCACGGCGCTCGAGACTGGGCTCATGGGTCTCCCCAGCGCGGTATTGTCCGCGTTCTCGGCGCTGTTGGCGGGGCGCAACGTGATCAGGCACGGCCGCAAGGTCGTGATCGTCGGCATGTACAGCGCGCTGTTCGGCCTCCTGACCAGCATCGTCGTCGTGTGGCTGCGCTCGCGCGGGCTCGCCAGCGAGTGGTGGCTGCTCCTCACGCTGAGCTTCCTCGGCATCGGCCAGGGCTCGGTCATCAGCCCGAACCAGACGCTCACGCTAGCGGACGTGCCCCTCGAGTACGCGGGCAGTTCGGGCGGCATCATGCAGACGGGCCAACGCATCGGGACCTCGGTGGGCATCGCCGTGATCACGGCCGTCGCCTTCGCCACCCTCGCCCGGAGCGACTGGTCGGTGGCGTTCATGACGGGCTTCGCCGCCATCGTGCTCGTGGTCGCCTGCTCGCTCGCCATCGCTTACGCGGACCTGCGCGAGCGCCGGCTGAGGCCCTCCGGCCTCCGGTAAGCTCTCGGGCATGACGGGTGTCCACCACGTGACGGGGATCACGAGCGACGTGCAGGCGAGCGTCGACTTCCACGCGGGCCTCCTGGGCCTCGGCCTCGTCAAGCGCACCGTGAACCTTGGCGACCCGGGGGTGTTGCGCTACATCGGCCGGGCGGACGACGGGCTCCTGCGTGCCCGGCCGGCGGGCGGGGCGCCGTGAGCGCCGGCATGAAGGGACCGCCGGCCGGCGACCAGTGTCACCTGAGCCCGGCCGAGCTGGCCGCCGCCGTCCTGCCCGCGCCGACCGTCGAGGAGGCCGTGCGCCTGGCGAAGGGGTTCGCGGATCCCACCCGCCTGCGCATCCTGGCGCTCCTGCGGCTGGGCGAGGTGTGCGTGCACCAGATCGTCGACGCGTTGGGGTTGGAGCAGTCGGCGGTGAGCCACCAGCTGGGCACGCTGAGGGCGGCGCGCCTGGTGGAGTCGACGCGCCGGGGACGGCACGTCTACTACCGGTTGGCAGACGAGCACGTGGCGGCCATGCTCGAGGGCGTCCTGCTCCACAGCCAGGAGGTCTGACGGTCACCGGTGACCCCCGCTAGTCATATGAACGGATGGTCATATATAGTGTGGCGTCGGCCGGGAGGTCCGGCGCCACATGTCGACCGCCACGCTCGAGTTGCAGCGGCTCCTACCCGGCCACGCGCCCCTCGAGGACGCCTGCACCACCCAGTTGACAGCGGCGATCGCCGCCCTGCGCGGCGTGACGGCCGCGCGACTCGAGCGCGCGGGTGGCGGGGCGCACGTGAGCGTCGATTACGACCAGGGCGCGCTCTCGAGCGCCGAGCTGGCGCGCCTGGCGGGCGCCGCCGCCGCCGCCGTGGGCCGCCGGTACGAGCACGCCGAGTACCGCCTCGCGGGCCTGCACTGCGGCGACTGCGCCGCTAAGGTCGCGGCGGTGACATCGCGCCTGAGCGGCGTGTTCGACGCCGACGCCAGCTACGCCGCCGAGAAGCACACTGTCACGCTCGACCGGGAGGTGGCCGCCCCCGCCAAGCTGGTGGCGCAGATCGAGGGGCTCGGTTACCGCGTCCTGTCCGGCCCGGGCGTCGAAGCGCGGGCCGCGCCGGCAGGTGGACCTCACGAGCCCGACGGCGTCTCGCACGGCGCCCCGGGACGGTTCAGGCCCGGCGCCGACCTCAAACTGAGCCTCGTGGCCGGCGCGGCGCTCCTCGTGGGTTTCGTGGCCCAACGGGCCGGGGTCCCCGCCTGGGCCTGGTTGGCCGCCTACCTCGTCACCTACGCCGCCGGCGGGTGGCACGCCACCAACCACGCCGTGCGGGCCATGGCGGCGGCCAGGTTCGACATCGACCTGCTCATGGTCGTGGCCGCGCTGGGCGCCGCGAGCCTCGGCGCGTGGGCCGAGGGAGCGCTCCTCCTGTTCCTCTTCAGCCTCGGGCACGCGCTCGAGCACCTCGCCATGGACCGCGCCCGCCACGCCATCCGTGCCCTGGCCGACCTGACGCCCAAGAGCGCCCGCGTGCGCCGCGGCGACCGTGAGGTCGAGGTGCCGCTCGCCGACCTGGCCGTCGGCGAGCTGGTGATCGTTCGGCCCGGAGAGCGGGTCCCGGCCGACGGGCGCGTCGTGAGGGGCGCGAGCCACGTCGACCAGGCGCCCATCACCGGGGAGAGCATGCCCGTTCGGAAGGGCGTGGGCAGCGACGTGTACGCGGGCACCATCAACCAGGCCGGCGCGCTCGAGGTGGAGACGACCAGGGCCGCCGAGGACACGACCCTCGCGCGGGTCATCAAGGCCGTGGAGTCCGCGCAGGGCGCCAGGGCGCCCACCCAGCGCTTCACCGACCGCTTCCAGCGCACCTTCTCCCCCATCGTCCTCGGCGCGACCGCGCTGCTGATCGCGCTGCCGCCCCTATTCGGCGTGCCGTTCCACACGAGCTTCATGCGGGCCATGGTCCTGCTCGTCGCATCGAGCCCTTGCGCCCTGGCGCTCGCCACGCCGTCGGCCGTGCTCGCCGGCATCGCGCGGGGCGCCCGCCGCGGCGTCCTGATCAAGGGCGGGGCCCACCTCGAGAACGCGGGTCGGGCCAACGTGGTGGTCTTCGACAAGACGGGCACCCTCACGACGGGCGCGCCCGAACTCACCGACGTGGTCGCGCTGGACGCCGACGAGGCGCGCCTCCTGCGCCTGGCGGCGACCCTCGAGAGCCGCAGCGCCCACCCGCTCGCGCGCGCCATCCTCGCAGGCGCCGAACGTCGGGGCGCGGCCGCGGGCGAGGTCACGCGCTTCGAGGAGCTCAGCGGCCGGGGCGTCAGCGGCAGTGTCGACGGCTCGACCGTCCTGCTCGGCAACCGCGCGCACATGCTGGCGGCCGGCGTCCCCGTGTCCGCGGAGGCGGAGGCCGCCGCGGCGGCGCTAGAGAACGCGGGCAAGACGACCGTGTTCGTGGCGGAGGGCGCCGCCGCGGCGAGCGCCGCCGAGCCAAGCGCCGCCGGTCCGCGCCTGGCGGGCGTGCTCGCGCTCCGCGACGAGCCGCGCCCCGCCGCGCGCGCCGCGCTGGCGCGCCTGCGGCGCCTCGGCGTGAAGCGCCTGGTGATGCTCACGGGCGACGACGAGCGCGTGGCCCGGGCGGTGGCGGCCGAACTCGGCCTCGACGAGGTGCGCGCGGGCCTGCTGCCGGAAGACAAGGCGCGCGTCGTCCTCGAGCTCAAGGCGGCCTCCCAGCGGGTGATCATGGTCGGTGACGGCGTCAACGACGCCCCGGCGATGGCCGTCGCCGACGTCGGGATCGCCATGGGCGGCGCCGGCAGCGACGTGGCGCTGGAGACGGCCGACATCGCCCTCATGGCCGACGACCTGACCAAGCTGCCGTACGCCGTGTCGTTGTCGCGCGCCAGCCGCCGCATGATCGTCCAGAACCTGGCCGTGAGCCTCGGAGTCATCGCGCTGCTCGTGCCGAGCGCGCTCCTCGGCCTGGCGGGGATAGGCGTCGCCGTCGCGATCCACGAGTCGAGCACGCTGGTGGTCGTGGCCAACGCCTTGCGGCTCCTCGCCTTCGAGGAGCGCGGCGTCACCGCCGCCTGAACGATATGAGCGCATGCTGAGGCATGCGACGACCCAAGGCGAGAGCCGCTCCACCCGGTAACTGGGTGGTGCTGGCGGCCGTGCTTGGCTCCAGCATGGTGTTCCTCGACGGCTCGACCGTGAACGTCTCACTCCCCGCCCTGCAGGCGTCGCTCGGCGCGAGCGTGATCGACGTCCAGTGGGTGATAAACGGTTACACCCTGTTCCTGGCGGCGCTCCTCATGCTCGGTGGGTCGCTAGGCGACCACCTCGGCCGCAAGCGCACGTTCGTCGTCGGCATGGTCTGGTTCACCCTCGCCTCCGTGTGGTGCGGCCTTGCCGCCAACGTGACGCAACTCATCGTCGGGCGCGCACTGCAGGGCGTGGGCGGGGCCCTGCTGACGCCGGGGAGCCTCGCCCTCATCAACGCGAGCTTCCCCAAGGGGCAACGCGGCGGCGCCATCGGGAGTTGGTCGGCCTTCTCCGCCATCGCCGCGGCGGCGGGACCCATCCTTGGCGGTTGGCTCATCGACACGTTCTCGTGGCGCTGGATCTTCTTCATCAACGTCCCCTTGGCGGCGGCGGCGATCTACGTCACCGTGCGGCACGTGCGGGAGAGCCGCGACGCGCGCGCCGGCGGCCGGCTCGACTACCTCGGCGCCGCGCTCGTCACCCTGGGCCTCGGCGGCGCCGTCTACGCGCTGCTGGAAGCGTCGGCGCGCTCGTGGACCGACCCCGTCATCCTGGTCACCGGGCTCGGTGGCCTGGCACTCCTGGCCGCGTTCGTCCTGGTCGAGGCGCGCTCGGCCGGGCCGATGGTGCCGCTCGAGCTGTTCCGCTCACGCGTGTTCAGCGGCATCAACGTGATCACCCTGCTGCTGTACGCCAACCTTGCCGGCCTGATGTTCTTCCTCCCCATGTTCCTGATCCAGGTGCGGGGCTTCTCCGCGACCGCGGCGGGAGCCGCCGGCCTGCCGTTGGTGCTGCTCCTGCTCGTCGCCTCGAGCTGGTCGGGCCGCCTGTACGACCGCGTCGGCCCCCGCGCCCCGGTGGGCGGCGGCGCGCTCCTGACGGCGGCGGCACTGGTCATGTTCGTGACGCTGGGCGACGCGCCCACGTTCCTCGCGGCCGTGACGGTGCCGATGATCGTGATGGGGGCGGGCATGGCGCTGCTCGTGGCACCCCTCACGACGACGGTCATGGCCGCCGCGCCCGACGAGTTGGCCGGCACGGCGTCTGGCATCAACAACGCGGTGTCGCGCGTGGCGGGGCTGCTCGCGATCGGGGTGCTGGGCCTCGTGATGCTGGCGACGTTCGCCGCCGACCTCGCCGCGACCCTGCCGGCCTCCGACCTGCCGCAGCCCGCCCAGGAGGCGCTCCTCGCCGCCAGGAACGACCTCGCCGGCATGGCCCTGCCCCCCGAGTTGACGCCCCGGCAGGCGGCGGCGGCGCGTGACGCGGTAGGTGGCGCCTTCACCCTCGGCTTCCACCGGGTCCTATACGGCATGGCCGGCGCGGCCGTGGTGGCGGCGCTGCTCGCGGCCACCACCCTGCCGGGGCGGCGCGCAGCGGCGGCGAGCACGGTGGACGACCAGTCCGGCCGCCGCGCCCCGACCTGACCGTCGACCCGAGGGGTCCGCCGCCCGGGTCCCGGCCCGGGCCGCTCGTGGCGTGGCAAGCTTGAGTGAGCCGACGCTCGTCGTCGCAAGGAAGGAGCGCCACCATGCAGCTCGGTTTCGCCACCGCCATCCTCCCCGACCTGACGTTGGAGGAGGTCCTCGAGTTCGCCGCTCAGGAGGGTTTCCGCTGGCTCGAGGTCATGTGTTGGCCCGTCGACGCCGGCGACCAGCGACGCTACGCCGGCGTGACGCACATCGACGTGGCCGGCTTCGGTCCCGACGACGCCGCGCGCGTCAAGGAGCTGTGCGCCCGCTACGGCGTTGGCATCAGCGGGCTCGGCTACTACCCGAACCCGCTCGCGCCCGACGAACGTGAGCGGGCCACCTACGTCGCGCACCTCGAGCGCGTCATCGACGCCGCGGCGCTGCTGGGTGTGGGCGTCGTCAACACCTTCATCGGGCGCGACCCTCGCCTCCCGATCGCGGCGCAGTGGGAGCGCGTCGAGGCGGTGTGGCGGCCGCTGGTGGCGCGCGCGGAGGGCGCCGGTGTGAGGCTGGGCATCGAGAACTGCCCCATGCTCTTCAGCCTCGACGAGTGGCCCGGCGGCAAGAACCTCGCCGTCTCGCCCGAGGTGTGGGAGGAGCTCTTCAGGCGCCTGCCGAGCGACAACCTGGGGCTGAACTTCGACCCGTCGCACCTAGTGTGGCAGGGCATCGACATCGACCGCGCCCTTCGTGATTTCGCGCACAAGCTGGTGCACGTGCACCTCAAGGACGAGCGCGTCGATGCCGAGCTCCTCTACCGCCGCGGCAACCTCGGGCTCGGCTGGCACGTCCCGAAGATCCCCGGCCTCGGCGACATCGACTGGCCCGCGTTCTTCAGGACCCTGACCGACGTGGGCTGGGACGGCCCCGTCGTGATCGAGGTGGAGGACAGGGCGTTCGAGGGCGACCTGGAGGGGCGCAAGGAGGCGCTGCGCGCCTCGGGCGCCTACCTGCGAGCCGTGATGCGGCACGGGGGCTGACGGCGCCCCCGTGACGCCGACGGACGGGCGGCGCGCGCACTCGGCCGCACCGCGGCCTAGAATGTGCACGGAGTAAACCCGTAGGAGGAGGAAACTGATGAGACGTCTTCTGCTCACCATCACCGGCACCCTGTTGCTCGCGGCAGCCGCCGCGCAGTCTTACACCATCGGCATCTCCAACGGTTTCGTGGGCTCGGAGTGGCGCACGCTCATGGTCCAAGACCTCGAGCGCACGGCCGCAGCCATCAAGTCCGAGCAGGGGATCGATGTCACGTTGGTCTTCGAGAACGCCGACGTCGACGTCCAGGGCCAGATCCAGCAGATCCAGAACTTGCTCAACAAGGGCGTCGACGCCATCATCGTCAACCCCAACGACCAGCAGGCCCTCAACCTCGCCCTCGAGGAGGCCGTCGACGAGGGCGTCGTCGTCATCGCCATCGACCAGGAGGTCAGCGCGCAGGGGGCCTACAACGTGGTCATCGACCAGCGCGAGTGGGGCGCCACCAACGCCCGCTGGCTCGCCGAGGCGCTCGGCGGCAAGGGCAACATCGTGATCATCGAGGGCTTCGTCGGCCACCCCGCCAACGAGGACCGCATGGCCGGCGTCATGGACGTGCTCTCCGGTTACCCCGACATCAAGATCGTGGGTCGCGAGTCGGGCGGCTGGGACCAGGCCACGGGCCAGCGCGTGGCGTCCGACATGCTCGCCTCCCTGCCCGGCATCGACGGCATCCTCACCCAGGACGGCATGGCGCAAGGGATCCTCACGGCCGTCCGCGCCGCCAACCCCACGCCGTTCCCCATCATGACGGGCGAAGCGTACGCCGGTTACCTGCGACTCTGGGACGAGACGAGCAAGGAGCACCCCGGCTTCAGCTCCGTCGCGGTCGTGAACCCTCCGGGGATCGCGTCCAGCGGCCTGCGCGTCGCCCTCGAGTTGTTGCAGGGCCGCAAGGTCGACGAGTCGCAGCTCGGCGGCACCTTCGGCAACACCCTCTACGTCCCCATCCCGTTCGTCATCACCCAGGACGGCCTGGCCGCGGCGCTCGCCGAGTACGCCGACAAGCCCGACAGCTACGCCATGGACGGCATCATCACGCAGGAGGACGCCGCGGCGTTCATGCAGTAAGGCGCAGCGCTCGAAGGGGCGGCCCGCCGGCTCGGCTTCACGGCCCGGGCCGGCGGCCGCCCCCTCCGTCCTGTCACATGCCAGAATCCGCCTTCCATCAAGACAACCGCAGGTCGACGCCGCTGAAGAGGGCACCACTCATCAGCGCACGGAACGTCGCCAAGCGATACGGCGCCGTTCGCGCGCTGGTGGACGGCAACCTCGAGATCCACCCCGGCGAGGTCGTCGCCTTGCTGGGCGCGAACGGTAGCGGCAAGAGCACCCTCGGGAAGGTGATCACGGGCATGACCCGCCCCGACGGCGGGCAGCTGCAGTTCGACGGCACCACCGCCCCGGTCACGTCGCCGGAACACGCCCGCCGGCTCGGCGTGAGCGCCGTCTACCAGGAGCTCTCGCTCGTGCCGGACCTCACCGTCGCCGAGAACGTCTTCCTCGGAAACGAGCCGACGCGGCTGGGCGGCCTCGACCGCCGCCTCATGCAGCACCGCACCGCCGAGCTACTCGAGAGCTTCGCCGGCGTGTTCACCGTGCCGGTGACACCCGGCACGGTCGTCGGCAACCTTCCACCGAGCGAACGACAACTGGTCGAGGTGGTCAAGGCCTTGTCGCGGCAACCGCGCGCCCTCATCCTCGACGAGGCCACGGCCTCGCTCGACGGGCGGCAGGTCGACAGGCTGTTCGAGCTGATGGCGGGGTGGCGCGACCAAGGTCTGGGGCTCGTGTTCGTCTCCCACCGCATGGACGAGATATTCCGCGTGGCCGACCGGGCCGTCGTGCTGCGTGACGGGGCGACCGTCGGTCAGCTCCAGCTCCGCGGCGGCGACGACCGCCGCACGGCGGAGCGGAAGCTGGTGGAGCTCATGACGGGTGGTGGCGAGGCTGGGGCACTGCTCCTCGACGAGGCGCGCCCCCGCGCCGCGGTCAACCGCGACGCACGGGAGCCCGCCCTCCGCCTGCGCGGCTTCGCCAGCGGGATCCTGGCGCCGCTCGACCTGGAGGTGGGCGCGGGCGAGCTGCTCGGCCTAGGGGGTCTGCAGGGTCAGGGCCAGAGCCGGCTGCTCCTGGCCCTGTTCGGGGCGGCGCCGCACAGGGGCAGCGTGGAGTTGGACGGCCGCCGCGTGCGCGTCGCCTCGCCACGCCAGGCGGTGCGGGCGGGCATCGCGTACGTGCCGGGTGACAGGAACCGCGACGGGCTCCTGGCCGTGAGACCGATCCTCGAGAACCTCCAGCTCCCGAACTGGGAGCGGTACGGGACGCCCTTGCGGGTCGGCGCCGCCCGCAAGGACGCGCAGATGGTGGCGAGCGACCTCAACGTGCGCTTGGCGGGGCTCGACGCGAACGTCTCCACCCTCTCGGGCGGCAACGCCCAGAAGATCGTCATAGGCAAGTGGCTCCTCAGACGCCCGCGCCTCCTGCTGCTCGACGACCCGACCAAGGGCATCGACGTCGAGGCGAAGGAGGAGTTCTACCGGCTGCTCGCGCGCCTGCAGGCGGACGGCACCACCGTGCTCTTCACGTCGTCGGACGACGCGGAGCTCCTCGGGCTCTGCGAGCGGGTGGTCGTGCTGCACGACGGGCGCGTCACCGCCGAGCTCACGGGCCCCACGCTCGACAAGGGGAGCCTCGTGGCCGCCTCCCTGGGGGCCCGGTGATGCGCGCGGCGCCGGCGGGCGCGGCGCGGTTCCGCAACCTGACCTTCCTCGTGCCGCTGCTGGTGCTGGCGCTGGCGGTACTGCTCAACTACCTCCTGCAACCGAACCTGTTCCAGCCGCGTGTACTGAACGGCAACCTGCGGGTGATGCTGCCGCTCATGGTCCTGACGGCCGGCCAGGCGGTGGTGATCCTGGCGGGCGGGATCGACCTCTCCGTCGGGGCGGTGGTGTCGCTCGTGAACGTCCTGCTGGTCACGCTCGTCACCCCCGACTCCGGCCCGGCCGAGGTCCTCCTGGGCCTGGCCGTCGGCGTGGCCGTCGGCGCGCTCACCGGCGCGGTGAACGGCGTCTGCGTGGCGTACCTGCGCCTGCAGCCGATCGTGACCACCTACGCCACCTCGTTCCTCTTCTCGGGCGTCGCCTTGGCGGTCTTGCCGCGCCCGGGCGGGGCGCTGCCCCGCGGCCTGACCACCTTCTACCGCTCGGCGCCCTTGGGCGTCCCGGCGGCCGCGTACGGCGTGGCGCTGCTGCTCCTCGTGTGGTGGCTCCTCAGGCGCACGCGCTTCATGCAGCACGTCTACGCCGTCGGCGGCGCGGCCGCGGCGGCGCGGGCCAGCGGCGTGAGCGTCAGCTGGATCAGGTTCTCCAGCTACGTCGTCATGGGCGTGTTCGCCGCGTTCGCCGCCGCGATGCTCACCCTGTCCACCGGCTCCGGCAACGCGCGCCTCGGCGACGCCATGACGCTACCGTCCATCGTCGCCGTGGTGCTCGGCGGCACGCGACTCGCCGGCGGCGCCGGGGGCGTGACGGGCGCCGTCATCGGGGTGGCCATCCTCACGGTCATCCGCAACCTGATAACGTTCGCCAACGTCCCCACCTGGTACCAGACCCTCGTCGACGCGGTCATCATCCTGGCCGCGCTGGCCGGGCCCGGCCTCGTCAGGCGCCTGAGGGGCTCCAGATGAGGGCGAGGATGCCGCGCGTGCCGCCACCCGTCGTGGCGCTGCTGCTCTCCGTGCTGCTCTTCTTCGTGGCCGGCGTCCTGCAACCGGGCTTCCTCAACGTCGACCAGGCGATCAACATCGTGCGGCTGGCGGCCTTCCTTGGCATCATCGCCGCCGGGCAGACGCTCGTGATCATCTCGGGCGGCGAGGGGATAGACCTGTCGGTCGCTAACGTCGTCACGCTGGGCGCCATCCTCACGTTCATGGTGTCGGGCGGGGCGAGCGAACGGCTCCTGCCGGCGGTCGCGGTCGCGCTGGCCGTGGGCGCCGTCATCGGTCTCGTCAACGGCCTCGGCATCGTGGCCCTGTCGATCCCGCCGCTGGTGATGACCCTCGGCATGGCCGGGGTCGTCAAGGGCACCATCCTGGCCGTCACGCAGGGCGACATCCCCGGCGGGGTGCCGCCGCTCCTCGCCAAGCTCGTGACGGGGCGACTCCTGGGCCTGCCGGGCGTGCTCTACCTGTGGTTGCTCCTGGCGCTTCTGATGTGGGGGTTGCTGGAACGCACAGGGTACGGCAAGCGCCTCTTCGCGGTCGGCGTGAACCGCAGCACGGCGCGGCTGTCCGGGGTGAACGTGCCGCTTACCGTCGTCATTACCTACACCCTCAGCGGTCTGCTGGCGGCCCTTGGCGGCGTGCTGCTGCTCGGCTTCACGCAGCGCGTCTTCCTCAGCCTCGGCGATTCCTACCTGTTCCCGTCCATCGCCGCCGTCGTTGTCGGCGGCACCGTCTTGGCCGGGGGGCGCGGCTCGTATGTTGGCACCATGGCCGGCGCGCTCGTCCTGACCATGGCCGAGAGCCTCCTGCGCGCCATGCGCATCGGCGAGGCCTACCAGATGATCGTCTTCGGGCTCATCTTGGTGGCGCTGCTGGCCGTGTACGGCCGTCAGCGCGACAGCGCCTGAGCGCGGCCCCCGGCCTCGCCTGGCCCCCTGCCTCGCCTGGCCCCGGCCCCGCCGGGCCCTCGCCCCCGCCGGGCCCCCGGCCCCGCCGGGCCCCCGGCCCCGCCGGGCCGCCTAGAGCGGCGCCGCGACCACCAACGTCCAGAAGAGCTCCTCCTCGGCCGCCCCGAGGTGCCTGACCTCCGGGAGCATGATCGCCGAGCAGTGCGCCGGGCTGCCCATCCAGGCCGTCACGACCACCTCGGGCGTCGGCTGGTTCCAGGCCACGTTCTCCGCCACCAACGACCAGCGGTAGCCGGCCCGCGTCACGCGGTCGCCGACACGCGAGCCGTCGCTGCCGACGTGACCCATGAAGGCGTGACCCGCCTGGTCCGCGCTGTGGGCACGAGCGGCGGCCACCAGGTGCGGCTCCAGCGTCAGCGCCGCCGCCGGCGCCATCCTCTCGCCGCCGCACACGGCTCCCCGCGCGCGCTCCGCGTTCACGAGCTCGAGGATCCGTTGGGCGACCGGACCGTAGCCGGCGGGTGGCGCGGGGGTGGCGGCGACCGCGCGCCGCGGCGCGCAGCCGGCCAGGGCCAGGCAGGTGGCGGCGAGGAAGATGGCGACGACGCGACGTGAAGGGGGCATGGTGGGCGGACGATACGAGCCCGGCCCTTCCGCGGCTGTGGCGGATGCCACTGCCCACCACGGCCTCACCGGGCGGAACCGAGTCGCCCGCTGAGGCCGTGTAACGGCCGCCACCGACCCCGCTCACGCCGTTGACCAGGGCCGGCGCGGTGACGTATATTGCTGAGCGTACCGGTCGGATAATACACCATGCCAGGGAGCGAGATGAACAGCGCATCTCAAGCGTCGGCGCGGGCGCGACGGTGACGGGGGACGCAGTCGGCCACGAGCCGGCCCACCTACCCCTCCTCCTATCGGAGGACGGCTACGTCCCGCTCTACCTACAGCTCGTCCACCAGATCAGGCACCTGATCACGAGCGGCGGCCTCGCCGCCGACGACCGCCTGCCGTCCGTGCGCGAGCTGGCCCAGCAGCTCGTCGTGAACGCCGGCACCGTGGCCCTCGCCTACCGAACCCTCCAACTCGAGGGGCTGATCGAGAGCCGGCGGGGGCGCGGCACGTACGTGGCCGCCGTGGGCGACGGCTCCGGGCGCTTCGCCCACCGCCAGCGCGCACTCGAGGAGGCCATCGACTCCCTCCTCGACCGCGCCGGCGCCCTCGGCTTCGACGCCGCCACCGTCAGCCAGTACCTCTACGGCCGCGCCCAGCGCCCGCGCAGCTTGCCCATCGTCGTCGTCATGCCCGAGCTCCGCGGCGCGGAGAAGTACGCCCGCCTCGTCGCCGCCGAGCTGCCGCCCGGGCTCACGGTCGAGGCGCACAGCCTGACGCTTGAGGAGGTGGAGAACGGCGCCGCCAGGGTGCTGGACGCGTACCGCACGGCGTTCTTCACCTTCACGTTCCCGGCCCACGCCCCCGCCGTCACGGCCCGCCTGCTCGAGCTGGGGCTCGACGTCGAGGTGGTCGGCATCACGGCGCAGCTGACCCCCGCCACCACGGCCCGCCTCCGCGCCCTCGACCCGGCCGCCAAGCTCGCGCTCGTGGCCGAGGCCCGCACGGTCAACGTCGCCCTCAACCTGATGGCGCAGTTCAGCCCGCTCGACCTCAAGCGGCTGACCGTCTTCACGGAGCTGTCACCGCGCGCCGACGTGATCGGCGCCGACTGCGCCACCTACATCCATACCTTCGGAGCCACGCCCCACCTCGAGGCCCTCGGCATCGAGCCGTCGCGCCGGCTCGAGCTGAACTTCACCCTGA
>Ga0226835_1000857_pt1 | contig 22775 bp, 20 predicted proteins | sample LAC_MetaG_1_FD_163627 | JGI IMG/M metagenome (GOLD analysis project Ga0226835, IMG submission 163627) | Anaerobic ammonium oxidizing microbial communities from anammox membrane bioreactor (MBR) in UC Berkley, California, United States -... | ecosystem: Engineered > Bioreactor > Anaerobic >...
AAACGCTCTCGCCCGCTCGCGCCATAGCCAATTTGCAAATTTTTTACCTCAACGATTGGTTGGTCGTTGGGCTTCAAATCACTCGGCGAGGATTCGATAGCCAGGGGACTGAGGGCGAGACGGTCTTTTAATTCGGGTATTTCCGCCCAACGCCAACACGCGGCCATATGTCCCGGATTAACTTCTACCAACTGTTGAGGCTGGGAAAAGCATTGTTCCTCAGCAAAGTCGCAGCGTGGGGCAAATTGACAACCCGGCGGCAGATCGGATCGCCGTAAGATGCCTTTCAACAGCAAAGATTGTCGCCGGCTGGGGGCGCTGATGCGCGGCACAGAAGCGATCAAGCCTTGCGTATAGGGGTGGGTCGGCCTGGCGAACAGGGTCCTGGTTGGCGCGACTTCCACCAATCGGCCGGCGTACATAACGCCGATGCGGGTGCAGATTTGAGCCACCACCCCCAGGTTGTGCGTGATATAGAACATCGCCATACCGTATTGCGAACGTAAATCAATCAGTAAATCCAGTATCTGCGCCTGAGTGGTGACATCCAGACCGGTGGTGGGTTCATCCAGCACAATCAGTTCGGGTCCGCAGGCCAGCGCCATTGCAATAACTACCCGTTGCTGTTGACCTCCGCTGAGCTGGTGCGGGTACTTATTAAATACCGCTTCAGGCGATTTCAAGCTGACGCGGCGGAAGAGTTCAATCGTGCGTTGGCGGGCTTCCTCCGTGGACCGTGAGAATGCGTGATTGATCAGGACCTCGACCACTTGATTGCCGACTTTCATCCCTGGGCTGAGCGCAGTGGTGGGGTTCTGGGGCACTAGACTGATCTTCCTGCCGCGCACTTTTTGCAAAGCGGAGGGCTTTAACTTTAGCAGGTCCTGCCCTTCAAACCACACTTCGCCGCTGGAGTAGCGCGCGCCACGCGGCGCGAAGCCCAGCAAAACATTGGCTGTAGTGGATTTACCACAACCCGATTCGCCTACCAAACCGAAGGTTTCAGCCGGATGAACTTGCAACGATAAACCTTCGATGACCTGGACCCAACGACCCTGCTGCCAGTATTCAACGCTAAGATTATTGATTTCAATCAAAGGTTTCTGATGATCCATGTTTTATTGAAGACTTGTAGTCAACGAATATTCGAACGAATTCCTTGATCTCATGTTATGTTCCCGGCCGCACAGTGCGGCCCAGCACGCGCGCCAATCCATCGGTGAAGAGGTTTAATCCCACTACCAGCAACGCCAGGGCAAGGCCAGGTGAAAACAGAGCTGCTGGAGCGGATACGATGGCTGAGCGGTTTTCACTAATCATCAGACCCCATTCGGGGGTGGGCGGTCGGACGCCAAACCCCAGAAAGCCCAATGATCCAATGAAAATGGGCGCGTATCCTGCCCGCACTCCAAATTCAACCAATAGAACGCTTGTTGCGCCAGGTAGGAGTTCATGCCAGACGATGGATAACGTGGATTCACCGCGCGCTCGCGCCACGGTGACAAAATCGCGCGTCTTAAGGTCAATCGCCACCGAGCGCGCCATGCGGGTGATGCGCGGGGTATAAACGATCGCTACTGCCAGGATGATTAACAAATATCCGCCGCTCAATTCAGGCCCTGCTGCGGCAATAATCAATAACGCCAGCACCAAAAATGGAATGCTGATCATGATATCTACCAGACGCATAATCAATTGGTCGAACCAGCCGCCAATCAGCCCACTGCTCAACCCCAACAGCCCGCCCAGGATGGTAGCCAGCAACGTGCTGCTCAGCGAGAGAGTCAGAACGATGCGCGTTCCCAACATCACGCGGCTGAACACATCGCGCCCCAACTGATCGGTGCCGAACAGATGCTTGCTGGTGGGATTTTCGAATGGTCTCCCAGTCCCGGTTTTAGCGGCTGGATACGGCGCCCAGATTTGGGCGGTCAGGGCAATGACCAGAAAGACAATCAGGATAACGCCTCCAATGACCATTGTGGGAGGCAATCGCCTTAAGCTAACCTCAATCCTTGCCGTTCGTTCAGCGATCTTGATAGAAGAAACACGAGAAGACATTAGCCGGACCTCAAGCGTGGGTTGGAAAGAATAGAGAAGATGTCTGTAAATAGGTTGGCTGAGATGTAGATCAATGAGACCAATAGAGCAATCGCCTCGATGACAGGCGCATCGCGTAAAAACACCGCTTCGACGAGCTGAGTTCCCAGGCCAGGATATACAAAGACCTGTTCAACGATCACTACGCCGCCAATTAAATACGCAAGATTTAAAGCCATGGTGTTCAAAGCCGGCACAAGTGCATTGGGTAAAGCGTGAAAGAACACGACTCGCCAGCGCGGCAGGCCTTTTAAGGTTGCCATACGTACATAATCCGATTCGAGCACTTCGATCAAATTGTCTCGCAACATACGGACGCTATAAACGGCCATCACGATGGTTAACGTGATTGCCGGTAAAGTCGTCATACGGATGGCGTCCCAAAAATTTTTCGCCCGTTGAACGTTCGCCATCACCGGGAAAATCGGATTATTGACGGCAAAAATATAAATGAGCAATGTGCCAATAACGAATTCTGGTAAAGATAATCCGATCAGCGTCAGCAGAGAAATCGTGTTATCCAGCGGTCTCTCGCGGTTCAATGCCGAGACCGCCGCCAGGAACACCGTAAGCGGAACATAAAGAATGAAGGCATAAAGCGCCAGGAAAATGGTGTTTTTTAAGCGCGGGCCTATCACTTCAGAAATAGGTCTTTGTGAAGCCAGTGCATGCCCAAAATCGCCCCTGACTGCGCCGCTTAGCCAGATCAGATAGCGCTCGTGAACCGGCCGATCCAGGTTCAGCCGCTCTCGGAAGGCTTGTTTGGCTTCTTCAGTAGCTTCGCGACCTAACACACGAGCGGCTATATCACCCGGAAGCACTTCGGCAGCCCAGAAGATAAACATGGAGACTGCCAGCAAGGTGATCATTGCCAGAAAGACACGCGATAAGATCGTCTTAAGAACGATATTCACCGTACCTCTCCATTGACCTGAATGGTACAGGAGGAGCAAATCCCCTCCTGTACCATTATTGGAAAACAGTAATCCTTACGGAGTGCAGATCACGTTGCGCAGATCCATTCGGTAAAGCTGGATGAAGGGCTGGTATCCGCTACAATTCGACCTGAGCGCGGCGACAATCTTTTGGAACAGCGGCGTGATAGAACCGCCTTCTTCAGAGATCATCTTGGCTGCGGCTTTATATAGCTCGGCGCGCTTGACCGGGTCAGGTTCGGTGTTGGCAGCGTCCAACAGCTTGTCGTAATCTTCACGGTACCAATGGGTTTCTGGATAGGCGGCATTCGATCGGTGGGCAATAGCCAGACCTTCGCCAGGGTGACGCATATTCCAGCCAGAACCCACAAAGGGGAATTTGAGCCAGACGTTGTCCCAGTGTTCGCTGGCGGGACCGATCACCAGATTCACCTCCACACCGGCTTCCGCAACCTGCTCCTTGAAGAGCTGCCCAAGCGCCGTTGCGCCGGGAATGTATTCGGACATATACAGGTCAATCTTTAGCGGATTGTCTGGCCCGTAGCCGGCTTCCGCCAGGAGTTGTTTGGCGCCCTCCAGATCTCGCGGCGGCACTTCGCTTCTCCAGGCATAGGGTGAAGTGGGCGGCACCGGATTATCATCCCCGATCACGCCGTAACCCAGCAAGACGGTGTCCAGCATCACCTGGCGATCCAGCGCTTTCTTCAAAGCGGAGCGGACGCGGACATCATCAAAAGGCGGCGTATCCACCCACATTGCCAGAACCATTGAAGTAGCCGCGCCAGGGGAGACCATCAACTGTACGTCGGGGCTGGATTCCAGCGTGGTGATGGTGGCGTAATCTACCTGCTGAGCTAAATCCACCTCGCCGGAAAGCAAAGCAGCGTTGCGCGTGGTCGCTTCTTGGATGGCGTAAAACTCAACGCACTCCATCTTCGGCAGACCAGGCTCCCAGTAATTGGGGTTCTTGACAAATTTGTGCGGCTGCTGATTGACCTCGAAATCCACGGGCATGAATGGCCCCGTGCCTACGGGTTTGTAATTCAACGTTTCAGGGGTAGCGCCGTCCTGGATAATGTAGGTGTTCTTACTGGTGATGAGAACGGGCAATTCCACCACCGGCTTATCCAGCTTAAAGACTACAGTATAGTCGTCTTGGGCGATGATCCCATCCGGGTTCAAGAAAGCCAGTGTGGCGGCAGCCTCGGAGCCGGTAGCCGGGTCAATCAGACGCTTATAGGTATAAACGACATCCTTGGCAGTTAATTCTTTGCCATCGTGAAACTTAACCCCTTTGCGTAGGTAGAAAGTCCATTCCGTGCCGTCGGCGTTCGACTCCCATTTCTCAGCCAGCTCTGGTTGGGGATTCAAGTTCTCATCGAGATCGAGCAGGCGGTTATAGACCTGCTGCACCATGATCGAGTTTTCTGTGCAGGGCTGGTTGACCGGATCCAGGTTTAGTTTCTCGCCGCAATTCTCCACTCCGGCGACGCGCAAACAGGCCATTACTGGCGCTTCGGTAACCGCGGGCGCTTCGGTTTGCGCTGGGGCTTCAGTCGCCGCTGGCGCTTCAGTCTGCGCTGGCGCTTCAGTGGCTGCCGGAGCCTGGGTTTGCGCTGGGGCGGGCGTCGTTGCTGGCGCGCAGGCGGTCAGGATGAGCGTTGTAAGCAACAAGATAGATAGGAACTGAAAGATACGCTTGGCTTTCATTTTCTCCTCACAAAGTTCTGAATCAGGCGAACGTGCACGAATAGGTGTGATAACTTGCCAACGAAGATATAGAACTTTTGCCTCTCAAACTCCTTTCTCCGTCCAATCGCTTCATGACAATCCTCCTCAGACGACGGCTTTATTGAATCAACAGATAATCTATCCGGGTCAGGCGACACCATTCAGCCAGGTCGTCGCCGATATGACCCTGGGCAATAGCGAAATGATGACCGTAACCGGCGTTCCCCAGCGTCTCAAATGCTTCAGCCAGATTGAAGGGATAAACTACCTTGGCGGCTGAGCCGGGAAACTCCAACTTGTAAGGGACGGCCTCCCCTTCCAACGCAGCTACCCGCAAAGTTCCTTTGCGACCTACCAGATTGACTACGGTTACCGGGCCGGGGCGCATGGTGGCTTGAATGGCCGGGCCGTAGGCGCCGGGCGCAATATGCTCTGGCGTGGGGCGCAGAATGAGCGGTGCGACGCCAGCAGCCAGACGAGTGGGCATATTGCCGCAATGGTGCCAAATGGCGCTGTTTTCCGCCAGATTGGCCTTGATAGCATCCACGTGGAAAGTGGGCTGACCGGTGAGCATGTGGCAAACCGCCATGATGAGAGCGCCGGGTACATCGCTCTCGCAGGAGGCGGCAATTCCCTGATCATTGAACAGGCTGCACCCCAGGCATGGCCCGCCGACGTGATCGTGGAAACATTCGATGGTGACGGCCTGCAAATTTTCATCGGCGGCGATTTTTTGCATCGCCAGATAGGATTTCACCCCGTGATAAACCTCGTCCAGGGTGATGATCGAGGTATCAAATCTTGGTTTCAGTGTTTCCCACACCTGGCTGGCTTCTGAAATAGGCGCCGCCTCGACCGCGCGGGCATAACGGGTCAATCCAATGTTCACAATCTGAACGCCAAAGGTCTCGCGCAGCGCCAGCTCGTCGAAGACTACATCCGACATGCCCTCCGCCCGCCAACCCATCAGGCCAATGCGCATTCCTTTCAGTCGCCGCTTGAGCGCTGCTCCGCGCGCATAAGGCAAGATCTGCATCCAGACGCGCTGGCTGCCCAGATCGCCAACCACAAAGCGGTAGGGCAACCCCAGCTCGTGAAACGGGAACAGGGTTTGCTGTACGCCGACAAACGCCCCCCAGGCTTCTTGGGTGGTCATTCCCCACAGGATCGTGGGCAAACCGGATGCCTGGGCGTAGAGCGGCATCACATGATCCAGGGTGAAATTGCCTGGGATCAGTAAATTGGCGTCTATTTCTTTATCCGCAAAATAGTTCAATACTTGGGGTATATCGTTTTCAGATTCGAGCAATGTTGGGCTGATAACAATTTCGATGGCTTCTTTTGGAGCAGTGGTCGGAAACAAATTGACAAGACTTTTTGCGTATTCGTGGCCGTTTTCATGCGACCAGGTGGTTACGACCACGCCTAAACGGGGGCGCAGCGTGGTCGAAGTGGGTGGGCTGTTATACATAGGCGCTCCATTCGTTGTTGCGATTGCTAAGCGATACAGATTGGATAGCGGCCAAACTCGAAGGCTGCATCGAGCATGGCTTGGTAGTTTTCCAACGGCACATAATTGGTGATCGAATTGGCCGAACTGAGCAAGTAACCTCCGCCGGGAGCAATATTTTTTATCAGGAATTTCACCTCTTGGCGCACCTCCGCCGGCGTTCCTCGGGTGAGGGTATAGCCCAGGTCCACGTTGCCCATGATCGCCAAACGATCGCCATAGGCTTTTTTGACTGCCAGAATATCCATGCACTTGGGTTCAATGGGGTGCAAAACGTCCACGCCAGCCTGTATAATATCGGGCAAGACTTTGCCGACATCTCCGTCACTATGAAGAATCAGTGGGCGTTGGTAAGCGTGAGCGATTTCAGTGGCTTCCCGCAGCCAAGGGAAGAAAATTTTGCGCAGAAGGGCGGGAGAAATCATCAAGCCGCTGGAATAAGCGATGTCGTCTTGTAAGCAGACTGCGCCGACGCACTCCTGCTGCAAGATTCGTTCGAGCAAGCGCATGGACTGCTCGCCGAGGTGGTTGATGATCGTCTGCACCAGGGGAGGATCTTCCAGCAGGCTGACGCAGAAATGCTCGAACCCCATCAGTTGCCAGGCGGCGGTAAAAATATGCCCAAAGGTCACAACTGCTTTCATACCTTTGGGCAAAAGTCTTTCAACATCTGCATAGATTTGGAAATCTACCTGCGAAGCTTGCGGCCACGGAAAACACTCGACGTCTTCCCAGGATCGGATGGCTTTGGCGTCGGTCGCCACCCAGCCTCGCTCCTGGCGATGAGAGGCGTATAAAGTTGCGGTATTTTCGTGGGGATTGAGAATGGCTTGCTGAATTTGGGGGCTTGCGTACAGGTCGGTGTCAATCAATATGAAATCGTAACCAGCTTTTTGCCAGAATTCAATGTCGTCCTGTACAGTGCACAAGGGGCGCCCCAAAAAGGCTTCCTTAACTTCCAGATCCACCCACAATTCGGCAACCGGCATTCGATCCGCTTCCTCATGATGGACAGCAGTTAAAAAGCGCTCAAAGTTGGGCGAGGCATTTGCCATGCGGTTCTCTCCATACGAAAGGCGAACCCAATTCTTGTTAAAATCGGCCGATTGAGGCGCTAAATACCACTGAAAAAAGTGGTGCAATAGATCAAATGGTTATTTTCGATGTATGGGTAAGAAATTCACTATTTGATGCCGGTGAATGATGGGAAAGGATGATTGATTTTAATGATATGATTGAATAAAGTGGTCTTGAAACTCCGCTTTCATCAGAGAACGATATGCGTGGAGACGCCGTGTTCCTTCATGCTGTGTAATCGTTCCCACATTTTTTATATTATACATAATAGCGCATTGCAAGTCAATAGCCATAGACATTAATCCACCTTTTGATTGCTCATGGAGCGACAGGATATGCGCGAATTCTTCTATCCAATCAGTGTGGCTGTAATTGGCGTTTCGGATAAGCCCGATAACCTGGGGCGCAACATTGTTGCGAACCTGGTGGAATACGGCTTTAACGGCATTGTCTACGCAGTGGGTCCTAGCGGCGGCATGATTGAGACGCGCCGTATCTACCGTTCTGTGGTGGACATCCCTGATCATGTGGACCTGGCGGTGATCTTGACCCCAGCCAAAACGGTGCCGCGCTTAATGGAGGAATGCGGGCAGAAGGGCATCCACTGGGTGATCATTGAGACCGCCGGCTTCCGTGAATATACCGCTGAGGGCCTTCAGCTAGAACGCGAAATTGAGCAAATCGCTGAACAATACAACATTCGCTTTGTTGGCCCCAATTGCATTGGGGCGATCAATATGGAAAACGGCTTTTGTGTGCCTTTCCCGCGTTTGAAAAAATTTATCAAGGCTGGGGATGTCTCCATGGTCACCCAGAGCGGCGGGGTGGGGATGAGCGTGCTCAACCTGATGGCTAACGAAGGTCTAGGGTTGAACAAGTTCATCTCGGTAGGCAATATGTTGAACGTAGATGCAGAAGATATGCTCGAATACCTGATCTCTGACCCTGGCACTGAGTTTATCTTTTTGTATCTGGAAAGCATCCGCGATGGGCGACGCTTGATGGAGATCGCCCGCCGCTCACCCAAACCGATCCTGGCTTTTAAGTCCAACATCGGCAAGTTGGGTCAGAATATTGCTCAGTCGCACACTGCTTCGCTGACCAGCGACGATAAGGTTGTAGATGCAGCCTTTTTGCAAGCCGGCGTCATCCGCGTGCATGATGCTACCTCATTGGGCAACACGTTGAAGATTCTACGTTTGCCGCCTATGCGCGGCAAACGCCTGGCGGTGATTTCTCGCTCCGGCGGTCACGCGGTGATCGCCGCCGACGCTTGCGAGCTGGCCGGTTTCGACCTGGCCTATTTCCCGGAGAGTTATTTGCGCGAAATCGAAAAACATTTTCGCGCTTCGGTTATCCGCCTGACGAACCCGCTCGACCTGGGCGATCTATTCGACCTGGATGTGTACGCCCAAATCGTCGAGCAGACGTTGCAATTGGAGAGCGTGGACGGAGTTGTTTTCCTGCACACCTCGCTTTCTGAAGCGGAAAACCTGAAGAGCCGCGCCTTGTTAGAGCGCCTGATGGTGCTGACGACCACTTACAATAAGCCGGTGGCCTATTACATTTCGGCCGCCTCGCAGGAAGTGGCGTATCTCAAACAGAACTACGACTTTCCAATTTTCACTCAGGTGGTGGAAACGGTGCGCGCTCTGGAGATGAGTTATCATTATTGTTGCCAGTCGCTGCGTTATCAAGGCGACGAAGATTTGCCCTCTTTTGCCGTAGAGCGCGCTGCGGTGGATCAGTTGATTGCGCAGGCTCTGGGTGAGAAGCGCGATCTGTTGCTTACAGAAGCCTTGTCGGTGTTGGAGTTGTACGGTATTCCCACTTTGCGCAGCCTCACTGCCTATAGCGCCCAAGAGGCGAGGGCAGCCGCGGATCAGCTTGGCTATCCGGCGGCGATCAAGATCATCTCAGAGCAGATTTCTCACAAGTCGGACGTAGGCGGCGTGCAACTCAATCTGCGAAATGGCGAGGAAGTAGCGGCGGCCTTCGATGAAATGTATCAGAGAATCTCTGCTGCTTATCCAAACGCGAAGCTGGAGGGCGTGTTGGTGCAGCCCATGGTCAGCAACGGGCATGAGTTGATCCTGGGCGGACGGCAAGATCCGCAATTTGGTCCGGTGGTGTTAGCCGGATTGGGCGGCATCTTTGTCGAAATCATTGGTGAAGCGGCGGTGCGCGTGGCGCCCATCCGCCGTAAAGAAGCTGAGCAGATGATTGACAGCCTGCGCGGTTCGCAGGCGCTACGCGGCGCACGCGGCGGACGACGGGCGGACATCAGCGCTGCGGTGGAGGCGCTGCTACGCGTCTCTCAATTGCTGGTGGACTTTCCGCAAATCAAGGAGTTGGACATCAACCCACTGCGGCTCTTTGCCGAAGGCGAGGGTTGCATGGCGCTGGACGCGCGCATCATTTTGAGCAAAGATTAATACCCCATCGCGCTGGAGGCCGCGCCGCTCGAAGTAGTCGCTGATACCCCCTTCGCTGCCCTCTATAGAGTACAAGCGACCTTCATGGGTTGCTACGCCCTCGTAAAATGAGGCTGCGCCCTTATTCACTGTCTGGCGAAAGGCGCGCCAGCAACGCATCAACAGCCAACTCGCCAGAGCGGATGCAATCTGGGACGCCGATGCCGCGATAGCCGTTGCCCGCCAGCGCCAGCGCTGGGTGATGCTCCAGAAGTTTCGACAGACGGGCTAATCTTGCGGGATGCCCCAGATTGTACTGCGGCATCGAATTTTCCCACATATAGACCCTGGTAAGCAGTGGATCGGCGGTTATTCCCAGCGTTTGTTGCAGTTCTTCCCTCGCCAGGCGAACCAGCGCCTCTTGATCCCAGGGTATGCTCTCTTCCTGGCCGGCGCGGCCGATAAAAACCCGCAGCAGCGCATAACCATCAGGGGCGCGGTGGGGAAATTTGGTCGAAGTCCAGGTGCAAGCCAGGGCGCGGCGGCCGGCGCGACGCGGGATGACGTATCCAAACCCATCCAGTTGGCGCGGCAGGTCGCTTGTGCGATAGGCAAGCGAAATGGTGGCTGTTGAGGCGTATGGGATTTCCTGGAGCGCGGCGGCCAGTTCAGGGTTCAACGGCTCTACCAGCCCGCCGCTGATATACGCTGGCGCTGCCAGGACCACCCCGTTCGCCCGGAGTTTCTCGCCACTTTCTAAATGCACCAGATAACCGCGCCCGTTTTGCGATAAGCCAATGGCAGGAGTTTCCAGGCGCAGCTCTACTTGATTTACCTGGAGGTAGGAGACCAACGCCTCGACGATCTCCGCCAATCCCGTCGTGGGTGTGAGGAAGGCAGAACGAGCGTTCTGAGAGGATTTGCCATTGGAATGTTTACGCATAGCCAGCGCGCCGCGCGCCAGCGAGCCATATTTGAGTTCAAGATCACGCAGATACGGGAATGTAGAAGCCAGGCTGAGCGCGTCGCCGTCGCCAGCGTAAATCCCAGACATCAACGGCTCGATGAGATTTTCATACGCTTCACGGCCAAGCCGGCGGCTGATAAACGCCCCCAGACTTTCATCCCCATTGAGCGGCGCAGCAGGAAGCAGAAAGTCGAAACCCATGCGCGCTTTGCCAATCCAGGAGATCAACGGTGATTTAAGAATCGCTTGAGCATTGGTGGGGATCATCAACGCCAGCCCATCGGGCAACGGCGCCAGCCGGTTGCGGTGTAAAACATAGGTGTTTCTCAAGCGCGGGTTGACGCCCTGTAACCGTTCACTGAGTCCCAGTTCCTGGCACAGTGCAACCGCCCAGGGTTTCGTCGCCAGAAAAGCGTCCGGCCCGCCCTCGATAATCAACCGCCCGCCATCGAAGGGCAGGCGCTCGGTAACAATCTTCCCTCCCCAGCGCGCATCCTTCTCCAGGAGGATAACCTGTGTTTGAATGCCCTGTTCTCGGGTCTTTTTTACGGCATGGTATGCGGCGGAAAGGCCAGCGATGCCGCCGCCAACAATGACAATGTGATGGGTCGTCATATTATAAGTGTGGAGCTTTCCATTTCTTGATGATCGCCTCGAAGGGCGGCTTGATTTTTTTGGCGTTGAATGGATACCAGCCCAACTCAGCGCGAACAGCCTGTTCTTTCAACTCGGTTGAACCCCAGACAAAGGTCGCGCCCAACGTTCCAATGACTGCAGATAGCCAATCGCTTGTTATAAAGAGAGAAACCAGGATGATGAGGATGCCGATCCCCAGCATATACGGCCACCACAAATAGCCAAACCGGCGCTCGCCTTGAATGACAAGCGGGAAGCCCAGCCCGATGATGAACAGGGCAATAATGCCGACGAATACGCCAAACAGGTTCATCTTGAGCTCCTGCCAATTAATTCAAACGCCTCGTCTGTATCAACCATCCTGCCGACCGGATCGCGGTTGAGCAGGTCGTATGTTATTGCGTGCGTATTGGGTTCTGCCAGTATTGCAGCGTGGCGTGGATTGGCTGGATTGGCAGGCGCGTGCCCTTTACGGACGCGCTGCGCCTGGCGTCGAATCTCAAAAGCGTCCCACAGCAGGGTTACGCCCAGGATGCCAAAGACGAGCGAAAGCGCACGGCTGGCAGTGAACAGGGCGGCAATCTCAAACCCCAATCCCAGCGCGATGGCAGCCAGCGTCGGCTTCCATAGATTCACCGTCTGCGCCTCTACCTTGCGGACCGAGACATGCCCCAGCCAGATGCTCAGGAAAGCCGTGAAGGCGGCGACGAGGCCAAGCACGTTAATGCCCATATTCATGCACCATGTCAACTGCTGCTTTCACATGATCCACCGGAGTGTGCTGCAAAATGCCATGCCCCACATTGAAAATATGCCCCGCCCGACCATGGGCGCGGCGCAGAATATCCACAATGCGTTTCTTGATCTCTGATAGAGGAGCAAATAGAATGGCCGGATCCAGATTTCCCTGTACAGCCACGTCATCTCCCAGCAAAGCCCAGCCCTCATCCAAAGGGATGCGCCAGTCCAGTCCTATCACATCCCCGCCGGCGCGTTTCATCAGGGGCAAGAGGGTGGTGGTGTTGACGCCAAAATGAATGACCGGCGCGCCCTGCCGACTGACAGATTGCAAGAGTTTGGCGGAGTAGGGCAACACAAATCTTTCATAGTCTTGCGGGCTGAGCGCGCCGACCCAGGAGTCGAAGATCTGCACGGCCTGCGCACCAGCGCGGATTTGCGCCAGCAAGTAATCAGCCAATATCTGCGTCAGTTTCTCCAGCAGTGCGTGCCAGACATGAGGAGCGGAAACCATGAGCGTTTTTGTCTTTAGGAAGTCTCGCGACGAACCGCCCTCGATCATATAGGATGCTACGGTGAACGGCGCTCCGCAAAAACCAATCAGCGGGGTATCTTTCAATTCACTGCGCACGATACGGATGGCTTCCAAGACATAGCGCAAATCTGTTTCTATATGGACGGGCTTGAGCGCCGCTACATCTTCCAGCGTGCGTACAGGCCGACCAATGATTGGGCCTTCCCCAGCGGCAAACTCCAGGCCCACACCCAGCGGGATCAACGGCAGGAGAATGTCGGCGAAGATGATCGCCGCGTCCACGCCAAGCGCGCGTATGGGTTGTAGCGTCACTTCAGCGGCCAGCTCAGGGTGGAAGCAAATCTCCAACAGGGTATATTTTTCACGCAGGGCGCGGTATTCTGCCATGTAGCGCCCTGCCTGGCGCATGAACCACACCGGGGTGTAGTTGGTTGGTAACCGGTAACATGCGCGCAGGAAAGGCGCCTCGGGTTGAGATACCTGTAAGTTAACAGTGGATTGTTGAACAATCGTCTCCATCGGTCACTCATTCTTCGCGTCAGGGTTTTGTTGCCTGCTTACCAAAACACATGCAGGGTCGCTTTCCAGGTAATCGCCTGTGACGCCGTAGGCGCGCCCGCGCTGACCACCGCACACGTGACGATATTCACACTGGCCGCAAACTCCTTTGTACTTGTCGGGGTTGCGCAGATCTTTGAAAATTGGCGAGTTGCGATACACATCTACAACATCATGCTCGCGCGTCCAACCAGCGGTGACGGGTAAAAATCCAGAGGGTTGAATTTCTCCAATGTGCGAGATAAACAAGAAACCATTGCCATCATTCACGCCTTTGGTAGGACGATGGAGTCCATCGGCGTATTGGAAGCCTGCGCTTTGGAAGGTGACCGGCTGACCGTCGCTCTGGGCGCGCTTGCGCTCAATCGCCACGCGGCGATACATGGGGGCTGCGGTGGCCTTGATGTCAAAGGGCGCTGTTTGAGAGAGGTCGTAAAGCCAATGAAAAACGCTTTCGTGCTGTTCAGCCGAAACCATTTGTTCCACCATGGCGCGCCCGGTTGGGACAAGGAAGAAAACCGACCATTGCACGGCGTTCACTTCCTCGATGAAGGGCGGCATCTCATGCAATAGATCAATGTTGTGTTTGGCAACCGTCGTGTTGACCTGCACACTTAAGCCGACCTGATGCGCCCGATGCAGGGTATCCATCGTCCGCTGCCAGGAGCCTTTGACTTTACGGAAGTCATCGTGGATGTCTGGATGCGGTGCATCCAGCGAGAGCGCCACACGGCGGATGCCTGCTTGGCGCGCTTTTTCCAATCGCTCATGGGTGGGTAAGGCGGTCGCGGTGGGGGTGAGCGAACAGCGCAAACCGCGTTCAGCCGCATACTCAATCAGCTCAAACAGATCGGGGCGCATCATTGGATCGCCGCCGGTGAAAATCAATATCGGGTTGTTGCCAAATGCAGCCAGACGTTCGATTAAAGCTTTGGCCTCGGCGGTGGTCAGTTCACGTGGATCGCGGCGATGTTGGGCGTCGGCGCGGCAATGAACGCAAGCATAGGCGCAGGCGCGTGTGACCTCCCAGGCGATGGTGAAAGGCGCCTGGTCGAAGTCGGAGTGAACCATACGTTCATTTTGATAAGCGCGCTCGGCAGCTGCGCGTTCGGTTAGATTAGGAGCGAGGGTCATATTTTTACCTTTCCACGTCACGGATAAAGCTAACTTTCTTTCAACCATTGCGCCGCGTTGATGGCGGAATAGGTGATGATCAAATCTGCGCCGGCGCGCTTGATGGCGGTGAGCGTTTCCAGCGTAACCTTGACTTCGTCCATCCAACCCTTCATTGCCGCGGCTTTAATCATCGCATATTCGCCGCTCACGTTATACGCCGCCAGGGGCAACGATGGAAAAGCGTCTTTGACACGGCGAATCACATCCAAATACGCCAACGCCGGTTTGACCATCAGCATATCCGCGCCTTCGTCCACGTCTATCGCTGCTTCGCGCAACGCTTCGTGAGCATTGGCCGGGTCCATTTGGTGAGATTTACGGTCGCCGAACTTTGGCGCTCCGTGGGCGGCCTCGCGAAAGGGGCCATAAAACGATGAAGCATATTTGACCGCATACGATAAAATGAGGATATTCTCGAAGCCGTTCTCATCCAGCGCGGCGCGAATGGCGGCCACCATCCCATCCATCATCCCAGATGGGGCGACGATATCCGCGCCGCATTGCGCATGAGAGACGGCTACTTTCGCCAACACATCCAGGGTCTCATCATTCAGGATGTAACCGTGGGGCAAATGAAGGTGAAAATGCTCGCCGGTGTTGAGTACGCCACAGTGCCCATGATCGGTGTATTGGCACAGACAAACATCCGTCGCCACAACCAATTCTGGAAGGCTGCGCTTGATGGCGCGAATGGTTTGTTGGACGATGCCATCCTCAGCAAAGTTCTCACTTCCAAGCGCATCTTTCTCTGCTGGAATGCCGAACAGGATGATCGCCGGGATGCCCAGCGAGGCGGCTAATTCCGCTTCCCGTACGGCTTCATCAACCGACAATTGATAAATGCCCGGCATGGAAGGGATTTCCGTTCGCCCTTTCCCGTGCCGCACAAACAGTGGATAGATCAAATCGCCGGCGTTCACTTCTGTCTCGCGCACCATGGCGCGCAGCGCCGCGCTCTGACGCAGACGGCGGGGACGTTGGATCATTTGGAGAGGGGTTAATTGTTCAAGAATTTCCACTCGAATAACCTCGATTTGCAGACTCGATTAAAGGTTGCAGTTGCATATTTTCGTCCGATCCTTGCAGGGAACAGAACTGTTTTGAGAAAGCGCATACGCCAGAGTCGCCCGGCAGATCAAACAATGTCCGTACCGCTGTCGCATATTCTGATGCATGTGGGCAATTTGCCTCCATCCGTAATCGCAGCGTAGGCGCTTCCAAAAGCTTGTTCACCAGGGCGTGGGTCATGGCTTCGATCCGTTCGCGCTCCACCTGGGTCAGGTCGGGCAAACGGCGCAATGTCCGCTCCAGTTCATATTGGCGAATTGCGTCTGCCTGCTGGCGCAACTCTGTGATCAAAGGCAACATATTTAACGAGTTGAAATATTGTAAAAATTGGGCTTTCTCTTCTGCGAGAATGGCTTCAACTTGCGGCGCAGCCGCGGCTCGTTCCGCCAATAAATGCTGTACTTGATGTTGTAGTTGATCCAAATCGTACAACTTAACGCCAGGTACTTTTCCCACTGCCGGTTCAACGTCGCGCGGGGCGGCAATATCAATCATGGTGATTGAAGGGCGGTGGCGTTTGGACATTATCCTTCTCATCTGAGAGGCATGGAGGATGACATGCGGCGCGCTGGTAGAGGTGATGACAACCTCCGCTTCGAGCAATAGTTCCTCTAATTGCTCAAAGGTAGCTGCTTTTGCCTGCCAACGCGCAGCCAGAGATTGTGCTCGCGTCAGCGTCCGGTTCACTACAGTGATTTGAGATGCGCCGCGCTTGCGCAGCGCTTCGACCGCCAGTTCCGCCATTTCCCCGGCGCCCACCACAACCACTTGCGCGAGGGATATATTTTTCACCTCTCTTGCCGCCAGCCAGGCTGCCAGCGAAGGTACCGAAGCTGGATTACGGCTGATAGCGGTTTCTGTGCGCGCCCGCTTCCCGGCATGGATCGCCGAGCGGAACAGGCGCGATAGCAGCGTTCCGCAGACGCCGGCGTCTAAAGCCAGTTCCAGCGAGTGGGTAATTTGTCCCAAGATCTGCGGCTCGCCTAAGACCATTGAATCCAGTCCAGAGGCAACGCGAAACAAGTGACTGACTGCTTTCTCATCTACATAGCGATAGACGTGGTCGCGAAACGCTTCTACTGCGACGCCGCGCGCCTCCGCTAAAAAAGTTTCCAGCGCATCAAAATTCGGCTCAACAGCGGTGGCGTATAGCTCAACCCGATTGCATGTAGAGACGATGACCATCTCAGGGGGTTGTGGGAAACCCTCGCCGCGGCTCAAACGCGTTAGCGCGGCGTGAGTGCTCTCTTCGTCAAAGGATAGTTTTTCTCTCAAAGCCAGGGATGCAGTTGTATGATTAACGCCTAAGCAAAGGATATGCATTACCAATACCTTTGAGATAAGTTAGCTTCAAAAATATCAGAGGAGAGGCGATCCGTACACTGAGAATTCTGGAGTTATACATAAGAAAACAATTAGGATTGCCGCCTCTTCTATAATGACAAGTTTGATAGTGGGTAACGTCTTCTGGTGCTTCTGAAAAAATTCGGACATTAACGTTATGTCATAGTCTATAATCTCCTCACACCGGAAAACGGAGCATGAAAATGTCGAGCTATACAGTTAAACAGCTTTCCGATCTGACCAAGATGAGCTGGCGCACCCTCCATTGCTATGACCAAATTGGGCTGCTTGAATCGGGGACCTATGGAGCGAATGGTTATCGCCGTTATAGGCGGGAAGCTGTGCTGCGCAGAAGAACCTTACAGGCTGAACCAGGCGTGAATTGGATAGATCATGCCGAAATGAGGAGATTTGACACTGGCATCCTGGCTTGAGATCGGGTATCTTTAATGATGTAAAAACCCGATTGGAGGTTTTTTCATGCCCAGGCTTATTTTGTTTTTGTTGTTCACAGCGTTTCTTGCCGGTTGTTCCTCTCCACCGCCTGTACCTGCGGCAGGGTTTGTTGATTTGAGTCAACTGCAGCCGCTTCCCACACCGGTTGAGCAAGAGATTCGACCGCTCAAGGTGGCCATTGCGGCCGTAATTTCACCACAAGGCACCGCCGAAAGTTATGCTCCCCTATTAGAATATCTGAGCGGCAAGTTGAATCGTCCTGTTGAGCGGGTACAGCGGCGCACCTATGCAGAGGTTAACGAGCTGCTGCGCTCCGGCGAGGTTGATCTGGCGTTTGTTTGCACCAGTTCATATCTGCTTGGTAAGCGCGAATTCGGCCTTCAACTTCTGGCTGCTCCTCAGGTTGAGGGCGAGGTTGTATATCATGCGCAATTGATTGTACCTGCAAAGAGTCCTATTAAACGACTTCAGGACCTGCGCGGGAAAGTTTTCGCGTTCACGGACCCCTCGTCTTTCACCGGCCGTGTTTATCCAACCTATTTGATTCAAAACCTTGGGGAAAAACCAGATACGTTTTTTGGCCGAACTTTCTTTACCTATAGCCATGATGACGCTATTCGTGCAGTGGCGAATGGCGTTGCGGATGGCGCTTCTGTGGACAGTTTGGTTTTGGACTTTGCCCTTAAGCGTTACCCTGAGCTATCTCAGCAAATTCGGATTATACACACCTCACCTCCCTTTGGAATGCCGCCTGTGGTGGTCAGCCCGGGTCTTCGACCGCAGACCCGCGCCGAGCTGGAAAACATACTATTGAATATGCATCACGACCCTGAAGGTTTAGCAGCTCTACGGGCACTGAACTACGATATGTTTGTACATGTCTTGCCCCAAGACTATCAATCCGCAGAAGAAATCGAAACCCAGGTTCTTTTGGATGGATCAATGCCATGACGCAAATCTGGCAAAAATTTGTCTCTTGGTTTTGGGCGATTGCCGGTGGCGTAAATGTACGCACCAAAATTATGGGGATTGTGCTTGGCGGAACCATTTTTCTGAGTATGGCGCTTACATTACAGGTGCATCACTCGCTTACCAGGGTGCTTGAGGACGAACTGCGCGCCCGCGGGGTCTCAATTGGGCGTGATCTCGCGGCTCGTTCCACGGATCTCATCCTGGTAAATAATTTGTATGCTCTCCATCAGCTTCTCCTCGAGACTCAGGCGAACAATCCAGATGTGCGATATGCCTTTGTTCTGGATCCTGATGGTCAGGTGCTAGTTCATACCTTTGGCGAGGGCTTTCCAGCAGGGCTGATTGAGCTTAACCAGGTTGCGTCAGAGGATTACCAGCATACTGTTTCGCTGGAGACGCCGGAAGGTCGGGTTTGGGACGTTGCTATTCCTGTTTTCGGCGGCAAAGCCGGCACAGCTCGGGTTGGGATTTCCAACCTGGGTGTGAAACGCGTGCTACAGGATCTCACCTCTCAGGTAGCATTGGTTACAGCGATTGTGCTGGTCATGAGTCTGTTAGCAGCCACATTTTTGACGTTCATCCTGACGCGCCCCATTCTGGAATTGGTGGAGGCAACCCGCGCGATTGGACGGGGAGATTTTTCCCATCGCGTTCGGCGTTGGGCGAACGACGAAATTGGCGAGCTGGCCGAGGCGTTCAACCAAATGGCTGTTGAGCTGGAGCGGGCTGATGAATTGCGCACCGAGCGCGAACTGCTGCGCCGCCAGCTTTTGGAACGGGTGATCGCTGCTCAGGAGGAGGAGCGACGCCGCATATCCCGCGAGCTGCACGACAGCACTTCTCAGAGCCTCACCTCGCTCATGGTGGGGTTGCGTACTTTGGAGGAGACCTCTTGTGACACTTTTCAGATGCATCAGCATGCTCAGGAATTACGTCAGGTCGTTGGTCAGGTATTAGAAGATATTCATACGCTGGCGGTTCAGTTGCGGCCTTCAGTATTGGATGACCTGGGGCTTTCGGCGGCATTGGAGCGGTTGGTGCAGGAGTGGGCAAGACGCCATCACATTCGGGTGGATCTCGTCGTACATATTGGTGGAGAACGATTATCTGACAGTCACGAAACGGCGTTATATCGGATTGTTCAGGAGGCTTTAACCAATGTAGCCCGCCACGCGCAGGCCACATCTGTAAGTGTATTGGTTGAGCGCCGTTCTCAGAGTGTGGTCGCGGTCATTGAAGATGATGGTCTGGGCTTTGATGCGGCTCATATTCAAAGCGAAGGCCATTTGGGATTAGCGGGTATTCGTGAAAGAGCGGAGCTGTTGGGCGGTTCTCTCACCATCGAAAGTAGCCCTGGCAGCGGCGCTAGCTTGTATATTCAATTACCTCTGGCTCAACCGGCAGGCGCAGAGGTTCAAACAGATATTTTGCAGTGATGTCTAAAACTCGTATTTTGCTTGCTGATGATCATGCTGTATTGCGAGCTGGCTTGAGGTTGTTATTAAATAGTCAGGCGGATTTTGAGGTAATTGGTGAAGCTGCCAGCGGAATAGAAGCCCTGACATCTGCGGAAGCCTTACAGCCCGACTTGATCCTGCTCGACCTCAGCATGCCCGGTCTGGGCGGATTGGATGCGCTGCCAACATTGCGCCGGATTGCCCCTGCCGCGAAAATCTTGATCTTGACTATGCACGACGATCCTCAATATTTACGCCAGACCTTGAGAAATGGAGCGGCTGGATATGTGCTTAAGAAGGCTGCGGATGTTGAGCTGATCTCAGCCGTGCGTGCTGTGTTGCGTGGTGAAGTGTATGTTCATCCGTCTATGACGCGGGTATTGCTGGATGATATTCTGCCTCCTCCGGAGGCGTCGGCTGCCCCCGATATCTGGGAAGCATTAAGCGAACGAGAGCGTGAAGTTCTTCGATTAGTAGCTTTAGGTCATACAAGTGCTGAAATTGCTGAACAACTTAAACTATCGGCGAAAACGGTGGATACTTATCGCGCCAGAGGAATGGAAAAGTTGGGGCTGCACAGTCGTGCTGCATTGGTGCGTTTTGCTTTGAGTAAGGGGATCATTTCCGGCGAGTAAAATCTAAGCCTATCGCGATCAAAGAAGCCTCCCTTTTGGCTGAAACAGTTAAAACTTCTTTTTCCCCCAGGCTTTAGCGTCAGGATGTAGGGGTTTTCCTGACAGATATTTCCTGGAATACCGATTTTTCCCGCTTTCTGGATTGGCGATTGGTGGATATAGTCAATAAAAAGCCGCAAGGTGTTTTCAAACCACCGATAAGTCTGTTTCTGGAAGGAGGCCATATATGCTTGAAGTGCTTGAACAGCAGGATGTTCTTGTGCGTATGCATGAAGAACTCCAACGGGCGATGAAAAAAAAGCCCGAAGAACGGCGCTGGGTGATGGTGATTGACCTGCGCAGGTGTGTAGGTTGCCATGCCTGCACCATCGCCTGCGTCGCCGAGAACAAGCTGCCGCCCGGCGTTGTATATCGTCCCGTCTTGGATGAGGAATTTGGCAGTTATCCCAATGTGACGCGCCGCTTTATTCCTCGGCCGTGTATGCAATGCGATGAACCCCCCTGTGTTCCTGTCTGCCCGGTAAACGCCACTTATAAAAACAATGAGGGGGTAACAGTGGTGGATTATGATCAGTGTATTGGCTGCCGTTATTGCGTCACGGCTTGCCCCTACGGAGCGCGCACTTTCGACTTTGGATTGACCTATACCGAAACGACCCCCGATAATCTTCCTTTCCTATTTGGTCAATCCAACGCTGATGATTATGAACGCCATGCCAACTATGAATATGGCGAGACTCGCCTGCGCGAGGGCGAAAAATCCCCCATCGGCAATGTGCGCAAGTGCCATTTTTGTTTGCACCGACTGGCGGAGGGTATGTTGCCTGCTTGCACCACAACCTGCATAGGCCGCGCCACCTTGTTCGGCGACGCAAATGACCCAGACAGCCTGGTGGCCGAAATGATTGCCAGCCCGAACGTGATGCGTCTCAAAGAAGAACTGGGTACTGAGCCGCGCGTTTATTATCTGGTGTAAGGAGCGATGAAATGAACCTCAAACGTGTAATTTATACAATCAGCATACTGGCATTGCTGTTTGGCTTGTGGGGTATTTTCGTCCGCCTGACGACCGGCCACCGTGAGGCAGCTTATGGCTCTTATGTGGTATGGGGTTTATGGGTGGCGATGTACCTCTTCTTCGCTGGTATCGCCGCGGGTGCATTCATGATCTCTACTCTGGATCTATTGTTCCACATCAGAATCTTCAAAGGCACTGGCCGCATTGCCTTGTGGGTGGGCCTGGTCAGCCTGGCAGCGGCGCTGCTCTCTATCTGGTTAGATTTGGGTCATATGGAGCGCATCTGGAAGGTTTACCTGCAAGGCAACCTCGGCTCAGTCATGGCTCAGATGGTGTGGGGATACACTCTGTTTGGTCTGCTGATGCTGGTTTCTCTTTACTTGTCCATTCGTGACTCGCAAAGCAGTCTCTTAAAGGTATTGATGATCCTGGGTCTGCCGCTCTCATTGTTTGTCAGCGGCGCAGTGGGAGCACTTTTGGGCGTGGAAGCCAGTCGAATGTTCTGGCATGTGGGCTTACTGCCGGTGCAATTCCCGGTATTCTCACTGGCTTCTGGCGCAGCCGCCATGCTGGCGGTGATTGGTTTGTTTGGCTCGCGAGAGTACCCGGAACGTTCGGAACAACTATGGGTGTTATCGGTACTGACAGTCGCTTTGGCGGTGGTCAAATTATATTTCTTGTGGGCCGATTTCTCCCAAAGCATGTACGGCAACATCCCTCAAAACGTTGAAGCGGTGCGCGCGGTGCTTTATGGGCCATATTGGTGGGCTTTCTGGATTTTGCAGATCCTGGTTGGCACCCTGGTCCCGATCTTCGTTCTGTCGCAGCCTAAATTGGCGCGTCATAATGGGTGGGCGGGTTGGATGGGAGTTTTGGTGCTTCTCGGTTTTGCCGTCGCCCGAGCCAATATCGTTTTCCCAGCTCTTACAGTACCGGAAATTCAAGCGTTGACCACCGCCTTCAGCGGTCCACATCTGACATTTGATTACTTCCCCAGCATGATGGAATGGGCTGTCACCCTGGGCATTGTTGGTCTGGCGGTGTTAGCTTTCCTGATCGGCGATGACCGCTTGCCTTTGCACAGCGAGGAGGTAGCTTGAAATGACTACAAACAAACAACATGGAGATCAAATAGTGGAAAAACCGAGCATTTCGCGGCGAGATTTCCTGAGGATATCAGCGACCGCTGGCGGCGCATTGGCGCTCTTAGGCAATATTCCACAGGCTCGCCAGGCTATTCAAAAAGTGATGGCGGCTGGCGAAGGTGGTTTCTATGAGAGCAAACCGGAGAACCAGATTTACACGGTTTGTTTGCAGTGCAACACCGGCTGCGCCATCAAGGTGAAATTGCTGGACGGTATGGCTGCTAAAATAGATGGCAACCCCTATAGCCCGTGGACGCTCTGGCCTCATCCCTCTTACGAGACACCCGTGAAAGATATGGCAAC